>Ga0163162_10002624_pt1 | contig 17052 bp, 17 predicted proteins | sample S55metaG_FD_115310 | JGI IMG/M metagenome (GOLD analysis project Ga0163162, IMG submission 115310) | Switchgrass rhizosphere microbial communities from Kellogg Biological Station, Michigan, USA - S5-5 metaG | ecosystem: Host-associated > Plants > Roots > Rhizosphere > Soil | place: USA...
CGCGTCTGCGCGAACCGTCGGTTGCCGCGATGCTCGCGGATACGCCACTGTTTTTCCTCACGCTGTGGATGGCCGCGTGCCACCTGATGATGGACGCCGCCGCGAGCAGCGGCGCCGATCCCGCGTGCACGCTCGTCGTCGCGCTCGCGGGCAACGGCCGCAGTGTCGGCGTCCGGCTTGCGGGCAATCCGTCGCGCTGGTCGACGCTTGCCGCCGACGCGCCTCGCGGTCCCCGGCTCGACGCGGCATCGCAGACGCTTGCCGCGCCGCTCACCGGCGACAGCGGCGTGATCGACGCAGCCGGCTTCGGCGCGCAAGCGCTCTCTCTTGCGCCCGAGCCCGCGCAGGCATTCGCCGGCTGGCTGCCCGCGGCCTGGCGCAGCGAACAGCCGCCCTTGCTCGCGGGCGCGCATCCGGCTTTCGGCGGCCATCGCTGCGCGCTCGACGCCGCTGCGGTATCGTCGATGCGCATCGCACCGCTTGCCGCAATCGCCATGATCGGCGCCGATGGCCGCGCAGGCCTCCTTGGCCGCGGCCTGTACGCCGCGCCTGTCGAACTGTTCGACGCCGCGCTCCATGCGCAATGAAGACACCATGCTGATAAACGATCCCGCCACCCTTGCCGCCGTCGATGCGGCCTTCGATGCGTACGAACGCGCGCTCACGACCAACGACGTCGCGATGCTCGACACGCTCTTCTGGAACAGCCCGCACACCTTGCGCTACGGCGCGACGGAAAACCTTCAGGGTTACGACGCCATCCGCGAGTTCCGCGCGCAGCGCCCCGGCAAGGGCCTCATGCGAAGCATCGTCGACAGGTCGGTCACGACGTTCGGAGACGCATTCGCCGTCGCGAACATCACGTTCCGGCGCGAGGGCGAACCCCGCATCGGACGCCAGTCGCAAACCTGGGTGAAGGTAGGCGAGGACTGGCGCGTGGTCGCCGCACACGTGAGCTGGAGAGACGAATGACGCGCGACGACCTGCTCCAGCCCGGCCTGAACGGGGCGTTCGTGCGCGACGGCTTCGGCGCGCTGCCCGCGCCGGTGGCGCCCCTCTACGCGACGCTCGCTGGACAACGGCTTGCGGTGAAGGACGTGTTCGACATCGAGCGCCTCACGACCGGCGGCGGCAACCCGGAATGGGCCGCTCTTCAACCGTGCGCGACGGTCACCGCGCCCGCCGTGCGCCTGCTGCTCGACCATGGCGCACAATGGGCCGGCAAGACCGTCACCGATGAACTCACCTACAGCCTCGCCGGCATCAACGCGCACTACGGCACGCCGCGCAATCCCGCCGATGCGGGCCGGTTGCCGGGCGGGTCGTCGTCGGGGTCGGCGGTGGCGGTCGCCGCGGGGCACGCGGACATCGGCCTCGGCACCGACTGCGGCGGCTCGATCCGCCTGCCCGCGAGCTACTGCGGCATATGGGGCATGCGGCCGACGCATGGCCGCATCGCCCCGAACGGCTGCGTAACGCTTGCGCACAGCTTCGACACCGTCGGCTGGTTCGCGCGCGACGGCGCGCTGCTCGCCGATGTCTTCAGCGTGCTCGCGCACAGCACTCCGCAGCCGGTGAGCACCGACGCGCAGCTCTACGTGCCCGAGGTCGTCCTGCCGCTGCTGCATGAAGCCGTGAACACGGCGTTTGGCCGGACGATAGAAGCGCTGTCGGACGGATTCGCCTTGAAGCTCCTGCCCGCCGGACTGCGTCCGGACGCATGGGCGCAGGCGTTTCGCGTGCTCCAGGCCGCCGAAGTCGCGCAGCAGCACGGCCGCTGGGCCCTCGATCACATCGGGAGCTTCGGCGCCGACGTGCGCGCCCGCATGGAAGCGGCGGTGCGGGTCACCGCGGCGGACGTGCACGCGGCGCAACGCGTGCGCGTGGAAGCGGTGCGCGAGCTTGCCCGCGTCTTCGACCGGCCGGACACGTACGTCCTCATGCCTACCTTGCCGTGGATCGCGCCGCGTCTCGACGCATCGCGCGAAACGGTCGACGAGGTGCGCGCGCGTTCGCAACAGATGCTGTGCATGGCCGGGCTCGCAGGCCTGCCGCAAGTGAACATGCCGTGGACGACGTTCGAAGGCGCGCCGCTCGGCTTGTCGGTCATGGGCGCGCGCGGCGCTGACGAAGGCGTGCTATCGATCGCGCGCGCCGTGCATGCCATGCTCGCCGGGTAAGCTACGATTCGTCGCCGCCCGCCTTCCTCTTGCCCTCGCGCATCACGGGCGTACGGCTCAGTTCGTTGTTCGTTTCGACGAGGGTCAGCAGATACGCCATGAACTGCTTGCGGTCCGCAGGCGGGAGCGCGGCGAGCGTGCGTTCGTGCGCCCTCGCGACACCGGTTTCGAGCCGCCCGAGCAGCGCGCGCCCCACGTCTGTGAGTTCCGCGACCTTCTTGCGCTTGTCCGTGCGCGAGCCGCGACGCTGAATGAACCGCCGTTCGACCAGCCGGCCGATCACGTCGGCGGTATTCGCACGGTCGAGGCCGACCGCGCGCGAAAGCGCGATCTGCTCCGACGGCCCCATCTGCTCAAGCGCCGTCAGGATGCTGTACTGCACCGGCGTGATGCCTTCCGGCGCGCATTCCTCGACGAACAGCGCGACGTGAATCTGATGCAGCCGGCGGATGAGGAAGCCGGGACGCGCGTCGAGCGCCGTGTGGCGCCACTGCGAAGCCTCGCCCGCATCGGCGTCGGCTGCGGCCCCGGATTGGGTCCTGCCTCGCGCTCTGGTCGTCATGCCGCCGCTTCGCGTGTCGTGTCGCCGGGCGCGCGCCAGATCGCGACCTCGACCGGCGTGGGCTTGAATCCCGATGACGGATTGTTCTGCTGCGGACAGTTCGACAACACCGCGATCACGGGCATTTCCGCCTGCAGCACGACGTAGTCGCCCGCTTTCGACTGGCCCGGCGCAATCTCGACGCGCCCCGCGTCGTCGAACGAGACGCGCATGAAGAAGTTGATGTTCGACACGATCTCGGACGGTGCCATCGACCACTTCGCCAGTTCGGCGACGAAGTTGCTACGGCAGCTCAACGTTTTGACGACCCCATAGCGCAGCAGATCCATCTCGTTGCTGCAACAGCCGGCGAGCGTGTCATGAAAGCCGCACGTGTCTTCGAGCACCGAGAACATTCTGCGCGCGCGGTCCGAATAGATCGTGCTGCCCTTCGACACATACAGCGAGCGATTCAGCTTCACCGTGTTCGGAACGTTGAGCCGGTCGAGCGGCAGTTCCGCGGAATAGCAAAGGAAATCGACCGCCTGCTGCCCTTCGAGATCGACGATGCGCAAGCGCTCGCCCGCCTCCAGCCGGCGCGACCAGCGCCCGCCCGGCTCGATTACTTCACGAAATGATGGCTCGTCGCCGAGGGTGAGTTGTCCGCTTTCGATCATGGTCCGGTTTCCTGATTGCCGCTTGATTGCCGCGTGATTGTCGATGATTCTGGATGATTGTCAGCACACATCGTATCAGGAAGAAACGTGTCCGGGCACTGCGATATGCGCGCCTTTTTTGGCGCGCATCAACACGCATTCGCGCTGCATCTTTCGCCCCTGCCGCCGAACCAAACGAGTGCAGGAATCACGCTATTTTGTGCAGTTTCCGTGATGCTTTGGTGCGTCGGCGCGTGGCCCGGGCGATGTCGATCCGCGCACGGCGCACCCGTGCCGCGTCCTACGGGAATGCCCCGTTCGTTGGCATGCCACTTGCATTAATCGGCCAACTCGTAAGTGTGCATACAAACCGTCTTGCCGCAGGCAGCAAACATCGATCCGGCCAAAGCAGTGCGCCTGAACGCGCACGACGATGGCCTCAACACAAAGGGGAATTCCATGTCGTCTCGTCATACCTGGTTCACCGCACTCCAGATCAAGAAGCGCGACGGCTTGCGGCGCGCGGCGCAGTCGGCGTTGTTCGCCGCGGTCGCGGCGCTCGGCATCGTGCAGGCGGCGCATGCGGCGACGGCGGAGGAGATCAAGGCGCGCGGCTATCTGTCGGTGGCGACCGAGGACGACTTCAAGCCCTTCGAGTTCGTCGACAACGGCAAGCCCACCGGGTACGACAACGAAATGCTCGCGCTCGTGAAGAAGAAGCTGCCGGTCGAGGTGCGCCAGCAGATCATGCCGTGGTCCGGCATCCTGCCGGGCGTGACGACGGGCAAGTACGACATGGCCGTGACCGCCGTGCTCGTCACGCCGGAGCGCAAGGGTACGTTCGACTTCACGTCGCCGCTGTCGGAATCGACGACGTACTACGCGGTCAAGAAGGGTTCCAGCATCAAGTCGGCGGACGATCTCGCCGGCAAGGTGGTCGGCGCGCAGACCGGCAGCGCGATGCTCTCCGACCTCAAGGCCTTCGACGAGGAACTGAAGAAGAAGAATGGCGGCAAGGGCATCAAGCAGATCGTCGAATATCAGTCGTATCCGGAGACGTATCAGGACCTCGCACTCGGTCGCCTCGACGCGGTCGCGAACACGCAGATCAACCTGAACTCGCTCATCAAGACGCGCCCTGATACCTTCGTGCTCGGCCAGAAGATCGGCAACCCGGTGTACATCGCGTGGGCCGTGAAGAAGGGCAACTCGGCCGCGCTCGAAATGATCAATGGCGCGCTGCTCGACCTGCGCAAGAGCGGAGAGATGTACCAGATGCAGAAGAAGTGGTTCGGCGCGAGCTTCGAATCCATGCCGCAGTCGGTCAACTGAAGCGCGCCGCCGGGTCTGACAGATGACCGCTTTCGATTACTGGAGCATCACCCAGGGCGCGCTCGCGACGATTTCGCTGTCGCTCGCGAGCATCGTGCTGGGTGTTCCGCTCGGGCTCGCGCTGGCGCTCGTCCGCTGGGCCCGGGTTCCCGGGCTCAACGGCATCGTCTATTCGTACGTGAGCATCGTCAGGTCGTGCCCGACCGTCACGCTGACGCTGCTCGTCTTCTTCGCGCTTCCGCAATTCGGCATCTCGCTCGATCCGGTGCCCGCGGCAATCGTGGCGCTGACCGTCAGCACGTCCGCGTTCAATTGCGAGATCTGGCGCAGCGCGCTCGTCGAGTTCCCGCGCGACCAGTATGACGCGGCGCTCTCGTTTGCGATGCCGCGCGCGACCCGCATGCGCCGCATCGTGCTGCCGCAGGTATGGCGTGCGAGTCTGCCCGGCCTCGTCAACGAAATGACGCTGCAAATCAAGTCGACGCCCGCGGTTGCGGTGATCGGCATTGTCGAGATCACGCGCGCCGCGCTGCGCGTGGGCTCGAACACGTATGAGCCGCTGCCGCCGTTCATCTTCGCGCTGGTGCTGTACGGGCTGATCGTCTTCGTGCTCATCCGCCTGCAGCGCATGATCGAAGTGCGTCTGCGGCACGGGGGAATCGCATGATGCATGATTTTGCGACCATCTGGAGCCAGCGCGACGTCGTCTTCGCCGGGCTCCTGAACACGGTGATCCTGCTCGTCGTCGCGGGCGTCGCGTCGCTCGTGCTGGGCGCGCTCCTCACGCCGCTCCTGATGTCGAGACACAAGCTCGTTGCCCGGGCCGCGTCCGCCTACGTGGATGCGATGCGCTGCGCGCCGTTTCTCCTGTTCGTCTACCTGATCTACTTCGGCTTGCCGACGTTCGGTATCAGCATGTCGAACTGGGCGGCGGGCGCGCTCGCGCTGATTCTCTACAACACCGCGTACATGGGCGAACTGCTGCGCGGCGCGTGGCAGGAACTGCCCGTCACGATGATCGAGTCCGGCAAGGCGTTCGGCTTTCGCGGCCTCACGCTCCTTCGGCGCATCATCCTGCCGCCGATCCTGCTGCGCGCAATGCCCATGATCGGCAACCAGATGATCCAGATCGTCAAGGACAGCGCGTTCCTGACCGTGATCGCCGTCAGCGAGCTGACTCACGAGATGACGGGCATCCAGGCCACCTACTTCATACCGTTCGCTGCCTTCGTCACGGCAGTGCTGCTCTACTGGTGCATCTGTCTCGCCATCGAGGCCGGCACCGGCGTGCTGAACAAAATCGCCGAGGAACGCCGCGCGTGAATTCACTCTCTATGTCTTCCGCCGCACACGCTGCGTCGGCCGCAACGGCGGCAGCCGCGCCTAACGTCCTGATGCTGAACGGCATCTCGAAGTCGTTCGGCACGAACCACGTGCTGCGCGATGTGTCGCTTCAGGTCGCGAAGGGCGAGACCGTCTGCCTGCTCGGACCGTCAGGCTGCGGCAAGTCGACCCTGCTGCGCTGTATCAACTGGCTGGAAACGCCGGACGCGGGCAGCGTCCACGTGTCCGGCCGCCGGATGGGCGTGCGCGACAACACGAGCATCCGGATGAGCGACGCCGACCTGGCCTCGATGAGGGCGCGCATCGGCATGGTGTTTCAGCACTTCGCGCTGTGGCCGCACCTGAGCGTGATCGAGAACGTGATGGAGGCGCCGCTGCATGTGCTGAAGCGCGATCGTGCGACCGTGAGGCAGGAGGCGGAGGCGTTGCTCGCGCGCGTGGGTCTTGCGGACAAGCACGATCAGTTTCCGTCGCGGCTCTCGGGCGGGCAGAAGCAGCGCGTCGGCATCGCCCGCGCGCTCGCGATGAAGCCCGACGTGCTGCTGTTCGACGAACCGACGAGCGCGCTCGACCCGATGCTCGTGGGTGAGGTGCTGAGCGTGATGAAGTCGCTCGCGAACGAGGGCGCGACAATGGTCATCGTGACCCACGAGATGGAATTCGCCCGGCAGGTGGCGAGCCGGATCGTGTTCATGGATGGCGGACAGGTCGTTGAAGCGGCGCCGCCGGAACAGTTCTTCGGCTCGCCCCAGTCCGCCCGCGCGCAGCAGTTCCTCGCGCGCTTTCACGGTCATGGCGCGGGCGGCTGACGCGGCCCGCGGCCATCTCATGCGAACGCGCAAGGCGGCCTGCCTTGCGCGCCTTGCGGGGCCAATCAGTTGAGGCGTTTGAGCTGACCGTCGTCGGCGTACCAGTCGACCGTCGTGCCGCTCGTGTTGACCGTGACGGCGCGCGGTTCGCTGAACTGGTCGAACGATTCGATGCCCGTCTCGCGGCCCGTGCCGCTCTGCTTGAAGCCGCCCCACGGCGACGCCGGGTCGAGCCGGTGGTGGTCGTTGATCCACACCATGCCGAACACGAGCTTGCTCGCCACGCGATGCGCGCGCGCCACGTCGTTCGTCCATACCGATGCGGCGAGCCCGAACTTCGTGTCGTTCGCGATGCGCAGCGCGTCGGCTTCGTCCTTGAACGGCATGATCACCGTGACCGGGCCGAAGACTTCTTCCTGACCCAGTTCGGATTTCGGATCGACGTCGTAGAACGCCGTCGGCTCGATGAAGAAGCCCTTGCTCAGATGCGCGGGAATCTTGCCGCCCGTCAACACCTTGGCGCCGTCGTTGACGCCGCGATCGAGCATCGCCAGGATGCGGCGCCGCGAGCGCTCTGAAATCACCGGCCCGAGCTGCGTGTTCGCATCGGCGGGATCGCCCACGCGGATCGACGCCACCTTCGCGCGGAACTTCGCGAGAAACGCGTCGTAAATCTTCTCGTGCACGAGCAGCCGCGCGCCGCACACGCACGTCTGCCCCGCCCCGATGAACGCCGCGAACGCCGCACCATTGACGGCGCGATCGATGTCCATGTCGTCGAAGAGGATCACCGCGCCCTTGCCGCCCAGTTCGAGCGTGGTCAACGCGAAGTTGCGCGCGGCCGCCTCGCCGATCGAGCGGCCGACATCGGTGCCGCCCGTGAACACCACTTTCTTGACGAGCGGATGCCTTGCGAGCGACGCGCCGGCTTCCTTGCCTTCGCCGTTCACCACGTTGACGACGCCATCCGGCACGCCCGCCTCCTTGAGAAGGCGCACGAGCCGCACGGTCGTGAGCGGCGTCTGCTCGGAGGCCTTGATGACGACGCTGTTGCCGGTCGCGAGCGCCGGGGCGAGGCTCTTCGAGAGGATCATCAGCGGATGGTTGAACGACGTCATCAGCGCGATGACGCCGAGCGGCACGCGCTGCGTGTAGCAAAGATACGGGCCTTCGACGGGAATCACGTCGCTGCGGCGCGTGAGCGCGAGCGCCGCGAAATAGCGGTAGAACTGCGGCAGGCGCGACACCTGCGCGCGCGTTTCGACGAGCGGCCGGCCATTGTTCAGCGTCTCCAGCCTGAAGAAGTTTTCGAGGTCCGCTTCGAACAGGTCGGCGAAGCGATTGAGCACGCGGGCGCGCTGCTGGATCGGCAAATCGCGCCACGCACCGCCTTCGAACGCGCGGTGCGCCGCGTTCACCGCGCGGTCGACGTCCGCTTCCGACGCCGCCGCGAGACTGCCGATCACCGTGCCCGTCGCCGGGTTGACGATGTCCATCGTCGCGCCCGAGGCGGCATCGACGAACTGCCCGTCGATGAACAGCTGGGCATCGAGATTCTGCTGGTTCACTGCATCCATCTTCGCTTCTCCATGTCTACTTGAGCGGGGAAACCCGCGCATCGGGGCCGACCTCGTGAAGCGCTCGCGCGCCGGTCGGCTGAATATCTTCGAGGCCCTGTCCGGTGGGCTCGACCCCGAGCCACGCGACCACGACGATCTGGATCGCGAGCAGGCCGATCATGAGGGCCAGCACGCCGACGATCCCGTAGCGCCCGAACAGCGCCACCACGATGAACGGCGTGACGATCGTCGCGCCGCGGCCGAGGGTGTTGCAAATGCCCGAAGCGCGCAGCCGCACTTCGGTAGGAAAGAGTTCCGGCACGTAGATCGCGAAGAGCAGCGCGACGAGCACGTAGATCGGAATCACGAGAAGCAGCCCGACGATCGGCAGGAGCACCGGGTTGCTCACGAACGGATAGATCGCGCCGAACACGATGGCAATCAGCGACGAGATCACGATGGTCGGCTTGCGGCCCCAGCGGTCCGCCGTCAGTGCGCCGATCGCGGAGCCCACCGGCGCGCCGAGCGACATCACGAGCGCGTAGCCGAACGACTTCGCGATGCTGAAACCCTGATGCACGAAGAATGTCGGCAGCCACGTCACGAAGCCGTACAGCAGCGTGTTGATCACGACGAGCGTCACGCAGCCGACGATCATCCGCGGCAGCATCGCGCCTGCAAAGAGCGAGCCGAGCGCCCGCGAGCGCTGCACGGTCGGGCGCGCCGAAGGCGGCGGAAGCGGTTTGCCCGGACGGCTCGCCATCACTTCCTGCTCGATGCGCCGCAGAATCGCGTCCGCTTCGTCGTGGCGGCCGACCGACTCGAGCCAGCGCGGCGACTCGGGCAGCGACTTGCGCGCATACCATACGCCGAGCGCGCCGATTCCGCCGAGCACGAACATCGCGCGCCAGCCGAACGAAGGGATCAGCGTGAGCCCGATCAGCCCGGCGACCGGCAGCCCCGATACGACGAACACGGCCATCAGTCCCTGCAGCTTGCCGCGCGACGCGGGGGGCGCGAACTCGGTGAGCGTCGAATAGCCGACCACGTTCTCCGCGCCGAGCCCGAGCCCCATCACGAAGCGGCACGCGATCAGCACGGCCATGTTCGGCGCGACGGCCGCGCCGAGCGACGCGAGCCCGAATACGACCAGATTGGTCTGATACGTGAAGCGGCGGCCGTAGCGGTCACCGAGAAAGCCCGTGGCGAGCGAGCCGATCATCATGCCGAGAAACGTGAGCGACACGAAGAGCGCATTCTCGCCGAGCGTCGAGAAGCCGCTCTTCAGCGTGGCTCCGAGCACCGTCGAGGCGACGTAGATATCGAAGCCGTCGAAGAACATGCCGATACCGATAAGCCACATGATCCGCCGATGAAACCCCGACATCGGCAGCCGGTCCAGCCGTGCACCTGCATTCACGCTCATGCCTGTCTCCAACTTTTTCTGGTCTGTTCTGTCCGCGTGCAGGCGCCATCCGGCGCCGCGCCGCCGCTACTTCACTTCGACTGTTGCAACCGCAACGCGGAAACCGTGAGCATTTCCGTGGCATGGCGGAAGTTGTGCTCGAGCGAGCTTTCCTCCGTCGCCTGGAAGAACGCCTTGCAGTGGCGGGCGCCGGTCTCGTCGAGGGCGAGGATGCGCTCGACCAGTTCCGCGGCCTGCTCCGGCAGCGATTCCGGCGTGCAGATTTGCGTGATGAGGCCGGCCTGCAGCGCGCGCTCGGGCGTGACGGCGTCGCCGAACAGCACCATCGGAAACACCTGCTTCGGCAGCGCGTAGCGGCCGAGGTAAGCCATGATCGCCGCGGGCGGCAGCCCCTTGCGCATTTCGGGGAACGCTAGGCGGGCGCGCGAGGACACCAGCGTGAAGTCGCACAGGATGGCGAGCCCGAAACCGAAGCCGAGTGCGTCGCCGTGCACTTCCGCAATCGTGATCAGCGAGGACGCGCGCAGCAGGCGCTTCAACTCGATCAGCCGCGACACCTCCGCATGGATCGACACGGCGTCGCGTCCGGCGCGTTCGCGGCCCGTGCAGAACACCGCGCCGCGTGCGCGGATGCGCAGCACGCGCGCCGACGGCTCGGCAGCCTCGCCGCGCAGCACGGCGATCATCGCGTCGAACATCGGCGCGGTGATCTCGTTGCCGCCGTCCGGATTGTTCAGGGTGAAAGTCAATACCGCCCCGGCTCGCTCGATCAGAACGCTTTCCGGCAGAATCTCAATATCCACGTCGTCTCCTGAGGTATGATGCTGTATTAGCTGTATACAGCGTATTCATGGAATACTGAGATGTCAATGGCGACTTCAGCAAATAATGAAATCGGCGCGGCGGCCGCCGATCAGCCGGATCAGGCCCTCGATGCGATCGGGCGCAAATATCACTCGCGCATGCGCACGGTGGATGCTTCGAGCGACTCGCTCTCCGACGGCGTGGTCGTGCCCGCGCTGCGCGAGGCGATCGTCGAGGGCGTGCTCGCGCCGGGCAGCCGGCTCTCCGAGGTGCAGATCGCAAAGCAGCTGAACGTGAGCCGCACGCCGATGCGCGAGGCGTTCGCGCAACTCGAACGCGAGGGGCTCGTGACGATCGTCGCGCGTGTCGGCGCGTTCGTGCGCTCGGTGACGCTGCGCGATGTCGCGGAAATCTATACGGTGCGCACGGCGCTGGAATGTCTCGCGGTGCGGCTCGCGGCGGAACGCATCAACGCGCTCGGCCGCGCGCAGCTCGACGACGTGATCGAGGCGATGCAGGCGAGCGTGGAGGCGGAGGACCCGGCGGGTTATGTCGATGCGCTCGACCGCTTCTATTCGATCGTGATGACGCTCGCCGACAACCGCACCCTGCAGGCGACGCACGCGAGCCTCATCGGGCCGGTGCGGCGCCTGCGGCGTATCGCGATGGCGCGCGGCGGGCGCATGCGCTCGTCCTGCGAGCAGGCGGTGCGGATCAAGGACGCGATCGTCGCCGGCGACCCCGAAGTGGAGACGCTGATGCGCGAGCAACTGCGCGGCGCGTGCGAGGCGGCAACCGAAGTGCTCAATCAGAGCGAGCAGTAGCACTGGGGAGAAAGCCTCGCTCGACCTCGTTCGAGCGGGCCTTTCCTCACACAAAATCGTCATGGCGCGCCCTATGGGATGCGCGCGCCATGATCCCGGCACCGCATCGGCGTCGCACTCACCTCGTTCGAATTCCGGAATAAATTCCGGCCGTCCGGCGTTCTATAAGGTATGCGCACACGCATATCGGTCTGCAATCCCGCTCTTTACCGACAGCCTCTCTGCGCAAATCGATGCTTCGATGGCGGAATCTCCGCACAACGCGCGGCTTCCGAGCCGAACAGCATCGTTCCATCTCAGGAGCACGTCATGTTGTCGTTTCTCATTGCAAAGATCAGTGGCTGGCTTGAACAGGCCGAACGTGGGCGCACGGACGCCTATCTGGCTTCGGCCGCCGACCTTCCGGAGCTCGAGCGCCGCATCCGCGCGATCGACAGAGGGCAATTCCAGCCGCAGACCGAAGGCAATTGAATGACGAGACAGGACGCCTGTTCTCGATAGCGCAAGCCACATCCTCTTTCGCGCGATAGCGCGCATTCATTTTCCAGGCGGCGCCGTCCGATGCGCCGCGACTCCGCACGCGCTTCGCACGGGTCACGCGCGCTCCCCCGTCGCCGGCTTCAGGCACTGATCGAATGCGACGTCGTTGAACGTCCTCGCGCCGCGGGCCTTCCGTCGGCACAGACCGCTTCGCCTCCGCTCCCCCAGCTTTAAAGCAAACTGTAATCGCGCGTATTATGGAATCCGCGCGACGACCGGACGAAGAGCCGCTCCTCGCGCGCCGACAGGGAGACACGCGATGAACGGCACCATGTACGAAGAAGGCCTCGACAAGACCGCTGCGAACTTCGCAGCCCTGACACCGCTCACGTTCATCGAACGCGCGGCCGCGGTGTATCCGGCGATGCCTGCCGTCGTGCACGGCTCCGTGCGCCGCACCTGGGCCGAGACCTACGCGCGCACGCGGCGCCTTGCGTCGGCGTTGAGCGCGCGGGGCATCGGCGTGGGGGACACGGTCGCCGCGATGCTGCCGAACATCCCCGAGATGGTGGAGGCGCACTTCGGCGTTCCGATGATCGGCGCGGTGCTCAATACGCTCAACACGCGCCTTGACGCCGGCACGCTCGCCTTCATGCTCAGGCACGGCGAGGCGAAGGTGCTTCTGATCGACCGCGAATTCTCCGCGGTGATGCGCGAGGCGCTGGCGAGCGTCGACCAGCCGGTCCTCGTGATCGACGTCGACGATCCCGCCTACACCGGCCCGGGCGAACGCATCGGTGAAACGGATTACGAAGCCCTGCTCGCCAGCGGCGACCCGGCTTTCGAGTGGTCGCCGCCGTCCGACGAGTGGAACGCGATCTGTCTGAACTACACGTCGGGCACGACCGGCAATCCGAAGGGCGTCGTCTATCATCACCGCGGCGCGTACACGAATGCGATCAGCAATGTCCTCGAATGGGACATGCCCAAGCATGCCGTCTACCTCTGGACGCTGCCGATGTTCCATTGCAACGGCTGGTGCTTCCCGTGGACCGTGGCCGCGCGCGCGGGCGTGAACGTGTGCCTGCGCAGGATCGACGCAAAGACGATCTTCGACCTGATCCGCAGCGAGGGCGTCACGCATTACTGCGGTGCGCCGATCGTGCAGAACCTGCTCGTCACTGCGGCCGATGAACTGAAGGCCGGCATCACGCACCGCGTGCACGCGATGGTCGCCGGAGCCGCACCGCCCGCCGCGATGATCGAAGGAATGGAGCGGCTCGGCTTCGAACTGACGCATGTCTATGGGCTCACCGAGGTCTACGGGCCGGCGACGGTATGCGCGCATCAGCCCGGCTGGGACGCGCTCGACGTGAGCGAGCGCGCGCGCATGAACGCGCGGCAGGGCGTGCGCTATCACCTGCAGGACGCCGTGAGCGTGCGCGATCCGCTGACGCTGCGCGAAGTGCCCGCCGACGGAGAGACCATCGGCGAGATCATGTTCCGCGGCAACATCATGATGAAGGGCTACCTGAAGAATCCGGCAGCCACCCAGGAAGCGTTCGCGGGCGGCTGGTTCCACACCGGCGATCTCGCCGTCGCGTGCCCGGACGGCTATGCGCGCATCAAGGATCGCAGCAAGGACATCATCATTTCGGGCGGCGAGAATATTTCGAGCATCGAGGTGGAAGACGTGCTGTACCGGCATCCGGCGGTGCTCGTCGCCGCCGTCGTCGCGAAGCCGGATGCGCGCTGGGGCGAGACGCCGTGCGCATTCGTCGAGCTCAAGCCCGGCGCGAGCGCGAGTGCCGCCGAGCTGATCGCGCATTGCAAGGCCCATCTCGCCGGATTCAAGGTGCCGCGCGCGGTGGAGTTCTGCGAGCTTCCGAAGACGTCGACCGGCAAGATACAGAAATTCGAGCTACGCAAACGCGCGGGCTCGGTCGCGGCCATCGACGTTTGAAGGAGCGAGCATGATCGAAACCGCCGGTCCGCTCGTCGCAATCGCGCCCGATGTGTACGGCGTGCCGGGCGCGGTGCGCATCACCCTGAACCGGCCGGACACGTTCAATGCGCTGTCGGAAGCGCTTCTCGACGCGCTGCAGCGCAGCCTCGACGACGTCGCCGCGTCGGATGCGCGCGTCGTCGTGCTCGCGGGCGCGGGCAAGGCGTTTTGCGCAGGCCACGACCTGCGGGAAATGCGCGCCGAACCCGGGTTCGAATACCACCAGACGCTCTTCGCGCGTTGCTCGAAGATGATGCTGACGATCCAGCGCATGCCGCAGCCCGTGATCGCGCGCGTGCACGGCGTCGCGGCGGCGGCCGGCTGCCAGCTGGTCGCGATGTGCGATCTCGCCGTGGCCGCAAGCGACGCGCGCTTCGCGGTGTCGGGCGTGAACCTGGGACTCTTCTGCTCGACGCCGAGCGTGCCGCTGTCTCGCAACGTGTCGCGCAAGGCCGCGTTCGAGATGCTCGTGACGGGCGAGTTCATCGATGCGAAGACGGCGCTCGAACGCGGCCTCGTGAACCGGGTGGCGGCGCCCGAGCAGCTGGATGACGCGACGCGTGCACTGGCAGCGAGCATCTGCGAGAAGCCGCGCGCGGCGATCGCCGCCGGCAAGAGCCTTTTCTACCGGCAGCTGGAGACGGGCATCGACGCGGCCTACCGGATTGCCGGCGACACGATGGCGCACAACATGCAGGACGACGCGGCGCTCGAAGGCATTCAGGCGTTCATCGAAAAGCGCGCGCCGCGATGGCGTCAGACGTGAACGCGCTCGACAGGATGCGCTTCCAGCCACGCGGATTGCGCATCGTCGAATAACCGCGAGCGGGTAAGAAAACGCAGACCCGTGGGGCGTTCCAGCGAGAACATGCCGCCGTTGCCCGGCACGCAATCGATGATCAGCTGCGTGTGCTGCCAGTACTCGAACTGCGATTCGCTCATGTAGAACGGCGCCCCGCCGATCGAGCCGAGCTTCACGTCCGACGTGCCGACCATGAACTCGCCTGCCGGGAAGCACATCGGCGCGCTGCCGTCGCAGCAGCCGCCGGACTGATGGAACAGCACGTCGCCGTGCTCGGCCCTGAGCTTGCCGACAAGCTCGATTGCCGCGGGCGTCGCCACGACGCGCGCGACTTCTTCAGTGGTCATCGTGCGTATCCTGTGTGAGCGAGCCGCCTCGCGGCGGCTCGCGGTTGCAAGTGCATCAGGGGAATCAGAAGAAGCCGAGCGGCTTCTGGCTATAGCTGACGAGCAGGTTCTTCGTCTGCTGATAGTGATCGAGCATCATCTTGTGATTCTCGCGCCCGATGCCCGACTGCTTGTAGCCGCCGAACGCCGCATGCGCCGGATACGCGTGATAGCAGTTGGTCCAGACCCGCCCTGCCTGGATCTCGCGGCCGAACCGGTACGCACGCGTGCCGTCGCGCGTCCACACGCCCGCGCCGAGGCCGTAGAGCGTGTCATTGGCGATTTCCAGCGCTTCATCCTCGTTGCGGAAAGTCGTCACCGATACGACCGGCCCGAAGATTTCCTCCTGGAAGATGCGCATCCTGTTGTGACCGCGAAACACGGTCGGCTTCACGTAGTAGCCGTTCTGAAGCTCGCCGCCGAGCGCGTTGCGCTCGCCGCCCGCGAGACACTGCGCGCCTTCCTGCTTGCCGAGATCGATGTACGACAGGATCTTTTCCAGCTGCTCCCGGGACGCCTGCGCGCCGATCATCGTCCTCGCGTCGAGCGGATGGCCCTGGTTGATCGCGGCCACGCGCTTGAGCGCGCGCTCCATGAAACGCTCGTAGATCTTCTCTTCGATCAGCACGCGCGACGGACACGTGCACACCTCGCCCTGATTGAGCGCGAACATCGCGAAGCCTTCCAGCGCCTTGTCGAAGTAGCTGTCGTCTTCGTTCATCACGTCGGCGAAGAAGATGTTCGGGCTCTTGCCGCCCAGTTCGAGCGTGACCGGAATGATGTTCTGGCTCGCGTACTGCATGATCAGACGGCCGGTGGTCGTCTCGCCGGTGAACGCGATCTTCGCGATGCGCTTGCTCGACGCGAGCGGCTTGCCCGCCTCCAGTCCGAAGCCGTTGACCACGTTCAGCACGCCCGCCGGCAGCAGGTCTTCGATCAGCTCGATCAGCACGAGAAGCGACGCCGGCGTCTGCTCCGCAGGCTTGAGCACCACGCAGTTGCCCGCCGCCAGCGCGGGCGCGAGCTTCCAGGTCGCCATCAGGATCGGGAAATTCCACGGAATGATCTGCCCGACCACGCCGAGCGGCTCGTGAAAGTGATAGGCCACGGTGTCGTCGTCGATCTGCGAGATCGAGCCCTCCTGCGCACGCGCGCACCCCGCGAAATAGCGGAAATGGTCGATCGCGAGCGGGATGTCGGCGGCTATGGTCTCGCGCAGCGGCTTGCCGTTGTCGATGGTTTCAGCCACCGCGATGCGCGTCAGGTTCGCCTCGATGCGATCCGCGATCTTGTTCAGGATGTTCGCGCGATCGGCTGCCGAGGTCCTGGCCCATGCGGCCTTCGCCCGATGCGCCGCATCGAGTGCAAGTTCGATGTCGGCCTCGCGCGAGCGCGGGATCGACGTGAACGGCTCTCCCGTGATCGGCGACACGTTGTCGAAATACTCGCCGCCCACCGGCTGAACCCACTGGCCGCCAATGAAATTTCCATACTGCTTCTTGAACGGAAACTCGGTGTTCAGGAACTGCATCTCGGCATGATTCATCTGCGTGCTCCTCGCATATCGTTTGAATGGACCGGCGCGGGGAGTGCCCGGCGCCGGTGCGTCGTTGATTGCGAGATCCATGCCACCCGCGCCCACACCGCCGTCTCGTTTCCGAAAGCCTTGCTGGCAGGGCCTGATGTTCACCTGAACCGATATCAAACCGCTGTCGGTGTGTCCAGTTTCAAAACAGCCGTACGCGACTGTAGCGAAATGGAACAGTCGACGCGCGGCGCAGGGCGTCAATGCCAGAGGCGTGTCAGCTCGCCGCGCGCGCCACCGACCGGATCGCACGGGGGGAACGGCAGCGCTTCCATCGCGCGCAGTTCCCCCGGCGTGAGCGCGTCGCGGCGAATGTCCC
>Ga0163162_10002627_pt1 | contig 17030 bp, 23 predicted proteins | sample S55metaG_FD_115310 | JGI IMG/M metagenome (GOLD analysis project Ga0163162, IMG submission 115310) | Switchgrass rhizosphere microbial communities from Kellogg Biological Station, Michigan, USA - S5-5 metaG | ecosystem: Host-associated > Plants > Roots > Rhizosphere > Soil | place: USA...
CAGGCCATCGACATCTGCGCTGGCCAGCCAGCTGTTTGCCAGCTGTGGATCAATATTTCATTTCTTGGTGCCCAGGGCCGGACTCGAACCGGCATGGCCCTTTCGGGCCGAGGGATTTTAAGTGCGAAAAAGTACAATAATCCGCAACTTAGGTCAACACTCACCAGCTAATAAATCAATCGGTTACACTCTGGCCAACAGTCCGCAGTATTGGGTAGTTTTGGCGGCACTGTCCCAAAATTGTCCCAAGACAAGCGACGAACACGGAAAGTTGGGGGAGTCGATGAATGCAGAGCGCCTAAACGCCATCGCGCACGCGATTCAGAAGGATTTCAAAAAAACGAATGTCATCCAGATCATTCGAGAACTGGTAACGAACCTGGAGAATCAGGTCAACCAGTCGAATGCTCCTGAATATCAACAGCAAGTAGCGAGTCTTAGGGAACAGCTTAGGGACGCGTTGCAGACTGCGGGATCCAACGACTTCAGTCCCACATGGCAGCAGGCAGTTCAGGAGCTTGGAATTTCCGGCTTGCTCGGAAACATTCTCCTGAAGCGTGTTGAGGATATATTCTCACGAAACCTAATAACACCCGCAGCAGCCCTCGAGGAAATGCGAGTGCTTGCGGATGCGGCCAAGTCCCTGAACGATGCAATTGATCGTTTGATAGGGTCATATGACGCGCTACATATAGGGTCGGAAGACCTTGAGCCGGGGCAATGCGAAATTGGTGTGCTAATTCCACGAGGCTTCGTTTCCAACAAGCTTGACGAGCTCGGGGTCGAACTCGGCAAGGTTAACAAAATCCTCGGGGTATTTGAGGAGCTTGCGACCGGAACGCGATCCGGGTTCGCGATACGCACAATCTCCACCACAGACTTTTCAGTATTCCTCGATTCAAGCCATGCCGTTTGCGCGTGCGTCGCAGTAGCCATCGAAAGGCTAATAGCGATCTACCGCGGACTGCTTGAAATTCGGAAGTTGCGCGGCGAGCTCCAAAAGCTGGGGCTCACCAAGAAAGAGTTGAAGGACGTTGAAGCGCATGCCGAAGGCAAGATGGATACGGGAATCGATGGAATCGTCAAGGAAATGATGAAGGAATATAGGCACGGCCAAGATCAGAACCGGAACAATGAAATCGCGATCGAACTCAAGATGTCTTTGAAACGAATGGCCGCGAGAATTGACCGAGGGTTTAACGTTGAAGTACGAATGCGGGAGATTGAGGAGCCGATCAAAGCTGACACTGACCCGTCGTCGCTGGGTGAAAATGAAGAGTCAATTCGAGACTTCGAGATAATTCAGGCGGCGGCAAAAACACTACAGTTTCTCAAACTTGATGGCCAGCCGATCTTGAAACTAAGCGACGAAAACCAAAAGGACAAACCGAAAGACTGAGAGCCGGCCCCCATTTGGCACTTCTCGAACAAGAGGCGTAGAGCTACATGATAAAGGTTGGTGACAAGGAGCAAATCAACTCGTTTTCGTTCGTCGTTAAAGACAACGAAATAGCTCAGGCCGAAATGACCTTTCCAGGGAGCAATGTGCCGTTCCGACTGTCATTTACGTTTCTGCCTGGTGATGTTTCCGGACTCGCTGAATGGAAGTGGGAAAGCGACATTGTGAAATTTACGTTCCGAGGCTGGCGCAACTCATTGGGCAGCTCATTTTCAGAGCCAGCCAAGTTCGGGGATCTTGGCAATCGAAAAATATATCTTCAGATCGCACATCACCTAATCGGACCTGACACGAACGTCTGCCAGGCATTTGTGCTGCTCGGAGCGCCCAATGCCTGAGACAATTCATATCGACAAGTCAGGAACGTTGCCGCGCGCGAAGGTAACTTCGCCAAAGGCGATTCAAGCATGGGGAAATGCGCGCGAGAGTTTCGCGCGAGTGATCATCGGCGGGGCTGTTCTCGTGATCCTCGCAATTGGATACTTGATAGCGCTTTCCTACAAGATGCCAGAATCTGACAAGATTCTCCTGGTGCTGGGAAGTGGTCTAGGCTTTGTCCTCGGTCGAGGCGGGCGAAGCCAAGCTGGCGAAGAGTGAAACTCCCATTTTGGGGCAACCGGAGGCGCCCCATCTGCCGGCGCTTTCCTTCGGCTTCTCACTTGAAACCGTTTCAAGTGAGCGCGTATGGCCTGGCATCAGGGGCGTGGGCAGTCTCGGGCGTGAGCCAAGCGGCCGCTATGGCAATCCGCCGCGGCACTGTGTAGGAAATCTCTGACTCGCGGTGCGTTATCGCTATGATGAGGACCGTTAAGGCCAATGGAGGGGGAGACGGCAATGCGCATGACAGCGGCGATAACTTCGATCGGCTTTGTACTCTTGATGGGGTGCGCCCCAATCCAAAAGGCTGGCATCCGGCCACCGACTGAGAGTGAACTACATTCGACATCAGAAACGAAACATGTTGTTGACCGCAACTACACGCTAGGCGTCGAGCGATCAGCGTACGTCGGTCAGTCAGTCGTAAAGGTTAAGGATTACACGGTCGAGCAAGCGTCCTCAGACGCCGCCTTCAAGTCCACAGAGGCGATCACCGCATCTTGGTGGATGGCGGGCGGCGACGTAACGGCCCCCGCGGGCACAGATTTTCGGATCGTCGGCATGGTGGATGCGCCGGGAAAGACCTACTTCGCGATTCAGTTCCCCAACGCGGCGTTCGCTCGATCCGCGATGCTAGTGGATTCGGCCGGGAACTACGCTGCATCCGCTTTCGCGGCTGGCATTATCTATCAGGCGACCGATCCGACAGGCATTCACTTCACCCCAACATCCACGAAGTTCGTTAGACCGACCACGGAACATGTCTCGAAGCAAGGTGGATATATCAATTTCGAAATTGTATACAGTGGAACATCGAAGGATTCCTTGAATCTGCTTTACCGTGAATATACGCCAGACGATCTTGTGAGGCCGGCGTTTAGTCAAAATCTAACTTACGCTCGCGACTCTTCAACTATTCGTTTTAGAGACGTCCTTATCCACGTCATCAGGGCCGACAATGAGCAGCTGACTTACATTGTTCAGCAGGACGGACTGGCCACGAACTGAGCTACCGGTCCGTCTTCCTCGCCAGCGTCAGGCCCGTAGTACCACTCCGCAACCGCGCGCTTGGCCTCCTCAAGCTCGGCGAAGTCCCCGAGCAGCACTTCCAGGTGCCAAACACACCAGCCGCCGTTTGATCGTTGAATCCTTCCGACGTAGTAATGGTTGTAGTAGATGTGCCAGTGCTCGCTTCCACCAGCTGCTACCAAAGAGAACTGCAGGAGGCGATCAGGGCTAGCGGACATGCGCCCATGATAGGCGCCCGCATCTCAAGGCTCGCGACTGGCTTCCTGGGCGCGTTTCTTGGCTAGGCCTTCGGCAATCCGCATCAGGTGCACGATGACGTGATGCAACTGCGCCGCGGCTAATTCGCATGCCCCTGTCGTCGGCTTTGCAGCGATCGCGTCGAAGGCATTCGTGATTGACTTGGCCATCGGGGGAAGTTGCTCCGCGCACCATTCCGGCATGTCGGTCGGATCTACCTCGTGCGGGCCGTTGAACTCGCGTCCTTGCAGCCGGTTGGTCGCGGCCAAGTGCAGGGCAGCGAGGTTCGGGCGCTTCGGTGGGAGCGCGTGAACCGTCATATATCGCCTATGCGGTAGTAGTCCACGAACCAATTCGTGGCCGCAAGATTGTAGCGAAAACGGAAGATGCACGGCAGGATGTCGAAAGATAGCGACGAGGCACCGTTCACGGTCTGCCCGGCATGAGCGACGATTGAGCAACCGGTGAATGAGGCGTCCTCGATTGCAATCTCTAGCTCATCGAAATCTGCTGGTGAGGCTGGTGTTGTTCCTGCGACCGATCCTGCGGTGAAGCGATTGATCGTCGCGCTGAGAGTTGTGCTCGCAGCGACGTTGGCGGCCGAAGCGCTGCCGCCAGAATGCGCTGCAACGTAGGCGACTACTGCGGCTTGTGTCGGGAACAGAGAATCGCTATTCGCCGCCATTGCGCCGTCGATGCTTACCGCAGATGCGGTTAGGTCGAACGCGGCAGGAACTGCGCCGCCAAGCGCATCGGTAACGACGAATTGAACCGTGGTCAGATCGAATGCTTCTGTCGCCAGCACTGTCGCTGTGTAATCGTTCGGATTGAAGTTTACTGTCAGACCGGAAGGCAGCGAGCTGGTAACGGCAAATTTGAATGGCGGCTTGCCGCCGAAATATCCTGCATCAGAGAGAAGCGTCGAAACCCCGACGACAACGTTGTAGCCTGGGGTTACGATCGGAGTGTCGAGCGCGCCATAGATATAAATCGATGAAGGAATGACGAGCGAATCGCCAGAACCGGCATCGGTGGCCGTGATCGTGAAGTTCACGAGCAAGTCAGAAGAGCCGATGATGGCACCAGTTCCCCCGCCAAAGTCCGTTGTGTCGAGCACGCCTGTTGCCGCGTGCAGATAGAGTCCATGCGTGATCACGAGCGACGGACTGATAGCCCAGGTGACCGCGCCGGTAGCACCAGAGATGGCGAACGCGTAGTTGTAGATCGAGGACTTCTCGCCGTCCAAAGGACTGCCAGCGACGACCTGCAGGTTCGCATGCACGCGAATCGACAGTGTGCACTCGAAGGCACCAAGTGCCGCATCCTGCACCTTGGCGCGGTAGCTCGTATGGCCGACGGTCGAAGGCGTGCCGGTCAATGTGCCGTCTGAATTTAGCGTGATTCCGAACGCGGCCAGGTTCGAAGTCACTTCGCTGAAGAGGTAAGGCGGCGTTCCGCGCATGCCCACCAACCGGCCATCGATCGGAATACCCTTCGTGATCGGAAGGGTTATCGCCGGCTTGAGAATGAGATCTGACGCGCCCTGAGGTGGGCTGATCGTGATCGCTAAATTGCTGCGAACTGCGCTCATGCCGCATTCCTCGAACGTATCAGTGAAAACGTAATCTGTTGCGCTGGCAATCGATCCGAGCGTGAGCAAGAAGACCGCGGTGAGAATGCGAGGCATGGTTGATCCATGTTCATCGTGTGAGAGCCGGCTGCCGCAGATTGTTCCGTCCCTGCGCCACGATCGGCGCCACCTGACGGCCGATCGATGAACCGAATGCATCGGCAATCGCTTGAATGTCCGCTACCGACAGCGTGGGGGTGCCTGGAGGCGGAGCCACGCCACGGCCAGTTCCGCCGCCTCCCGATGATCCAGCAGGCGGGGCTGGCGCAGGCGCTGGGGCCGGCCTGGCTGGCGCAGCGAATGGCACAGCGCTAGCGCCAACCGGCTTGCCCTGCAATGCGTCCGTAATTCCTTTTGGAAGCGCGTTGATCGCATCCACGATCGATTTTGTATTTTCGTTCGCGCTGTCCTGTTGAGCGGCGAGATTCTTCAGATAGGCATTTAGCTCAGCATCGGATTTCAGGCCAAGGCCCTTCTCCAGAGCGGCATCGCTGATTCCCATTTGGTCGATGACGTTCTGGAAATCCTCTCCCTTGGCCGTTGCGATTTCCGCAATCTGCTGAGCGAGAGTTTGGAACTGTTGAGTAGTCTGCGCCGACTTGAGAGTGTCCTGCTTGTTGAGAAGGTCTTCGAGTTTTTTCTTGTTGTCATCCGACATCGAATTCCATTGCGCCAGCGTGAGGCCAGTGCTGGCCCACTGCGATGTCGTATCGGTCCAATCGGTTGGAGGCGGAACATTGCTGGCGCCGGCATTGGATTTACCGCCGCCGCCTCTACCGGCCTTGCCTCCTACACTGCTCGCGCTGCGGTCAGGAATGGCCATGACCTGGTTGAACAGTTGCACATAGGCCTCAGACGACGCGTAGAGCGCCTGGCCGATCTGCAAGACCTGATCCTTGGTCACGCCACCCGTGCCGGCCCGCAATTGCTGTAGAGCAAGTTGCAGCTTCTGCTGATCGTTGAGGACAGAAAGATTGCCGAGAAGCAGGCTTATGGCGTCTGCCGCCTGCTTGGAAACAGAAGTTACGGCATTGCCGAAGCCGGCCAATGCGCCGGCAGTTATTGTGAGCCCCGTCGCTACGGAATTGGTCGCTTCAGTCGTGCCCTGCGCTGCAGAGATAATGTCGCTGATCGCTTGATTCGTTTGATCGAGCGAACCGATATCCGTTAGACCCAAAGAGAAAGCCAAGGACTGCGCCGAATCCTCGAGCTGCATCACCAGCGCAGCCATCTGCTGCGCCGCATAGTTCTGAATGTTCGTCAGGTCTTCTTGCGATGCACCGGCCGCACCAGCAGCAATGGCAAGTTGATTCGCTGCTGTAGTGTTTTGCAGCATCTGGTGATAGACCTGCGACATTGCCGCTTCGAACGGATCGACGAATGTCTGTGCCGGCGCGAACTGGCTGACGAACTGGTTGTATTGCGTCTGCGCCTGGGCGAGCCGGGTATAGGCCTGCGTCAGCGTCTCGCCAGACTGCTGCAACCCTTCGACGAACTTCATGACGTCGACGAGCGTGGAATTCGATTTCAGCGCGAGGAATTGGAATCCGTTGCCGAGGTCGGTGTTCGCAAGCTGGGTGGCCGAGGCAAAGTCCTGCACGGCCGCGAGCAACTGATCGGCGTTGTCCTGCATGGCATCGACGAACTTGGAAGCACCCAAGCCCATCTTGTCCAGCACGGCCAGATAGGTGTCGGCCTGCAGGCGTTCGGCGAATTGCTGCTGCGTTTCGCCCTGGCGAGTGACGCCCAGAACGGTGCTGGAACTCGTGGTTGGATTGCCCTTGGCATCGAACTGCTGCGTGAAAGAACCGCCCACGACATTGGCGGTATCGATGCCGAACTGTTTTGCGAACGCGTTGGCGCTGTCTTTGAGCTGGACGAAGAATGCGTCGGCCGCCTGGATCACGGCCGGATCGGTATCGATATTCTTCGTCTTCCAATAAGAGCCGCCGAACAGCGCTTTCTGACCCTTGAACGAGCCCGTCGTGTCGACGAAAGCGCCGCTATCGCTGATGGTCTGGGTTTGTGCACCACCCTGAAACTGGTTCGCGCCGGTACCGAACAGCTTTCCGCCCGAGAACTTGTCGATGAGCATGGCCGCCAGAGCCACCCAGCCGACAACAGGGATCGCGCCAAGACCCACTGCACCGAGAGAGCCAGCCGCGCCCGCAGCCGCGCCTGCGCCCGTGGCGATGCCTCCGATGGCTCCCGCGGCCGTGATCGTGCCTAGCCCGTACGCTGCGCCTGCGACGGTTCCCTTGAAGCCGCCGCCGGCCTGCTTGAACTCGCCATACGCCGCGAGCAGGCCGCCGCCGATGCTGATGGCGTTGCCGAGCATGGACGGCGTAAAGCCGTAGTTCTGGCCGGGGGCGAGTGGGCCCATGAAGTTCTGGCCCACGCCGCTGCCGAGGAAGTTCGAGCCGCCAACCGAGGTACCACCCCAGAGCGAACTGAATCCAGACGCGAGGTTTTGGCCGGCCGATATCCATGACGACGGACTGAAGATGCCGCCGATGGCGCCAGCGCTGCCAGATGATCCACCGCCGCCGATGCCACCGGCGTTGGCGAGAGATGGCAGCAGGGAGAACCCAACCGATCCGCCGAAGATGCCATTGAGGATCGGATTGATCACCGACAGCTTCGCGAAGTACGCGATGATCTGTTCGACGGTTTGTTTGGCGAGGTCCTTCAGGCCATTGAACAGTGAGCCGCCTTCGACCAGGATTTTGGCGAAGGTGTCAGCTACGGCGTTGCCGGCTTGCGACCAGATCTGCTGCCAACCTCGTGCGGCCTCGGCCGCGGCGTCGGCTGCAGCCTTCTGGTAGTACAGTCGATCGCCGAGGTTCTTGAGTGCGGCGGTTTCCTTGTCGCTGAGTTCCGGCAGGTCGCGGTTGCTGTTCTTGTAGTTCTCGATGGCGATGCGCGCGCCGTCCCGAATGACGGTTGCCTCGGAGAGCGCGATGCCGCTCAATCCGATCGACTCCATCTCCTCGTTATATTTTTCGGTCACACGACCGACCACATCGCGTTGACGATCGAGCGACGTGAGCTGCGCATCGAGCGCGCCCTTAGCGGCATTGGTCGCCGAGGTGAGGAACTTCTTTGCGTCAGCGAGCGCCTGATCCGAATTGCCGGCCGCCTTCGCATCGTCTACGTACTTGTTGTAGAGCGTGCTGATCTTGATGATCGTTAGCGCGTACTGCTGATAGGCGGCATTGACCGGATCGGTCTTGCCGAGCAGCTGCGTCATCATCTCGCCGGCCTTGGCGACGTCTTGAGTTAGCTGTTTTTGTGCCTTCGCCGCGGCATCGCTTGCTGCTGCATTGGTGACAAGTGGCGCATTCGCATTGCCGAACTTCTTTCCCGTTTCTTCGGCGGCCTTGCCTGCCTCCGTGGTTGAGTTGAACAGAGCGTCATAGGCTTCGCGCGCGTTATCTGTTGCTTGCTGGACGCCGCCATGCAAGCCTGCGGCTGCACCCTGCAGCGCGACCAGAACGTCAGCGGTGATCTTCTTGAGACGGGTGGCGAATTCCGCGTCAGCAGCAGCAAGCCCAGCGGGATCCATCCGGAAAGCTGCCTTCACGGCCTTCGCGGTCGTCTCGGCCCACGCGGCGACGATCTGGCCGCTGGCGTTGAACACGGTCGAGATTGCGTCGTACGCAGCAAAGACACCGGTCGCGAGCACAGACACGATTTCCTTCGCCACGATCAGGCCGAAGATGAAACCCTTGACCGCTTTCGCCGCGCCTTCCGCCGCGCTCGAATAGCCATCCGTCGTCTTGCCGGCTTCCACCATCTGACCGGAGAGGGAGACGAGAGACGGCAGTACTTTCGCGACCACGGCGTTTGCGAATCCGCCAGCTTCGACAGACAGGCGCGTGATGTTGTCGTTGAAGTCCTCGGCGTACTTCGAGGCCTTGGTGCTGATCACGGCGCCGAACTCGTTCGCCTGCTCGATCACCTCGGGCAGGCTCTTCTGCCCGAGGTCATTGAGGTAGGGGATCAGTTGCGCGCCAGACTTGCCGAATACCTCTTGCGCCAGCGCCGTCTTTGCCGCGCTGTCTTTGTATGTCGCGAACTTCCCTGCCACGTCGCCAAGCAACTCATCCATTGGGCGCAGGTTGCCGGCAGCATCCTTGAGCGACACGCCCATCGCCGCGAACACGGCTGCTTGCTGCTTGCCGCCGCCGGCAGCATCTGCGGCAGTCTTCGCGAGCTTGGACAGCCCCGTTTGCAGCTCTTCGTTGGCGACGTTGCTGAGCTTCGCCTGGAGTTGCAGTGCAGATAGCGCCTCGACGGAGACGCCCACCTTCTGTGCCATCTTGCCGACTTCATCTGCGGCGTCGATGGCTCGCTTTCCGAACTCGACGAGATGATCGACGGAGAAGGCGGCAACCAAGCTGCCAGCGATGTTGCCGAGGCTCGTCGATATCCCGTCGATAGCGCTCTGCATGGTCTTTTGCATGCGCTCGGCGGACTGCTGTGCCACATAAGCAGCGCGGTTTAGTCCTTGCTCGAAGCGGGCATAGTCGGCGCCCAACTCGAGCACCATGCTGCCGAGGGTGTTGGCCATCGTGATCTTCCGAAAGAGGCGACGCCTCACGGCGTTGCGCTGCGGTCGTCCTCTCGACGATCGCTGGAAATTCAGTGCGGCCGATTACACGCGGCCGCTTTGTGGTTCGGCCATCCAAAGGGCCGTCGCGCTGCCCTCACGGCAGTGCCTTGCTGGGGAATCGATCTATTTGCCTAGCTGGCGCTCAAGAATTGCGATGCGCTGCTCGAGCACCTGCAAACGCGCTTCACTCGTCGATACCTGCGCACTAACTTTTGCAACCGCGCCGCTCGCGAGCTCGACCGCCAACGCGACCGCACTACTGAGATAGATGCGCTCGCCTGCGGTGTATTCGCGAGGTTCGCTTGCCTCTTCGTCCTGGTCGATCTTCTTGCGCATCTCGACGAGTTGGTCCGCAACGAGTTGCGAAACCGAAACGTGATCACTTCCCATGTCAATTCACCTTGCCGTGCGGCAGCAACGCTTCCCATTCAGTTCCGGCCTGCGCACTGCCTGCTGCGAGCTGCGCCCGGTCCTTCTTGCCCACACGTTCAGCCGGCGGCAGCGGTGCCTGCGGCTCGAATGCGAGGTAAGCCTTCTGTGCGGCCGCGCTGCCACGTATCGCGGCGCGGTACATCGCTTCAATGACCAGTATCCGGCGCCTGCAAGCGCCCGAGTTCAACTCTCGGCCGTAGTGACGCTCGAGCGAACTGCGCGAGATGTCCAAAGCGGTGGCGATGTCGTCATGTGGCGTACCGGTGCCAGCCGCGATCTCCACCAGTCGGCGCTGGAATGTGGTGGGTTTGAGCTTCGGTCTGGCCATGGTTGGAATTCGTCTTTTTGCGTCAAAACTTGATTTTTGAATGAAAAATTTCCGGAATTAAATTCCCTGCGTGACGTGGACGCCGGTGGACGCTTTTCTTTTTTCGTTTTCTGAGACGACTGCCGCCCCTGGGTCTATCGGTCTGCCCCGCGCTTGACCGCGAGCGTCCAATCCGACGACGTTCCCGGGCGCGCACGCGTGGCGGCGTTCGCTGGCCGCATTGCTTCGTCCTTACTTTGCCGTAAAAGACGGGATCGCCGCGCCGGCTGCTGGGGTGTGAACCCTTTCCCGGCGAGGCGATCCCTTCAGGAACTCTGTCGTCACGGCTGGTATACCCACAGGTGCGTATCTGGATTCGCTCCAGATGCACACACTGAGATTTCACTGAGTTCCCAACGATCGAAATATTGGACCCCGTCGACGACGCCTCGCAGCCGCGCGTTGATAGAGGACACGCTGAGCGCCATAGTTTCCTTCGTGACGATCGAACGCCAAGCCGCGAGTCCGGCCTCGGTGCCATCCAAGACGGCGCGCATGCGCAGTTCGTGCGGTGACTTCGACAAGTAGACGACAGTCCCGATTCGCATCTCGTCCAGCGAATTGGAGACCCTGGTCCGCTCCCCCTTCTTGAACCCATGCTGCGAAAGCAGCGGTAGAGGGAGTTTCAAGCGGCAGCCGATAGGCGCCAGTGAGTGATTGTGCGAAGTGACAGTCGGCGTAGATGCAATTCCCTCGATCATCCAGGTGCCCACTGATTCGGGGCCAATCATGCGCAGCGTCTCGACGTTACCCTCGCGGGTGAGATGGAACAGATGCTTTGCCGGAGCGACGGTTGCTTGGTTATGCCTCACGGATGGATATCGCGATTTGTGGGTGTACATGCCCATCAGTGTTTACTCGCCTTGCCGGCCGCAGCCGATTCGTTCGCCGCATGCACGGCCGCCGTGTACTGGAGGACTGCTTTGAGTTGTCCAGCGATTGCGTACCATTCCTCCGCCTGTTTCGGATCGCCCTGGAGATTCGCGAATGCGCGATCAAATGCATCGCACGCCCAGGACTCGACTCGACAGCGCGACGCAGGGGCGGCAGCGAGCGTGACCAGCCAGCCGCCGCACATCCGCTCATACGTGCGCTTGGGTGTGTCGCCGCCGGCGCGAATGTCGAGTGTAGGTTCGGGGCGAGTCATGATCCTGTCAGCGCCTTGATCGCCTTCTCGGCGCCGAGCGCCATGGCCCGGAACCGCGTCTCGACGTCAGGAGTCAGGCCTTCGCCGGACAGGCCGTCGTGCCGTGCTTGCCTGATTCGATCGACGTGAGCCTGAAGGCTGGCGGCGTAGCGCCGTGCCGTGAGTTCGCCTTTCCAACAGAAAAGAAGATGCGCCTGATCGCGCGCTTTCTTGTACGCCGCAACGGCGTCTTTCAGGTGTTCGCTCATGCCTCTATTGAAGCGCATCGTCTGTGCTGTCTCGGGATATTTCGGGATACCGATCATCGGAAATCCGCGCGAGCTCCCATTCAAGGATCGCGTCGATAGAGAAACAGCGCGAACCGCCGATGCGTTCGGACCGCGGCCACTTGCCAGCGGTGCGTAGCGTGTTCCGAATCGTCTTCTGCGACTTCTTCGTGTACCACGCGAGCGCGGCCAGGGCGATATGGCCTGAGGGTGAGACCGCGAACCCACCGGATTCGAACTTTACACGCAGGCGATCGGCGATGCTCACGCCGCGGCTCTCAACTCGCGCGCGCGCCGAACGATGCCGGTGTGCAGGATCCGCCAGGCCGGGTGAACAGGCATGTCGTCGTCTCGCCGCTCGACCCATTCAGACCGCAGCCGTTCAATGTGCTCGAGCTCGTCGAAACAGTCAGCGGCTTGGTTGAGTATCCGGCCGAGCACCTCGCTACGGTGTTCGTACGGGAGCAACGGGATCAGGTCGAGCTGCTCTTCCAGCGACCGCAAGTCTGCTGTAATCCGGTCGCGCTTGCGATCAAGCCATCCGCCGTGGCTGCGGAACTGGTCGAGGAAGTGTGCGACCTTCATGCGGGCCGCCGTCACAGCTCGTCGCCCGTTGCTGGTGCCCTTGCAGGTTGCGTTGCAGATGCGAACGCATTGCGAATGCATTTTGGCCGCCATCGCCCTCGAGCATGGTATTTAAACCAGAGCAGCCGTCCTTGGGGCCCGGCCCGGCGCGCATCTGTCGTTAGACGACAGTTGGTCGCGCCGGTGCCGGGGGTGGATGGAGCTAGCCAGATATCCGACCGATCACCTTTTCCCAACGGTCGAATTCGAAAATTGCGCGCCGCAAACTTTGCCAGAGTAATTCTCTGCAAGGCGCACGGCAGCTTGCTCTGCGTGTGTTCCTTGGTGGGGTATGGGGTATAGGGTCTAGGGTCCAGGGCTAAGAGCTTTACGCTCAGTCTGGTTCTTGAACGCTGCCGGCGGTCACCCAAAGCAATCGACGGATCACGCTGTACTTGAGCGGCGTCGCGATTTCTTCTTGATTTCGGCGCTGCTTGACGGTCTCGACCTCGACCAGCAACACCACCTTCTTCAGTCTGGACATTGGCGCGCGATCGGTTCGCGAAGGCATCCCAAAAAGGCGCGCGAAGTCCGCTAGGAAATCCGAGTGTCTGCCGATTTGAAATTGCCCGCTGTCGCCGTGCTCGCCGATCAATCGGCGCGCGTTGTACCACCTGGTTAGCGTCTTGCCGAAGTGGTCGCCCGCGTCCACGATTTGAAACTTTAGCCCGATCTTCGGCCGTTTCCGAAACATCAGGCAGGTAAACCAACTGACGAACACGGCTTGATACGTCCCAGGCGGCAGCAGCGTCGCCGGCTCGCCTAGAATCTCGAAGTCTGGCGCTTTCGCGCGCGCACTTCGCGCTGTATACTTCGTGGCGTTCTGTAAGTCTATGGCCTCGGTTGTCGCGTTGGCGCGCGACCCGGGGCCTTTTCTTTGACCATCCATCTTCCCTCCGGTTCGTCGCCACGACGATCACGCTGCGCGCCGCGGGTTGAGCAGCCCGCTGAGCTCAGTCAGGGCCCGCTGCAGGCCGTGCGCGGTCGTCAGGCACTCGTCCACCGCTGCGCGCGTTGGCGTGACCGTGGACCAGCTGCGCGTCGCGATCGAGAGGCGCTGCGAAGCTGCCTGGACGTCAGCGATGGTTGCGGGGATCGAGCGCTGCATCACGGCGGCGTTCACGCCGCGGCCTTCTGCGGCGCGTTCTGCGCGGTAACCCAGCGGTCGAAGGCATCGACGTCGAGGTACACGCGCCGGCCAATGCGAACGATCGCGCCGGCCTTCGCCATCCCGTTGTCGCCGCTCATGTGGATCCACCAGCGGATTTGCGCTTCGGTGAATGCGCCCTTGGATTCGGCGGCGAATTTCGCGACCGCTTGAAGATTACGAGCCATTGCGTTTCCTCCGTTACGTCCATGATTGGACGGCGTGAGGCGCATTGGACGACTTGAAACGGAAGTGCGCTTAGATCAATTCCGCTTTTTTCAGGATGGTACGAAGCGTGCGAGCGGACTTGTGATATCGGCTGGCCAAGATGCCGGCCAGATTGCGAGGCTGTGTCCCGGCGGCGAGCATTGATCGCGCGGCCTTGACCGCTTCTGCTTGCCAGGCCGCCGCGGCGCCGCGCGAGACGCGCCCAGCCTCGGCGCCGCCGCGCCCACGGCCGCGCTGTGCGATCGCGTCTCTTGCGACCATCGGCGCGGCATGCTCCAGCAGTTCCGCACGATTCGCGAAGCGGTATGCTTCCAATGCGTAGGTAGGTGCGCCGTCGGCCTGACCAGCGGCAACGCACCGCTGCGCGAGCTTGGCCGTGCTCAGTGCTTGTCGCCAGTCGGCCGCGCCGGCGCGCTGAGGGTTCGAGTTCAGCATCACCTCGGCCATTCGCTCGATTGTTTCGAGCGTAGTCTTTTCGATGATCCAGTAAGACGCAAGCTTCAACACCGCCGGAGTCCCGGCGGCTTTCCCTTTCGTCTTGGCGCGCTCCGACGCCATCAGTCGCGCGAGTGCACGATGCGAAGTGGCGAACTAGTGAACTTTTGACGCCTCGCGTTGAATTCCCAAATCCGTCTTGCTCCTTCCTCATACGAAACGTGTTCAAAGCGATCCCAGCACGCGAATCCGTGGAAGGATCTACCGCATGCACAAACTTCGTCGATCCAGTCGATAAAGGCCAGGTGCAAGTGATTCGTCTGTATCGAGATCTGATACTTGTTCGTGACCGGCTTGAACTGCGGGAACAACGGCGCGACGAAAACGTAGAACGGCTCGATCGGCAGCTTCGGAATGTTTCGTTCAAATGATTTGTAGTCGATTTCGAGCTGCTTGCAGAGGTGAATGTAGGTCCAGTCCGGCGGCACCGGGTACATATTGAGCCTGTCCTCGAGCTCGGTCTCTGCCTTCTCGACCAGATCGAAAGCCTTCCGAATCGCCTTGTACCGATCTTCGAAACCTGTCTCAGCCATGATCCTCGCGCGAATCATGTCGCGCTCTTCCGCCGAGAATGTCGCATCAAAATACTTCTCGCGATCGTAGATCGTTAGTGACCGCGGCGCCGGTTTTGCCCGTGCCGCCGTCTGTTTCTTGCGCGTCCCGCTCATGGCCGCACCTTGCGTGCGCCGCGGTCGCGAATATTTGAGACGACAGGGACCTCTACATACTCGCGTGCATCGTTTTCGACAAGCCGCTTGTAGTGTTCCAGCAAACAATGCTGCGCAATTGCCATTGTGTCATTCGCATGATGAAGTATGTCCGCCAGCAGCGAGGTCAGGGCTGAAGTGCTGTTCAAGGTATTCGTGTCACCATCGTCTTCCGCCTTGCAGAGCGCGCGCTCGATTACATCCAACCCCATGCACGCGTAGCTGTGGGCGTTCGATGCTGCTGTATCCAGCTGCTCTAGCTTCTCGATCTCCTTTTTGGTGAGCGGTGATGCATGCTCAGGATAGGATTTTCTGTGGATTTCCCACGGCACGCCGCAAAACAGGTAAGTGATGTCGGGAACGTGCCGCGGTGTCTGTATACTTTTGTCCGCCATGATCGTTCTCCTTTTGAACGTTTGTGGAAGTCGCGCGGGCAAGCAACGACTCGCCCGCGCGGCGGTTTTCAGGGTGCCTCGCCCGACGTGGGCTGAGCATCGACTGGTCCGCGTTTCCTCTTCTTCGCCTGGAGAACGTCCACAAAGCTAACCAGCGTCGACCGCTCGTTGGCACCGAGCGTCTTGAGTGCACCGAGCAGCGTGCCCTCGTTCTTGCTGATCCTTCGCACCGACATGCGGCCGGTATCGATCAGCAGCCGTTGCCCTTGCGCCTTGACGGCAGAGCTCGTTCCGTTTGCAATGACTGAAGCCATGACTCACTCCTTACTGGTGGGTTGTGGTTAGCAGCGCCCGGGAGCCACTACCTCCCCGGCGCTGCGCTTTACCCGGGCTCGCGCCGGGATTCTTCAGGCGAGAAACTTCTTCGCCATGCGGTCAACGGCCGCGGTTGTGTGTTGCTCTGATAGGTGGCTGTAGCGCTTCACCATGCTCAACGTCCGATGCCCGAGAACCGCGGCGATATCCATCAGCGACGCGCCAGACATTGCCAAGTAAGATGCCGCGGTGTGTCGCAGATCATGAAAGCGCACGTCGCCCAGCCCCGCTGCGTCCCGCGCAACGTGCCAGGCGTCTTCAAGTGCGCTGACCTTGAAAGGGAAGACCACGCCGGCAGGAACGCGGCCAGATCGCCACGCGCGCAGCGTGGCAACGGCTGTAGGCGCGAGCGGCACGGTCCGTGACTCGCTGTTTTTCGTGTCCAGGAAGCGCAGCGTGCGTCGCTCGAGGTCGACGTTCGCCCATTGCAGGGACAAGAGCTCTCCCCTTCTGCCGCCGGTAGCGAGCGCGAGGCGCACGATAGGCCCGAGCGCGGAGCAAGGCGATGCATCGCATGCATCGAGCAGCGCGCGTCGCTCCGGCTCGCTCAGGAAGCGCTCGCGGCCTTTTGCTTCCTTCCGCTTGCTGACCGACGTGACGGGGTTGGTCTTCGTCCAGTGGAACTCTTTGATCGCCGCTTTGAATAGCGCAGACAGCGCGGCCAGGTGCCGATTGACGGTCGCACCGGCGAGTTGTTTGCCCAGGCGCGACTGCTTCGCGGCCAGTCTGTCTCGCGCTTCGACGACAACGGCCGGCGTGATCGCCGACAAACGACGAGACCCGAGCTCACCCCGCCACCATTCGAGCAGCTTCTTTTGCTTGGGTGCGTTCTTGTTTCGAGCCGCTTCCGGAAGGACGTCTTTGAGGTACTTATCGATCGCATCCGACAGCGTGCGTCTGCGCGCTTCTGAGTCGGGTAGGGACTCGCCGCGATCTAGTGAGTGCTCGACCGTCCGCGCCCACTGCTCGGCGTCTGCCTTCTTCGCGAAGGATCTGGACTCGTGACCCGATTGACGACGCACGCGCACGCGCCATGTCGTCTTGCCCGACTTGCCCACGCGCTTTTCGTAGGTCGCCATGCAGTGTCCCAAATTGTCCCAGCGGGAACATTCTGGACCACAATCACCAACAGATGCAAGCTCTAACTATTTGATATCTGGTGCCCAGGGCCGGACTCGAACCGGCATGGCCCTTTCGGGCCGAGGGATTTTAAGTCCCTTGCGTCTACCGATTTCGCCACCCGGGCACGGGCTCAGCTTGGAAACTGCGATGAGGACGAA
>Ga0163162_10002628_pt1 | contig 17028 bp, 6 predicted proteins | sample S55metaG_FD_115310 | JGI IMG/M metagenome (GOLD analysis project Ga0163162, IMG submission 115310) | Switchgrass rhizosphere microbial communities from Kellogg Biological Station, Michigan, USA - S5-5 metaG | ecosystem: Host-associated > Plants > Roots > Rhizosphere > Soil | place: USA: Michigan...
ATGCAACAATTCTAATTGCTGACTAATGATCTTGCAAATTCCTAACATGTCGCTGGCCTCTCGCATCGCCATGGCCTGGGTTCTTACGCGTTCCAGGGAACCTTCAATTTCCAGTTCCCGGTTATTCTCCTCCAATTGTTGCTGAGCCTGTTTCAATTCGTCATACGCGGCTTCAATCTTTCGCTTGGCCAGTTGCTTCTGCCTGTTATTACGCCAAAGGAAAATGGCTGCGCCCAAAATCAAAACCAGGCCTGCCAGCAAGGCTGTCATTTTATTCCTGGAAGCAATTTCGAGTTCTTTATTGGCCAGTTCCTGTTGGCGAAATCGCTGACTGAACTGCAGGTTCTGTCCGGCTCTGATTTTTTCGCGATCGAAAAGCCGGTCTTTGTATTTTAATGCAATGGCCTGGTATTTTACAACACTGTCTTTAATACCGCGCCGGCCATAGAGGTCCGCCAGCCGCTGGCTTGAACGCATAATTCCCTCAAAGTAGGTACTGGTATCAACCTGCATGATCGATTTGCCCGCATAATAAATAGCTGAATCAGGCATACCCCGCTCTTCGAAAATGCCAGCCATCGCGGTGTATATGTCCAGTATATCAATGTACACCAGATTCTTTTCCGCGATGGGCAACGCCTTTCTGTAATATGCGAGGGCCAGGTCGGTCTGTCCTTTTTTCACATAAATATTACCCAGGTTAAGTAACACGCCACTCCAGTCCTTATTCATTTTCTCGGCCTGTTGGCCATAAAACAATGCAGAATCAAGGCGATTTGATTTTTCGTATACGTTGCCGATTATTCCGATTGTCAGACTTTTTACATCTGTGTTGAGAGGATACAAAGTCGCGAGCCTTTTACCCTTGTATCCATACTCCAGGGCTGTGGCATAATCTGCCTGATCCATATAGCACGCCATCATTTCAACGTACAACCATGCCAATGTGCCGGTATCCCGAAGGGCTTCACACTTTTCAATGGCTTTAATACCAATATCGGCAGCGTCCTTGAAATTACCAGCCTGTGTAAGTGCCAGCACCAACGTGTTTTCACACCTTACTTCGGCATAGGGGTCCTGTATTCTTCCAGCCAAATCCAATCCTTCCTTTGCGTAATAAATGGCCGTGTCAGCTTTGGAAAATACATAGGTCATGGCCAAATCAAGATAGACGCGTATGCGCTGCGTATCGCTGGTAGCCCGCGACAACACATTTTTCAAACTATCAGACTTGGTTTGTCCATTCCCCTGCACCGATTGGAGCAAGATGGAACACAAACATAGATATCGAAAATAATTGCGAATCATTCCAATTTTTCAATCATTTAATAAGCCGGCAAATGGATTGTAAACGTAGTACCCCGCGGACCCGTTGACGTAATATCAATTTGCCCTCCATGAGCTTTGATTATATCATAGCTGAGACTTAATCCCAGTCCCGTACCGCTGCCCGTAGGCTTGGTGGTGAAGAAGGGTTGAAAAATTTTGTCCAGTACTTTTTCCGGAATACCATCAGCATTGTCACTGACGCTGATTTCAACTTTTCCATTTTTCATTCTTGTACTTACTGAAACGGTTGGTTCATATCCTTCAGGCCGCTTTTGCTTTTTTTCCGTAACGGCGTAAAAGGCGTTATTGTAGAGGTTCAGCAAAACGCGCCCAATGTCCTGTGGAATGAGTTTAACCAGGCCAATGGAAGGATCAAAGTCTTTGTGCAGCGAGGCATTGAAATTTTTGTTTTTGGCTCGCAACCCGTGGTAACTGAGCTGCAGATATTCATCGGCCAGGATATTGATATTCGTTGGTTCCTTCTGGCCCGAACTGGCACGGGAATGTTGAAGCATTCCTTTCACGATGGCATCGGCCCGCTTTCCATGGTGATTAATTTTTTCGAGATTTTGACCCAGGTTCCTGATAATTTCATCTTCCAATTTTTCATTCCTTTCAATTGGAGCCTTTAACCTCTCTCCTTTCAGCTCTTCAATCAATTCATTGTTCACTTCGGAGAAATTATTGACAAAGTTCAGCGGATTCTGAATCTCGTGCGCGATACCGGCGGTGAGCTCACCCAGCGACGCCATTTTTTCCGACTGCACCAGTTGTGCCTGCGTGGATTTTAATTTTGTCAAAGCCTCTTCCAGTTCTTCTTTTTGGACAGAAAGAAATGCATTGGCTTTTTGTTTTTGCCGGTTGTTCCTATAAAGAAAAAAGGCGCCGGCCAATACCACCGCCAATCCCGCCAGCAGCGCATATACACGAAGTTTGCTACTGTATTTTTGTTCAGCCAATTTCAAATCCTGGAGCTGCTGTTGTTGTCGCATGGTTTCATTGAAACTAAGGCTCTGAAACTGCCTGACTTTTTCGAGATTGAAAACACTGTCCCTAAAAACCACCGATCGCTGCAAAGTATAATAAGCACTGTCGGGCAAATGCTTAGCCATATACAATTCGGCCACAAAAGGACCAAATTCCGAGGTAAGGGTGGTGCCATTCACCGCCCAGCTCCGTAAAACTTTATTGTATGTAGTTACATCTGTCAATGCCTGCGACATCTGTAACATTGCTGAATCAATTTTCCCCTGCTTGAAAAGGATTCGGGCTAATCCATATCTCGACCGGATGCCCGGCTCGGGTTCATATACAGCATACTGATCTTTGATAGCTGCTCTGTAAAAATCCGTCGCGACAACATCCTGTCCCATTTTTGAATGTATATCTCCCAACAATTGATACACTTTGCTCCTTGCATAGTTGAAATAGGGTATAATGCTGTCACCGGCCTCTCTCAATGCCAGTTTACCATAATAGTCAGCTGAGTCCAGCTTATCTAAGTGGTAAAACGCGTTACTAATGTTATATACACCGAGGAAATAAGAAAACGAAAACTGCCCTTGTGGCCGTCCGGATTGCGTGGAGGAAATCATCTTTTTGCTGTACGCCAGCATGCCGGAATAGTCCTGCATAGCAGAGAATGTCATATAGATGCCATTCCAGGATTCAAACAACAAACCCGAATTCTTGTATTTTTCTGCCCTTCTTATATTGTCGAGCCGCAATTCCAATTCCTGGGAATAATTACCAGCGGTATGCATCAAATAGGCCGTTAAAGCCTGGGAATGAATCAAAGCATTTTCCATCTGTTCCTCCTGGGCCTTACTTCTTCCTTTCACCGCGTTTAATTTTTGAATCAGTTGATTTGCTGCAGAAGCATAAAAAACTGCGGTGTCAAGATTATACCATTCGGTGAATTCCCCGTAAATGTAGCCCAATGCATAGAGGGCTTCGGCACGTGCCTGGTCATCGGTGTTCCTGGCCAATCTTGCCCATTTATCACTAATAATTTCATCCCGCCATGCTCTGACAGTGTCTTTAAATATTGTGTCTTTGGAAATCAGGATCAGACGATCTGATATCTCCTCCGCTATGTAGGATTTTTCAACTCTGCTCCAATTTCCCCTCGTAAACTTGTAGCGATGTGGACCTGCCGGTATTTGCAGCGTAATTGAATACTTTTGATTACCCAGCGGATTCAACAAAAAGTTCTTATTAAACGTGGAATCCCAGTTCGAAAAAGTACCCGTGATATAAATGCTATCGTGCGGAATCGCGGTTGTTTCCACCAACTCAAAGCGAACCTTGTGTTGTGCCTGTGAACACACGATGAATACCATGCCGATGCATGTTGCAATAAATCCTCTCATAATGAACATTTGAACTTAAGCTGAACCGGCAGCAGTATGGTGAAAATACTACTTTCCTGCGCCTCCTACCAACTGTAAGCCTTGCCTGTATTCGTTTTTAAAGAAAACGACAATTCGCCAAACAATTCTCCCCGGGGTCAATAATCTTCTGACATTAGTGCTACTTCGGTATTAAAATAATGAAAGTGGCGCCTTCACCTTCCCTGGTCTCCACGCTTAATTCCCCGCCGTGGCCCTTGGTTACGATATCATAACTCAAACTCAATCCCAATCCGGTTCCCTCGCCCGTGGGCTTTGTGGTAAAGAAGGGCTGGAAGATTTTGTCCAACACCTGTTGTGGAATACCACCTCCGTTATCAGCAATGCGTATTTCAGCTTTTTCAGGTCCGCCGTTCTTACCATGGATTAGGCTGGTACTCAGTGAAACTACTGGATGGTAGGCTTCGCCCAAACGCCTTTTTCTTTCTCCTACGGCATAAAATGCATTGTTATAAATATTAAGAAGAACACGGCCAATATCCTGGGGAATGATATTCAGTTTTCCAATTCTTTCGTCCAATTTGGTTTCAAGATGGGCATTGAAAGATTTGTCCTTTGCACGCAATCCGTGATAGCTCAGCCGCAGGTATTCATCAGCCAGTGCATTCACATCGGTGGGTTCTTTCACCCCGGCACTGGTGCGGGAATGCTGCAACATGCTTTTTACGATCGCGTCGGCGCGTTTGCCGTGGTGACTGATCTTGTCAAGGTTTTGCCTGATGTTCTCTGCAATGCTTTTTATTTCTGCTGTGTTGCCATCTTCTATTTCCTTCTCCATTTCCCCAATCAATTCCGTATTCACTTCTGAGAAATTGTTTACAAAATTCAAGGGGTTTTGAATTTCGTGCGCGATGCCTGCGGTGAGTTCTCCCAAAGAAGCCATTTTCTCTGACTGAATGAGTTGCGTCTGTGTTGTTTTCAATTCTGTGTACGCCTTTTCAATTTCCTTTGCCTGTACCAATTCTTTCTCCCTGGTCCGCTCGCGCTCCGTTCTGATAATTCTTTGGCGTTGCGACCGGTAAATATAATATGCCACCATTGCGAACAATAGTCCATACAATGTAAATGCCCACCAGGTTAGCCACCAGGGAGGCTGAATGGTGATATCAATGTTTCGTTCCGACCAGATACCATTGTTGCTGGTGGCTTTCACGCGAAGTGTATATTTTCCCGGGCTCAGTTTAAAATAAGATGCCGATTTGTCGCTGCCTGCCACGCGCCAGTCCCTATCGTAATTCTCCAGCTTGTACAAATAGGAATTATTTTCCGGAGAGGCATATTGTATGCCCAGAAAATTGAAGCTGATATTATTCTGACTGTGTGAAAGATTCAATTCATGTGTTTCATCAATGGGTGACGTTAGTACATTTTGCTGTTCATCGCCTGGCTTTATTATTTTATTGTCGATAAAGAAATCGGTGAACAACAATTGGGTGGGATACCTGTTTGCTTCAAGGTCCTGTGGAAAAAAATAATAATATCCGTCACCATTGCCCAGCAGAATTTCTCCCTGACTCGTTTGGCTTGCAGCCAATTTAACCCTGTTGAAACTGTTGTTGTAAACCCCGTATTTTTCGCCGAAAGAAATGAGCTGATTCCTGGATGAATCTATTTTACAAATTGTAGAACCGGTCGTTAACCAAATATTTCGGTTCCGATCTTCAAAAATTGATTTGATCCCAATATTGTCCAATTCCAATTGAGGGCCCTTAAATGGCACGAATCGGTCAGCCGACTGGTCGAACCAGAATAACCCATTGTCAGTACCGATCCAAACTCTTCCCGATGCGTCTGAACACAAACAACTGATGTGGTAATTGATGAGATAGTGTTTGAAACTGGTGTCTCCTTTTTTCAGCATGTTGAGACCCTTGTTTGACCAGGTCGAGAGCCAAATATTGCCCGTCTTGTCCTCCATCCATTCTAAAATGGCATTTGAACTCAAGCTGTTGGAATCTTTATCAGAGTGAGTGAAATGTTTCAACTCTCCCGATTTCCTGTTTAACCTGGTGAGTCCGGTTATAGCCGAAATCCAAAGCAGGCCCTGGCTGTCTTCGTGGATTGCGTTGATCCAGGTATGTGGCGCGATGGCTTTCTTTAAAACATCGTCAACCTGGGTCATCGTCTTTGATGAGGGATTGTAGATTTGAACGCCATCCGAAGTGGCCATCCAAATTAATCCGGACCTGTCTTCATAACTGCCGAGTACAACATTGTGCAGTTGGTGAGGAGCAAGATCTTCGGGCAGCGAAATTTTTTCCAAGCTTTCCGGGTGGTCTGCGGGTCGTTCAAACTGGCCGCTTTCCCATGTTCCGATCCAGAGGTTGCCTTTCCTGTCTTCAAGAATTTTCGAAGCTGGCGCGTGCAACGGCATATGATTTATCATGGAATGGAAAGGATCAACGCGATACAATTTTTCTTCCCATTGACTGGTTATCCAAAGCACGCCATCACGGGATACGAAAGCATTCCAGGCGCTCTTATCCGGAAATCCATTGCTGGAATCCAAATGCGTTACTTTTTTCAACTTTGGATCATATGCATTCAATCCGGCATTCCCGGTTCCAATCCAAATCGTACCGGTACCATCTTCCGTTATAAAACTGATATGATCTGCAAAGGCTCCATTTTTTAATGCTGGCCGGCTAAGTTCATCGGGCTTTGCAGAATTGAAAGGATATCTTTTAAATGTACCCTTTTGCCGGTCCATGGTATGCAAACCATCCCCTCCCGTTCCAATCCAAAAATTTCCCCTGCTGTCTTCAAAAATGGCTCTCACTTTATTGTTCGCCAGGCTGGCCGGATCTTTGGGATTGCTGAACCAACGTTTGAATTTTACCATTTCCCGGTCGGTCAACAGGTTTAACCCGCCATCCCCATCGTTAAAAAACTCCATACCGGTACCGATCCAGATATCGCCATTCCGGTCCTCATAAATCGTTCTTACCAAATCAGAACTCAGGCTGGCACTATCCTTTGGATCGTGGCGGATATGCAACGCTTTTCCTGATTTTTGATCCAGCTTAAACAAACCCCGTGAAGTGCCAACCCAAACCACGCCATGCCTGTCTTCAATGATTGCATTAATGCCAGGATTCTCCCTGTTAACCGAATCGTATATCGCGCTCCCAAAATGTTTGAATTTTCCCGTGCGCGGATCGAATTTGTCGAGGCCAATTCCTCCAACCCAAATCATGCCGTCTTTCGTCAAATAGAGGGATTCCATATCCGTTACCCGCAATGAGTTCGAATCAGCCAGGTCATTTCTAAACCGGGTCATCTTATATCCATCGTAGCGGATAAGTCCATTTGTATAATCGGCCATCCACAAATAGCCACTTGAATCCTGGACGATGTCCATAATTTTTCCAAGCGGCATATTATCCGTTGAAGTAACCAGGTTAAATTGGTATTGCCTGTTCTGCGCCTGGGCAGTTGCGCAGGAGAATGTTATGCAGAACAAAACAACCCGGCAAACAAGCAGTTTCAAGCGGGCACGCGCGTAGGTGATGGCTTGCATGGTCATCTTGCGTTAGTTATATTTTGCAAACACATTCAATAGCCTGGATTTTGATGCAGGTAAAGTTGATTCACGGCCAGCTGTTCGCTGGGAATCGGGAATAACAGGTATTTTGGATCGCTGGCATAATTCTTTTCCTGGAAGGGAAGAAGGAATTTTCCAAAGCGAATCATGTCTTGTCTCCGCCAGCCTTCCCACCACAATTCTCTTCCTCTTTCATCCAGCAAGTCATCGGCACTTAAGGTTGTAAGCGCGGTGGCACTTCTTGAAGGTGCGGTGCGAACGGCATTAACAATCAAAAGTGCAGTATTGCCATAGGGCCCCGCACTGGTGGCGGCTCCCCCGCGCCAAATCGCCTCCGCTTTCATGAGCAACACATCGGGGAACCTGAAATAAACATACTCGTTTGTACAGGGTGTGCCGCGAAAATCAAAGTTCGCATTGTCGGGCGGATATTTTAGCGGGCGAATTCCCGGCATCGCCAAATTTGGGCCTGGCAAAATATTCGTCACCTCCGGCGTGTAGATTAGCGGGCCATCACCAAAGTCAAGCGGACTGTCGTCTTCTAAATTATATTGTTGGTCGGCCAAAAATCCAACATTCACCCGACGTCCCGGATTTGGAGGGCTATTTGAATAATCATAGGCGATTCCCCGTCTTTTATCTGTCGCTTCAAATTTGTTATAGAAATCCGACAATGTGGTAAATCCATTGAACCCTCCCTGGTAGTAATGCGTAACGGCCTGCCAGGCAAATTGCAACACATAATTACCGTCGGCATTGCTCTGCTGGGTAAAAATATTCTCCTTACCATCAGCAGCATTCGTTGGAGAGAAATTATTAAAGTATTGAATGCTGAAATCAAAATTGCCGCTATTGATAATTTGGTCGGCCAGCGCAATCACCTTATCCATGTCGGCAGGATCATGGGTGGGACTCGCGCGATTCGCATACACGGCCTTGTTCAGGTAACACTTCATTAAAAGCGTTTTTGCCGCAAACTTATTCGCCACGTCAGCCGGACCATCGGGCAAATCGGGTTCCACGGCATTGATTTCATCAATAATATAAGCCAGCGCATCCAGTCCTTGCCGAACCCTCGCGGGTTCAATCAGGCTTTCTCCCGGGTCGCGATAGGGTACCTGGTCAAACATATCCAATATCAAATACATGGCCCATGCCCTCAGAAACCGCGCTTCTGCTTTTTGTTGCACGGTGGCATTGTATTTCAATAGATCAGTGGCAGCGTATACTACGCCACCCAAACTGTTGAAGCAATTACGGATATGAGAATTGTCTGCATCCCATTTCTGCTCATGAAATACGCGCCAGGAAGCATTGTCGTCCCAATCACCACCGCGGGTTGGGGCAATGGCTTCATCTGTTGTGAAAGTGGTTAATGGAAGCATTTCCTGGTAACTCGTGAAAGTATATTCCAGCGATGCATAGGTGGCCCTTAACAAAACGTCGGCAGCCGTATCTGTACTCACCTGGCCGGGTGTGAGATTTCCCCCTGCAGTTTCCTTCAATTTTGTGCAGCCTGCCACAATGAGCAGGAAGAACAAAATGCGGAAGATGTTGGCTTTACTTTTCATCTGACTGAATTGAAAGGTCACAAAGAGAAATTAATGCCCACAATAATTGATTTCGAACTGGGGTAACGCACATTGTCAATCCCCAATGAGGGAATGCCATTGATGCTGTTGTTAATATTCACCTCCGGATCAAAGCCCTGGTAACTTGTAATCATGAATAAATTCTGGCCGGTTAAATAAATCACCATGTTTTTGAATGTATTCGCCACATTTCCCAGTTCATACGACAGGGTGAGGTTATTCAATTTGAAATAATCGCCATTTTGAACATATCTTGAAGAAGGCGTTACGGGGTTAGCATAATTTTCTTTTACGGGATCATGATACACCGACGATGCAATATTCGACCCACCTTGTATTCCACCAACACCCAGGGAAGTCATCAGTGTTGCATTATAGATGTCCTGCCCAAAACTGCCATTCATATTGGCGATTAATGACAGTTTTTTATACCGGAAAGTGGAACTGATTCCAAGCAGCATTTTCGGATTGGGATCGCCTACATAATACATTTTTGTTCCGTCATCCTGGTAAACCGAAAATCCCGATGCCTTATCGAGCCCAAGGAATTTCCGGGTATAAAATGCATTCATGGGTAGGCCATTCTGAATGGTTTCTACCGGACCATTTACAAAACCGGTGTAAATAGGGACCGGCAGGCCGGAAACACTGTTATTCAGAAAAGTGGTATTCACTGTGAGATCCCAATTGAATTTTTCATTTCTGATAATGCCTCCGCTAACTGCAAATTCAAATCCCTTATTAATAATTTCCCCATCAAGGTTTATCCAACGCACTGTTGAACCCGGCGGGGCCGGTTGTATGGGCGGACTTGGAAATAATAAGTTGGTGGTTTTTTTGTTGAAATAATCAATCGTTCCCGAAAGGCGGTGATCAAATAAAGAAAAGTCGACACCCAGATCAAATTGCTGATCGGATTGCCATTTGAGATTCGGATTGGGATTGTTAATCTGACCCAGGTTTCCGTTGTTCCGGAAAGCGTACAAGGCCTGCGCAGATCCGGGTGGAAATTCCTGGTTTCCGGTTTTACCCCAACCACCCCGAATTTTCAGCGCATCAACCCAACGCACATTAAAAAATGTTTCCTTCGCAATATTCCATGCCAGGGCAAAAGACGGGAAGTATCCATATTTGTTCTCATCCCCAAATTTTGTGGAACCATCCGCCCTGAAAGTTGCAGTCAGCAGATATTTCTCATCATAATTAAAAATTGCCCTTGCAAAGAAGGACTGCAACTCGGAGCTGGGATCCAGGTAAGAAGAAATACCACGGGAACCCGCATCGGAGTACTGCACATAGTTGGTGTAATCCAATCCATAATCGCCAAAGCCGACGCCACCAACACCAATACCAGACAGGCCATATCCCTTGCTGGTGAACTTCAGGTATTCGTAACCGGCTAATGCGTTCAGGTTTAATTTTGGAAAGATTTTTTTATTGAAGTTTAAGGTGTGGGTCACCTGCTCTGTCGTCAATTCAAAATTTCTGATGCTGGCTAAACCCGGGAATCCGGGGAAAGTGGCCTGGTTCACTTCAGACCTTAATGTGCCCGTGCTATAATTAACACTCAGCAATAATTTATATTCCAGCCAGCTGGTGAATTTATAAGACGGCGTGATGCTTGCGAGAAGAGTAGTCACCTTTAAGTTAGCCCTGATATTATTCAATTGTGAAAGCGGATTCTGCGGGCCGTTGGGAATGATTTTTATTGACCCGTCAGCATTGTACAAATCATCAGTCGGATTCCATTGAAGGGCTGTCCTGATCACATTATCGTTACCATTCGTTAGGTCATCATTAATGAAAACACCGGAACCATCACGAACGTATTGACTTCCATTCAAATTAAAATCAAGACCCAGTTTCCGGCTTGAAAGTAATTTGGTGCTGGCCGTCATGCCGGCATTGTACCTTTTGAAATTGGTGTTTTTCACAATTCCATCTTTGTTCTGGTAGCCCACGGAAAACCGGTACTTGTTATTTTCATTGCCGCCGCCATATGCAAGGGAATAGTTTTGCTGCCAGGCGTCTTGTAAAATGGCATCGAAGGGATTTATATTACTCCCCTTGTCATTTCCGGGATTCGCGTTATAGTAACTAATCGCGTCCCTGTATTCCGCGGGATTTAGTACATCCACTTTTTTCAAAATGGAAGAAATGCCTGCCGAAACCGATACATCCAATTTCGGCGCACCGGCCTGCCCGCTTTTGGTGTTGATGATGAACACGCCATATGCTGCCCTCGATCCATAGATGGCCGTTGCAGAAGCATCCTTCAAAATGTCAATCGACGCAATATCATTGGGGTTGATAAAATTCAGCGGATTGTCCCTTTCCTGGAATGCCCTGCCATCCAGTTGCACGCCATCGATCACAAAAAGTGGTTGCCCAGTGCCCGATAATGCGGAGCTACCCCGGATTTTTATTGTTATGGCGCTACCGGGATCTCCATTCGCCGTGGTCATTTGCACACCGGTAACCTTTCCCTGGATTAATTGATCGGGAGAAGAATAAATTCCCTTATTGAAATCCCTTTCGACCACAGAGCCTATCGCACCGGTAAGGTCTTTCTTCTTCGCGGTGCCATATCCAATTACCACCACATCATTGAGCGAAGTATAAGTGGCGGTTAACGCCACTTCAATAAATGTCATTCCTATAATGCTGACGTCCTGGGCCTGGTATCCAATGGCCGAAATTCTTAGATTGGTGACTGAAGATGGCACGCTAATTCTGAAATTGCCTGTGGAATCAGTTTGTGTTCCAATGGACGTGCCGTTTGGCACTATGGAGATTCCTGGCAGTGCGGCGCCATCTTTGCTGTCAATAACTTTCCCGGCGACTACCCGGGTTTGTGCCAATAGCGAATGACCTGCAGACAGCAGGATCAAAGAAAGTGCAGCTATGCTAAGCAACTGTTTTGGACGCATACACGACAGTTAAATCTGGAAGCAGCCCGGGTACAATAGCTTCTATATTCAGTATAACATTTTCAATCTTAAAGCAATCAACAGGTACGATTCTAGGCGGGTAGCGAAATAACAAATGTGGTACCCTCACCTTCTTTGGTTTCCAACTTCAAGCTACCGCTATGTACTTTGGTAATGATATCATAGCTCATGCTCAATCCCAAACCGGTTCCTTCACCGGTTGGCTTGGTGGTGAAAAATGGCTGAAATATTTTGTCCACTACTTTCGGCGGAATACCGGCACCATTGTCTTTGATCGATATCTCAACACTACCGGGCAATTTCCGGGAAGTTACCCAAACTGTCGGTTCATAATGTCCTTCCGTCGTCATCTTCTTTTTTTCCTGCACTGCGTAGAAAGCATTGTTATAAACATTCAGGAACACCCTGCCAATATCCTGGGGTACCACCATAATATTTCCGACTGATGGATCCAGTTGCGTGTGGAATACGGCATTGAAAGATTTGTCTTTGGCTCTTAGTCCATGGTAACTCAAACGCAGGTATTCATCCACCAACGCATTGATGTCGGTAAGTTCTTTCTGCCCTGAGCTTTTCCTGGAATGTTGCAGCATACCTTTCACAATGCCATCGGCTCTTTTTCCATGGTGACTTATCTTCTCCAGGTTTTTGAATATATCATCCGCAACATCCTTCGCTTCGCCGGTATTGCCTTGTTGCAAGGCTTCCTTCATTTCTCCGATCAATTCCATATTTACTTCGGCAAAATTATTCACAAAATTCAATGGGTTTTGAATTTCGTGTGCAATGCCCGCAGTGAGTTCACCGAGAGAAGCCATTTTCTCTGACTGAATCAACTGCGCCTGGGTGGTTTGCAGTTCGTGATAAGCTTTTTCAATCTCCCTGGCCTGCGCAAGTTCTCTTGCCTGGGTTCGTTGTTTCTCTGCCTGGATGATTCGCATCTTTTGCTTGCGATAGGTATCAAAGCCGGCATAGAACAACAGTAGTGCCCCAATTGTAAATGACCACCATTTAAAATACCACGGGCCATCCACCCGGATAGCCACTGCTTTCTCACTCCAAATGCCATTGCTGTTTCGGCATTTTACCTTGAAGACATAATTTCCGGCCGGCACTTTGAAATAATTGACCGTGTTTTCCTTTCCTGCTTTTCGCCAATCGTTGTCGTAATTTTCCAGTTTAAAATAGAGTTCATTTTCCTCAGGAAAAGTGAAGTGTATGCCCACGAACTGAAACCCGAAATTATTCTGATCGTATTTCAGTTTGACGTTTTTTGTGTCATTGATAGGAACATCCAGCAGGTTTCCTTTGCCGGGCACGACAAGTTTGTTATCAACATAAAATGAGGTGATATTTACGAATGAAGGGATTTTGTTTCCTTCCATATCGCGGGGGAAAAAACTATAATATCCGCCGTTTCCACCGGTAAACATTTGGCCGTCTTTCGTTTTGACAATTGCCTGGCCCACCGAAAACGGCCTGACACCGAATTTCTTTCCGAATCTCACTACGCCCTCTCTTGCGGGATCAATCCTGTAAATGGCCGACGGTGTCGATACCCAAAGATTACGAATCTCATCTTCCGCAATTCCTTCAATAGAAACATTTTCAATATCGGCGGGTGAACCATTAAAGGTCAAAAAACGGTCGGCGGTACTGTCATAACGGAAGAGGCCATTTTGGGTACCCACCCAAATGGTCCCCGCCAGGTCTTGCATAATGATTTGAGTCCGTTGTCCAACCAGGTAATGTTTAAAGGATGTATTTCCATGAACTCCTTTATTCAACCCTTTGAAATTATAATCACCAATCCATATGTTACCCGCTCTGTCTTCAAGGAAAGTAGTGAGGCCATCGGATGCCAGGCTGGTTGAATCGCCGTCGCGATTATAAAAATGTTGGAAAGTATTGGTCTTAGGATCAAATACGGAAAGCCCTCCCGCTGATAAAATCCAACGCCTTCCCTTGCTATCAGGCCAAATACCGCTGATAAAATTCTTAAATTGTCTTGAACTATCCGGATCATGCTGGAAGCGTGTAAATGCTCCTGTGGTCGGATTAAAAATGAACACCCCGTCTGAACTACTCAACCAAAACGCGCCCGAATCAACTTCCAGGAAATTTGTTACGAATTGTCCAACGGGCATATGGGACTGGTCTGGTGGTAGCGGAAAAGTTCTGGATTCTTTGGGATTTCCATTTGGATATTCAACAACACTCCGCCCTTTACTGAGCCACAGGTTTCCTTTTTTATCCTGGAAAATCCGGTGAATATCTTCTGTCGAAGGTGTGAACTGCACATAGGTTTGAAAAGGATCTAACCGATACAATTTGGCCTCCCATTGAGAAGCAACCCAAAGAATTCCTTCACGCGAAGTGAAACCGCAAAAGGCGCTCCCGTCCGGAAAGCTTATATCGGTTTTATAGTAAGTGCTGACCTGGGTTCTGGGATCGTAACAACTCAATCCGGAAAATATCGTTCCGATCCAAATTCTGCCTACCGCGTCCTGGCGAATGAAAGAAATGAAATCGGCATAGTTCTGGTCGTTCACCGGAGGCCTTGCGATTTTTCCTGTGTTATTGGGTCCCTGAACATATCTTTCAAAAGTTCCTTTGTCGCGATCCATCTTGTGCAATCCATCTCCTGCCGTTCCCACCCAAAAATTTCCATCGCTGTCTTCGAATATGGCTCCGATGCTATTATTTACCAGGCTGCGGGGATTGGCAGGATCATGCAAATAGCGGGTAAAGCTTTCTGTTTTTGGATCAAATCGATTAAGCCCTCCCTCCTGGTGAGCCTTTCCATTAAATGGAAACCCTGTACCAATCCAGATATCCCCGCGACGATCTTCATAAATGGTCCAAACCGCACTGCAACTCAAACTCCTCGTATTGTTGGAATCACTCAGGAAATGTGTAAATTTTCCTGTCTTCACATCCAGCCGCTCAACGCCCCGGTCGGTGCCAATCCAAACCCATCCACTCTTATCTTTTAAAATGGTATGCGTATAGCCACCGTTGAAGCTGGTAGGATCGTTGTCTTTGTGAACGTAATGGGTGAACAGCCCCGTTGTTGGATCAAGCATGTCAAGACCCAGCCCTACGCCTATCCAAATTTTTCCCTCGTTATCTGCGCACAATGCTTCCAGGTCCAACCCACCCGGTGAGTTTGGATTGTAAGAGTCATTTCGGTACTTCACCATCTTGTAACCGTCAAACCTCACAAGGCTGCTGTTGCCCTGGTCTATAAACCACATGTATCCGCTCGGATCCTGTGCGATCCCGGTTACTTTACCAAAGGGAATACTATCTGGATTTGAAACCAGCGTAAAGGGGTAGTGATCCTGCTGCGCAATGCCACTATTCATAAAAAATAATGCCACGCAAATGGCAACTGTATAGGGCAATATTATTTTTCTTACGAATAATTTCATTTCGTGTTCATCTTTCCGGATCCCACAACGGTATGCGTTAGCAAATTTGTTGAACAGGTCGAAGCCGGGTAGAATAAATTTAAGATATCATATTAGGTCTGGAATGCAGGTCGATAGGGCGCGTTTTAGCATGGATATCCCACTTAAGATAGCATCATTTATTCAAATGGATTGGGTGATTTTAGCTGTGTGGATGAGGAAAGTGTACTGTGGCGGGTAAGCGCTATTTGTTAACGGTAATATTTCTTTTTACGAAGTCATTGTACTTTTCCTTGAACTCAATTGTTTTGGTCGCGTTGGCAGCTGCACCCTGGGAGGTATTGTCCTTTTTTATCATTTCGTAATAGGCCTGCGGGTATTCGTCTGAGTAAATACCGGGCAAGGCGCCTGACCGGGTGAGATTCGAATACAGGGAGAAGAGAAAAAGGATAGAAATGATAAGAATAGAATTCTCCCGCGTGCGATAGACCCTGGCAAAGCCCGTCATATTTTCTCCTTCCACCATTCTTCTCTTCGTGAAAAAACCCAACAACGCCAGCAGAACTACCAGTAACAGCCCAGCAATTCCGGCCCACCTTGACAGCCTGGCTGCGTCGTTCATGAAAAGGATAGAAACCAGGAACAAAGCGATGCTTCCATAAAAGGCCAACATGGAAATGGCCAGTGGACGACTCTTCCAATACAATGCGCGGTACGACAATACCATCTTCCGCACGTAAAGCACACACAATATGCCCGCTGCAAGCATAAATAGCCAGTCGATATAAGGAAACCGAACGTAAAAGATGCGCAGGGCGAAAATGGCTGACAGCACTATCAAACAAATCAATTCAATCACCAAATAACCATCCCTGTGCTCATCCTTCCCCAGTTGGGTTATCAGTTGCATGGCAAAAAGAACCCCAAAGGCAACGGAAACGGCGCCAAGCATTTTGATTCCATAATTATTCTGTGCCATAGACGCGAATGCGCCCATGATGAGCAGAAAAAACAACAGGTAATATAGTGCAGTTACTCTTTTCATTAGTTTGGTACAAAATCCAGATAGCCTGTAAAATTCCACAACAAGTACTCGTCCATGCCCTTCCAATGTGTGTCGCCCGAAATTCTTTCCCGGTTCTGACAAGCCTGCAGCAATATCAGTCCCCTGCATTGCAGGTCCTGGGTTTCCGTTAATGTGGCGGGGATATTGGTGAGCGCGTTGTAATAATTTCCTTCATAAGTTATTCCGCTAACCCTGGAAATGATACCAAACCCCTTGGTTCTCTCCGGCAATTCCCTCAACACTTCGCCGGCCTGCCCGCTCAGCGTACGACTCCCGATTTCAGATAACACAAAAATTTTGTAGAAGCGCGGATCAACATCGGGCATTTCGTAGGAATAGTCGATTTTCCGGTCGATGGCAAAGGCTGAATCGAGCGCAACAAAACTCAGTGGATTACCTTCGCGCCGGTACAATTTCTCCGACATTCCAAGATAGGCCTGCACCTTCTGCCGATCGGTTTCAAATCGCTTTACGATTTGATCGGCATCCGTCAGTTTCCCCGCACCGGCCAGGTAAGTAGCCAACCTGTACATCATATTGATCACAAAATCTTTCTCCAGGTACTCATACCTGTTTGAAGAGCTCTGCAAATAATCCAGGTTCACTTTTTTATATTCTAACATGGCTGCACTCGTATCCCCGGCCTCAAAGGCCCGGTTCGCAAGAACCAGGTGAATCATATTCTGATCAAAAGATTTTCCTTCGGGATGCTGGTTCACAAA
>Ga0163162_10002629_pt1 | contig 17028 bp, 15 predicted proteins | sample S55metaG_FD_115310 | JGI IMG/M metagenome (GOLD analysis project Ga0163162, IMG submission 115310) | Switchgrass rhizosphere microbial communities from Kellogg Biological Station, Michigan, USA - S5-5 metaG | ecosystem: Host-associated > Plants > Roots > Rhizosphere > Soil | place: USA...
CCGGCCGTCATCGGCACGCCGCGGGCTTCTTCCACAATCGCGCCCAACTCGTCGAGCGCTTCAAATACTCGGTACACGGCAACACCCTCCAGGCGTAGTTGACAGTTACCAGTGTGCCTGGTGTTACGCGTGTGACTCAGCTTCCTGGCCCGGTGTGTCGTCCTTTGGCCGTTTTGCTGTGTCCCAGGCTCCCCCAGGCCGCAACTCCCGTGCGAATTGCTTCGCGCACATTATGTCAATATGGCTGGCCAGCGGCGCGCCGGCGGTTACCGGCAAAACAAAATCGCCCGCACATCCGACGTCACGGGCGATTTTGCGTCAGCTCAGCACACTGGCTGCGGCTACGATGTTGCCTGTTTGATGAGGTCGCGAACCCGGTCGAGCATCGACGCGAACGGCCCGGCGGCAAAATTCAGCTTGGCCGACTCGACACCTGGGTGCGGGCGGGTGGGCGCGATCGCCTCTGCGGCCAGTACCGCCTTTGCCATCCGCTCGCGGTCGTCGGCTTTGAGGTTGCGCTCCAGCTTGGTGAACTCCTCGTTCTCCTCGCGCTCGGCATGGTCAATGACGGCATCACGAAACTTCGTTAGCTCCGCAATGAACTCCGGCGAGCTGATATCCATGCTTTCGAGCCTGGACAACGTCTCCTTCGCCTTGTGCTCCTCCTCCAGGAGGGCGTCCACGATCTCATCGCCGTTGGCGACATCGTGGCGTGCCCGCGGATGCACCACCATTTCCTCGGCGGTCTCGTGCACCGCCAGCAGCTTGCGCAGGTCGACGAACGCTTTTTCGCGGGCTTTCGCTTCCGACGCGGACAGCACCTCGTCGAACATGTCCTTGATCAGGTTGTGTTGCGCTTTGAGGAACTTCACGACGTCATCGGTCGATTGAACAAACGTTTCGACCATGGGGATACCTCCGAATTTCATAAAGCATGGATTCGGCGCGTTGGCTGTGCGCCCACCCTGTGACTACCCGCCGTTGCCGGAGTTAACCCTTGAGCTTGGCCTGCAGGCGCACGTTGACGGGCTTGGGCAGCAGCTCGGACACGTCGCCACCGAGCGTCGCGACCTCCTTGGCCAGGGACGATGACACGAACGAATACCGCGGCGTGGTCGCGACGAAAAACGTATCGACGCCCGCGATGTGCTTGTTCATCTGCGCCATCTGCAGCTCGTATTCGAAATCGGTGCCGGTGCGCAGACCCTTGACGATCGCAGTCAGTCCGCGGGACTTCACGAAGTCGACGACCAGGCCCTCTCCCGCTTCGACGCGCAGGTTCGGCAGGTGAGTCGTCGATTCCTGGATCATCGCGATGCGCTCGTCGAGCGTGAACATGCCCTGCTTGTTGGGGTTGACCAGCACCGCGACCACGACCGCGTCGAACTGGGCGGCCGCGCGCTCGAAGATGTCGACGTGGCCGAGGGTTATCGGGTCGAAGGATCCCGGGCATACCGCGCCGCTCATGGGTGACGACGCTATCAGGGCTGATCAGGCCCGCTCGGCCAGCTCCAGCCGGGTGTCGCCGTAGCGACGGGCCTGCCAGGGCTGCCAGCCGTCGGGCCACGACAGCGACGGCCCCGACGCCGCCCGCTCGAGGACCACTACCGCGCCGCTGCTCACCCAGCCGCCGTCGACGAGGGCGGTGAGCATCTGCACGATCTCGGCGTCGCCGACGTCATAGGGCGGGTCGGCGAAGACGAGGTTCGCCGGCCGGTCCGCACCGCCCGCCAGCACCGCTGCGACGGGCCCGCGCCGCACGGCGGCCGCCACTCCCAGCGACGCGATGTTCTTGGCGATGACGGCGGCCGCGCGATGGTCGGATTCGACGAACACCGCCGACGTTGCGCCCCTCGACAGCGCCTCCAGGCCAAGGGCGCCCGAACCCGCGTACAGGTCGAGCACCGAGGCTCCTTCGAAGTCGACGCGCGACGCGAGCACGTTGAACAGCGACTCACGCACCCGGTCGGTAGTCGGCCGAGTTCCGGTGCGCGGCACAGCGATTCGCCGACCGCCCAGCGTGCCGGCCACGATGCGGGTCAGCTCACCACCATCAGCAGATCGCCACCCTCGACCTGCGCTGTGGCCGAGACGGCGACGCGGCTGACCTCGCCTGCCTTGGGTGCGGTGATCGCGGCCTCCATCTTCATCGCCTCGATGGTGGCGATGGTCTGTCCCGCGGCGACCTTGTCGCCGGCGGCGACGCTGACGGTGACCACTCCGGCGAACGGCGCGGCGATGTGGTCGGGGTTGGACCGGTCGGCCTTCTCGGCGGCCGGGATGTCGCTCGCGATGCTGCGGTCACGCACGACCACCGGTCGCAGTTGTCCGTTGAGAATGCACATCACGGTGCGCATGCCGCGTTCGTCGGGTTCGGAGACCGCTTCCAGCCCGATCAACAGCTCGACACCGCGTTCCAGCCTGACCCGGTGTTCTTCGCCGTGCCGCAGCCCGTAGAAGAACTGGTTGGCACTCAGCCCCGAAGTGTCTCCGTACAGTTCCCGATGAGCCTCGAATTCCTTTGTGGGACCAGGGAACAGCAGCCGATTTAGCGTGGCCTGGCGTTTCGGGCCCCCCTGCGTCAGCACGGTCTCGTCTTCGTCAGACAGGTCCTGCTGGGGTTTCGCGGGCGGGCGACCTGCGAGCGCCTTGGTGCGCAACGGTTCAGGCCAGCCGCCAGGCGGGTCGCCGAGTTCGCCGCGGAGGAACCCGATCACCGAATCAGGGATATCGAATTTCGCTGGGTCAGCGGCGAATTCGTCCGCGCTGACACCCGCACCGACCAATGCGAGCGCCAGATCGCCCACCACCTTGCTCGACGGGGTCACCTTCACCAGCCGGCCCAGCACCCGGTCCGCGGCGGCGTAGTTCGCCTCGATCTCCTCGAACCGGTCGCCAAGGCCGAGCGCGATCGCCTGCTGACGCAGATTGGACAACTGACCGCCGGGGATCTCGTGGCGATACACCCGCCCCGTCGGCCCGGGAATCCCGGATTCGAACGGCGCGTACACCTTTCGCAGCGCCTCCCAGTAGGGCTCTAGATCGCACACCGCCGACAACGACAGCCCGGTGTCGTACTCGGTATGTGCCGCAGCCGCCACGATCGAGGAAAGCGCCGGCTGGCTGGTGGTGCCCGCCAGCGGCCCAGACGCACCGTCGACGGCGCTGGCGCCGGCCTGCCATGCCGCTACATAAGTGGCCAACTGCCCGCCAGGGGTGTCGTGGGTGTGCACGTGCACCGGCAGGTCGTACCGGCTGCGTAGCGCGGTGACCAACTGATGGGCGGCCTGTGGGCGCAGCAGCCCCGCCATGTCCTTGATCGCCAGCACGTGCGCGCCCGCGTCGACGATCTGCTCCGCCAGCTTGAGGTAATAGTCAAGCGTGTACAGGTTTTCGTTGGGATCCGACAGGTTGCCGGTGTAGCTCATCGCGACTTCGGCCACCGCCGTACCGGTTTCGCGCACCGCGTCGATCGCGGGTCGCATCGAGTCGACATTGTTGAGTGCGTCGAAGATGCGGTAGATGTCGATGCCGGTCGCCGTCGCTTCCTGCACGAACCCGTAGGTGACCGATTCAGGATACGGCGTGTAACCCACTGTGTTACGGCCCCGCAGCAGCATCTGCAGGCAGACGTTGGGCACCGCCTCGCGCAGCGCGGCCAGCCGCTCCCACGGGTCTTCCTTCAAAAACCGAAGTGCCACATCGTAAGTCGCCCCGCCCCAGCACTCGATGGACAGCAGCTGCGGCGTCATCCGCGCGATATAGGGCGCGACCATCAACAGGCCGGTGGTGCGAAGGCGGGTGGCCAACAGCGACTGATGCGCATCGCGGAACGTCGTATCGGTGACACCGACCGACTTGGTTTCGCGTAGCCAGCGAGCGAATCCCTCGGGCCCCACCTCGGTCAGCAGGTGCTTGCTACCCCGTTGTGCCACCGCGTCGAGATCGATCTGCGGCAGCTTGTCCTGCGGATACACCGTCGACGGACGCTGCCCGTGCGGCTGGTTGACGGTGACGTCGGCGAGGTAGTTGAGGATCTTGCTGCCCCGGTCGGCCGGGGTCCGCGCGGTCAGCAGATAGGGCCGCTCGTCGATGAACGACGTCGTCACCCGGCCGGCGCGGAAGTCGGGATCGTTGACGACCGCCTGCAAGAACGGAATGTTCGTCGACACGCCACGGATCCGGAACTCGGCGAGCGCGCGACGCGCCCTGGCGACCGCCGTGGCGAAGTCACGCCCGCGGCAGGTCAGTTTGACCAGCATCGAGTCGAAATGGGCGCTGATCTCGGCCCCCAGATGCGAGCCACCGTCAAGTCGGATGCCCGCGCCGCCGGGTGTCCGGTAGCCGCTGATTCGGCCGGTGTCGGGACGGAAGCCGTTGGCCGGATCCTCGGTCGTGATCCGACATTGCAAAGCAGCCCCGTGCAGTTGCAGCGAATCCTGGCTGAGCCCAAGGGCTTCCAGCGACTCCCCGTCGGCGATGCGCATCTGGCTGGCGACCAGATCGACGTCGGTGATCTCCTCGGTCACGGTGTGCTCGACCTGGATGCGCGGGTTCATCTCGATGAACACGTAGTGGCCGCGCTCGTCGAGCAGGAATTCGACGGTGCCCGCGTAGGTGTAGTCGATCTGGCGAGCGAACGCGACCGCGTCGGCGCAGATCTCGGCGCGCAGTTCCTCAGGCAGATTGGGCGCCGGGGCCAGCTCGATGACCTTCTGGTGCCGTCGCTGCACGCTGCAGTCACGTTCGAACAGATGCATCACGTTGCCGTGCCGGTCGGCCAGAATCTGCACCTCGATGTGGCGGGGGTTGATCACCGCCTGCTCGAGGTACAGCGTCGGGTCACCGAACGCGGACTCGGCCTCGCGGGACGCCGCCTCGATCGCCTCGGGCAGTGCGGCGACGTCGGCGACGCGCCGCATACCGCGCCCACCCCCGCCGGACACCGCTTTGACGAACAACGGGAACTCCATCGTCGCCGCGGCCGTCATCAGCTCATCGGCCGACGATGACGGCGCCGAGGACTTCAGCACAGGCAACCCCGCGGCGCGCGCCGCCCCGATCGCCCGCGACTTGTTGCCGGCCAGCTCGAGGATTTCGGCGCTCGGACCGACGAACGTGATGCCCGCCGCGGCACACGCCGCGGCCAGGTCGGGGTTTTCCGACAGAAAGCCGTAGCCGGGGTAGATCGCGTCGGCGCCGGCCTGCTGGGCGACGCGGACGATCTCGTCGACCGACAAATACGCCCGGACCGGATGGCCTTTCTCACCGATCTGATACGACTCGTCGGCCTTCAGCCGGTGCAGCGAGTTGCGGTCCTCATACGGGTAGACGGCTACCGTTGCGATGCCCATCTCGTAGGCCGCCCGGAAGGCGCGGATCGCGATCTCCCCGCGGTTGGCGACCAGGACCTTAGAAATCACTGCCTGACCCTCCCGATGACGCTGCGGTGTCTAGAGGCTAGAGGAGAGTCGACCAGTAGTTCCAGAACCGCGCGAGGATCATCAAGATCAGCGCGGTGAACCACAGCGCCACCAGCGACCACCGCCACGTGTACAGCACCCGCGCCACCACGTTCGACCGCAACGGCTGCAGCGCGATCGAGGCGACCACGACGAACAGCGGAATGGTCACTGCCCACACCGCCATGCAGTACGGGCACAGCGCGCCGATCCGGTACAGGCTCTGGAAGATCAGCCAGTGGATGAACACCACGCCGAGCGCCGTGCCCGTCGCCAGGCCGGCCCAGTACCACCGCGGCAGCCCGATCTTGGCGACCGCGAGCACACCGGTCACCACCACGACGGTGAACGCGACGATGCCGATCAGCGGGTTGGGGAAGCCGAACGCCGACGCCTGCGCGGTCACCATCACCGAACCGCACGACAGCACCGGGTTGATGCTGCAGGACGGCACGTAAGCGGGATTGATCAGAATCTCGATCTTCTCGACCGTCAGCGTGAGCGCAGCGGCGAGCCCGACGACGCCGGCGATCAGAATCCATACCGCGCTGGCAGTCCGGACCGACACCCTGTTCGACGCGTTGGCCGCCCGTTCGGTCGGCTGGACGTCGCTGGGCGCGGTCGCGGTCATGGCGCGGTTGCCGGCGCTGGTGTCGGTACGGGTGCCGGAGGCGCGGCGCCGTCAAGCCCCGGCACCTCGCCGACGGTTTCCTTGATCTTGGCGACCAACGCGTCGGGCGTCGTGGGTGAGTAGTCCTGCCCGTTGATGCGGATGGTCGGCGTCGCCTGAATACCTGCGGCCGCGGCCAACCCCTGCACCATCTCGGTGTATCGGCCCTTGTTTATGCAGTCAGGCACGCCGCCGCCGGCGCCCGCCTGACGCGCCACCTCGATCAGCCGCGAATTGTCGGGAAACACCGTCGCGGTCTCGTCGGGCTGCTGAGCGTAGAGAGCGGCGTGGAAGCGCCGGAACGCGTCGATGGATTCGTCGGCCACGCAGTAGGCGGCGCCACCCGCACGCGACGAGTAGTTCTGGTTCTGCGGACGGTCCAGGATGCCGACCATGTAGTAGTCGGCGGCGACGGCGCCGGTGTCGATCAGCTTGTTCACCGTCGGCCCGAACTGCTGCTCGAACAGTCCGCAGTGCGGACACAGGAAGTCCTCGTACATCGACAGCACAACCTTCGGGTCGGAGCTGCCTTCCTTCTTGATGACGTTGCTCGACGCGACGCGGACGGCCTTGGCCTCACCGGACTGTGGTTTCTTGTCGTTGGACAAGACGATGTACCCCACCAGCGCGACGGCGAAAATCACCACGATCGACGTCAGCCCGATCTGGATCGCGAGGTTGCGCTTGCGGTCGGCAGCCTTCAGGTCGTAGCTGGCTTGCTTTTTGGGTTTCGTCGCCACGGGTCAAGAGTACCGGCGGCTCACAGGCGCGTTCTCACGCGCGGGCGAGATGGGCGCGCAGCGCGGAGATGGTTTCCGCCACGGCGGTGGCGCTGCCGCCTCCCAGCGGGAAGAAGTTGGCCCAGCCGTGCACCAGCGAGCCGAAATGTCGATGGTCGACGTCGACCCCTGCTGCTCGCATGGCATCGACGTACTGCTGGCCCTCGTCGCGCAGAGGGTCGAACCCGCCGGTGAGCACGAGCGCGGGCGGCAGTCCGGCCAGGTCGTCGGTCAGCAGGGGTGACACCCGCGGGTCGGACGCGTCGAGCCCCGCGCCGTCGAGGTACTTCGACCGGAACCAGTGAAGATCACGCTTGGTCAGGAAGTAGCCCGAGGCGAACAACGTCTGCGACCGCGTCTCGTCGCGGTAGTTGGTGACGGGATAGATGAGGAGTTGCAGCGCAGGTAACCCGGGCCCCTCGGTCCGCGCGCGCTGCGCGACCAGCGCGGCGAGGTTGCCGCCCGCGCTGTCGCCGCCGACGGCCACGCGGTCCGCGTCGGCGCCGAGCTCGGCGGAGTGCTCACGGGCCCACAGAAACGCGGCGAAGGCATCGTCGGCGCCTGCGGGTGCCTTGTGCTCGGGAGCCAGCCGGTAGTCGACCGACAGCACGTGCATCGCACCGTCGCGACAGATCTTGCGGCAGAGGTCATCGTGGGTATCCAGGCTGCCGATCACCTGGCCGCCGCCGTGGTAGAAGACCAGCAGTGGCGCGACGGCGGCTCCCGGGCTGTAGTGCCGCGCCGGAATCGGCCCGGCAGACCCTGGAATCGAGAGATTGGTCACCGTCCCCACCGGGATGTCCTGCTTGACGCTCGCCGCCAGGATCTCCAGTCGAGCCCGCGAGGTGATGACGTCATCGTCCGCCGCGAGCCCGTCGATGCCGGTCGGCCGCTGCAACGCAAGCATCAGTTGCAGCGTGGTATCCAGCGTGTTTCCGTCGATCGTGACCGAACGGCCGCGCAGCAGTAGGCGTTTCACGCCGTTGGGGACATGCGGCAGTGTGCGCAGTGTGACGCCTGCCGCGGCGTTGACGATCGTGTGTTTACGACTCGGACTCCAAGGTGCCGGTGCTGGCAGACTTTGGGTCATGGCTGCTCCCTTGATCACGCTCAATGACGGTAATTCGATGCCTCAGGTCGGACTCGGCGTTTGGCAGACGCCGCCGGAAGAGACCGAGCGCGCGGTGGCGGTCGCACTGGACGCCGGCTACCGGCACGTCGATACGGCCGCAGGTTACTTCAATGAGCGCGAGGTGGGTAAGGCGGTCACGGCTTCCGGGTTGCCTCGTGAGGACGTCTTCATCACCACCAAGTTGTGGAACGCCGACCAGGGCTACGAGAGCACGCTCGCCGCGTTCGACGCCAGCGTGGACAAGCTCGGCGCGGAGTACCTCGACCTCTACCTCATTCACTGGCCGATGCCTGCGAAAAACGCGTTCGTCGACACGTTCAAGGCGTTTGCGCATCTGCGCGACCAAGGCCGTATCCGGTCGATCGGCGTCAGCAATTTCGAACCCGAACATCTGCGAATCCTGGTGGACGCCACGGGAATCGTTCCCGCGGTCAACCAGATCGAGTTGCATCCGCTTCTGCAACAGCAGGAGTTGCGGGAAGTGCACGCTCAATTGGGCATCGCAACCGAGGCGTGGAGCCCGCTCGGGCAGGGCTCCCTGCTGAGCAATCCAAAAGTCACGGCCGTCGCGGATGCCCACGGCAAAACGCCAGCGCAGGCACTGATTAGGTGGCATATCCAACTCGGCAATATAGTCATCCCGAAGTCGGTGACCCCCGAGAGAATTGTGAGTAACTTCGACGTGTTCGATTTCGAACTGAGCGAGCAGGACATGGCGTCCGTCTCTTCGCTCGGCGACGGAACTCGACTAGGTCCCGACCCACGAACATTCAACTTCACAGGATAGGTCCCATGACGTCGCCGGCTGCGATTCCCACCGTCACTCTCAACGACGAGAACACGATCCCGGTGATCGGCCTCGGCGTCGGTGAGCTGTCGGATTCCGAGACCGAGCAAGCCGTGTCGACGGCGCTGGAAGCCGGCTACCGGTTGATCGACACCGCGGCCGCCTACGGCAATGAGGAAGCGGTGGGCGGGGCGATCGCCGCGTCGGGCATCCCCCGTGAGGAACTGTTCATCACCACCAAGCTCGCGACCCCTGATTTGGGTTTTCAGTCGTCCCAGGATGCGCTGAAGGTCAGCCTCGAGCGGCTCGGGCTGGACTACGTCGATCTGTACCTGATCCACTGGCCGGCGGGCGAGCAAGGCAAGTATGTCGACAGCTGGGGCGGCCTGATGAAGCGGAAGGAGGACGGCGACACCCGGTCCATCGGCGTGAGCAACTTCCATGCTGAACACCTCGCCGACATCATCGACTTGGCCTTCTTCACCCCGGCGATCAACCAGATCGAGCTGCATCCGCTGCTGAATCAGGCCGAGCTACGCGCGGTCAACGCTCAGTACGGGATCGTCACGGAGGCCTACGGCCCGCTCGGCGTAGGCAAGCTGCTGGACAACCCGACCATCGCGTCGGTGGCGCAGGCGCATGACAAGAGCCCGGCGCAGGTACTGATCCGCTGGAGCATTCAGCTCGGCAATGTCGTCATCCCCCGCTCCGCGAACCCGGAGCGGATCAAGTCGAATCTCGAGGTGTTCGATTTCGAGCTGAGCGACGACGAGATGGTCACTCTCAACGGCCTCGACGACGGCACCCGCTTCCGGCCCGACCCCGAGACCTACACGGGCACCTAGACCGGTTCCACCCCGCCCCAAATACGAGTACGCCGTTACTCTATCCAGCGCGCCTGCGTGCCCGCACCATTGCTGACGAGGACAACTCGACGGGATCGACGCGGGTGAGGGCGGTGGCGCGATGGCTCGGGTCCGTGTCCGGATCGAATGCAGATGAAGGTCTTCTGCACCGGCGCGACCGGTCTCGTCGGCGCCCACACCGCGCTGGCATTGCTCGCGGCGGGCCATGAGACGCGCCTCCTGGTCCGCAATCACGAAGCGGCGCGCACCTGGTTCGAAGCTCACGGCCGCCATATCGAGGATTTCGTCACCGTCGACATCCGTGACCAGACCGCCCTCGAGCACGCGATGGCAGGTTGCGACGCCGTCTTCCACGCCGCTGCGGCGGTATCACTCGACCCCCGCAGGGCGCGCGAGACGTATGACACCAACACCGGCGCGGCAAAGGCGGTGCTCGGCGCGGCAAGTGCGCTCGGCATCGGCAATCTGCTGTATGTGTCCAGCGTCATGGCGCTGTTCCACCCGGGGGCCTCAAGTATCGACGAATCGACACCGCTCGCCGACGTGTCCGAGGCCTACACGCGCTCCAAGCGCGACAGCGAGGCCCACGTTCGCGAACTACAACGGCGGCACGTGCCGGTACAGATCACCTATCCCGCTGCCGTCATCGGTCCCGACGATCCCAAGCTGAGCGCCGCCAACCGCGCAGTGGCATCGCTTGTCGGGCAGATGCTGCCGCGCAGCACGACCGGGTTCCAGTGCGTCGACGTGCGAGACGTCGCCCAGGCGCATCTCTGGTTGTTGGAGCATCCGGCGGACCGTGAGTTCGAGAGTGCGCGCTATATCGTCGGCGGCCACTTCTACCCGTGGGACGAGCTACGGCGACGCCTGGAAGCGCTTCTCGGCAGGCGCATGTTCAGTCCCCGTGTACCACCGAAAATGATGCGTTCGATGGGCGCGACGGCGGATCGAGTCAAGATGCTGGTGCCGTTCGAGACCCAGATCTCCGCCGAGTCCATGGCCATCAACACCCAATGGGCGCCGGCGGACTCGAGCCGCTTCCTTGCGAAATCAGGGTTGAGCTTCCGCTGCGGCGATGAGACGTTCGCCGACACCATCCGCTGGATGGCCGAGGCCGGACATATCCCCCGCAAGAAGGCCGGTCGGCTGGTTTCCGCCGGCACGATTCGGCTGACTGAAAGGCACGGTGCCCCATGAAGTTTGGCTTTACTATGCCGAATACCGTTCGGGTGAAGGCCCTGACGCAGGCGTTCGAGGTCGATGTGACCGGCCCAGACCAGGTCGCGATGGCCAGGCGCGCCGAGGAACTGGGTTACGACGTGATTCCGATCCCGGAACACTTCGTCGTACCCAACACACATGTGGAGCTGTCCGGACCGCACTACTTTCATTCGACCGTCGCACAGGCGTTCATCGCCGGTGCCACACAACGAATTCGGGTGATGTCCACCGTGACGCTGCTGCCTCTGCAGCATCCGGTCATCTTGGCCAAGGCGCTGTCGACAGCCGACTGGATGAGCAACGGTCGCATCACCGTCACCTTCGGTGTCGGCTGGGACGCAGAAGAATTCAAGATTCTCGGCGTGCCGTTCCACGAGCGCGGACGCATGGCCGACGAGTACCTTGCCGCCATCGTCGAGCTGTGGACGAGCGATTCGCCGGAATTCGACGGAAAATACGTCTCATTCAAGGACATCGCTTTCGAACCGAAACCGGTGCAGAAACCGCATCTGCCGATCTGGATCGGCGGCGACGCCGAGCCCATGCTCAAGCGTGCGGCCCGGTACGGGTCCGGCTGGTTCCCGTGGCTGACGCCCCCCGCAGACATACCCGCGAAGATCGACTTCATCAAGTCCCAACCCACCTACGACGGGAGACCGTTCGACGTGCTGTACGGCCTCGGCACGTCCCAGATCGGCGAGGGACACGTAGTTGTCGACGACCCGACTCAGCTACCGGGTATGAGCGCCGAAGCGATCATCGACCAGCTCGGCTGGTTCTCAGAGCTCGGCGTGACGATCACCGGAGTGCCCATCCCACCGGTGAAGGACGTCAATGCCTACCTCGACTACGCACAGTGGGTTATCGAGGAGATAAAGCCGAAGGTGCCGTAGCGATTCAGCTCGTCGGGCAGGTCGTGGCGGCCTCGCGCAACACCGTCGCCGACGGCGCATCGACCGGCAGACCGTAGCCGCGCAGCACCGCGAGGAATTGCATCGTGTATTGGCAGCGGAATGCTGTGTTCGGCGGCATCCACGCGGCCGGTTCGTGATCGCCCTTGTCCTGGTTCGCCTGACCTTGCACTGCAAGCAGGTTCGCCGGATCGTTGGCGAACCGCACTCGCATGTCGTCGGTCCAATTGCGGGCGCCCAGGTCCCACGCCAGCGCCAACGGGACGATGTGGTCGATCTGAACCGACGCGCCGACCTGATTGCCACGCACGAAGGCCACGGTGACGTTGGTATACGGGTCGTGCAACGTGCCGGTGGCAACGGCGTTGGGGCAGCGCTTGATTGACACGAAAGTCTTGTCGACGAGGTCGCGGTCTAGGATGTCGTTGCGGGTGTCGCAGCCGTTGTGTCCGCCAGGGGCGGAATTGTCGTCGGTCCAGGTGTCGCCGAAAGCGTCCCTGCGGTAGTCGTAGCTTCGGATCCGAACCGGCAACTCTGCGATGGCCGCCAGCACGTCGACACCCGGTGCGACGGTGGGGATATCGGCCTGAGCGACGAACTGAGCCCGGTCGTCCGACGTCGACACCACCTGAAAGGCGACCACAACAGCCAGCGCTACGGTCAACGCCAGCCACAGCAGCCGGTTGCGACTCATGCCTTGTCCAGGTATTCGACGCGGTCGGTATCGGTGAACGTTGCCGCCAGGACTGCCATTCCGGGATTGTCGGGGTCCTTCTGGTAGAACTCTTCGCAAAGTTCACGGGCGGCCAGAATGATGTCGAGGTGCTCGGCAAGCGACAGGAATCGCAGCGTGATGGGTCGGCCGGATTGGGTGAGCCCCAACACATCTCCCTCTTTGCGTTCCTCGAGATCGAGGTCGGCGAGCCTGAAGCCGTCCAGGGTGCCTGCGACGGCCTTCAGCCGTTGTCCCGCCTTGGATCCCTCCGGCAGCTGGGTGGCCAGCAGGCAGAGGCTGGGATGCCGGCCGCGGCCGATCCGGCCCCGAAGCTGGTGCAGCTGGCTGATGCCGAAGCGGTCGGCGTCGACCACGACCATCACCGTCGCATTCGCTACATCCACGCCGACCTCGATGACGGTGGTGCAGACGAGCACATCGATCTGGCCCGCGCGGAACTCGCCCATCACGGCGTCCTTTTCGTCGGTGGGCAGCCGACCGTGCATCAAGCCGAGGCGCAACCCGGAAAGCTGCCCGCGGCGTAGCTGTTCGAAGAGCTTCACCACCGTGGTGGCAGGTGGACCCTGATCGTTCTTAGCGGGCTTGTCGCTGTCATCGATGCGCGATGCCACGACGTATGCCTGCCGACCGGCGCCGACTTCCTCGACGATGCGCTGCCAGGCACGCTCCACCCACGCCGGCTTCTCCCTGACGAAGATCGTGTTGGTGGTGATGGGCTGCCGTCCGCGCGGAAGTTCCCGCAGTGTCGACGTCTCGAGGTCGCCATAGACCGTAAGAGCGACCGTGCGTGGAATCGGCGTCGCCGTCATCACCAGCAGGTGCGGTGTCAGTCCATCAGGGGCCTTGGCGCGCAACTGGTCTCGCTGCTCTACACCGAATCGGTGCTGTTCGTCGACGACCACCATGCCGAGGCGGTTGAATTCCACCGCCTCCTGCAGCAGCGCGTGTGTGCCGATGACGATGCCGGCCTCACCGCTCGCGACTTCATCGCGCACCTCCCGTTTCTGTTGCGGCGACATCGAGCCGGTCAGCAGCGCGACGCGCGTCGCGCGGTCCGCACCGCCCAACTGGCCCGCCATCGCCAGTGGCCCGAGGACATCTCGGATCGACCGGGCATGTTGGGCAGCAAGGACTTCCGTCGGTGCCAGCAGCGCGCACTGGTATCCGGCGTCGACCATCTGCAACATGGCCAGCACGGAGACGATGGTCTTGCCCGAGCCCACCTCACCCTGCAGCATGCGGTTCATGGGCCTGCTGGCCGACAGTTCGGCCGACACCACCTCGAGCACTTCCTTTTGACCATCGGTCAATTCGAACGGCAACTGCTCGCGCATCGCCGTCAGCAAGCCGCCGTTCTCGGGAGGGGCGACGGGGCCGGACTCACTCAGTTCGCCGTAACGCCGTCCCACCAGTGCCCATTGCAGCCCGACGGCCTCATCGAACGTGAGCCGAGCCTGGGCGCGCTCGCGTTCGGCCGTGTTCTCAGCGAGGTGGATCGCCCGCAGCGCCGCATCCTCGGTTATCAGATTGCGCTGCTGCAGAATCGATTTCGGGAGCGGATCCTCGACCGGGTCGAGCAGGTCGAGCACCTGACGCACGCACGCGTAGATCTCCCAGGTCTGCACCTTCTTGTTGGCGGGGTAAATCGGGAAGAATTCGCGCTCGAATGCCGACAGCAGCTCGTCGCCGATGGCCCCCGAAGCGTCGGCGATTGTCCGCAATGACTTGGTCCCGATGTTTTTACCGGTGGGCGACTCGAGAACGTAGAACGCCGGATGAGTCAGCTGAAGCGTCCCTTTGAAGTACCCGACCTCGCCGGAGAGCATCAGGCGCGTGTCCTTCACCAGTTGCTTCTTGAGGTATTTGGCGTTGAAGAACGTCGCGGTCACCTTCGGCCGCCGATCACCCAGCGTTACTACGAGATACTCCCGCTTGGGTTGTCGGTTCGTCCATTTCGGCTCGGCCTTGGTTATGACGTCGACGAACGTGACGTGTTCGCCTTCTTCGAGTTCCTCGCCCTCGCCGAGCACCGTCATCCCGTCGCTGTACTTGCGCGGATAGTGGCGCAGCAGATCATTGACGGTGCGCATACCGAAGTGCTCCTCCAGCGGCCCCGCCGACTTCTTGCCGATGACATAGTCGAGCCGATCGGTCAGCAGGGCCACGACTACTCCACCCCGATCAGCAATGCGTCGCCGCGGTGGCCGGTGTGATAGGTCACCAACTCGGCACCGAGATGCTCGGAGTGGACATGCCGCTGCAGCGCCTCACCGACACTGTCGTCGACGCCGGCACCCGTCAGCACCGTCACGAGTTCACCGCCCGCGGCCAGCAGCAGGTCGATCAGTCCGGCGGCGGCCGAGCTGATGTCGTCGCCGACGATCAGCACCTCGTCGCCCGCGATCGCCAGCCCGTCGCCCGGTTTGCAGGTGCCCGCCCACGTCAGCGCCTCCTCGGTGGCCACGCGCACCGAGCCGTGCCGGGCGCCGGCCGCAGCGCGGGCCATGGTGTAACCGTCGTCGACGGCCTGCCGCTCCGCGCCGTGCACGGCCAGCGCGGCCAGGCCCTGAACCATGGAGCCGGCGGGCACAGGGCTGACGTCGATGCCCCAGCCGATCGCCGCCGTGCACCCCGCGACGAGTTCCTCGGCGGCGACGTAGCCGTTGGGCAACACCATGATCTGCGCGGCGCCGGTGTTGACGAGTGCGTGCAGCAGTTGCTTGGCGCTCACGGGCGCGTCGGCCTCGGGCCGCAACACGTGCGCACCCTCGCCCGCGAACAGCTCCGCAGCGCCGTCGCCGTCGACCACGGCCAGGACCGCGCGTTCGTGGGTCCACCCGCCTGCAGGCCTGCCACCGGGGCCCGCCGACAGCGAGGTGATCTGGATCCGGCTCGGCGTGCCGACCGGCAGTGCCGCCTCGACGGCAGCACCAGCATCGTCGGCGTGGACGTGCACCGAGTAGTGGCCCGTACCGTCCGCCGCGGCCGCGATGGCCACCGATTCACCCAACTGGTCCAACCGCTCGCGCAGCGTCTCGACCCCGCCCGCGTCGCATCCGCTCAGCAGGTACATGACCTCGAACTGCGGCGCGGCGACTGCGGCCGTGACGACATCGGTTGGCGATGGCGACGGCAGATACTCGTGCCGGTGCGGCGCACGCCCTGTCAATGTCGTGCTCATCGCGTCGAGCAGTACCAGCAGGCCACGGCCGCCGGCGTCCACCACGCCGGCCTCGGCGAGCACGTCGAGCTGCCCGGTTGTCTTGTCCAGCGCGACGGCGGCAGCATCGGCGGCCGCGGAGACCACCTCGGCGAGGGTGGCACCGTCGGCGCCCGCATGCTCGGCGGCGCCCGCAGCGTTCTGCAGCACCGAGACGATGGTGCCGGGCACCGGCTCGCCCATCGACGCGACGACCAACCCGATGGCGTGCCGCAGGGCCGCCGCGAAAACGGGGCCGTTGATATCCGCGAGCGCTCCGCCGCGGTCTGCGGCGCCGGACGAGACCACGTCGGCCAGGCCGCGCAGGATCTGCGACAGGATGACGCCGGAGTTGCCTCTAGCGCCGTGCAACGCGCCTGCTGCGAGCGCGGCGGCGACCTCGGTGACGTCGTCGCTGTCGGAGTCCGCGTCGGCCTGCGCCCACGCCGAACGCATCGTGAACAGCATGTTTGTCCCGGTGTCGGCGTCCGCCACCGGGAACACGTTGAGCCGATTGATCTCGTCGGTGTGCGAAATGAGGTCGCCGACGGCCATGTGTGCCCAGTCCCGTAGCGCGGAGGCGTCGAGTCGCCGAGCCGACATCAAAACCTCCATCAAATGTGGCGCTCAGCGCCACGCCATCACTGACTGCCGCCGTGGGCGCCAGCCTAGCCACACACGCTGACAGGGCTCGGCACAACGTTCGCGCCGGTGGATGCGTTTTTGGTGATCCTTGCTGCGGCCGGTATCCTGGTCAGGTTGTCGGGTCGACCCGTCGCCGGTATTAGGCGAAACGAAACCCAGACCCCCAAGTACCGATTCGAGGAGTTCTACATATGGCTGCCGTCTGCGAGATCTGCGGGAAGGGCCCCGGCTTCGGCAAGTCGGTTTCGCACTCCCATCGCCGGACCAGCCGTCGGTGGGATCCCAACATCCAGACCGTTCGCACCGTGACCCACGCCGGCGGGAACAAGAAGCGCATCAACGTGTGCACCTCCTGCATCAAGGCAGGCAAGGTCTCACGCGGCTAGCCGCGTTTAGCGTCGGTCAAAGCGCGAGCAGACACAAAAGGTCTGGTTTTCGCGGCGTGTCGGGTGTTTTTGCGTCTGCTCGCCCGGCGCTAGGGCAGGCGCCAGTCGACCGGGTCTGCGCCCATCTTCTCCAGCAGCTCGTTGGCCCGGCTGAACGGCCGCGAACCGAAGAAACCACGCGACGCCGACAGCGGCGAAGGATGTGGCGATTCGATCGCCACGCAGTCGGCGCCA
>Ga0163162_10002631_pt1 | contig 17023 bp, 13 predicted proteins | sample S55metaG_FD_115310 | JGI IMG/M metagenome (GOLD analysis project Ga0163162, IMG submission 115310) | Switchgrass rhizosphere microbial communities from Kellogg Biological Station, Michigan, USA - S5-5 metaG | ecosystem: Host-associated > Plants > Roots > Rhizosphere > Soil | place: USA...
GAAGGGCGATTTCTCGAAAGTGGTCGAACTCGCGATCGCCGGGACGCTCGACGGCGCCGAGCTCGAATGGGACCGCCGCACGGCGCTCGGCGTCGTGCTGGCCGCGCACAACTATCCGGACACGCCGCGAAAAGGCGACCGGATCAACGGCATTCCGCCGGAAACCGACACCGCCGTGACCTTCCACGCCGCCACGACGCTCGCGGACGGCAAGCTGACCACCTCGGGCGGCCGGGTGCTGTGTGTCGTGGGATTGTCGGATTCCGTGCGCGGTGCGCAATCCGTGGTCTACGATACAGTCAATCAGATCTCCTTCGACGGCATGCAGTACCGTCGTGACATCGGCCATCGGGCGGTCAACCGCAAGCCGGCCGATCGCCACGGCTAGACCGGATTCGACGGATCAGGCACGAACCGCGCTGCCGGACCTTCGCGTCCGGCAGCGCGTTTTTAAAAGGGACGCATGAATGCGCTCCCATCTTCATGGCCCAGCGCAGCAACCGATGACCGAATCGAGCCACGACGCGAATTACGACATAAACGCTGTCCGGACCTACCTGACGGGCCTGCAGGCGCAGATCGCCGAGACGCTCGGCGCCTTCGACGGCACCGCCTTCGCCACCGACGTCTGGCAGCGCGGACCGGGCGAGCGCCTGCGCGGCGGCGGCTGCACGCGGATTCTGGAAGGCGGCGGGTTTTTCGAGCGCGGCGGGATCGGTTTTTCCGACGTCGCCGGCGACGCGCTCCCGCCGTCCGCGAGCGCGAGCCGCCCGCAACTGGCGGGGCGCGGCTTCGAGGCGCTCGGCGTCTCGCTCGTGATGCATCCGGTGAATCCGCACTGCCCGACCGTGCACATGAACGTGCGTCTTCTGATCGCCACGAAGGAAGGCGAGGCGCCGCTCTTCTGGTTCGGCGGCGGCATGGATCTCACGCCCTATTACGGCTATGAGGACGACGCCCGGCATTTCCACCGCGTCTGCCGCGATGCGCTGGATCCGTTCGGCGCCGAGCTCTATCCGCGCTTCAAGATGTGGTGCGACGAGTATTTCCATCTGAAGCACCGCAACGAGCAGCGCGGCATCGGCGGAATCTTCTTCGACGATTTCTCCGAACCCGGCTTCGAGCGTTCGTTCGCGATGATGAAAAGCGTCGGCGACGGCTTTTTGAAGGCGTATCTGCCGATCATCGAGCGCCGCCGCGACACGCCGTACACGCAGGCCGAGCGCGATTTCCAGGGGTACCGGCGCGGCCGCTACGTGGAATTCAACCTCGTGTTCGACCGCGGCACGCACTTCGGGCTGCAAAGCGGCGGACGCACGGAATCGATCCTGATGTCGATGCCGCCCGTCGCCAACTGGCGCTATAACTGGAATCCCGCTCCCGGCACGCCGGAAGCGCGGCTCTACACCGATTTCCTGGTGCCGCGTGACTGGGTCTGAAGCGCATGCCAATCATCGGAAAAAGGATCGCTCCCTGAATTCGAACCTGCTTTGCGCGCGACGCGTCGGCCTGCTCGGCGGCACGTTCGATCCGATTCACGACGGACACCTCGCGCTCGCGCGGCGCTTCGCCGAGCTGCTGCAACTGACCGAGCTCGTGCTGCTGCCCGCCGGCCAGCCGTGGCAGAAGAGCGATGTGTCGGCGGCGCATCACCGGCTCGCGATGACCCGCGCCGCGGCTGCGTCGCTCGAACTCGAAGGCGTCACGGTAAGCGTCGCCACCGAGGAAATCGAGCACGACGGCCCGACCTACACGGTCGATACCCTCGCGCGCTGGCGCGAGCGCGAAGGCGCGGATGCGTCGCTCGCGCTCCTGATCGGCGCCGACCAGCTCGTGCGGCTCGACTCGTGGCGCGACTGGAAGCGCCTCTTCGACTACGCCCATCTCTGCGTGGAAACGCGGCCGGGCTTCGACGTCCTGACGGTGCCGGCCGCCGTCGCCGCGGAAATCGCCGCGCGCACCGCGCCGCCCTCCGTGCTGCAAACGACCCCCAACGGCAGCCTCCTCATCGACGAATTGCTTTTCGTCGACGTGTCGGCCACCGGCATCCGCGAGCAGATCCGCGCGACGCTGCTGGCCCAGGCGGCTGGCCGAACCGGCGCGAGGAGCCAGGTCCCGCCCGCCGTATGGGACTATATTGTTCAACATCACCTGTACCAACGGTAACTATGGAAATTCAAAAACTTCAGCGCGCGATCATCGATGGTCTCGAAGACGTCAAGGCGCAGGACATCAAGGTGTTCAACACGACCCACCTGACTGCCCTCTTCGACCGCGTGATCGTCGCGAGCGGCACCTCCAACCGCCAGACCAAGGCGCTTGCGAACAGCGTGCGCGAGAAGGTCAAGGAACAGGGCGGCGACATCGTGAGCACCGAGGGCGAGGAAATCGGCGAATGGGTGCTCGTGGATTGCGGCGACGCTGTCGTGCATATCCTCCAGCCCGCGCTGCGCCAGTACTACAACCTCGAAGAGGTCTGGGGCGACAAGCCCGTGCGCGTCAAGCTCCAGAACCAGAGCCCGTTCGGCGGCGCCCGCGCGAGCGAGCCGGCCCACGACGAGGACGAGGACCACGCGCGCGCCGCGAAGCCCGCGCGCAAGACGACGCGCCGCTGAGCGGTCCGCTTTGTCGCGTTTTGCCACGTATCGCCACGGTTCGCCGCTCGCGTCATGAAACTGCACATCCTTGCGGTCGGCCACAAGATGCCGGACTGGATCTCGACCGGCTTCGACGAGTACGCGAAACGCATGCCGCCGGAGCTGCGCATCGAGTTGCGCGAGATCAAGCCCGAGCAGCGCTCTTCCGGGCGCAACGCCGAGAGCGTGATGGCCGCGGAGCAGCAGCGGATCGAGGCGGCGCTGCCGAAGCACGCGCGCATGATCGCGCTCGATGAACGCGGCCGCGACTGGACCACGATGCAGCTTGCCGGCGCCCTGCCCGGCTGGCAGCAGGACGGGCGCGACGTCGCCTTCGTAATCGGCGGCGCCGATGGGCTCGCGCCCCAGTTGAAGGCGCGCGCCGAAGTGCTGCTGCGCGTGTCGAGCCTCACACTGCCGCACGGCATGGTCCGCGTGCTGCTTGCCGAACAGCTTTACCGCGCGTGGAGCATCACGCAGAATCATCCCTATCATCGCGCGTGAGGCCGGCCGTATCGAAAGCGGACACTCGACGCGCGCACTTCGAGACCGCTTCCGATGCCGACACGCACTTCGTCCACTTTTCCCCTTCACCCCGTCGTCTATCTTGCATCGCAGAGCCCGCGGCGGCGCGAGCTGCTGCAACAGCTCGGCGTGCGTTTCGAGCTGCTGCTGCCGCGTCCCGACGAAGACGCCGAAGCGCTCGAAGCCGAACTTCCCGGCGAAGCGCCGGACGCCTACGTGGTGCGCGTCTGCGCGCTGAAAGCGAAGGCCGCGCACGAACGGCGCGTGGCGGGCCACCATCCGGCCGCGCCGATCCTCGTCGCCGACACCACCGTCACCGTCGATGACGCCATCATGGGCAAACCCGCCGACGAAGCCGAAGCGGTCGCGATGCTCGAACGCCTTTGCGCGCGCGAGCATGAAGTGCTGACGGCGCTTGCCGTCGTCGATGCCGAAGGCGTCCTGCTGCCCACGGCGCTGTCCCGCTCGCGCGTGCGCTTCGCGGCCGTCGACCGTGCTGCATTGCAGCGTTACGCCGCCACCGGAGAGCCGCTCGGCAAGGCCGGCGCGTACGGCATTCAGGGACGCGCGGCTGCGTTCATCGAGCGGATCGAGGGGTCCTATTCGGGTATCATGGGTCTGCCCCTTTTCGAAACCGCAGCACTCTTGCGCGTGGCGCACGTCGACTTCTAAAACAGGCCATGAACGAAGAAATCCTGATCAACGTCACACCGCAGGAAACCCGCGTCGCGCTCGTTCAGCAAGTCGCCGTGCAGGAGCTTCACGTCGAGCGCACGCTCTCGCGCGGGCGGGTCGGCAACGTCTATCTGGGCAAGGTCGTGCGCGTGCTGCCGGGCATGCAGTCCGCGTTCATCGATATCGGGCTCGAGCGCGCCGCGTTCCTTCATGTCGCGGATATCTGGCATCCGCGCATCGCGGGCGAATCGCATTCGTCGGCGCCGCATACGCCGATCGAGAAGATCGTGTTCGAAGGGCAGGCGCTGATGGTGCAGGTGGTCAAGGACCCGATCGGCACCAAGGGCGCGCGGCTTTCCACGCAGGTGAGTATCGCCGGCCGCACGCTCGTGTATCTGCCGCAGGAACCACATATCGGGATTTCACAGAAGATCGAGAGCGAAGCCGAGCGCGAAGCGGTACGCGCGCGACTGACCGCCGTGCTGCCCGCCGACGAGAAAGGCGGCTACATCGTGCGCACGATCGCCGAGGATGCCACGAGCGAGGAGCTCGCCGCCGATGTCGCGTATCTGCGCAAGACCTGGGCGACGATCGTGGCGCAAGCGCAGCGCGTGCCGCCCACCACGCTGCTCTATCAGGACCTGAATCTCGCGCAGCGCGTGCTGCGCGATTTCGTCAACGACGAAACCACGCGCATTCAGGTCGATTCGCGCGAGACGTACCAGATGCTCGCCGATTTCGCCGCCGAGTTCACGCCCGCGGTGGCCTCGCGGCTGCATCACTACACCGGCGAGCGGCCGCTTTTCGATCTATACAACATCGAGGCGGAGATCCAGCGAGCGCTGTCGCGGCGCGTCGATCTGAAGTCGGGCGGCTACCTGATGATCGACCAGACCGAGGCAATGACGACGATCGACGTCAATACGGGCGGCTACGTGGGCGCCCGCAATTTCGACGACACCATCTTCAAGACCAATCTCGAAGCCGCGCATACCATCGCGCGGCAATTGCGGCTGCGCAATCTCGGCGGGATCATCATCATCGATTTCATCGACATGGAGAACGTCGAGCATCGCGATCAGGTGCTCGGCGAACTGAAGAAGGCGCTCTCACGCGACCGCACGCGGGTTACGGTCAACAGCTTCTCGCAACTCGGGCTCGTGGAAATGACGAGAAAGCGCACGCGCGAGTCGCTCGCGCACGTGCTGTGCGAACCGTGTCCGACGTGCGAGGGCAAGGGCCAGGTGAAAACGCCGCGCACCGTATGCTACGACGTGCTGCGCGAGATCATGCGCGAGTCGCGCCAGTTCAATCCGCGCGAGTTTCGCGTGGTGGCGTCGCAGCAGGTGATCGATCTCTTTCTCGAGGAAGAGTCGCAGCATCTCGCGATGCTGATGGATTTCATCGGCAAGCCGGTGTCGCTTCAGGTGGAGTCGAATCTGAGCCAGGAGCAGTACGACATCGTGCTGATGTAGGGCGAATGCCGCGCGCAAAACGCGCGGCATTCGTTCCCTCAGGCCGCCTGCTGCTGATACTGAATGCGGTGCAGATGCGCGTACAGTCCGTCCTTCTGCAGCAGTTCCGCATGGCTGCCCTGCTCGGCGATCTTGCCGCCTTCCAGCACGAGAATGCGGTCCGCGCGTTCGATGGTCGAGAGCCTGTGCGCGATCACGAGCGTCGTGCGCCCCTTCATCAGCGTCTCCAGTGCCGACTGAACATGGCGCTCCGATTCGGAATCGAGCGCCGAGGTCGCTTCGTCGAGAATCAGGATCGGTGCGTTCTTGTAGATTGCCCGCGCGATCGCGAGACGCTGCCGCTGGCCGCCGGAGAGCCGCATGCCGTTGCCGCCTATCAGCGTATCCGCGCCATCAGGCATCGCGGCGATCACATCCTTCAGATTCGCCGCTTCCAGGGCGGCCATCACGCGCTCGCGGTCGGGCGTCTGTCCATAGGCGACATTGGCCGCGATCGTGTCGTTGAACAGCACGACATCCTGGCTCACCATGGCAAGCTGGTTGCGCAGGTCGTGCAGGTTGAACTCGGTAAGCGGCACGCCGTCGACGAGCACCTGCCCGCCCGTCGGATCGAAGAAGCGCGGCAGCAGGTTCACGAGGGTCGTCTTGCCGCTGCCCGAAGGCCCCGCGAGCGCGACCATCTCGCCCGGCGCCACCTTGAACGACACGCGATCGAGCGTCGGCTGCCCGGTCGCGCTGTAGCTGAACGACACGTCGCGAAACTCGACGTTGCCTTGTGCCCGATCGAGCCTGCGCCCGCCGCCCTCGGGTTCGGCGGGTTCGTCGATCAGGCCGAAGATCAGCTCGGCGGCCGTCATGCCGCGCTGCATCGGCTGGTTGATGTCGATCAGGTGCTTGAGCGGCGAAATCACGAGCAGCATCGACGTGACGAACGCGACGAACCCGCCCACCGTGGTCTGGTCGCTCGCCGACTGCACGACCGCGATCGTAATCACGATGGCGAGCGCGATCGACGCGAGAAACTGCGTGAGCGGCTGCGCGAGACCGCCCGAGACCTGCATGCGCATCGAATAGCCGCGCAGGCGGTTGCTCATCTCGTTGAAGCGGCCCATTTCGTAGGGCTCGCCGTTGTGCACCTTCACGACCTTGTAGCCGCCCACCGTCTCCTCGACGATGTACGACAGCTCGTTCGTGAGCATCTGGTGCTCGCGGTTCAGGCGCCGCAGACGCCGGTTGATCTTGGAGACGAGCCAGCCGATTCCGGGCAGGATCACGGCGACGATCAGCGTGAGGCGCCAGTTGAGGATGAAGAGATAGCCGAGCAGGAACACGACCGTCAGCGAATCGCGCACGAGCGTGACGACCACGGTGGAAAGCACCGAAAGGATCTGGTTGACCTCGAAGACGATCGCGTTGATCACCGTGCTCGCGGTCTCGCGCTGGAAAAACCCTGCGCTCGTATGGATCATGCGGTCGAACATCTTGAGACGCAGCTGCAGCAGGATCCTGTTCGACACATACGAGAGCAGATAGCCCGACGCATACTGCGCGGCGCCGCGCACGACCGAGAGCCCGATCACCGCGAGCGGCACGACCCACACGGCCTTGTCGCTGCCCTTCGTGCCGAAGCCGTGGTCGAGCAGCGGCTTGAGCAGCATCGGAATGCCGGCCTCGCTCGCGGCGACGAAACCCATGGCGATCAGGCCAAGGATCACGATGCCCATCAGCGGGCGGATGTAGGGCCAGAGGCGCTTCATCACGGCCGAGGGCGACGTGGTCTGCCCTGCTCCGATCGTCTTGCTCAAACCCGCTTTCTGATTCAAAAACGCACCTCGCTTCGCAATACAACAGTCGGGGACGCCGCGATCGTTCTCGCAGGCGCAAATCGGTTCGCACGCGCTCGCATGCCGGCCGCGGAGCGCGTCAAGCGCGTCAGGCGGCGGGAGGGGCGCTTCTGCCGTCCCGCCGCGCGCGGGCGTCCTGTGCAATGACGGCGAGCAGCACCGCCCAGAACAGCGCGATCAGCGAGGTGCTCATCACGACCGTGAAGACGTCGATACTCAGGCCGAAGATGATAACCGAGCCGGATACCGCGATACCGCAATAGGCCGCAGTCGATACATCCCGGTTCGGCGACTTGCGATACCGCAGGAAGTAGGCGAGCGGCCCCGCGTACAGCAAACCGAGACAGACGACGCCGGCGGCGCCGAGTTCGGCGATCGTCGAGAAGAATTCGCTGTGCGCCCGCTGATTGACGACGAGCGGGGAAATCTCGCCGGCGTTCGCCAGTTGCTGCAGCGACGACTTGAGCTTGCCCTTGCCCACACCCAGCAGCGGATGCTCCTCGAACAGCTCGATCGACGCCTTCCAGAGCTGCAGACGCGCGCCGATCGAGCTGTCGGCGGCGGCGCCATGCGAGAGCCGCGCGAAATCCGAGCGCGTCGCCATCATGCGCTCGCGCCCGTTGGGCGTGGCGAGCAGCGCGCCCATCGCGACCACGGCGACCGCGGCCGCGGCGAGCCAGTGCCGCCGGTGCCGGATCCAGCCGAAATTCAGCGAGCACAGCACGAGAAAGAGCGGAATCGCGAGCCACCCGCCGCGCGTGCCCGACAGATACGACGCATACGCCCCCGCGACCAGCCCGAGCACCTTGACGGCGATCGCGAGCCCCCTGTAGGCGGTGTCCCAGCGGATCGACATCACCGCCAGAAAGCCGAGCAAAAGCGCCGTGTTGCCGTAGGGAATCGGATTCGTATAGTCGTTGCCGATGCGCGCGGCCGCCGCCGCCGCGGTCGTGCTCACGTGAAGGCTCGTGTCGAGCGCCCAGAGCCCCGCGCCGATCGCGCCGATCGCGCAGCCCCAGCCGAGCGACTTCAGATACCGGATCGGCACGTGTGCGAGCAGGAGAAAGATCGGCAGGCTGAGCGCGAAACGCGACATGCCGTCGAATTCGCGGGGCAGGTAGTAGCCGTCGATGGCCTGCTGCGCCGGCAGCAGCACCACGAAACTCAGCATGCCGATCGCGTACAGCGGAAACGCCCGGACGAGCAGGCGCGGGTCCAGGCGGTATCGCTTCGTGAATGCGAGGATCAGTGCAAGAGCCAGTAATACGAAGAAACAGTAGCCGGTCCCTCCGCGCACGACCAGGGTGGTCGCCGGTGCCAGAAAAACCAGGCTGGCAATGAGAAAACGCAAGTTTTTATCCAAAATCGTCAACGTAAAGGGGAGAGCCCGGCCGGGTCCGTTCGCTTGTCCCAAAAACCCGCGCTATTATAGCCGCTGCCGCCCGGCGCACTCCGACCTCCGGCCCCGCGAGACGAGGGTTTCGAGCATGCGCCCGCCCGACCGACACCTCCCGGACAGGAAATGCCAGCACCGCATCACCGAGAGCAGGACCCTCCCCTCGCGAGCCTGATGCTTATCACGTTCAACCAGCAGCACAGCGTCGCCGCGGCCATCCGGGGCGCGCTGTCGCAGACCTGGTCGCCGCTCGAAATCATCATCTCCGACGACGCTTCGTCAGACGATACGTTCGTCGTCGCCGAGCAGTGCGTGCGCGACTACAAGGGCCCGCACACCGTGCGGCTTTACCGCAACGAGACGAACCTCGGGATCAGCGCGCACCTGAGCGCGCTCGCCGCCCAGGCGTCGGGCGAACTGCTTTTTGTCGCCGCCGGCGACGACGTCTCGCTGCCCGAGCGCTGCGAGCACGTGATGAAGACGTGGATCGAAAGCGGCAAGCGCTACGACCTGATCGCGACTGACCTGCTCGATCTCGACGCCGAAGACAACGTGCACGGCGTGCTGCCGGTCACCGACCTCGCCGTGTATCACGGCTTCGACGACTGGTCGGCCAACCGGCCGCACGTGGTCGGCGCGGCGCACGCGTGGGCGGCAAGGCTTTTCACCCGGTTCGGCCCGATGGAACCGGGCATCTACGGCGAAGACCAGATCATGGTGTTTCGCGCGATCATGAGCGGCGGCGCCTTCACGCTGCGCGAGCCGCTCGTGCAGTACCGGCGCGGCGGGCTGTCGAGAAAGCGCCGCTGGCGCACGCCCGCCGACTACATCGCGCGCATCAAGCTCGCCAATATCAACGGCACGGGCGAAACCCGCCAGTTGCAGCGCGACGCCGACAAAGTCGGCGTGGGCGAGCCGATGCGCGCCCTGCTGGCAAAGAAGAAGGCGCGCGAGGAATACGTCGCCGCCGTGTTCGGCGAGCGCCCGCTCGTGCAAAAACTCGCGCTGCTGCTGGGCTCGGGCAACGTCAGCGCGGGTTTTCGCATTCGCATGTTCGTCTACGCGACGTGCCCGTGGCTCACGCGCCCGTTCTTCTTCGTCAAATGGCATCTTCGCGCCTGACGCGGCGCCCTCGCGCGTGCCCGCCCGTGTGCGCCGCCCTCGCCCGGGGGCGCGCGATCACGCCCTGCGGGAACATCCGCCTCGCTACATGAACCACCCTACACTCGGCATCGCCATCATCACCTACAACGCGGCCGCGCGGCTCGCCCAGTGCCTCTCGGCAGTGTCCTTCGCCGACGAGATCGTCGTGGTCGACGGCGGCAGCACCGATGCGACCGCCGGCATCGCCGAGGCGCATCGCGCGCGCGTGATCGAAGCGCGCGACTGGCCGGGCTTCGGCCCGCAGAAGAACCGCGCGCTCGATGCGCTCTCGACCGACTGGATCCTCTCCATCGACGCCGACGAGATCGTCACGCCGGAGCTGGCCGCCGCGATCCGCTCGGCGATCACGGACCCGCGCGCCGACGTCTATTCGGTCGATCGACTGTCGAGCTTTTGCGGCGTGTGGGTGAAGCACAGCGGCTGGTATCCGGACTGGATCCCGCGTCTTTTCCGGCGCGGCACGGCGCGCTTCTCCGATGACCTCGTCCACGAGCGGCTCGTGCTCGCCACGTCGAAACCGGTGGCGAAACTCGAAGGGCGACTGATGCACTATTCGTACGAGGACTTCGAGGCCGTGCTGCGCAAGCTCGACGCCTATTCGACGGCGGGCGCGCAGCAACGCCACGCGGCGGGCAAGCGCGGCAGCTTCAGCATCGCGCTGTTGCGCGGGCTGTGGGCGTTCCTGCGGACGTATTTCCTGCGGCGCGGCTTTCTGGACGGCCGCACCGGTTTCATGATCGCGGTGTTCAACGCGCAGACCGTCTATTACCGGTTCCTGAAACTCGCGCACCTGAACGAGTTCCGCTGAGCGGTCGGGCGGCGGTCGCGTGTGAGCGGCGCTACCGGCGCTGCGCGATGCCCTGTGCGAGCGCGATCAACTCGCCCACGTGCGCGGCGATGCTGGCGTCGTAAAGGATCGCATCGGTTGACACGGGCGCGCGCGCGGTGCCCGTCTGGAGCGCTTCGCCCACGACGCGGCGCAGGTCCGCCGCGTCGCCGGGCTCGAACACGTGCTTCGCGTGCGCCGCGATGGCGTCGCAGCAGCCGATGCTCGCCGGAAAGATCACCGGCGTCCCGCACATCACGGACTCCACGCCGACGAGCCCGAACGGCTCGTAGCTCGACGCGAGAATCGTGAAATCGGCGGCGCGGTAGCAATCCTCGATGTTCTTCGCGTAGCCGATATAGCGCACGTGCGGCGAGGACCTGTCAGGCGCCCGGCCGGCCACCGCGACCACGACGGGCAGGTTGCTGCCCGCGAGCGCCTCTTCGATCAGCGGCAGCCCTTTTCTCACATGGCTGCTCGACGGAAAAAGCAGCACGGTTTCATCGTCGGCAAAACCGAACTGCTTGCGCAGCCGGGCGCGGGCCGACGCGTCCACCGGCGTGAAACGCGCGCCGTCCACTGGGGGATAGAGCACGCGGATCTTGTCGTCGTCGATGCCGTAGAGCGTGCGCAGCTCGTCGCGCATCAGCTTCGAGTGCGCGACGATCACCCGCGCGGCGCCGTACTGCCGCTGTTCGAGCGCGATCTGGCGGCGATCCGAGCGCTTTTCGCGACGGCCGGTCGCGTTGAGAAAGCCGATATGCGTGCCGCCGCAGATCGCGATTTCCGAGCCCTCCACGCGGTTGCAGCCGATCAGCACATCGACGTTCGCCTTGCGGCGTGCCCGCTTGAGCGCCCACGAAAACCAGGCGTCGCGGAACTTGCCTGGCAGAAACGACACGGGGATGCGGTACGGCTCGACGAGCTTCGCTTCCGGCAGCGCCGGATCGATCTTGCGCGCGAAAAACGCCGGCTTGCGGCTGCCGCTGAAACCGGCGTCGGCGAGGCCGCGCACGAGATCCATCGCGTAACGCTCTAGGCCGCCGCTCAGCTTGAGCGCGTTCGCGGAGATGCCGATTCTCATCAATAGACGATTTCGATGGCGCTGCCCGCAAATTCGCCGCGCAACGCCATGATGAGGTCGTCGGTGGGCTTCACGCGCCACGCGTCGCCGAGACGCACTTCGCCTTCGGCGTGCTCGCTGCGGTACACGATGCTCACGTTCAGCCCGTTCGGGATGTGCACCGGCTGGCGCTGCGGGCGGCCGCCGTCCCGGTTGTCGCCGCGCGGCCCGCGCACGGGAGCTGGCGCGGGCGCGGGCGCCTGCTCCTGCGGACCCGCGCAATGCGCTTCGAGCACGCGCTTCAGACGCAGGGCGTCGGCATTGCCGTTCATCTCGACCTTGACGCCTTGCGCGTAGCGGCTGCGCGCGCGTTCGAGATCCATCGCCGATTCCACGGTGAAGCGGATGCCGCCCGTGAACGCGTCGTTGCGCGCCTGCCCCTGCACGACGAGCAGCTCGTCTTCCTTGAAGAGCGCCTTGTTCGCCTCGAACTGCTCGTTGAAGACGGTCACTTCGCACTGGCCGGTGCCGTCGTCGAGATTGACGATCAGCATCTTGCCGCGCTGGGTCATCTGCGTGCGCATCATCGTGATCACGCCCGCGACCAGCTTGTCGCGCCCTTCCTTCAGCTCGCCGATCTTCTGCCGCACGAAGCGGCGCACTTCGGCCTTGTAGGCGTCAAAGAGATGCCCCGAGAGGTAGAAGCCGAGTGCGGTCTTTTCTTCCTGCAAACGCTTCTTGTCCGACCAGACCGGCTCGTCGACGAGCGCGTGGCCCTGTTGCGGCGCGTCGCCCATGTCGAAAAGACCCGCCTGCATCGCGTTGGCGGCGGCCTGGTCGGCGGCTTCCATCGCGAGCGGCACCGACGCGATCAGTTGCGCGCGGTTCTCGTGCAGCGAATCGAACGCGCCCGCGCGAATCAGCGCCTCGACCGTGCGGCGGTTCACCACGCGCCGGTCGACGCGGTTGCAGAAATCGAACAGGTCGGTGAACGGCGCCTCCTCGCGGGCGCGCAGGATTTCCTCGATCGCGTTCTGGCCGCTGCCCTTCACGGCGCCGAGGCCGTAGCGGATCGTCTTCGAGCGAAGGCCGTCGCCTTGCGCGACCGGCTCGAACCGGTACGCCGACTCGTTGATGTTCGGCGGCAGCACCGATATGCCGTTGGCAAGGCAGTCCTCGAAGAGGATCTTCACCTTGTCCGTGTCGTCCATGGCGAGCGACATGTTGGCCGCCATGAATTCCGCCGGATGGTGCGCCTTGAGCCACGCGGTGTAGTACGCGAGCAGCGCGTAGGCCGCGGCGTGCGACTTGTTGAAGCCGTAGCCCGCGAACTTCTCCATCAGGTCGAAGATTTCGTCGGCTTTCCCGGCGGACAGCCCGTTTTTCGCCGCCCCCTGCCGGAACAGCTCGCGATGCTCCGCCATCTCCTCGGCTTTCTTCTTGCCCATCGCGCGACGCAGCAGGTCGGCGCCGCCGAGCGAGTAGCCGCCGATGATCTGCGCCATCTGCATCACCTGCTCCTGATAGACCATGATCCCGTAGGTCTCTTTCAGGACGGATTCGACGCGCGGGTCCGGATATTCGACGATCTCGCGCCCGTGCTTGCGTGCGCAGAAGCTCGGGATCAGGTCCATCGGGCCCGGCCGGTACAGCGCGACGAGCGCGATGATGTCCTCGAAGCGGTCCGGCTGCGCGTCCTTCAGCATGCCCTGCATGCCGCGGCTTTCCAGCTGGAATACGGCGACGGTGTTCGCTTTCTTGAGAATCGAGAACGACGCCGGGTCGTCGAGCGGAACCTGCGCGAGGTTCCAGTTTTCCTTCGACGGATCGAGCCGGCGGATATAGCGCTCGGCCCAGTCGAGAATGGTGAGCGTGGTCAGGCCCAGAAAGTCGAACTTCACCAGCCCGACGGCTTCCACGTCGTCCTTGTCGTACTGGCTCACGACGCCGCCGTCTTCGCCCTGCGTATAGAGCGGGCAGAAATCGGTGAGCTTGCCGGGCGCAATCAGCACCCCGCCCGCGTGCATGCCGACGTTGCGCGTGAGGCCTTCGACGCGCTGCGCGAGTTCGAGGAGCTGATGCACTTCGTCTTCGGTGTCGAAGCGCTCCTGCAGCGCCGGCTCTTCCTTCATCGCGTCCGCGATGGTGACGTGCTTACCCGGCTTGAACGGGATCAGCTTCGCGATGCCGTCGGTGAACATATAGCCGAGGTCGAGCACGCGGCCGATGTCGCGCACCGCCGCCTTCGCCGCCATCGTGCCGAACGTGGCGATCTGCGAGACTGCGTTCGCACCGTACTTCTGTTTCACGTACTGGATCACGCGGTCGCGCCCTTCCTGGCAAAAGTCGATGTCGAAGTCGGGCATCGACACGCGTTCCGGATTCAGGAAGCGCTCGAACAGCAGGTTGTAGCGCAGCGGATCCAGATCGGTGATGCCGAGCGCGTAGGCGACGAGCGACCCGGCGCCCGAGCCCCGCCCCGGGCCGACAGGCACGCCGTTGTTCTTCGCCCACATGATGAAGTCCGCGACGATCAGGAAGTAGCCGGGAAAGCCCATCTTGATGATCGTGCCGCACTCGAAATCGAGCCGCGCGTAGTACGTTTCGCGCTGCTTCTCGCGCTCCGCCTCGTCGGGATAGAGCTGCGCAAGCCGCACTTCGAGCCCTTCCTTCGACAGCTGCACGAGATAGTCGTCGAGCGACATGCCGTCGGGTGTCGGAAAGAGCGGCAGCTTCGGCTTGCCGAGTTCGAGCGTCAGATTGCAGCGTTTCGCGATCTCGACGGTGTTCGCGATCGCCGACGGAATGTCCGCGAAAAGCGCGCACATCTCGTCCTGCGTGCGGAAATACTGATCCGTCGTGAAGCGCTTCTGACGGCGCGGATTCGCGAGAATGTCGCCTTCCGAGATGCACACGCGCGCTTCGTGCGCGGTGAAATCGTCGGCGGTCATGTACTGCAGCGGATGCGTCGCCACCACCGGCAGCTTCAGCTTCGCCGCGAGCGCCACCGCCTGCTGCACGTACGTCTCGGCGCCCGGCTGCCCGGCGCGCTGCAACTCGATGTAGAACGCGTTTGGAAAGAGCTTCGCCCACCGTTGCGCGTGGCGCTCGGCGGCCTGGTCGTTGCCGGCGGCGAACGCCATGCCGACGTCGCCCTGCTGCGCGCCGGAAATCGCGAGCAGCCCCTGCGCGAGGCCGCTTTCGAGCCATTCGAACTCGACTTCGGCGCGCCCGCGATACTGGTTCGTCAGCCACGCGCGGCTCAGCAATTCGCAGAGGTTGAGATAGCCGGTCTTGTCCCTGACGAGCAGGACGAGCCGCGAGGGCTTGTCTCGATCGGCCGGATTCGTGATCCAGACATCACACCCGGCAATGGGTTTGACCCCTTTGCTGCGCGCCTCCTTGTAGAAGCGCACGAGACCGAACGCGTTGCCGAGGTCGGTGAGCGCGAGCGCGCCCTGACCGTCCGCGGCAGCGGCCTTGACGACGTCGTCCAGACGCACGATGCCGTCGGCAATCGAGAATTCGGAGTGGACGCGGAGATGAACGAAGCGAGGATCTGACATGGACGATATTGTACATGCGCCTCTTCGCGAAATTCTCGCGAACGCAGGCGTTGGCCGTTCGGACAAGGCCGCCTCGAGGCCCCTTCGGGGCGCCTTCTCGTCCTGAAAAAAAATCGGCGCGAAGCTGCGGCGAACTGACCGTCCGGCCGAGTCGGGGAAAAGCGCGGTTTGCGGGATAATACGGGTTTTGCACCACGCTGGACTTCGCGCAGCGCGCGGGTCCGGCCCGTTTTCAAAGCAACCCGATCATGAGCATCCTCAACCTCTCCGCCTACAAATTCGTGACCATCGACGACGGCGCCGCCTGGCGCCCGCTCGTCACCGACCGCTGCAACGGGCTCGGCCTGAAGGGCACGATCCTCCTGGCGCCGGAGGGCATCAACCTGTTTGTCGCGGGCAGGGTTGAAAATGTCCGCAAATTCATCGATTACGTTCGCCACGACGCGCTCTTCGAAGGCAAGTTCGCCGACCTGCAATTCAAGGAGAGCCTCTCCGGGAAGCAGCCGTTTCGCCGCATGCTGGTGAAGCTCAAGCGCGAAATCATCACGATGAAAAAGCCCGCGATCCGGCCGGAACTCGGCCGCGCGCCGTTCGTCGACGCTCCCATGCTCAAGGCGTGGCTCGATCGCGGCCATGACGACGAAGGCCGCCCCGTCGTCATGCTGGACACGCGCAACGCGTTCGAAGTCGATGTCGGCACGTTCGAGAACGCGCTCGATTACCGCATCACGAAATTCAGCGAGTTTCCCGAAGTGATCGAGCGGCATCGCGGCGACCTGGAAGGCAAGACGGTCGTGTCGTTCTGCACCGGCGGCATCCGCTGCGAAAAGGCGGCGATTCACATGAAGGATGTGGGCATCGACCACGTGTACCAGCTCGAAGGCGGCATCCTGAAATACTTCGAGGAAGTCGGCGGCGCGCATTACAGCGGCGAATGCTTCGTGTTCGACTACCGCACGGCGCTCAACCCGAATCTGGAACCGACCGCGACGTCGCAGTGCTTCGGCTGCCGGGCGGTGGTGTCGGTGGAGGACCAGAAGTCGGAGTTGTACGTGCCGGGCAAGACGTGTCCGGCGTGCCATCCGGAAGCCGCGCAAGCGCAGCCGACCTCCCAGGCAGCCTGACCGGCGGCACGGCGCACCGATGAGCTATCGCGGACGCTTCGCGCCCTCGCCCACCGGCCCGCTGCACATGGGCTCGCTCGTGAGCGCGCTCGCGAGCTGGCTCGATGCGCGCGCGCATGGCGGAACGTGGATCGTGCGGATCGAGGACGTCGACGGCCCGCGCACCGTGCCGGGCGCCGCCGAGGACATCCTCGCGACGCTCGCGCGCTTCGGCATGCACGCGGACGAGCCGCCCGTGTGGCAGAGCGGCCGCGAGAGCGCGTACGCCGAGGCGTTCGAGCGGCTCGTGGCCGCCGGTTTCGTCTATCCGTGCGCCTGCACGCGCCGCGAAATCGCCGATTCGCTCGTGAGCGCGCATGCGCGGCACGCGACGCTCGCCTACCCGGGCACGTGCCGCAACGGCCTGCACGGCCGGGCGCCGCGGGCGTGGCGGCTGCGCGTACCGGACGGCGAGGCCACGCGGGTGGATTTCACCGATCGCTGGCAGGGCACCCAATCGCAGGATCTCGCAACCGAAGTCGGCGATTTCGTGCTCAGGCGCGGGAGGAAAAACCTTTTCCCTGATGACGTCCGATGTGTCGATCACCTGGCTGAAAACAACGGCGCCTTTGGCGAGGCGATCGTTGGCCGCGTAACCGCGAAGGAAGAAGAGCGTGTTTGCCGCCGCGAACTTGTAAGGAATCAGAAAGCCGGCGACCAGGATTGCGGTTGTGATCATCATCCAGCGAC
>Ga0163162_10002634_pt1 | contig 17020 bp, 10 predicted proteins | sample S55metaG_FD_115310 | JGI IMG/M metagenome (GOLD analysis project Ga0163162, IMG submission 115310) | Switchgrass rhizosphere microbial communities from Kellogg Biological Station, Michigan, USA - S5-5 metaG | ecosystem: Host-associated > Plants > Roots > Rhizosphere > Soil | place: USA...
AGGCTACCATGCGGTTTATTCACCCAATGCTCAAGTCGCTGCAATCAACCAAGGGCTAAAGTTCTGGTCTGTTTAAAATCAGGGTGGTTAGCGTGAATCAACCAGTTATAGAAGCGGAACCCGTAACCTCTATCTCTCCCGAAGTCATTGCTAAAGAAGCAGAGCTCAGAAGACTTTTTCGTGAACTCGAATCTGTGATCGTTGCTTATTCAGGTGGCGTTGATAGTAGCTATGTCGCCTTGATCGCCTCGCAGGAACTACAGGACCGTGCGCTTTGCGTCACCGGCCAATCGGCCAGCCTGCCGGAATATCAACAGGCGGAGATCGATGAAGCTGTTAATCGTTTCGGATTCACACACGAATGGATCGAGACCGAGGAGTTAGACAATCCAGATTACCTGGCCAATAACTCAAATCGCTGCTACTTCTGCAAAGACGAACTCTACGGCAAATTAGGCACCTTCGGACTCAACCGGAATATTGGCGTGATTGTCGATGGATCGACAATGGACGACCTCGGAGATTTTCGTCCTGGACGCCAGGCCGCAAAACAACATGCCGTCCGCAGTCCGCTAATTGAAGTTGGTCTAACAAAATCTGAAGTGCGAGAGTTGAGTAAACGAGGAGGCTTGCCGACCTGGGACAAACCGGCGAGCCCGTGTCTTTCGTCCCGAATCGCCTACGGCACTCCTGTCACGATCGAGCGATTGAGCAAAATTGATCGGGGTGAAGAGATTTTGCGTGCATATGGTTTTAGAGAGTTCAGAGTTCGACATCACGATACTCTGGTCAGAATCGAGATCGCTCCCGATGAAATGCCTAAGATACTTAATAAGGAATTAATGGCCGAACTGTCAGTTCGTTTTCGTGAGTTGGGTTTTAAATTCGTCACCTTAGATTTGCAGGGATTCCGGAGTGGCTCAATGAATGAAGTGCTGCCCGTTTCAATCAAGCGCTAAAGTGGACTCCGGTTGCTTACGTCGAGATTTAATGGAGAGACTCAATGGCTAGCATGTATAGCACTATTTACGTTGATGATATTCGCGAGATAAAAGAAGAGAACCCCTTCGAGTCGATGATGTCGCGTTTTGATCGCGCCGCTCACCTGCTCGACCTCGATCCGGATTTATATGCAGTGTTGCGGGTTCCGAACCGTGAACTTAAGGTCTACATTCCGACCAGGATGGACTCGGGACGAATCCAGGTCTTTGAGGGATACCGCGTCCAACACAACTTTGCTCGTGGACCAGCAAAGGGTGGGATTCGATACGCGCCGGACGTGAGTCTCGATGAAGTCAGAGCCCTGGCAGCGTGGATGACCTGGAAGTGCGCCGTCGTGAATATTCCGTTTGGTGGCGCCAAGGGTGGAATCATTTGCGATCCACAACAGATGTCTTCAGGCGAACTCGAAAGGATGACCAGGAGGTATGCGGCTGAGTTGCTTGACTTCATAGGACCAGAGAAAGACGTACCTGCTCCGGATATGAATACGAATGAACAGACCATGGCCTGGATCATGGACACCTATTCGATGCATGCCCGGCACACTGTCACCGCAGTAGTTACTGGTAAGCCTATTGATCTTGGCGGTTCGTCCGGAAGAAGAGAAGCGACTGGACGTGGGATTTTGTTCGTGATCAACGAAGCCATCAAGAGATTCAAGATGACCCCGTCAGAGACTCGCGTGGTTGTTCAGGGGTCTGGCAACGTTGGAGGGATCGGTGCGCGATTACTTCACGAAGCCGGCTATAAAGTTGTAGCAATATCGGACATTCACGGTGGCATCTACAATCGAAACGGACTCAACGTTCCTGAAGCGCTAGATTACTTACAGGCTACACGTTCTTTCGAAGGGTACGAAGGTGTGGAGTTTGTGGCGAATCAGGAGTTGTTGGAGTTGGAGTGTGACGTCCTGGTCCCAGCTGCCACCGAGAATCAGATAACCTCGCAAAATGCCGACAAGCTTAAGTGCAAAGTGCTGGCCGAGGGTGCGAATGGTCCCACTACTGCTGCAGCCGACGAGATTCTTCACGAGAAGGGCATTTTTGTGATCCCGGACATTCTGGCAAACGCAGGAGGCGTGACAGTCTCATATTTTGAATGGGTCCAGGATCGCATGGGCTACTTCTGGCGTGAGGATGTTGTGAACGAGCGATTGCAGGACAAAATGGTCGCAAGTTTCAACGATCTGTGTCGTTACGCGGATGCTCATTCGGTGGATACAAGGACCGCAGCGTACATGTTGGCGATAGACCGCGTGGCCTATGATACACGCATGAGAGGTATCTACGCGTGACCGAAAAAACATAAACAAAATGGGCGCTAAGTCGTGAAAAGGGCTTGATTTCCATTTTAAGGTAGAGTATGGTCTGGCATGATTTAACACTCGGACCATCGTCAAGTTTTCTCAAGAATTTAGCAACCGGTTTGAGTGAAGATGTCATTGACACAGGAGTGTTCATTTCCTTATAAGGAGTGAAAACTTCGTTTGAGAGCAACTCGGGAAGAGCTTATTTGGTGAAGATGGAGTACTACGAGGAAGCTCAAGTATTCTGTTTACATCGCAGTCCGAGCGCCACCGCTGGACCTTCTGGTCCAAGCGGCTCAATCGTTTGAAAGCTGTAGTTGGAGCCTCCGCAGAACAAGCTTAGGTCTTGTGGGCACGGTGGCACTATTACATAGAATTCTTATACTCATTTGCAGGAGGAATGCGATGAGACTCGCAACAAGGGCGCTTATAGCTGCGCTCGTTTCGTTGGTGCTGTGTGCCGCAGTATCAGCACAGACCAGAAGATCGGAGAGTGATCCGCGCAATCAGTCTCCAACAGTCGGTACCGGTGGTCCAGAAGGTGGACCAACTGGTCTCTTCACTATTTATGATGGTTCGACGCTGCGACGCGGCGAATTCACATTCAGCATCGCGTACAGCAACTATGATCGGGATCCGGGTAATGTTGATCTCACGGACATTCCGTTGAGTTTCAATGTTGGTTTGAACGATCACGTCGAACTATTTTTCAAGACGAATGGCTGGCGCGGGATCAAAGTAAATTCACCACAGGATCTATCTAGTTTTTATCTGCCAAACTCACAGCTCTTCTGCGGTACCTCTCTTTGCAGAGGTCCGGCAGTTGTTCTGGCGCCCTCTGGGCCAACGGTGGGAACGCTGGCGAATACCGCACTTTTCCGCCCGTTGAATAATCAACCCTTCGTTCAATATCCATTCACGGGTGGATCAGCAGGAACGTTTGGGTTGACTCCGGGACAGATTGGACAGCAGTTTGGCTTCCCTGGATTCAATGCCTTACTCGGACCGCCGGTTGTCCAGCCTAACAGCGGGACTTACGGTACTGCAGATAATTTTCCGGGTGTAGGCTCACCAGTAGGCGGTATTCTTCCAGGCGTTGTCTTGGCGACTACTGTGTTGCCGGCAACGGCACTTACATTACCGATAACGGTTCCGGTCACTTTTACAGTGGCTCCAGCCTATCTGCCTGATGCACCTTTCGTGAATCGGCTGTATGGCGAAAGCACTTTCACCAACTTCGTTGTTGGTGGCAAGATTCGCTTTACGGGTCCACATAATCCGTTGGGTGCCGGTCTCCTGGGAATGTATCGCTGGTATCCAGATAAAGGTGATGATTTCTCCGGTTTTAATCAGCTCCAGCGCGGTGCAAGTCCTGGTGGTGATATCGGCGACTTCTTTATCGGCGGTTTCGTGGATGGTCGTCTCAGCAAGCATGTTAACGTCTCGGCCAACGGCGGTTACTGGCTCAACAGTAATCCAAAGGGTGGCGGCGGCGATTTCGTTCTGCTGGATCGACCTGATGAACTCATCACTGGCGTGGGCTTCGACTTTCCACTCAATAGGCACTTCCAGCCAATCGCGGAAGTTAGATCAACTCAATACATCGGTGGTCGCACAATCAACGCATTCGAAAACAGTCCAGTAGATGTAATCGGCGGCGTCAAGATTTACCCGCGACGATGGTTCGGTTTTGGCTTTGCTTACAGACGTCACTTGAACCAGCAGGATCAGGATCACTTCAATGCAACTGACTTCAACGTGCCGATCCAGCAGGTGACGAACGTCAATGTTGTCGGAAGAGGTCTGGTTGTAGTGCCGGGTACTTCGAGACCGGCAACGGCTAATGGCTTCCCGCAAGGGTTTGTCTTCTCAGAGGATCCGAATGGTTTCATCTTTCAGGCTTGGGCTGGACGTCGCAATGCTCGAGGCGAGCCACCTCCGCCAAATCAACCACCAACGGGAAGCGCTTCTTCTTCGTTGAGTGCAGTTCTTAAAGCGTGTCCTCCGGGACAGAGCTCGCCGAGCTGCTCTGCAACTGACACTAGCGTGACCCTGACTGCAAACTACACCGATGTGGATAACGATACTTTGCTCTACACCTGGTCAGTAACAGGTGGCAAGTTATCCGGTGAAGGTAGACAGGTAACATGGGATTTGTCTGGTGTTGCTGATGGTACCTACACAGCGAACGTTGAAGTCAACGATGGCAATCAGCACCCGGTTACCGGCAGCGTTACTGTTACAGTTGGACCATGCACTGGCTGCGTTGCGCCGCCACCACCATGTCCAACGGTTGCAGTTACCTGCACGGATGCAGTTGATGTTGGTAGCCCAATCACTTATACCGCGAACGTGACGGGTGAAGCAGCGAACGTGACCTATAACTGGTCAGTCTCTGCCGGAACCATCACCAGCGGTCAGGGTACTTCCACAATCACAGTTGCGAGCGATAACCTCGGTGGCCAGAGCGTAACCGCTACGGTCAGCCTTGGTGGTGTCGACCCAAGTTGCACGGGCACTACAGCCTCTTGCACGACTGCGGTCAGACCGCCGAAGCCCGTCGCTGTGAAGTTTGACGAGTATGGCAACATCAGATTCAACGATGAGAAAGCCCGACTCGACAACTACGCGATTCAACTGCAGAACCAGCCCGGCTCCACGGCGACAATCATCGCCTATGGCAGCTGCGCCGGCGAAGCTCAGACTCGCGCAGACCGTGCGAAGGATTACCTGGTCAACACTCGTGGCATAGAGGCCGGTCGTATCACAACAGTTGATGGTGGGTGCCGTTCAGACCTGACCGTCCAGCTGTGGATCGTACCTTCCGGTGCGGATGCTCCTGCTGCGGACACAACGAATGCAATTTCGCCGTGTCCGGAATGCAAGCGCAAAGCAGCTCCTCGACGCCGTCGTGGTGATGAATAACTAACTCGGACCTGGTTGAACTGACCAGGCCCCGCAAGACAAAACGAGCGATGATTCTTCGGGATCATCGCTCGTTTTCCTTTTGGAAGTGCGCCCGGCCGGGCGGCGCTTTGTTATATGACCTAATAAGAGGTCGCGCTCAGAGCCAAGATTTACAACCGATTCGTGCTGGTAATTCAGAGCATCAAAAACGCCTCCAGGCCGGCGCACTCCAAAGTGCAACGTACATGGATTTTCAGGGCATCCTAGGCTTGCTTGAGCTTTTGAGACACAAAGTTGGAGATTTGTACTAAACTAACAAGTTGCTGGGCCCCGGTGCTCCTTAGATAAGTAAACCCTGGACGAATAACGATGAATAGAATTAAAGCCTTTTCCCCCCAATTGTTGGTTGCGGTCGCTGTCCTACTTTCTTCGATTTGTTGGGTATTTGCGGATACCCGTGTCTCAAGGGACGGAGACTCGGCTGATGCTGCACGCTATTCGAACGATTGGCGCACCACCGGACCTCCGGGCGGCGATGTTCGAGGTCTAGTAGTTGATCCGTCGAATCCTGACCGCTTCTATTTTGGTACGCTGGACGGCCAGATTTACACCTCGTCCGACGCCGGTAAACAATGGCAATTACTCTACAATTTTGGCCGACCAAGGATGTTTGTCGACCATGTGATCGTCGATCCGCGGAATCCTCGAGTTTTGTACGTTGGCGCACACCGGCATAAAGAGGCTGGCGGATTTTTCAAGTCGACCGATGGCGGAAACACTTGGAAAGAGAGCTCACAACTCAAGACCGAAGCTATTCACTCGTTGGCACAGTCCGATGCCGATCCAAACACTTTGATTGCCGGGACCTTCAACGGAATCTTTCGTTCGGATGACGCCGGGGATTCGTGGAAGCAACTCCCCACCTATAGCACTCCGGGCCTTGTACACATTGAATCTCTCGCTATTGACCCAAGAACTCCCAACATTATTTATGCGGGCACCTGGTATCTGCCGTATAAATCGACCGATGGCGGGCAGACCTGGCAATCAATTAAAGAAGGCATAATCGACGATTCAGATATCTTCGCAATTGATATCGATCCAAGAGATCCAAATCACATCATTGCTTCGGCTTGTAGTGGCATTTACGAGAGCAAGAATGGCGGTGACAACTGGAAAAAGGTGCAGGGAATTCCCTCACAATCGCGTAGGACGCGCGCAATTCTGCAACACCCCTCAATGCCCGGAGTCGTCTTTGCGGGTACCACAGAAGGCTTCTGGCGCTCCGAAAAGGGTGGCGATGCCGACTCGTGGATGGTGACCACCTCTCGTCAGCTGGAGATTAACTCCATCGCCGTCCACCCATCGCGACCTGACATTGTCTACATCGGAACTAACAATTATGGAGTGATGATTTCCACTGATGCAGGGAAGTCGTTTACACCGATAAACGTCGGGTTCAGTGGCCGCTTCGCAAACGCCATTCTTCCCGATCGAGATGTTCCGAACCGTATCTATGCGTCAACGATCAATACGGCAACGGGTGGCGGCTTTCTGTTCGTCAGTACCGATAATGGCGAGACATGGCGGCCTTCCATGAGAAGCATGCCGGCAAGGTTGATCACCTACTCCATTGTTCAAGATGTGACAGACAGTAACATCATTTATCTAGGCACTAATTTAGGCGTCTATCGTTCACCTGACCGCGGCACGTCCTGGGCGCCGGTATGGGCTCCAGTTGGGAACGTCAGCAAAAAGAAAGTCCCGGTCAGGAAGAGCGCCGCAGTCAAAGCCGTTGTACCAACCGCGAAACGGATTGCCGCTCCAAAGCTGGATCCCGAGTCCATAATCAAGGTGCAGGAAGCTCTTAATCGTACGGGCTATCACCTTGGTGAACCAGATGGTAAGGCTGGTCCCGAGACACAGGCCGCCATTAAGAAGTTTCAGGGTGATCGTCATCTTCCGGTTACGGGTAAGTTAGACGCGATTACTCTCTCGGCAATGGGTGTTTCCGTTGCAGATGCCCAGGGGATCGAGGACAGCTCGAACATGATTTTGGCCGATGCAGTCAACACTCTGGTCCATACTGTTGATGCAGACCAAAAACCAGGCCTACTTGCTGCGACTAACGCCGGATTGTACCGAAGCTTCGATCCCGCGAAAGGTTGGGAGAAACTTTCCTATGGCCTTTCAGTCGATCCGCGTACGACCTGCATCTCCAACAACTTAAAGTCACCCGAAACGATCTGGGTAGGAACCGCATCCTCCGGGATTTTGGTGTCGCATGACGCCGGCGAAACATGGCGCAAAGTTGAAGGCGTCACCGCCGATTTTCCCATCAATACGATTGTCCAGGATCCACAGCGACCCAAATACGTTTACGTTGGAACGAAGCAGTCGCTCTTTATGTCGCATGATGGCGGGGAGACCTGGAATCGTCGTGGCGGTAACCTTCCTTTCGGTGACTTCACCAGTATTCTTGTCAATCCACGGAATGGTGACGAAATCTTTGCTGGAAATGCCTATCAGACTAGTGATGTCGGTGGCGGTGTTTATCGAACTATAGACGGTGGTATGACCTGGGCCCGAATTGACTCCAAAGAGCATCGGTTACCTAGTCAACGAATCTGGGCGCTCGCTTTTGATGCAACCGATCAAAACATTCTTTTTGTCGGCTCGCACTCGGCCGGGATCTACGTCGTGCCGCGAACATCAGACAACATCTCTTCCAGCCAGTGAGCGTAGGTTGCGAACGATGCTCCAAATAAAGGGGCGGCGTTCGATGGAATTGTTTGCCTCTGTAGGACTTGTGTGTATCTCCGCGCCTTGACATGCGCTTGTTGAGGCGTGTACAGTGCCGCCCTACCCGTTAAGAAAACGGCGGCGGGTGTTTGTCGGACCAAGCAGGTGACTACGGCAGGGCGGTAATCGAAACAAATTAGCTCGACAATTCCAAATCCAAACGGCTCGCATCCTCGCCAGCTCCAATTCCCGACAACGCCAAGGTCAAAAACACACGCGCCGCTGAGAGCAGCCTGCGGCAATCGTCGAGACCTGCGATGATTGTTCCGGTCAGGTGAGGCGCGATATGATCGTGGAACGCGCTGAAAGTTATCGGGAATTACAGGAGTATGCATGTCTAGTGAACAACCCAAGCTGAACAACAGCGAGGCCGACAATAACTCAACCGGCGAACAACCAACCTCGCCGCAACCAACCGCAGCCGCCGCACAATCTTCTCCATCAACCGTAGCTCATGATGCCGACGATTCTGATGAGTCTCGTGCCAGTGGCGATGTTGACTTCGGTCAACTCCTGGACCAGTTCGAACAGGAACAAGCTACCCTCGAAGAAGGTGAAGTGGTTCGGGGCATAGTCGTTAACCTGAGCGAACGCGGTGTCGTTATCGACTTCGGATATAAATCCGAAGGTATCGTCAATCCCGCAGAGTTTACAGAGAATGGCGTACTCACCGTAAAACCAGGCGACGAAGTCGAAGTGCTGGTGAAAAGCATGGAGACCGCTGATGGTCTGCCTGTACTCTCACGAGCTGACGCGGTGCGGATGAAGGCGTGGGACGATCTCGAAAAAGCTTATCGAGATGGCTCCAGCGTCAAAGGTCGTGTCATTGATCGGATTAAAGGTGGCCTGCGCGTAGACATCGACGGTATTGCCGCGTTCCTGCCCGGATCACAAGTGGACGTTCGACCGGTACGCAATCTTGATACGCTTCGTAATCAAATAATCGAGGCCAAGGTAATCAAGCTCAATCGCAAGCGGTCCAACGTTGTCTTATCCCGCAAAGCTGTAATCGAGCAGGAGAACACCGGACGCAAGGACCAAACTCTGCAGCAGATTGAGGAAGATATTGTCATCGAAGGTCAGATCAAGAACCTAACCGACTATGGTGCATTCGTTGATCTTGGCGGAGTCGATGGCTTGCTCCACGTCACTGATATGTCATGGGGCCGGCTGCAGAATCCGAATGAGCTCTTTAAGGTTGGAGATACGATTCAGGTCAAGGTTCTTAAATTCGATCGAGATCGCGAAAGAGTTTCACTCGGCTATAAACAACTCTTGCCGGATCCCTGGTCCAGCGTCGAAGAGCGCTTCCCGGTAGGTACCAGAGTGAATGGCCGGGTCGCCAGCGTCGCTGATTATGGTGCCTTTGTCGAACTTGAGAGTGGTGTTGAAGGTTTGGTCCATGTCTCGGAAATGAGCTGGTCGAAACGAGTAAAGCATCCGAGCAAAGTCGTTAATCCGGGCGATCTGGTCGAAGTAGAAGTGCTAAGTGTCGATCCAAAGGCCCGTAGGATTAGTCTCGGAATGAAGCAGGTTCAGGAGAATCCCTGGCAGACATTGCATGAACGTTATCAAGTGGGTACTCGCGTTCATGGCCGAGTCAGGAATCTTACCGATTTCGGAGCTTTCATAGAAATTGAGGATGGTGTAGACGGCCTCGTTCATGTCTCTGACATTTCGTGGTCGCGCAGAATCAAGCATCCCAGTGAAGTGCTGAAGAAGGGGCAGGAGATTGATGCTGTAATTACAAGCATCGATAGCGAAAACAGACGCCTGTCGCTCTCGATCAAAGACCTCGAGCCGAATGCCTGGGAGAAGTTTACCAATGAACACAAACCCGGCGATGTCGTCCGTGGCAAGGTTGCTCGCTTTGCCAACTTCGGCGCTTTCATCGAGCTGGACGATAATCTCGAGGGTCTCTGTCACATTTCTGAACTTTCCGAAGAACGAGTAGCTAAACCCGAAGACGTGGTCCAATTGGGCCAGGAGATGGACTTTAAGATTCTGCGTATCGATCCTGACACCAAGAAAATTGGATTGTCAGCCAGAGCCGTAGGTAAAGATGAGCCAATTGTCGATACGAAGATCTACTCGTCTGAGGCGGGTGGTGGAATGGCTTCTTTAGGTGAGCTCGCCGATTTCGGTCTCAATAAATCGGAATCTAACGAAAACTGAAACTCGTCTCTTCCGCGCAACCAAGGTGGCCCTGCTTTCAGCTACTTTTTAAGAGGTTTGGAGCGGGGCTTTCTCTTTTCTTTGACAGACCTGTTTAGTACGTCAAACTACGTTAGTACATCTGTCTTGCCCGACCAGATTGTTTCTGATAGTGTACGGTGAGTTTAGAAAACCTCGCCATTATCAATGAGTTAATTTGTATTTCTAATTGCGGCCCTGGCATATTCTCAAATTGGACCATTTAACTAACGAGGTGATGCATGACGAAAGCAGAACTCGTCGAAGACGTCGCTAGAGAAGCAGAACTGACTAAAAAGGATGCTGAACGTTTAGTTGAGATCGTCTTTGAAAGCATCATTGACACGCTTAACCAGGGAGAGAAGATTGAACTCAGAGGCTTCGGGAGCTTTCGTGTTCGCGAGCGCGGAGCCCGCCGCGGTAGAAATCCTAAAACCGGCGACCCTGTAAGTATTCCCGCCAAACGGGTGCCTTATTTCAAACCCGGCAAAGAGTTGAAAGAACTCATCAATGACGAGAATCCCGCATCTCACTCTGCGAGCGGAAACTCAGCTGCGTTGCGCAACGACGATAATCGTCAGCCGCCAGTCCTGTAATCAGCAGTGAATCGAGGAGTGGGAATTGGAAAGACTGTGGAGTCCCTGGCGCGCTAAGTATATAGCTTCCGGCGTCGACTCACTTTCTGAACGCTGCGTCTTTTGCGACATTGCTGCCAACCCTGATAAAGATGACACGAATTTTGTCGTGCATCGGTCTAAACTCGCTTTTGTTGTATTAAACCTCTTTCCTTACATCACCGGACACTTGCTGGTGATTCCCTACGAGCACACCGGCGAATTTGATTCTGTCGCCAAAGAAATAACAGATGAATTAATGGATTTGTGCAAGCAGGCTCAAGCCGCTTTGCGCGCAGTCTATTCTCCGCCGGGCTTTAATGTGGGAATTAATCTCGGCGCTGCAGCTGGAGCAGGAATCGTCGGTCATCTTCATATACATGTGCTGCCACGCTGGTCGGGCGATACTAATTTCATGACTACCATCGCGGAATCCCGAGTCATTCCTGAAAGTCTTGAAACTACTTATACAAAGTTACGTTCGAGATTTTAAGCTGCAACAGTTCAGCGCTTTAGTACTTTGCGAGGAATAGCCTCGTCCTCGACCTCTCCTGAACGATTGATGGGAATCTCAGAAGGCTTGCTATAGCTGATGCCGCGTTCCTCGCTGTCGAGCTCACCCGCTGGTAAGGTGGGGAGTGGTCCAGTAATAGCGGGAGGGTTGAAGCCCGGGTAGTCGATTCTGGCGTGGTAAATTGCAGTCAGAGCGCTAATCATTGCTTCTCTGATAGTGGTCAATTCCTGAAGGGTGATATCGCACTCATTTAGTTGTCCATCAGTAATAATTGCATCCACAATCTTGACGACAATCGCCCTGATGTTCTCCGGATCAGGCCGGGCCAGCGATCGGGCGGCTGCTTCGCACGAATCTGCGAGCATCATGATCGCCGCCTCTTTGAATTGAGGCTTTGGACCAGGATAGCGAAAGTCGTTCTCATTAACTTTTTCGTTGGGCTGAGCCTGCGCTTGAGCCTTTCGGAGGAAGTAATGCAACGTCCTGGTGCCGTGATGTTGCGGAATGAAATCGGCGATTTTCTCCGGCAACCCGATCTCTTTTGCGAGCCGAGCACCGTAGGTGACGTGGCTGGTAATGATCTTCGCACTTTGCTGCGGACGAAGACGGTCATGGGGATTCTCGCCCTGCTGGTTTTCGACGAAATAGTCAGGTGCAGCCAACTTACCGATATCGTGGTAAAGAGCTCCGATTCTGGCAAGTAAGGGGTTTGCTCCAATAGCGCGGCAGGCATCCTCTGCAAGCTGTCCCACAGCATGAGAGTGTTGATTAGTTCCCGGAGCGCGGAGCGCCAGTTGGCCCAGAACCGGCAAGTCAGCATTGGACAACTCGAGTAGTTTTACATCGGTGAGAATTCCAAACACTGATTCGTTTACCGGTAGACCACCCCCCGCGAATACTGTCGTTAACAGACCACCGGCGAGGCCACAAGCGAACGCAAGCCACAAAGTCCTCACGGTTAGCGCTTGTTCCGAATAAGCGATCAAAGCGATTGCCATTAAAACATTGATGCAACCTACCAGAACTCCGGCCAACGTAACTGACTGTCGCTCGCGATACTTACCTATGCCGTAGATTGCCGCTGAGCACGAGACCATTGCAAACAGTGCCTTGTTCATGCCGGTTGCTGCGAGAAGTCCTGCAAAGAGTGCGGTGATAATTCCTGTTAGAAAGGCGAGTTGAGTATCAACCAACATCGCGACCAACAACGCTGCAGCTGCGAACGGAATGGCAAAGTTCCAAATGGCTGGAGCATTAAACGGCGCGCCTGACTGTGACATCCAGGCGGCGATGCTGTCGCCAAAAGTGAAGCCGACTCTCATCAGGGCTGTTTGTACCAGGATTGCCGAACCGACGAGTGCAAAGGCTTTGTGTTTACCAAGTGATAATACGCCGCGTGAACTCCGATGCTCAGTAAACTTCCAGCCAGCCCAGTAGACGGCTATGACAACCAGCAGTAAACCGAATAGGCTTTGCCATGGTCTGCCTGAATGTCCGGTGCTCTTAATCGCTGCGACCTGAGCAAGAATATTGGGTGTAACCGTATCGCCTTCGCGAGCGAGTATCTGATTTCGTTTTAGCGAAATCACCACGACCGGAACATTGTTGGCCTCGTTTTCACGCGCTGCGGCTGTGGCTGTTTCGTCCAACACTACATTCGGGCGAATCAACGGCGACAAGGCTGAGACAAGCAAAAGCTTCTCGTCTGGAGTCCACTCCGGCAAGTTCAACACTCGCAGTTCAAGATTCCTGCGAGCCGCCGAGAGTGAGGTCATACGTGTGCGCGGAGCAGGCAAGATCATTTGCGCGACGGGATTTCGGATATCAATTAGCACAATATCCTGACCCAGCCGATCGACCTCGTTGTCGTCGTAGATATAACCGCTGCCAATCTCGCGCAGAATTAACGTTAGGCGTTCGAGTTGATCATCATCAAAGTTGTGAGCAATGATGGCGCGCCCAACACCGGGTCCGCCTTCACCACTCCAGAGCGCTGTTTTGTTTTGTCCCGAAGCGCTCTGCTTTTTCAGTTCTTCCCAGTCAGTACGAAATCCCTGTACCGACGTTTCGGCCCGACTGGAATCAAAATTAAAGATCGGGCGAGTTGCTGCTCTGGCGGCGGCCTTTCTACGTTCTGTCTCAACCAGATCGACAGTTGTGATATCAGCCGGCACTACTATGGACCGCGAGAGTACTTCGCCATCTTTGTAATTCTGCGTAATCGTCGAAGATGAGCCGTTAAAGAGGAGGAATGTCGTAAGGGTAACCAGGACGGCGGCGCCGATATAAAACCGTGTCCGTGGCCTCAAAGCCATGAACGGTCCGGTAACATAGTTTACGAACCGATCGCGCGCCTGACTAAATGGAGTTGTGAATCGCGGACGAAGTCCCATTACGCCACTTCGGAAATAACAGCGTGATGACGCTGAAAGTCCCGTTCTTTGTCCAGTCCCAGATCTCTAGCCAACAACAAGCCAACCCGATCGAGCAATTGATGTAAGGATTTCGGCTGCAGGGCCGAGATGACGACCGGATCGGTTTTCTCAAACTGCCTGGCTTGTCTGACGACAGCATCCAATGCCTCGGTATCCAACAAGTCGGCTTTATTCAACACAAGCAAAGTAGGAATTTCGGAAAGCTTAAGTTCAGAAAGAATTCGCTTTACTGATTCGATCTGCTGCGGCCAGCGCGGGTTAGAGATGTCGACGGTGTGAACCAGTAAGCTACTGTCACTTATCTCTTCGAGAGTCGCTCGAAACGCAGACAAAAGATCGGGCGGCAGCGCCTGAATAAATCCGACGGTGTCGTTAATGATAACTTCTTGCTCTCGAGGTAGGCGCAGTCTTCGCGATGTTGGATCCAGCGTAGCAAACATTCGCTTTTCGGCATGAACATCGCTCTTGGTTAGAGCGTTGAGCAACGTCGATTTCCCCGCATTGGTGTAACCGACGATCGAAACAATCGGCAATCGTTGTCGCGTTCTGCCCTTCCGTCTTTCCTGTCGTCGCTGGCGTTGCGCTTCGATCTCTTTTTCGAGCCGGTTAATTCGATCTCTGACGCGGCGACGATCAGTTTCGAGCTTGGTTTCACCTGGACCCCGACCGCCGATTCCACCAGCGAGCCGGGAAAAAGCAGAATCCTGACCCGCGATCAAACGAGGCAGCAAATACTTCAACTGGGCGAGCTCGACCTGGATTTTTCCTTCTTTTGACTGAGCACGCTGGGCAAAGATGTCGAGGATCAACTGGGAACGATCGATGATTTTTAAGTCAGTTACTTCTGAAAGAGATCTTACCTGCGCGGGACTGAGCTCTCGATCGAAGACCAGCATATCGGCGCCTAACTGCAGCGCTCTGATAATCAACTCGTCAAGCTTTCCCCGACCGAGGACTGTGCGCGGATCAATCGCAGCGCGGCGTTGAATAATCGTATCCTGTACAACTACCCCCGCAGATGCGGCGAGTTCTGAGAGTTCCGCCATGGACTCCTCAGCATCTGCCAAACCATTGGTGGCGACCCCTACCAGGATTGTTCGATCGCGAAGCTCTGACCTTCGAGTCGCCCGACGGTTGCGGGCCATCTCATCTTCGAGCGAGTCGATTAGCTCTAGAAAATCAAGATCCAGATTACCGGCAGATTGTGGTTCGAGAAATTCAAAGGTCCCGGGCATACTGGCATTATCCAGCTCACCGGAATGCAGCGGGAGGAGATGGGCTGCGTGGACCGTCCCGGGTAATCCGGTGTCCGTATCCACGTCTATTGCGGCCATTAGATCGAGCCGGAGTAGCGCAAGATCAGTTAAATCGTCCTGAGTGAGCGATTCGCCACGAAGGTGCGTGTGGATGCAACGCAGACCTCGGAAACGACCGGTGGCGACGCGCACACGCTTGAAATCAGGTAGTTCGATGCCGCGGTTATCGCCCACCATAACGTACTGTACGTGACCTTTACGGTCTATCAGGGCGCCAATTTGTCTCCGAGTTTCATGTGATAACTCGCTTAATTGTCGAGCGAACTCTGGAGTGACAATTTGATTGGGCCGTATACGCCTTGTATAGAGCTTTTCGATACGTCGAAGCTGGTTTGGCTTTAGGCCTAACGTGTTGCCTAGTGCGCTACTGATAGTCCTGACCTCCGATTTTTAAGACATGAAGCATCGAGAGGGGCTTTGGATACGAAACCTTCGATGACTTACAGGATGAGTACTGCGAGCGGTGTTTTGCAGGCCCTGGGGAGAATCTGGTGTTTTCGCTCGGCGAAATCGCGTCGCTGAGTCTCTTAAGCATTAGACTTTCTATGGTGCGTAACTTCCTATCAGCTTTTCAGTTCGCACATGCTTTTGTCCAGGGTGCGAATTATACCATAGGTATTCAGTAGGGAGCGCTCTCTGGGTGTAATAGGAGTGGGGTCCTTCTCTGAACCTTCTCTGTGCAACCTTTGTGTTCTCTGTGCCTCCGTGGTGAGCAAAGTCCTAAGAAAACCATCACCACAGAGGCACGGAGGACACAAAGGTTGCACAGAGCAAGCCAAGTTAGGAGCTCCCGTAATTTTCCCGTATTAGACATCAATTTTGCCCCGTCGTATCATGAACGACCTTGCTAATAGTCCAATGCAACGCGAGTCGAAGGGAATGCTTTTTCGGAAATGGCTGGAAAAATTGTTCGGATTACTCCTGCTTACGCAATCGAAGGCGCCGAGATAGCTATCGATTGCGTCGATTTCGACACGAGCATTCCTTCACAGTGCTCAGTAATCATAGAAAACGTCGAAGCCTCAATCGTAGCGCTGGGACCTCGACGAGTGCTCGCCATCGTTCCTGAAATACGGGATCACGGCGAAGTTGAGGTCAGGATTAAAGTAGGTGAAGAATTAAGCAATACAGTCCAGTTAGTAGTTGGGAAGAGAATCATCACTGATGTTCACCCCGTCACCAATCCAGCATTCGATCCAGATGACGATGCGCTTTTCGTAACCAGGTCCGGTTCTCGGGGTGATCAGCTTCCTGTAACCCTTTTTCGAGTGGACAACTCTGGCGAGGTGTCAGAGTACTCAGGCGATATCGCGAATCCAACTGGTCTGGCGTTTGACCCGGAAGGGCAGCTATTTGTATCCAGCCGTCTCGACGGAACAGTCTTCAAAGTAAATCCGTTCCGCGAAGCCGTACCTTTCGCGCGCAATCTGGGCGTCACCACCGGGATTGCATTCGACAAAGCCGGACTAATGTACGTTGGCGATCGCACCGGGACTATCTTCAAAGTAAACGGCATCGGCGAAGAGAAAGCGTGGGTCCAGGTTGAACCATCTGTATCTGCATATCATCTCGCAGTCGGACCCGACGCCTTCCTGTACCTTACTGGACCAACCGTTACGAGCTTTGATTGCGTTTGGCGCATAAGCCCTGATGGTGAGGTCCAGACTTTCTTCCGCGGCCTTGGACGTCCACAGGGCCTGGCATTCGATGTGTCTGGAAATCTGTACGTTGCGGCCGCACTGCGAGGCCGACGAGGAGTTGTGAGGATCAGTCCTGATGGAACACACGCCGAAATTGTAGTCGCTGGGATGAACATGGTTGGCCTGGCGTTTGGACCACAAGGCGATCTGGCAGTCGCTACAATCGATTCTGTCTACTCCGTACCAGTACAAATCGAAGGTGCACTTCTGTCTCCCTGATAAAAACCAGAT
>Ga0163162_10002643_pt1 | contig 16984 bp, 15 predicted proteins | sample S55metaG_FD_115310 | JGI IMG/M metagenome (GOLD analysis project Ga0163162, IMG submission 115310) | Switchgrass rhizosphere microbial communities from Kellogg Biological Station, Michigan, USA - S5-5 metaG | ecosystem: Host-associated > Plants > Roots > Rhizosphere > Soil | place: USA...
AACCGCGACGAATGCGTTGATGGTGCCCAGACGGATGCCGGACAGCGGCCCCATGATGAGGCACGAGGCGATCAACAACACGACCACCATTCCCAAGGCCACGCGCTTCTGCGTCCGTCCCGGAGACAGATTCGAGAGGAGGAACTGCTGCTCGAGCGGCACAACGGCGTCGGGATTCAGCATCGTCGCGTCTTTTCTCGACGCCGGCTCGGCGGCGGCAACGTTGGCTGGCAGGGGCGGGATCGTACGCCCGACGATTGGCCAGCGTTCGGGCGCTTGCCGGGGCAACCCCGACTGATCTCGACCAGCGCCATCACTTGCGAGCATTGGCGAGTGCTGCGCTCACCGCCTGCAAAAGCTCGTCCCCCTGAAACGGCTTCGTGAACAGACGCAACTCGCTGCCTCCGAGAGGCGGCAGATGTGCAAGCCGATCTGGATAGCCAGTGATGAGGATGATCGCGAGCTCCGGCCGCGAAGAGCGAATCAGGCGAACCAGCTCGAATCCGTCGGTACCTGGCATGTCGACGTCAGAGATCAGGCAATCGAGTTCGGGCAGCCAAGGGCTGTCCAGCAATTCGGAGGCGGACGCGAAGAGCCGCACCGCGTAGTCCGCCGATTCGAGCAGGTATTCCAGCGATCGCAGAATGCCTTGATCGTCATCGACGACTGCAATGAGGAAGGGCGGGCGACCAGTCATGGTGAGGGAGATCTTGAGTTTTCGAACTCTGGCAGGGATCGTCGCGTGCGTATCTAGCAGGAAGATGTGATGGTCATCGACCGGCCATGGATCGACCATGTCGCACTCTCGCGAAGAGGAGCGCTCATGCCCGACGCCAAGCCCATCGTCTTCGTCGTCGATGACGACGTGTCCGTCCGGAGTTCGCTTGGGTTGCTCATCGAATCCGAGGGCTGGCGCGCGGAGACCTTCGAATGCGGCAAGGAGTTCCTGATGCGGCCGAGGGAAGTCGTCCCGAGCTGCCTGGTGCTCGACGTCCTGCTACCGGACGTTCATGGCTGCGACCTGCAGGGGTTGCTCGCCGATCGCGCCGACATGCCGATCGTCTTCATTTCCGGCCATGCCGACGTGGCGACCTCCGTCCGGGCGATGAAGGCAGGCGCGTTGGAATTCTTCACGAAGCCGTTCGCCGACGACGCCATCGTGGGCGCGATCCGAAGCGCCCTCGAACGTAGCCGAGCAGCGCTCGCCGATGCAGCGGAGACTCGGGCGCTGCGCGAGAGCTACTCCCTGTTGAGCGCGCGCGAGCGGGAGGTGATGGCGCTGGTCGTCTGCGGCCGACTGAACAAGCAGGTTGGAGGCGATCTCGGCATCAGCGAGATCACGGTGAAAGCGCATCGCGGCAAGATGATGCGCAAGATGAATGCCGCATCCATCTGCGACCTCGTAAGGATGGCGTCAAGGCTCAGCTTGGAGCTTCGAACTCGTTGAGTGGCCGCAAGCACTCGGGGCCAGTGCTCTTCACGAGCCTAACGCCGCGAAAGGCCGCGCTCGGCCTGCAGGAATCGACCGCAGGTCTGCGGCTTCACGAACAGCGCGACGACATCGGGGATTCGGTCGCGGACGCGCTGCTCCAGACGCTCGACCACCGACTCGATCTCTGGTGTCCGCAGCTCGTCGGCGAACTCGACGCTCAGGGCGACGACGACTTGCGTGGGGCCGAGCTGGAGGGCGATGATGCCGTTGGTACCGTCGATTCCGGGTTCTTCCGCCGCGATGGCGGCCACCGCGGCCGTGACCGCTGGTCCAGCCCGCTCGCCGATCAGCAGCGCCTTGCTCTCTCGCGCCAGCAGCGCCGAGGTGATGCCCAGCACAACACCGATCAACAGCGACGCGACTCCATCAGCGACCAGCAGGCCGCGCGAGTCCGACAGCCAGGTTCCCGCCGCCGCGATGGCGATGCCGATCAGCGCGGCGCTGTCCTCGAACAGCACGATGAAGGCCGGCGGATCCTTGCTCTCGCGAAAGGCCGCCCAGTAGCTTGCGTTGCCCTTGGCCGCGCGAAATGCGCGGTGCGAGACATGCCAGGAAGCGCCCTCGAAGACGAACGACAGTGCAAGGACGACGTAGTTGATGGTCGCATTCTCGATCGTGGCGGGCTGCTGGATTCGCATCACGCCCTGGTACACCGATACACCCGCACCGAGCGCGAAGAGAAGCACCGCGACGATGAAGCTCCAAAAGTACACCTCCCGGCCGTAGCCGAAGGGGTGGCTCGGGTCGGCGATACGGGCCGCGCGACGCAGGCCGTACAGCAGCAGCAGCTCGTTGAGCGTGTCCACCACCGAGTGCACCGCCTCGCTCATCATGGATGAGCTGCCGCTGACCGCGGCGGCGAGAAACTTGGTCACCGCAACGAGCAGGTTGCCAAGGAGAGCCGCGTACAAGGTGAGCTTGGTGGCATGCGCAGTCTTCATCGCTGTCCTCTGTGAAAAGGCAGGCGTTTCAGCAACTGTGCCCGCGACGCGGTGGGCCATGTCGAGCGGACGCAGGTTGGCTCTGCCACGCCGGCCCGCTGCAGCCGGGCGTTGAATGGAGAGCGACGAACGCATCATGAACGTGAAGCCTTGCGATCACGTGCCGTTGGTGCGGCGCGACCTTCCCATGCATCCTCGTTGTGACGCGTGCGTGGCGGCTGGTGACACGTGGGTACACCTGCGCATGTGCATGCATTGCGGCAGCATAGGTTGCTGCGACGACTCGAAGAATCGCCACGCCAGCCGCCATGCGCGCGCTGCCGCGCATCCCGTCATCCGCTCGGCCGAGCCCGGGGAGAGCTGGCTCTGGTGTTTCGTGCACGACCGCCAGGTCGGCTGAGTCGCCGAGCTGCGTCCGGCGTCGGCCTCAGAGCAACTGCTCCGGCACAAACGGTGCGAAGAGGATGTTCCGGATTCGCAACCAGGGAGAGACTTCGGGCTCGCTGGAGAGGACCGCGTCGCCACGATTGTCCGGGGCGATCCACTCGAGACTTTCGCCTCCGGTCGCGAAGCGCAGTCGGTACGCACCCCTGAGCTTGCTCATTTCGAGCGCACGGACGACCTGTCGCGCAAGCTCCGGACATTCGGCGAGCATTCCGAGCTCGGTATTCGTGCTCTCGGATCTCGGATCGAGGTTCATCGAGCCCAGGTAGACGGTGGTCTGGTCGATGACAGCCGCCTTCGCATGCAAACGGCCCAACGATTTGCCGGCGATCGGGGCACGGTCGCCCTCGACGATGCGTGTCGGGCTGAGCTCATAGAGATCGATACCGGTCCGCAGCAGCGCCGTGCGGTAGCGCGAGTAGCCGACGTGGACAAGGGGCTCGTCAGTGGCCGCCAACGAGTTCGTCAAGACCAAGACCCGAACGTTGCGCTTTCTCAGCTCGTCGAACTCGCGCACGCCCTTCTCGCCGGGAATGAAATACGGAGAGGAGATGACCACGTCGCCCTTCGACGCCATGACCCGCTCCATTACATCCATCTGCATGGTCATCGCACGGGCCGCCTCGATCGACGTCGCGGCAACCTTGGCTGGCCGGTCGGCGAAGACCACGGCCCTGCCCTGAACAAGCGCCAGATGTCCGGCGTCGAGGTCGTCTCCGACAGGCCGTTGACCGAGCATGTCGATCGGCGGCAGACGCACCGATGTCATCTGGTCGCCCTCGTCGACGAGATGGTCGAACGCCCGCTGCAGCGCGGCGGGGTCGGAGGCGTCCCGGATGATGGTCTCCACGGGAAACGCTTGCGCACTGTTCCAGTAGGCGTCAAACAGGCTCGCGAGCCTCGGGACAACGGCACCGGCAATCAGCACGTCCATGTCGACGAAGTTGCTCATCGTGCTGCGCGTGAAGTACTCATCCGCGATGTTGCGTCCACCCATGATCGCGAACGCGCCGTCGGCGACCATGAGCTTGTTGTGCATGCGATGGTTCAGTCGCCCGAAGTCGGCGAGGGAGGCGACATACTTTCCGACGATGGTTTCGCGTGAGCAGCAGAACGGGTTGAAGAGGCGCACCTCGACGTTCTCGAACGCGGCGAGGCCGCGAAACATCGGGTCGGCGCCCGCGGTGTAAAGATCATCCACCAGCAGGCGCACCCTGACCCCGCGCAGCGCGGCGTTGCGCAGGCTGCGCATGAACAGCCGTCCGGTCCGATCGTTCTCGATCAGGTAGTACTGGATGTCGAGCGAGTCCGTGGCCCTGCGGATCAGCTGGATGCGCGCGTCGAGCGCGTAAAGACCGGTCGGCATCAAGCGAAAGCCGGACGACATCGGATCGGGGCTGGAGCGCTCACCAACGCGAGCCAGTGGGCTCTCAGCCGAGGGAGGACGCGCCATCGACTGCGGTCGATCGACTGCTGCCGGCAGCGTGCCGCAGCCTGTCGCCGCGACCGCGGCGATGAAACCGAAGAGCCAACCGAGACGACGCACGACAGACAAGAACACTCCCGGCAAGTCGAAGTCATGCATTTCGCGCGTCCTCCATGTTCTCGGCGAGCTCGAGACGCTTCGCCTCGGCTTCCGGTCAGACGCCCAGGTACGACCTCGGCGGCATGCATGGCTGATGAGCCGGTCGGATGACGCACATGCGAACCGAACGTACGCTGTCTTGCCAACGATGAGACGCACACAGGAGGCCTGCCACCATGACGATCGATCGCTCTCTGCTGGTCGGCGCCGCGGTGGTGTGCGCTGTATGGGGCGCCGCGAACATCGCGGCTGCTGACAACGGAGCAAGCGCGGTGAGCTCGTTGACACTCTCGCCGCACGGCCGCGGGGACATGCCGTCGCTCGACGGCGCCGTCGGATGGTTGAACTCGAAGCCGCTCACCGCCTCCGACCTCCGCGGCAAGGTGGTGCTCGTCGAGTTCTGGACCTACACCTGCATCAACTGGCAGCGGACCCTGCCGCAGGTACGCGCCTGGGCGGAGAAATACCGCGACAAGGGACTCATCGTCATCGGCGTTCACACGCCGGAGTTCAGCTTCGAGCGCGACCTCGACAACGTGCGCCGCGCCGTCGCGCAGCTCGGCGTGGGCTTCCCGGTTGCCGTCGACAGCGGCCGTGCGATCTGGCGCAACTTCGACAACCGCTACTGGCCAGCCCTCTACTTCATCGACGCGCAAGGCATGGTTCGACACACGCATTTCGGCGAGGGAGACTACGCGCGCTCCGAGCGCATCGTCCAACATCTGCTCGCCGAAGCGGGAGCGCGCGACGTCGCCACTGATCTGGTGCGCACGGAAGGTGCCGGCAGTCAGGCCGAGGCCGACTGGGCGAGCCTTCGTTCCACGGAGACCTACGTCGGCCACGATCGCGCGGAGGGCTTCGTCTCGCCGGGCGGCATCGTTCCGGGCCGTCCGCACCGTTATTCGGTTCCCGAGCGGATGGCGCTCAACACCTGGGCGCTGTCGGGCGAGTGGCAGGTGCAGGGTGAAGCCGCGCGGCTCGAGCGTCCGAACGGGCGCATCGTCCACCGCTTTCACGCCCGCGACCTGCACCTCGTGATGGGACCGACCGACCGCTCCAAGGCGGTACCGTTCCGCGTCCTCGTCGACGGGCATCGCCCCGGTGCGGCGCATGGCGCCGACGTCGATGCCGAGGGCAGGGGCATGCTCACGGAGCAGCGGCTCTACCAGCTCATCCGGCAGTCGCAGCCGATCGTAGATCGACGCTTCGAGATCGAGTTCCTCGAGCCGGGAGCCGAGGCATTCTCGTTCACGTTCGGCTGACACGGAAGCCCGCATATGCTCGTCCGCTCAAGCCGCCCGCATCTGCGCGGACGACAAGCGAGAACGGGACGAGAACAGGAGCGGTTGCACGGACGACCGCTCTTCGACCAGTCCCCGCGTTGCCGCGATGCCGGCCGCCTGGGTCCGCGAGCTCGCCCCGAGCTTGGTCATGATCGCGCTCATGTGCGACTTCACGGTCCCCACTTCGATCTGAAGTTTCCGCGCGATTCCCTTGTTCGACTCGCCGCTGGCCATGAGCTGCAGCACCTCTGTTTCGCGAGATGTGAGCGTCGCATGCGTCAGGCTGTCGGCCATGCGCTGGGCCACGGCTCGGCACAGAAAGCGCACGCCGCTCGCGACGGCCTCGACGCCTTCCAGAAGCTCGCTCAAGGGGCCTCCGAGCAGGAGGTATCCGTGCACGCCGGCCTCGAACGCGCGACGGATCTCCACCTCTCGATCGTGTGTCGTGAGGGCAAGGATCCGGGCCACCGAGAGCGGACCATCCATGACGCGCAGCGCGGAGTCGGCCAGGCGGATGGCGTTGGCGTAGTCGGCGATGACGACGTCGATGGCCGGCCCGTCGGCGCGAACGGCGTCGACGCCGTCGACCAACACGTCGAATCCGGAGTGCTGACGCAGCGCGGCGACGAGACCGGCACGAAGCAGCGGGTCCGCGTGCATGACCAGGACGATCGAGCGGCGAACGGCAAACGCATTCATGGGTTGGACTCCACCTGAGAGTTGAACCGGTCTGCTTCACCGATGAGCAGGGCCGCGACAACGAAGTGATCTCACCGCAGCTCGCCGGACCGATCCATTGCACCTTGGTATCGATCGATACCCAAGGATGGTCCGCCCGGCGCCTCAAGCGCAGAGCCCGGCCGCCGCGGCCCGGCCGGTCCATAAGGTGCCGCTCGGGCTAGCGCCAGGGCGGGTGCTTGCCAGCGAGGACATCGGCATCGACGGGCATCCGTCGCAGCGCGATCCCGGTCGCGGCATAGAGCGCGTTGCGCAGCGCGGGCGGTGCGGCCGTGGTCCCGGTCTCGCCGATGCCACCGGGAAACTCGCCGCTTGGAATGACGTGTATGTCGATCTTCGGCGTCTGATCGATGCGCATCGCGCGATAGTCGTGGAAGTTCGATTGCTCGACGCGGCCGTCCTTGAGCGTGATCTCGCCGTAGAGTGCCGCGGTCAGGCCGTAGATCAGCCCTCCCTGCAGCTGCGCGACGATGGTGTCGGGGTTGACCGCGATGCCGGTGTCGACGGCCGAGGTCACGCGGCGCACGGCGACGGCCCCCTTCGAGTCGACCTCCGCTTCGACGATCGTCGCGATAAAGCTTCCGAACGACGGCTGGGCGCAGACCCCGCGTCCGACACGCCGAGGCAGCGGACGACCCCACCCCGACTTTTCTGCCGCGAGCTGCAGTGCGGCCTTCAGGCGGGGCGTGCTCTCCAGCATGGCGAGCCGGAACGCCACCGGGTCCTTCCCGGCCTTGCGCGCCATGTCATCGATGAAGCACTCGATCGCGAAGACGTTGTTGTTGCACCCGACGCCGCGCCAGAAGCCAGTGCGCACCGCCCGCGGCTCCACGCGCACGAACTGCACCTGGAAGTTGGGGATGTCGTAAGGCATGTCGACCGCACTGTCGACGGCGTCAATGTCGATCCCGTTCTGGAACGCCGGCGGCAGCCAGCGGGCGAGGATCGAAGACCCGCACACTTTGTAGCTGAGTGTCGAGATGCGCTCGTTGACGAGCGTGCCTGCGACGACGTCACGGTACATCGGGCGATAGACGTCGTGACGGACGTCCTCCTCGCGCGTCCACACCACCTTGACCGGGATGCCCTCGACATGCTGGGCGATGCGGACCGCCACCAGCGCCATGTCGGGCTCGAGGCGCCGGCCGAAGCCGCCGCCGAGGAGGTGGTTGTGCACCTTGACCTTCTCGATCGGCATTGCGAGATGGCTCGCCGCAGTCTGCTGCACGCGTGCGATGACCTGGGTGCCGGTCCAGATGTCGCAACCGTCGGCGCGCAGATGCACGGTGCAATTGACGGGCTCCATCGTCGTATGGGCGAGCAGAGGCAGCTCGTAGGCGGCGTCGAAGCGACTGCCGAGGGCAAGGCCGCCCTTGACATCGCCGACGCTCTTCGCGACCACGCCCTCGCCCCTGCTCGCGCGACGCAGCTCGTCCCACATCTGCGCGGACGAGACGCCTCCGTTGGGGCCGTCGTCCCAATCGATCTTCAGTGCGGCAAGCCCCTGCTTGGCGGCCCACATGTGGTCGCCGACGACCGCAACCAGCTCATCGAGCACGACCACTTTCTGCACCCCGGGGATCGCCTTGGCAGCGGCGTCGTCGACGTTGCGGACCTTGCCACCGAGCACAGGACTGGCAGCGACGGTGGCGAACTTCATGCCGGGCAGCCGCGCATCGATGCCGTACACGACGGAGCCGTTCACCTTGCCGGCGACGTCGACGCGCTTCACCGACTGGCCGATCAGGTTGAAGCGTGCTGGATCCTTGAGAGGCGCATCGGCCGGCGGCGCCAGGGCGGCCGCGGCAGCGACGAGGTCGGCGTATCCGACGCTGCGTCCGCTGGCGGCATGCCGCACCTGTCCGCTCGACGTCGAACACTCGGCTGTAGCGACGCCCCAGCGCTCCGCAGCGGCTTTCACGAGCATCGCCCGCGTGGTCGCGCCCGCGCTGCGCAGGGGCTTCCAGAATGCACGGATGGAATTCGAGTTGCCGGTGACCTGGACGCCGAACGTCGGGTTCGCGTACAGCTTCTCGTCGGGCGGTGCGTGGACGACCTGCACGCGTCCGAAGTCGGCGTCGAGCTCCTCGGCGAGGATCATGGCGATGGACGTGTAGACGCCCTGGCCCATCTCGACCTGCGGCATGACCAGAGTCGTGGTTCCGGTGCGGTCGATGCGGATGAACGCGTTCGGCGCGAGGCGACCGGGCACACGGTCGTCTTCGCCCCGACCGGCCGCATCAATCGCGGCCGTCGGAAGGTGGAAGCCGAACACGAAGCCCCCAGCCACGGCGCCCTTCAACACCGTGCGCCGCGACAGCCTCGGCGTGCCCCTTTCCACGGCGGCGCTCACGACTGCCCCTTCGCTGCGGCTGCGGCGTGCTTGATCGCTTCCCGGATCCGGACATAGGTGCCGCAACGGCAGATGTTTCCGGTCATGGCGTTGTCGATGGCCGCATCGTCAGGGCTCGGCGTGCGCTGAAGGAGTGCCGTCGCCGACATGATCTGGCCCGACTGGCAGTAGCCGCACTGGATGACCTCCAGGTCGATCCAGGCGCGCTGCACGCGCGCTCCGGCTTCGGTCAGGCCGATGGCCTCGATCGTGGTGATCTCCTTTCCTTCGATGGCGGCGACGGGAAGTACGCACGATCGTGTCGGCTGCCCGTCGAGATGCACCGTGCACGCACCGCATTGCGCGACGCCGCAGCCGAACTTGGTACCCGTCATCCCGAGCACGTCGCGCAACACCCAGAGGAGCGGCATGTCGTCGGGAACGTCGACCCGATGGGATGACCCGTTGATACGCAATGTTCTGGGTTCTGCCATGAATGCTCCTTGCGGACACCGACTGCACGCCGGCCTGGGGCTGTTCTTCGAGCACTGGATCGATCCACTATGGGTGCGTTGGACACGTCCGGCATCGTCCGGAAGACAGCCTTGAAAGCCATCTCTGGACGGAGCCGCTTCACACCCAAGGACCACGCCGGCGCATCGGCGCTAGGTCGATTCGACTTTGGTGTCGCTCGATACCTTGGTAGTGCTGCGCGTCAATCGCGACTGGGCGGGAAGGCTTCTAATCGGTCCCGGGATCAATTCGCGACGAGTCATGGCCGACGATGCCCCGAGCGAGCTGCTGAGCCGTCGGCACCAGATGCTTCCGGTGCTCGGCGAAGGAGACATCGCGCGCATGCGGCGCTTCGGCGACGTGCGTAGGTTCGGGCGCGGCGAGGCGCTCTTTACCGTGGGGCGCGTACCTAAGAGCGGCGCGACTGCGAGCGCTCCGCGCGAGAGGCTCTAACCTCTGACAGAGCTGGGACCCCGTCGGCAGGCAGTGGCACGAGCGAGCGACGTGCTCGATCGTCGTCTGGGCTCGATCCGGGGTCCGTGTCACGGAAGCAGGAGTGTCGGATGAGCAAATCTGCGCCACATCTAGTCGCACCGGACGGCAGCAACACGTCCGGCACGAACCCACCGTCTTTGCTCGCGCGGCGAGGCTTTTCACTTGCGACTGCTTTCGCCGGCCTGTCTCTGTTCTTCCCGCGTGCGGGCAAAGCATCGACGTCTTCGGAGACGAACGCCGGCGCGATAGCGTCGACTGCAGCGGCCGCCCAGGCGTCCGGGAACGCATCGCTCCGTCCCTTCACGGTCGCTGTGCCACAGCGCGAACTCGATGAGCTTCGGCGGCGTATCCGGGGCACGCGATGGCCCGACCAGGAGACCGTCACGGATCGCGCGCAAGGCGCTCGGCGCACCGAGCTCCAGGAGCTGATGGCGTACTGGGCAGACGGGTACGACTGGCGCAAGGCGGAGGCGACACTGAATCGGTACCGGCAGTTCATCACCAACATCGACGGCGTCGACATCCATTTCATCCATGCCAAGTCGTCGCAGCCCGGTGCGCTTCCATTGATCGTGTCCCACGGTTGGCCGGGCTCGGTCTTCGAGCAGATCAAGCTCATCGGACCGCTCACGGAGCCGACAGATTTCGGCGGCCGAAAGGACGACGCGTTCGACGTCGTGATCCCGTCGCTCCCTGGCTATGGTTTCTCGGGCCATCCCACGGAGTTGGGCTGGGGCTCGGAACGTATCGCCCGCGCCTGGCACATCCTGATGACCCGCCTTGGCTATGCACACTACGTCGCCCAAGGAGGAGATTGGGGCGCGGGAATTGTCCAGGCGATGGGCCGGCAAGCGCCAACAGCGCTGCTCGGCATCCACACGAATCTGCCGGCGACGTTGCCGATCGAAGTCGGCACCGCCCTGGCGGGTGGGGGTCCGGCGCCAGCGGGACTCTCGGAAGCCGAACGCGCCGTATTCGACGCGTTGAGGACGTCTCGAATGAAAGGAAACCTGGCGTATGTCGAAATGCTGGCAGCCAGACCTCAGGCGGTCGCCTACGGCTTGACGGATTCGCCCGTCGCGCTCGCAGCCTGGATGCTCGTACATCCCGGTTTCGCCACGTGGTCCTACGGAAGGGATTCGAAGCAGTCACCGACCAAAGACGAGGTCCTGGACGACTTCACTCTCTATTGGCTGACGAACACTGCGGCGTCCTCGGCGAGGCTCTACTGGGAGAACCGTGATCGCGCACTCATCAGCGCGGCCGGGCAGAAGACCGACGAGATCTCGGTCCCGGTCGCGATCACCGTGTTCCCGGACGAGGTCTACCGCGCTCCGGAAACGTGGGCCAGGCGCGCGTTTCGCAACCTGATCTACTTCAAGCAGGCAGACCGGGGCGGCCATTTCGCGGCTTGGGAGCATCCGGAACTTTTTGCGAAAGAACTCCGCGCCGCCTTCAAGTCGGTGAGACCTTCTGGCGATCGGCCGTCGCAATGACGACCTCGAGCAGCGGACTCTCCAAGTGTCACTTGGCCAGCTCCGGTCGATCATCGAAGCCGCGCCATCTTGCGTCTCACCGCTCCCCGCTCGCTTTCTACACGTGCTTGCCGCGACGTGCCAAATCGGATGCGGGGCGCCCGATAGGCGAGCATCTTTCTAGCGGAGAGCCACCGTCCAAGGCACGCCGGCTGACGGACCCTGAACAGCCGGTCCGCGGTTTGACCGGAGCGGTCGCTCCGCAGCGGTTGCAGTCATCAGACCGGCGCCGGCCCAACGGTTGCCGGCGGCCACGACCGGTAGTTCGTGACCGACCGCTTCGTGGGAATTCGCCCAGGCTTTGGACTGCATCACGGGCGAGGGCCCGCCGGCGAGGAGGCGCCACGTGAAACCATCCAAGCTGGTTCGGGCGCTTCGTCACGCCCGGCGATATCGATCGTCGCTTCCGCTGAGCTCGCGGGCCACGCCGCTACCGGCGAGTCTGTTCCAATGCCGTTGCGCAGTACGCCGTCTAGCGCCACAAAGCCGGGCTTGTTGACCGGTGGTCGACGCGCCGGTCTTGGCGGCCGGTCGGCTCTCACGCTCGCATGACGATGTCGAATGTCGCGCCAATGGCGCCGTCCTCCGCCGGATTCAGCCTGATCGTCAGAGCCTCAGGTCTGCGTACGCTCTGAAGAAATCGATCCTGCGCGTTGTACGGGTCTCCCTCGAAGTACATCTGGGTGACCAATCGGTCCGCCTTGCTTTGAACCTGGAAGTGGATGTGAGCGGGACGCATGCTTGTCGGCCCGGTCGGGTAGGGCGCCGGCTTGACGGTCGTGAAGCGGTAGCGGCCATTGGCGTCCGTGACCGCTGCGCCAAACCCGTCGAAGTCCGGATCCAGTGGCGCCGGGTTCGAGTCGCCAGGATGTGCGTAGCGGCCGGCAGCATTGGCTTGCCAGATCTCGATGCGGGCCCCTGCGACCGGTTCACCCGAGGGCGTCACGACTTGCCCACTCAATAGGAGCAGTTGTCCCTTGGCGCCCTGGACGTGCCCGGGAATACGCGTCAGGTTGCCCGACATGTCGGGCGCCTTTCCTACCGGGTAGAAGGGTCCAAGGACTTGATCAGGTGTCAGACGCCGTGTCGTTTGAGCGCGGACCAGATCAGCACCGAGATAGAGGCTGCTCCAAGCGGAGGCCAAGACCGGCAGACCGCGCCGCTTGACCAGGAACTGACCGATGTCCATGAGGGCCTCCTTGTCTTCGACACTTGGCAGAAGGCCACGAAGCTAGCATTTCGAGGCCCAGGAGATCCCGACAGACACCTGAAAAATCGCTGCGATTGTTCTGATGTCAGAAGCCTGACTGCCGCCGATCGGTGACACAACTGACGGCCACGCCATGATTCACTTCGATCGTTTCACCCTCGACACGAAGCGTGGATGTCTGCTCGACGGCAACCGGGAGGTCGAACTGAGGCCGAAGACCTACCTGGTCTTGCAGTACCTCTTGAGCAACGCCGGGCGATTGGTGCCGCGGGGCGAGATCGTCGATGCGGTGTGGCCTGGCGTGATCGTCACGGATGATTCCCTAGCGCATTGCATCAGCGAAATCCGCTGCACGCTCGGTGACGTTCAGCACCGCTTCATCAAGACCGTGCCCAAGCGTGGTTACCTGTTCGCCACGGACGTCCTGTCCTATGAGGGCCCACCGTCCACTTCCGAGTCGAAGCGACCGCCGAAAGTCGCGTCACCCTTCGCAGCGTGGCGCGCGCTTCGTCCTGCTTTCGGCGCAGGTGCGTCCATCGCACTCGTTTTCGCCCTCGTCGCAGGTGACAGTCCCTCGACGAGCGAAGAGACCAGATTCAATTCAGCTGCCTCGATCGCCGTCCTGCCGTTTGCCAACAGCCCGCGTGGTGCTTTCAGCGATGGATTGAACGACGGCATCGCGGAAGACTTGATCGCCAGCCTCTCGAGATTCTCTGGCCTGTCTGTCATCGCACGCGGATCGTCGTTCAGGTACCCACCACCCGGAATCGACGAACGGCGCATCGGTCGCGAGCTAGGGGTGCGGTATGTGGTCGAAGGCACCATCTCGCGGGCAGTCGATCGCGTGAGCATTACAGCTGCTCTGGTAGATACGCGGACGGGTGCGCAGCTGTGGACGCAGGCGTACCAGAGCGAGACCGCGGGCCTTCCGGCGACTCAGGATGAGTTGGCACAGCGCATTGCCACGACGCTGGTAGCCAACGTGTCGCAGGCCGAGATCAGTCGGGTTCTGCACGGGCGGACGCGGGCCCCGGCCGCCTACGATCTCTATCTGAAGGCGAAGACGGAACTCCAGCAAGTCAACGAGGGCACGCGTGAAGCCCGGTTGAACCATCTCGTAGAAGCGCGCAGCTTGCTGCGCCAGTCGCTCGGTGTCGACGCCAACTACGAGCCCGCCATGACTGCGCTGTCGCAGGCTTACCTGTTCGGATGGTGCGAGCGCATTTCTGAAGAGTTCCATCAGCCAGCGGTCCTCAACCAGGCCCTGCGCATTGCTCAGCAAGCCGTGGTTGCGAACCATCGTTCCGCTGAGGCTCATAGCCAGCTGTCGTGGGTCTTGCACTGGGCAGGTGGCCACGAGGAGGCGATGGCGGAGTTTCGGCAAGCGCTTGCGTTGAACCCCAACCTTGCGGACGGCCGCCTCGGCCTCATGCTCGCCGTTGACGGGCACCCGCAAGAGGCCGTCGATTTCATGAAGCGGGTGATGCGTCTCGATCCCTATCACGATCCCTCGTATTTCGTCTTCCTGGCAATCGCATATTTCGTGCTTCACGACGACGTGAACTCTCTGGCCATGCAGCGGCTTGCTCAGGCACGGGTGCCCGAGAACTTCTGGGGCGGTGATGCATGGCGCGCCGCCGCCGCGGCCCGGGCCGGCGAAATCGATGTGGCCAAGGACGCAGTAGCCCGCGTTCTTCAGAGAAACCCGAAGTTCCGTGTTGACCGATTCGTGGAGCGCGAACTTGCCAATCGGGGGGATCAGCAGCAGCTCGCTCTTGCCCTATACAGTGCTGGCCTACCGTAGAAGTTGGCCGACCACTGATTCGATGTCAGCCTCGACGGTCAGTGCCCGCTTTTGGGACCTAAAGAGGGACCTAAAGATGACGCGCCTGGGCAACCACTCAGGGGTCGGAAGCAGCGCTTCCCTCGCTGGGTGGGACAGATCGCTACCAGTCTGAAGCGGTCGTCAAGCCACGAGTGCTGAAGGTCCGCCGCCGTGAGTGTTAGTTCGAAGCCGATCCGATTCAACTGACCTTGAGCCGCAAGGCTCGCCTAGCACGGGCTGCTTTCGGCGACTTTGGTGAACTTGCGCTGTCGGCCAGTAGCTGACCCACACGAGCGACCGCTTCGGGGCCCGACCCCTGCCGCCTCCGCACAGCGCTGATCGGCCGCCTAGACGAGCGCCAACGTCCGGCACTCGTCGACCGTGTAGCGTGGGGTGATGTGCTGCGGACAGTTCCAGTCAAAAGCTTCGATGCTGATGCGCCAGAACCGCTCGACCTTGGCACCGTAGCCCGGGTTGACGAGACGCTTCAGCAGGACCGGGTCATGGCTCAGGTCGATCGACTCGGCCCTGCCCAATACCTTGAGCCGACGGCCGTGGGCTTGGTCGACGAGCAACAGCGCGACGCGATCGTTGGCGCGCAGGTTGCCGACACTGATGTACTGCTTGTTGCCACGGTAGTCGCCGAAGCCGATCGTGCGGTCGTCGAGGATCTTCAGAAACCCCGGCGGCCCTCCGCGGTGCTGGACGTACGGCCACCCCGTCTCCGAGACGCTCGCCATCACCATGCTGTCGCGCGCGGTGATGAAGTCCATCTCCTCCTCGCCAAGGCGGTCATTGCGTGGTGCACCGCCTTCCAGGCGCGCGTACGCCTGGCGACTTCCGTGCTCGGCCTGCGCGGCGCGAACGGCCGGCGTCCCGGCGATTTCGAGAAAGCGGTGTCCGACGATCGGCTCCTGGCTGCTTCGCTGCCCGATCAGGCTGCTTCCGCGACCCGCACCACCGGAAAGTCGATCTCGGTCTGCGCGACGTTGTTGATGAAGTTCGTATAGACGTTGGCCGCCACGACGGCGACGATCTCGACCACCTGCGCTTCACTCCAACCGGCCAGCTTGACTGCGGCGAGGTCGCCATCACTGACACGGCCGCGCTCGGCCGCGACCTTTGCGGCAAAGGCGACCGCAGCGTCGGCTTTCGGATCGCCGGAGCGGCCGCGGCGGTTCAGCGCGACCTCGGCGCCGTCGAGCTTCGCCACGTTCAGCGCTAGATAGGTGTGCGCCGAGAGGCAATAGTCGCAGCCGTTGACCTGAGCGACGGCGATCGCGATGCGCTCGCGGGCGCGTGCGTCGAGCGCCTTGTTCAGCGCGCCATTGAGGTTCAGCAGGCCTTCGAGGGCCGGGGTGCTGAGACCCACCAGCCGAAACAGGTTCGGCACGACGCCGAGCGACCTGCCGACGGCGTCGAGCAGCGGTTGCGAAGCGGCAGGTGAGGCGGCGCGAGTGGGAACGGTCAGGCGGGACATGGCGACATCCTTTTCGGTTGCAGCGGCAAGTCGCCGCAGAACCGAATGGTCCGCCGCTTCAGGCACTTCGATAATCCATCGACTTGACACTTCATTGCTTCAGAGGGTGAAATGGCGCGTGGACCGGCTCGACGCCATGCGCACCTTCCTCGCCGTGGCCGACCTGGGCAGCTTCGCAGGTGCTGCGCGGCAGCTGCGCCTATCGTCGGCCGCTGCCACCCGGGCGGTCGCGCTCCTCGAAGCCGAGCTCGGGCTGGCCGTGCTCAGCCGTACCACGCGCTCGGTGCGGCTCACCGAGCCAGGCTCGCTCTATGCCGAGCGGTGTCGGCGCATCCTCGCCGACGTGGACGACGCCAAGCGCCAGGCCCGCGGTGAGGACGCCGCGCCGCGAGGGCTGCTGTCGGTGACCGCGCCGGTGATGTTCGGTCGACTGCACCTGCTGCCTGTCGTCGAAGCGCTGCTCGCGCGCCATCCGGCGCTCGACGTCCGCTTAACCCTCGTCGATCGGATCGTGCACCTCGTCGAGGAAGGGTTCGACATCGCGCTTCGCATCGGCAGCCTCAACGACAGTTCGCTGATTGCCGTGCCGCTGACGGAGGTCCGACGCGTCCTCGTGGCGACGCCGGCGTATCTCCGCAAGCACGGTGAGCCGCGGGCGCCGGTCGACCTCAAGGCACACCAGATCGTCGCGTTCGAAGGCGTCGGGTCCACCAACGACTGGCGCTTCGGCGGCGAAGCGCCCACCGGCGTGACGATGCATCCGCGCCTGTCCGTCAACAACGCAGACGCGGCGATCGCATTGGTGCTGCGCGGCCAAGGCATCACGCGGGTCTTGTCGTATCAGGTGCATGACGAACTCGCTGCCGGTCGGCTGAAGCGCGTGTTGCCGAAGCATGAGCCGGTGCCTGTGGGAGTAAATCTCCTGTATCAAGCGAGTCGGCGCGGCTCGCCGAACATCTCTGCCTTTGTCGGTGAGGCGCGAAGACGCTTCGCCGCGCTGGCCGGACCCGATGACGATCGGCAACAGGCGCGCAGATAACAGACGTGTCAGGACTCGGCCAGGAGCTACCGCTGACAACAGGCAGCTTTACGGCAGATCACTGAGGCGTCT
>Ga0163162_10002646_pt1 | contig 16983 bp, 13 predicted proteins | sample S55metaG_FD_115310 | JGI IMG/M metagenome (GOLD analysis project Ga0163162, IMG submission 115310) | Switchgrass rhizosphere microbial communities from Kellogg Biological Station, Michigan, USA - S5-5 metaG | ecosystem: Host-associated > Plants > Roots > Rhizosphere > Soil | place: USA...
AATCTGCTCGGCAAGGTCGACCTGCATGCGCGCAGCAACCAGTACACGCTGGCCGCGGCGCTCGTGGTCGGGCTGATGCCGGTGCTGGTGCCCAACGTCTACGCGTCGTTCCCGGCCTCGCTGCAGATCGTGTTAGGTAACGGCATGGCGGCAGGCACGCTGACGGCCATCGTCGTCAATCTCGTGTTCGGCGCGTGGCGCCTTGCACCGGTGGAGGCAAACCGGACCACGTGATTTCTGCCTCACGGGCCCGCGCAGTTTTCCTTTCAACGCTCCGCTCCTACGTCATAAAAAACAAACTCGCTATCCACGCGACGCGCGTCGCGGGCTTGGCTGCGCTCGTCGCTTCCTCGGCCACTTTCGCGCAGAGCAGTGTCACGCTATACGGCAGCCTTGATGCCGGCCTCGGTTACGTCAGCAATCTGCACGGTTCGCCGGCTTATATTGCGCAGCAGGGCACTTTCCAGGCCGACCGCTTCGGCATTCAGGGTATCGAGGATATTGGCGCGGGCCGCTCGGTAGTGTTCAGACTGGAAAGCGGTTTCGTCACGACGACGGGCGCTTCTGCCAGCAGCAACACGTTCTTCAATCGCCAGGCGTACGTGGGCCTCGCCGATCCAATCTTCGGCACCGTAACGCTCGGCCGCCAGACGGACTGGAATTTCGATTGGCTCGGATCGGTCTCAACCGGGCAGTTACTCGGCGACTTCTCCGCCTTCCACCCGGGCAATGTGGATGGGCTGGGCAGCACCTTGCCCGTGCAGTTGTCGAGCACGGTGAAATGGAAGAGTGCGACCTATCGCGGCCTGACGCTCGGCGCGCTGTATGGCTTTCCCGGCGCGGCGGCCAGCAATACTAACGGGCGGAGCATCAGCTTCGGCGCCAACTATACGAATGGCCCGCTCAAGATGGTAGCGGTGTATTCGGAGTATCGCGACCGCTTGCTGCCGCTCTCGAACGGGCTCGGGCTGACTTCGTTCGAAGGGCATGCGCTCGCGCCCGGTGCCTCCTTCAACGCAAAACAGGTGCGCGACATGGGCATTGGCGGATCGTACCGGTTCGAACGTGTGACGCTGCACGCGCTCGCCACCGATGTACGGATCGCGTCGATTGGCGGCAGCAAACACTTTCGCAGCTTCGACGGCGGCGCCAATCTGCGTCTGACGCCCGCGGAGGAAGTCGCAGCGGGCGCATGGACCGCGACGCTCGACGGGCGCCGCTGGACCCAGCTCACGGTGGCCAATGTGTATTCACTGTCGAAGACCACGCAGGTGTACGCGGATCTGATGTTTGAAACCGCGGGCGGCGGCGCGGTGGCCAATACACTCGGTATCGGCGCGGCGTCAAACGGACGGCAGACGGTGTTTCTCAGCGGGATTCATCACCTGTTCTGAACTGCTGTCGCGCAAACAAATTTGGACGGCCCAACTTGCACCGCCGGAGACTCGAACCGGTCGCAAGCCGCGTGATTGTTCAGCTTGATAGCCCAGCTCTTGTCCGCCCTCGCTCAATGGCCGGTCGGCGGCGAGCAGAATGCGGGCGGCACTGACTCAAGCCGGCCAGGAGGCGACGTTGGTCCGCGTGCTCGTATTGCCATATGAAGGTCCGTTGCACGTCACCGAACGGTCATTCAGCAGGCGAGTAAGCGCCCGACCCACACAGCTGATTAGCCCAGATCGGGTAGGCGGTAGCTGGCCGATAACATCTGCGTTTACCCTGCCGTTTATGCCGCCTCAAATTCGGCATGATCCATCAATGCTCGCCCTGCTCCGCATTCTCGGTTTTCCCCGGTTACAACAAGATGATCGATATAAAGAAATCCGGCACGTGCCAGCGTGTGAACCGGTCGGATGCCCATAACACCATATGATCGCCATCTGCGCATGCTCGGACTAATTCATAGCCTGAACATGATTGGCGGCAAACAAAGGAGAACATCATTGATGTCAAAGTGACCGCACGGAAGCAATTGCAAACACGCAACACTAAGAGCATCTGCGGGCCGCTTCGGCTGGCCATCGATCGATGACTACGATGAGCCCACGGATCGATCCTTTGCAGTCGATACGCGTTTCCATTGGCACGTGGCCGTTAAGAAATATCTAACGTGCATGAGCGGAATAACTTGCTGGCGGTGTTTTTTTGTTCTCCCTAACCTACGTCTGCTCTAAGCCAAACTAGATCAAAATGACGCGTAACAACAGAATCAGTTGCGGAACAACATAAATTGATGGCATTCCCATATTGGACTGACTGCATGGGCGCCTACGACTAAAGTTCGGCGAGATTAGTTTATTGGAAGCCGGTGGTAACCGTCTTTGATCGGACTTCCTGCAAATATAAACAGGCAAGCAATTAAATGTCATTTCAATGTGACAAAAACCATCCGAACTTCTGAGATAGTTTTTAGTAGTCCTTTTTAATTATTCTGGGAGCCTGTTTATGAAGAAAAGATTGATCTGTTTAGCATCGCTGAGTGCAGTTAGCGGGATAGCTCATGCCCAGAGCAGTGTGACGCTTTATGGCATTATCGATGAGGCGTTTGAAGCGGTGTCGAATGTCAAAACTTTGCCGGGTCATGGCAAGCCTGTGTATCAGCTCAACGGCTCGAGTGGTCTGAACGGAACTCGGTGGGGCGTAAGGGGACAGGAAGACCTGGGCGGCGGGCTAAAGGCAATCTTCTTCTTGGAGAACGGTTTCGATCCCGGCACCGGCAAACTAAACCAGGGAGGAGATGAGTTCGGGCGTCAAGCTTATGTCGGTTTGTCCAACGACAGGTGGGGCAGTTTCACGATAGGGCGCCAGTATGACAGCGTAGTTGACATGGTCGGACCGTTCGGGGTCGGCGAGCAATGGGGAAGCAATCGCTCGGCACACGTGGGCGATATTGATAATTTGAACGACACCTACCGCGTCAACAACTCGTTTAAGTTTCAAACCCCTACATATGCTGGCCTGAAGGCCGAAGCGCTGTACAGTTTCGGAGGCGTGGCCGGATCGATGGCGCAAAACCAGATCTTTTCATTCGGCCTGGGCTATACCAATGGACCACTGTCGGTAGGTGCTGCGTACCTCAATGTCCGTGATCCGAACGTGTCTTATTTCGGCAATAACTCAACGAGTGGCGGGGCGACCGTAAATAATTTGGGTTCTGCAAATCCGGTTTATGGCGGCTATGCGTCTGCGAGCACTTACCAGGTTGTGGCCGCTGGAGCCGCTTATGTGCTCGGTGCAGCGACTCTCGGGTTGACCTACTCAAACATTCAGTTTAAAGGCCTCGGTGCAACGTCGATTGGCGGTCCCAACCCTAACGCTTACACGGGCAACGCGACCTTCAACAATGTCGAAGCCAACTTCAAGTATCAGATCACCTCTGCCTTATTGGCCGGCGTAGCATATGACTACACGCATAATAGCGGTGCATCATCGACGCGCGCCGGTGTCAACGGTAGTGGGGGGCGTTATAGTCAGTTCTCCGTGGGCGTGGACTACTTCTTGTCGAAACGGACCGACATCTATGCACTCGGTGTCTATCAAATTGCCAGCGGTTTCGACTCAACTGGAACAGCAGCAACGGCGCAGCTTGGCAGCTTGAGCGGATCTGGTACTGGCAAACAGGCAGTTATGCGAGCGGGTATCAGGCTGAGATTTTAGTGTTCGATTAGCTGACCGGCTCCGGTTGTGGATCAAAGCAGCTGAGGCCGATCAGAGTTAGTTTCGAGAGCTGGTGGGTGAAAGCGTAGATGTCTGGACGACCCCAGGCCTCTGCCCGTGAGACCGTAGAAAGCGATAAGCTTACCTCGGCTCAGGAGCGTCACTCAGCAGATGCCATGGGTAAAAATGCGAGATTGACGATACCGTGATACTTCGCATTAGGTATGCAGCCTTTGCTTTTGTCGAAGATTTCATTCAGTTGCTTCAAAGTCCTTCTAAAAAATCTTTCTTTATTGATTTTGAATAAGCTGAGCACGCAACATGAGCCGCGTTGGCGGCCGCGTTCACCATCGCGCTAGCATTCACCGGCTTGCATAGCGAGATAACGATAGGTGGTGGAACCGGCTTCAGTGGCAGCTCTACGAATTCGCCGCTTTGTAGCTCTTTTGCGACGAAAAGACCGGGAATGCCGGCGACGCCATATCCATCGCGTACCAATTGAACAATCGCCGCGACTGAGGGCGAACATGTGATGCGCATTTGCTCAACTTGCATCTTTTCTTTGCGCGCAAGTCCATGCACGATGCTTTCCAGCGCCACTTGCGGAGCTGTTCCGCGGCCGAAAGTAATGATTGGTCGTTGGAGGACTCGTAGAGCCAGTCCAGTCGCGCGCGTCGCCAGCAAGCCGCGTCGCGCGATCCAGCGAACTGGGTAACTCGCAATTGCACTAGACGCAATCTTGGTACTTTCGATCCCTTCGACCCGGATGACGAGATCGACCTCGCCGCTTAGCAACCGGCGCTGCAGCGCCGAACTTGAGTCGACAGTGAGGTCGACATCAAGCTTCGGATAGTTTGCGCTGAGATACGTCATGTAATGCGATAGCCAGCTATGCACCACCGTCTCGATCACCCCCAGCCTCAGCTTGCCACCGACGACCACTTCCTGGCCTGCCGCCTCGCGCAACGTGCGCGCGGCATCAACTACGTTTCTCGCCAATCCGAGTAAGCTTTGACCAGATGTGGTTAAACGAAACGCCGTAGAAGAGCGGTCGACCAGTTCCGTTTTTAGTTCGTCTTCCAGCGACTTAATTCGCAACGAGATAGTCGCGGGCGTGGCGTGAAGGACACGCGCTGTGGCCCGAAAGCTTTCTAGTTCGGCTAGCGTCACAAAAGTCTCGAGGAAACGAGTATTCATGAGGGAACTAGCCTAAAAAACTGCATGGCGTCATGCAAACTGCGCGCTTCGTCGTTCATTGAATTTGCAGCGGCGGCCGCCTGTTCGACCAACGCCGCGTTCTGCTGTGTGGTGCTATCCATTTGTGAGATCGCCTTGTTGACCTCTTCAATTCCTACGGTCTGCTGTTTCGATGCGGTCGCAATTTCTTCGACAATCAAGGTCAAACGTTTGACCGCCTCGACAATTTCGGACATTGTTCTGCCTGCGTTCTCAGCAAGCCCGGCGCCGATCTCAACCTGCACCAGCGATGAGTCGACTAAGGTACGGATCTCTTTTGCTGCAGTTGCACTACGTTGCGCGAGGCTGCGTACTTCGCCCGCTACCACAGCAAAACCACGGCCGTTTTCACCTGCGCGCGCAGCTTCAACTGCTGCGTTCAACGCGAGAATATTCGTCTGAAACGCAATACCGTCGATCACTGCGGTGATCTCCGCAACTTGCTTTGATCCGGTTGCTATTGCACGTACGTTTTGAACCACATCATCCACTGCGCGACCGCCTTCTAACGCCTGCGCCGAAGCGCTGGCAGCCACGTGGCTTGCTTGTGCAGCATTATCGGCATTTGCCCTGACTGTTGATGTTATCTCGTCCATGGCGGGCGCGGTCTCCTGCAAAGCTGCTGCTTGCTGCTCAGTGCGGCCCGACAAGTCCGCGTTGCCGCCAGCAATCTCGGCTGCGGATAGCTTGATGGCATCAGCGGAGCTTTTTACGCGTGAGACGGTTCCAGCGAGGTTGTCGCGGGTTTCGGCAATCGCCGAGATGACGCTCTGCGTGTCGCCGGCCACTACGTCGATTTGCCCCGTTAGGTCGCCCGACGCAATCCGCCTTGCGAGGTGCGCAGCATCGACGGGTTCACCGCCAAGCGAGCGGCGCACGCTTCTCACAGCAAACGAAGCAAACAAGGATAAGCCTGCGCCCAGCGCAAATAACATCAAAAGAGAGTCCCGCAAAGTTTGATAAAACGCGGCCTGAATATCGTCCTGATATGCGCCGGCGATCAGGTCCCAGCCCCACGGCTTGTAGCGTTTTGCATAACCCAGCTTCCAACTTGGTTTGGTCTCACCCGGCCTCGGCCACCAATATTCTAAAAACCCTGCCCCTTTCGCGGAATTGCCGGTCGCGGCGATGTCCTTGTAGAGCGCGTTACCCTTCGCGTCTTTCCATTCCGACATATCTTTACCGTCTAGCTTCGGGCTAGTTGGATGCATGACCGTGACCGAATCGGCTCCGACGATAGTCACATAACCGCCGTCGGCATACCGCATGTCGCCGATCCGCGCGACGGCTTCTTGCTTCGCGGCGTCAACGGACATCTTGCCGCTCTTCACTAGCTGGTCCATACCAGCGACGACCGAATAAGACATCTCCACGACGTCGCTCAGATCGCGGTGACGCTCCGACAACTGGAGCTCGCGTGTCTGGTAAGCGTTCCAAAAAGTCAACGCAAACAGCCCTAGCCACGAAAGCACAAGCGGCATCCATAACTTCTGACGCAAAGACAGACGATGCATTTTGATTTTCCATTTAAAAGAGCTTCGGATTGAACACGCGTACAGGAATGTGCCCAGTCCTTACATATCGGCAGCCCACAGGAATTATTAACTCCGAAAAGGATTTATGCATCCGCGGATGTTGGTCCTTTCCGTGGTTTTTCTCAAGCTATTAATGCTCGTCAGCTCAACCTTTTCGCGCGTTGAAACCCACCGCACAGGCGCTTGTGTTCTCGTTCTGGCTCGATTCGACTTTCTTGCTCACTAGACCATAAGTACGTAAAAACCCGTATAAAAGCGTTAAGAAAACCTTAACGGCAATGGCCGGAATAACTCGCTGGCGTTGACTATTTTGGGCCTCTAATCTTCGTTCCATCGCCTGGTAGTTCGCAACTTCACTGCAATCGTAAGAGGCCTTAACTATGCCGCATCTATTTCGTCAGCAAGTACGTAGCAAGCGTTTTACCGGACCGACGGCTGGTCATTGCGGTGATTTTGCGCAAGCAAATCTCGCGATTATTCCGAGCGCTTATGCGGCGGATTTCTTGCGCTTCTGCGTACTAAACCCCAAGGCGTGCCCGCTGCTCGGCGTTGGGGAGCCAGGACAGTGGAATGTCGCGGCGCTCGGGCGTGATCTTGACGTTCGCACCGACGTACCGGGTTACAACGTCTATCGCGATGGCGTGTTGAGCGAGCAACCTGCCGATATCGTGGAACTCTGGCGCGACGATCTGGTGGTGTTTGCTATCGGCTGCTCGTTTTCGTTCGAGCAGATGCTGCAACGCGAACGCATCCCGTTGCGCCATGTCGACGAGGATGTGAATGTGCCGATGTATCGCACGAACATTTTAAATCAGGCTGCCGGGCCATTCGGCGGCAAGTTGGTCGTCTCCATGCGTCCCATGAGCGGCGCGCATGCAGTACGCGCAATACAGATCACAAGCCGATTCCCATCAGTGCACGGTGCTCCGATCCATTTGGGCAGTCCATCGGTGCTGGGCATCGAAGACTTAATGCAGCCAGACTTCGGTCAATCCGTTTCTATCCACGAGCATGAAATACCTGTCTTCTGGGCGTGTGGCGTCACGCCGCAGAGCGCTATCGAAAGCGCGCGGCTGCCCTTCGCCATCGCACATCGGCCAGGGCACATGCTGATGACCGACATCCCCAATTCATCATTGGCTGTGCTCTGAGCACAGCCTTACGGAACATGGAAAAGATTATGGATACTGAAGCGCAATATGCGAACACGCGAGTGGAAGAGCTAGCCGAGGAGCCTGCCAGCACTGGCATGTTCGGGTGGTACAAATACACCACACCAAGCGAAAAGCGTGCATTCTGGAGTTGCAAGATAGGCTACGGACTTGATGCAATGGACACGCAGTTTTTGAGCTTCGTGATTCCGACGTTGATAGCGACCTGGGGTCTGAGCAAAGGTGAAGCCGGTTTAATCGGTACGGTGACGCTGCTGACGTCGGCGCTGGGAGGCTGGGTCGCCGGCATCTTGTCAGATCGCATCGGGCGCGTGAAGACGCTTCAGATCACTATTCTTTGGTTCGCGTTCTTTACGCTTATCTGCGCGTTCGCCCAGAACTACACGCAATTATTAATTGCGCGTGGCTTGATGGGTTTTGGTTTTGGTGGGGAGTGGACGGCGGGTGCTGTGCTGATTGGCGAGGTCATCCGCCCGCGCGATCGTGGCAAAGCAGTGGGCATGGTGCAGGCGGGCTGGGCGCTCGGCTGGGCGGTCGCCGCCGGCCTCTATACGCTGGTGTTTTCGTTCCTTCCCGGGGATATTGCATGGCGAGCGTTGTTCGCGCTGGGGATCATACCCGCGCCGTTCGTGATCATGATCCGCCGCCTGGTCGATGAGCCCGAAGTGCACAAGGAGCAGAAACGACGCGAGTTGCAAGCGAACGATCGCAGTTCCTTCCTTGAGATTTTCGGTCCCGGAGTTTGGCTCACTACGCTGCGTACGGCCATTCTCGCGACAGGTGTGCAGGGCGGATATTACGCCATCACTACGTGGCTGCCGACCTACCTTAAGACAGAGCAGCACCTGAGCGTTGTCGGCACGGGCGGATATCTCGCCGTGATAATTGCCGGGTCATATGCGGGATACCTATGCGGTGCATTCCTCAGCGATCGCTTCGGGAGGCGACTCAACTTTATTCTGTTTTCGCTCGCCTCGATGATCATCGCGCTCGTTTATACGCGAGTGGCGATGAGCAACACCTTGCTTCTCATTCTTGGTTTTCCACTTGGGTTTTTCGCCTCAGGCATCTTTGCCGGTATGGGTGCGTTCATGACTGAGTTGTTCCCCACGCGGATCCGTGGGTCCGGTCAAGGCTTTTGTTACAACTTCGGCCGCGCTGTGGGCGCCACATTCCCGTTTTTGATTGGCGCTGTCGCCCAAAAAATGCCCCTTGGTATCGCAATTGGAACCTTTGCTGCGGCTGCCTACGGTGTAGTCATTCTTGCGGCAATGACGCTGCCTGAAACGCGCGGCGCCAAGCTTATATCTTAAATCCTTGTTTGAATTCGGACCATTCTCATGACGCAGGTTAATTCAACACCCATTCCACGAGACCGTCGTTGGCAATTTTGGATCGACAGGGGAGGTACGTTCACCGACATCGTGGCACGTCGCCCTGACGGACGGATTGTCACGCACAAAGTGCTTTCAGAAAACCCCGAGCGATACCGCGACTCCGCTGTGCATGGGATCCGCGAGTTGATGGGCGTTCCAAGTGATCAAGCCGTGCCGGCAGAGTTGATCGACAGCGTACGAATGGGTACTACTGTCGCAACGAACGCGTTACTCGAACGTAAAGGTGCGCCAACAGTACTTGCGATCACGAAAGGATTCGGCGACGCTTTGCGTATTGCTTATCAAAACCGACCGAAGTTATTCGTCAGGCATATCGAATTGCCGACTCTACTGTACAAGCAGGTCGTTGAGATTGATGAACGAATCGGAGCGCATGGAGAAATAGTGCAACCGCTCGACGTAGCCCAGGCCCGCGAAGCGTTGCAAAGCGCTTTTGACAACGGAATTCGGTCCTGCGCGATCGTCCTGATGCACGGGTATCGCTACGATGCGCATGAACTCAGACTCAAAGACCTGGCGCAAGAGATCGGCTTCACGCAGATATCAGTGAGTCACGAAGTTAGTCCGTTGATGAAGCTAGTGTCACGTGGCGACACCACTGTGGTCGATGCTTACCTTTCGCCTATCTTGCGTCGGTATGTGGAGCAGGTCGAGTCAGACCTCGGGGCCGTCCCGCTGCAATTCATGCAAAGCAATGGGGGCCTTACTGACGCGCATCGATTCCAAGGCAAGGACGCGATCCTCTCGGGGCCTGCTGGAGGAATCGTTGGCGCAGCGCAGGTGTCGAAGCTTGCGGGCTTCGACAAAATTATCGGCTTTGACATGGGCGGCACTTCGACTGACGTGACGCACTATGCGGGTGAATACGAACGCGAGTTCGCTACCGAAGTTGCTGGCGTTCGCATCCGTGCTCCGATGATGAAGATCCACACGGTCGCGGCAGGTGGCGGCTCGATTTGCAGCTTCGATGGCACACGTTTTCGGGTCGGACCGGACAGCGCTGGTGCAAATCCCGGACCGGCATCGTATCGCCGCGGTGGTCCCCTGACCGTAACCGACTGCAACGTGATGGCCGGCAAAATTAGCCCGCGGTGGTTCCCGCACGTGTTTGGCTCGGAGGGTGATTTGCCGCTCGACGCGGATGTCGTGCAACGTAAGTTCGCAGAGGTAGCGGTCTCGGTTGAAAAGGCGACGGGCGTAGCGCGATCACCAGAAGCAATTGCGGAAGGGTTTTTGAAGATCGCGGTTGAAAACATGGCGAATGCGGTTAAGCAAATTTCAGTGCAGCGCGGCTACGATGTCACGCACTACACCCTGGCGTGTTTCGGTGGCGCCGGGGGCCAACATGCGTGCCTCGTCGCCGATGCGCTTGGGATGACGCGTGTATTCATTCATCCTTTGGCAGGCGTGCTTTCGGCGTATGGCATGGGTCTCGCCGACGTCCGTGCAATGCGCCAACAGGCGCTTGAGGCACCGCTGGATCGCCAAGTTCTGGCCGGCTGCGATCACGCATTTGAGCCTCTGGAATTAGCGGCACGGAACGAAGTCGCGCAACAGCGCATTCCAGTCGAGAACATTGTCTTGCGACGCACGCTGCATATCAAATACGACGGCACTGATACCGCGCTCGAAATCGACTTCGCATCTGAACCGGCAGGCATCGTAGAAACGTTCGAGCGTCTGTATCGCGCACGCTATGGTTTCCTCATGCCGAACAAGGAGCTGATCATTGAGGCGATCGCGGTCGAAGCAATCGGTCGTACACAGGACGCTGAAGACGAGCGCTGGCCGTTAGCCGAAGGTGCATCGAGCAACCCGGAAGCGCTATCGAACACCCGTATTTTCTCAGGTGGCGAATGGCTTGACGCTCCCGTCTTTGATCGGGATGCGTTGGCGCCAGGGGCGCGAATCAATGGCCCGGCGATTGTCAATGAGCGTACAGGTACAACGGTGATCGAACCCGGCTGGCAAGTCGTGGTCAGTAAGCACAATCATCTCGTCGTCGAGCGTACGACAGCACTTGTCAATCGCTATGCTGCCGGAACGCAAGCGGACCCTGTTCTCCTTGAAGTTTTCAACAACCTGTTCATGTCGATCGCTGAGCAGATGGGCGTGACCCTCGCGAACACATCGCACTCTGTGAACATTAAGGAACGTCTCGATTTTTCATGTGCGCTTTTCGACGGCAGCGGCAATCTGATTGCCAATGCGCCGCATATGCCTGTTCATCTCGGATCAATGGGCGAAAGTGTGCAGGCAATTATCGATCGGCGTACAGACACGATGAAAGCTGGCGATGTCTATGTCCTTAACGCGCCGTACGCGGGGGGCACGCATCTGCCAGATGTGACCGTGATCATGCCGGTGTTCGCCGATGCCGTCCCTACACCGACCTTCTATGTTGCTGCGCGTGGGCATCACGCCGATATCGGCGGCATAACACCTGGCTCCATGCCACCAGACTCCACTCACGTGGACGAAGAAGGGGTATTACTCGACAATATCCAGCTCGTGGCGGAAGGACGCTTGCTCGAAAGGGAAATACGCGACCTTCTGACTTCCGGCGTGCATCCTGTGCGCAATGTCGAGCAAAACGTGGCCGATCTACGTGCGCAAATTGCCGCTTGCACAAAGGGTGCGCAAGAGCTCGAACGCATGTGCGAACAATTCGGCCTGAATGTCGTGCGTGCCTACATGCAGCATGTGCAGGACAATGCCGAGGAAGTCGTACGGCGAACGCTCTCCGTTCTTAAAGACGGCCGTTTTGAATATGCACTGGACGATGGCGCGAAGATTGTGGTGTCGGTGTCAATTGATCGCGAAACGCGCTCAGCCGTTATTGACTTTGACGGTACAAGCCCGCAGCAGCCAAATAACTACAATGCGCCTTCGGCAATATGCAAGGCAGCGGTGCTGTATGTGTTTCGCACACTCGTTGACGACGATATTCCGCTTAACGCTGGCTGCCTGAAGCCGCTTGAGATTCGTATTCCGGCAGGATCGATGCTCAATCCACATTATCCAGCAGCTGTGGTGGCGGGAAATGTGGAGACCTCGCAAGTGATCACGGATGCGCTCTACGGCGCGCTCGGGGTGATGGCTGGGGCACAAGGCACGATGAATAACTTCACGTTTGGTAATGACCAGTTTCAGTACTATGAGACCATTTGCGGAGGTGCGGGCGCCGGTCCTACCTTCGACGGTTGCAGCGCGGTTCAGACACACATGACGAATTCTCGATTGACTGATCCTGAGGTGTTCGAGTGGCGCTTTCCTGTGCGTCTCGACGACTTCCGCATCCGTCGTGGGAGCGGTGGGACCGGATTGCATGCTGGCGGCGATGGCACTGAGCGAAGGGTCCGTTTTCTTGAGCCAATGACCGCCGTGATTTTGGCCAATCGGCGACGAGTCGCTCCATTTGGACTTGCAGGTGGCAAGCCAGGAGCGGTAGGCGTGAATTGGGTCGAACGTAGCAGGCAGACAGAGCGTGAGACCTTCGGTGCGCGTCACAAGGTGCAGATGAATTTCGGAGATATTTTCGTCATTCAGACGCCTGGCGGAGGGGGGTACGGCGAAAGCGCGTAACGCTTAGTGCTCAGACTGCCGCCAAGGGTGGACTGAGCACGCGTGGTACCCATCTTTAACGAACAATGGAGCGCTGCGCGTCGTGTCTTTCAGCGCTTGATAACCTCGCCGGTTCGGCAATTCGAGCCGGTCGATAGCTGCGTGTGTAGTTGCATCGTTGAATAGAACGTTTCGATGTGAGGGTAAGGTTTATACAAGCCACAAAAAGAATCGTCACTGTTGGCACCGCGCGGATCGTAGCTGAATGGGCTGCCGACGGCCAACTGATTGTCTTCCTGCGCGCCAATTTCGCAGATCGTCGGATTTGGGGTCGCCAGCTTAAAGCGGTTGCCGTTAGATATCGAGGCATCGCGTTCGACCGCCGGGGCTTCGGTGAGACGCGCAGTCGACGAGACGTATAGCCAAACCGATGATCTATTTGCAGTGTTAGACGAATTAGCAGACAGCGATAACCCCGCGATATTGGTTGGCTGCTCGCGAGGGAGAAGCAACTGCAAGCCGCACTTTGGCTTGATGGACCGTTAGCACCTGAGGGACGAGTGAGCGATCAGGCTCGCGACCTATTTCTGGGTATGAACGCGATCGCTTTGGCAACCCTATTGCTTGGTGATGTTGTCGAGCCCGAGCCAGCTTGCGGCGGATTCGATCAAGTCTCCGTTCCAGTGCGGGTGTTCGGCGGCGCTTTTGATATTCCACACATCCAGACGCGCTGCGCTCGGCTAGCTGCAGCGCTACCCGACGGTCGGCTTGATATTCTGGGCGGAGCCGGCCATTTGCCAAGTCTTGAACAGCCAAAACTTTTCACTGAGCGGCTGCTGACGGTACTTGCAGATCTAGACAGACCAAACGACCACGGAGCCGAGCCGGGACCGTAGGACCGTACATTGCGATTGCTGATTCATTTTTGGATCGCCACAGATCTATAAGTGGCGAGAGCACGGACACTCGAGAATGAACTTCCATTTCGAATCGACTAGCGTGATCGGGCGCACGGGGCATACGGATGCGATCGGCGGGTGTAAGGCCGGACAGTTGACGACGATCGGCCCTCGGCTGTGCCGCATGTCGCGCGCTATGCACGGGCGACATCCGGCCAGGAGGTGACATTCGACACCTCGGCGCGAATCGTCGACAATCCAACGACTCTGGCAAGAAAAAGTTGCCTTTCCGGAATTCTCGACGCTGAGGTGCATATGAACCAGATTCGTATTGGTGACCTCGGAGATTGCGACGGCATCGTCTCACTCCTCACGCATTACGGTCTTCCTGTGGCCGATTTGGTGCCGGAGCCACCGGTAGGACTTCGCCTCTTAGTTGCGGAAGACAAAGCAGAAAAACGCCTATTGGGGTGCATTGGCTTGCAGCATTTCGACCAACTCGGGCTGGTTCGGTCCTTTGCGGTTTCACCCGACCGTCGCAATCAGGGCGTAGGCATTCGATTGCTGGATGAACTGTACAGGCACGCGCAGCTGGTGCGCATCAGGCACTTCTACCTCCTGACCACGACGGCTACTGCTTACTTCAGCAGCCTCGGCTATCGAATCGTCTCGCGCGATGCTGTGCCAGTCGCAATACAACATTCGACTGAGTTCTCCTCTTTGTGTCCAGCGTCTGCAGTGGTTATGACGCGCTCGCTCTGAGCGAACCAAAATCGAGGACAAGTAAATGTTCGCTATCCAGCGAGATTGCTGGCCACTCTGGGTCGTCCTGAGTCGGCCGTCGTCGGTCCCAGTCCGGCATGTTCTAGCCATTCGACACATCATCCTGAATCGCTGACAATCAAGTGATCTCCGACTGAATGAATCGCTCAGCCCTATGAAAATCGCAGCCTTCTCCGACATTCACGGCAACCTGGCGGCATTAGATGCTGTGTTGGATGACGCCTATCGGCAGGGCGCCGACGTGATCGTCAACCTCGGCGATATTTTTTCCGGCGCCCTCTATCCATGTGAAACGGCCGATCGGTTGAAGCCCCTTGGGCTGCCCACGGTTAGGGGAAACCATGAAAGACAACTCCTTTCCAGCGATCTGTCTCGAATGGGCTTGTCGGACTGCTTTGCCCTCCGCTCTCTACGGGACGATCAACTGGCTTGGATACGCGATTTGCCCACAACACTAAAACTTATCGAAGACGTGTTGCTTGTGCACGGCACGCCGGAAAGCGATTTGAGCTACTTCCTTGATACTGTGACAGAACACGGTTGCCGAGTGGCGACGGTAGATGATCGAAAGCCGCGCTGGCGATACCAACGCAACGTTGATTCTCTGTGGACACACGCATCTGCAACGATCGATGAGACTCCATGACGGGCGTTTGATCGTAAATCCCGGCAGTGTTGGGCTGCAAGCATACGAGGACAGTCTCCCGTTTCCACACCGTATGGAAATGGGGTCCCCGCACGCTCGTTATGCCCTAGTCACGAGGACCGCGCCGGGATGGGACGTCGACTTTCGGGCCGTCGAATATGACTGGCATGAGGCTGCGAATGTAGCCGCACTGAACGGGCGGCCTGATTGGGAAACTGCCCTTCGAACTGGATATTGTTGAAAGTATTCGCGCGGTTTCAGCGTGGGATGTCCGTTTTCGGGAAAGGCCACCGTCGCTTGTGGGTCGACTTCGGTCCCTCACTTTGTTCGCCCTCAGCATCAGCTGAGCGCTTCACGCGATGCTTAGGCGTTGCGTCACCAGCCCAAGCGCCGTAAGGGTCGGCAACTAGTCGTCGGCGCAGCTGGTAGTCGTCGATGCGCCAGTCAAGATTAAGATCCGCCCGGAGTGTTTGTCGCATTCCGAATGGAGAGAGATTTCAACATTTATTAGCGCCCGTACCATTGCGGCCGATTGACAGCAATTTGCGGATGCCGCTTTGTGCCATGATAGGTCGAGAACATTTTATAGTGATGTGACAACCGCGCGATAGTGCATCACACCCGAACTGTTGCAGGCTTGCGATTTCACTCTGCTCGGTCACCTCGACCACTAGAGGGTGCGCGACTGCATCCATTAGGTTCGAAACCAGCCGATCTTGGTGCGATGATAGGAGCAACTGAATCGCGGGTGCACTGTAATTGACGAACAGCAGGTTGTTTCTCGGAGCGGTTGCATAGGCGGTGATCCCGAGATGCGCCGCAACGTGTTCCAGTTCTATGGAAATGCCTTCCCGGAGGGCCTGTGAGAAAAGCGAATGCGGTTGCTCAAAGGGTGTTCCGGCAGGGCCGCGCAACAGCGCTTCATGGCCAATAACAGCGCCGTCCGAGAGTCTGACGATGGATTGGTAATAGGCTGATAATTGCTGCGAGGCGATCAGTTGGCCTACACCCGATGTATGAGCTATCCCTTGCGGGAGTATTTGAGGTGAGAGCATGTGCGAGGGTCAAGGGTGCGGTTTGAAGTCTTGTGCTGATTCGACGAATTGCCCACTTGAGTCGCACATTTTAAGAATGCCTGGGCTGAGCCGTACTGCAACTACGATGGCGCCCCAGCGTCATACCGAAAATCGTGACAGTAATGTGAAGAGCATTGAATGCTTGCGGTTTTATACATTGTGGGGATCATGCCTCCATGTACCTTCCCACGAGCGCACCGTGTTCTCTTGGCATCGAGACACGTCGAACCGGCGCTGAGTCGTCGCGCAACTTGAATACCGACACCGCATCGCGCAGCGAATTTGCCTGCTCCGCGAGAGCATGTGCGGCCGCTGAAGCCTGCTCTACCAGTGCGGCGTTCTGCTGAGTCACTTCGTCCATTTGAGTGACGGCCGTATTGACCTGTTCGATTCCTGTGCTCTGCTCCTGCGAAGCCGTGGAGATCTCGCCGACAATGTTCGTTACGCGCTGCACCGAATTCCACGATATCCACGATGATTTGCCCCGCGCCGCTGACCAGCGCAGAACCGGCACCTACGCGGTCGGTCGATTGCGCGATCAGGCCCTTGATCTCTTTTGCAGCAGTGGCGCTGCGCTGTGCAAGTGTTCGCACCTCGGCGGCCACGACAGCGAATCCGCGGCCTTGTTCGCCGGCGCGAGCCGCCTCGACCGCCGCGTTGAGAGCGAGAATGTTTGTCTGAAAAGCGATCCCATCGATCACCGCGATGATTTCAGTGACCTTGTTCGAGCTGTCGGCAATACCGTGCATCGTCTGGATCACATCGTCCATCACGTTGCCGCCGCGTGACGCTGTGCTCGACGCTTTGTCGGCAAGCGCGGATGCGTTGCGCGCATTCTCGGCGTTAAGACGCACGGTAGCGGTCAGTTCTTCCATGCTGGCCGCCGTCTCCTCCAGCGATGCCGCCTGCTCCTCGGTGCGCGATGACAAGCTGAGGTTGCCAGCTGCAATCTCGGCGCTTGCGACTGCAACGCCTTCGGCATTCCGGCGCACTTTCGAAACCACTTGCGAGAGGCTCGACT
>Ga0163162_10002647_pt1 | contig 16974 bp, 13 predicted proteins | sample S55metaG_FD_115310 | JGI IMG/M metagenome (GOLD analysis project Ga0163162, IMG submission 115310) | Switchgrass rhizosphere microbial communities from Kellogg Biological Station, Michigan, USA - S5-5 metaG | ecosystem: Host-associated > Plants > Roots > Rhizosphere > Soil | place: USA...
GCAAAAAAATACGGTACGCGCGACAAAAAAAAACTGGTACTTACTTTCGACGACGGACCAGACCCTCTTTATACGCCACAAATTCTTGATATACTGAGCAGGGAAAATGTTCCAGCCGCTTTTTTCCTGGTAGGTATCAATGCAGAAAATAATATTCCCATTGTAAAACGAATTTACCGGGAAGGACACGAAATCGGTAACCACACATTTACCCATCCCAATATTGCCAAGGTCAGTAAGAAAAGGGCAGTTATCGAAATGGATGCTACGCGACTGCTTATCGAATGCATAACGGGGCATTCAACCGTTTTATTCCGCGCACCATTCAATGCGGATTTCGAACCCCAGAAAGCGGAAGAACTGATTCCGGTCGCCATCGCGCGTGAAAAAAACTACCTGGATATCGGCGAATCCATTGACCCCCTCGATTGGGAACCGGGTACATCTGTTGATTCCATAGTAGCCCGCGTTATTGCCCGAAAGCAAAATATGACCAATCAAAACCTGAGTGGGAATATTATTCTTTTACACGATGCCGGAGGAGACAGCCGTCAGGCAACCGTAGATGCTCTACCGCGCATTATACATTATTTCAAAGAAAGAGGTTATCAATTCACTACCATTGCCGACCTATTGGGAAAGAAAAAAGATGACCTCATGCCTTCTGTTCCAAAAGGCAGCGGGTATTACCTTCTTCAATTAAATTATATACTGGCCATGTCGGCTTATCTCGGTAGTCATTTCCTGACTTCCGTTTTCATTGTATTTATTATTCTTTCCCTGTTGCGCATACTCTTTATGGCTGTCATTGCCACAAAACAGCACAGGTGGGAAAAAGCTTACGGCCTGAAGCCGTTCTGGAAAGCGGATGGTAAAGGAGCGCCTCTGGTCAGCATCATTGTTCCTGCTTATAATGAAGAGGTGAATGCGGTGAGTTCGATAGAAAATTTACTGAAAACAGATTATCCCCGGTTCGAAATCATTTTCGTTGACGATGGTAGCAGAGATGGCACATTCGACAAGGTTAGCAACGCCTTTGAAGGATATCCCAATGTGCGTGTATTTACAAAAGCTAATGGTGGTAAAGCGTCAGCCCTAAACTTCGGTATACAGCAGTCAGCCGCAGATTTCGTGATATGCATTGATGCGGACACCAAATTGCTGTCCGATGCTGTATCGAAACTCATGATCCATTTTAGTGACACCCGGTATCACAACGGAAAAAAAGTAGGGGCCGTAGCCGGGAATGTAAAAGTGGGCAATACCGTAAACCTGCTCACCCGGTGGCAATCCATTGAATATATCAGCAGTCAGAATTTTGACCGGAAGGCTTTTGCCTATGTGAATGCAATAACGGTAGTGCCGGGAGCTATTGGCGCTTTTCGCAAAGCAGCTCTTCAGGAGGCAGGCGGATTTACTTCCGACACCCTGGCCGAGGACTGTGACGTCACAATCCGGATGCTCCGCTGCAACTATATCATCGAAAATGAAAACAATGCCATCGCGATGACGGAAGCGCCTGAAACAATCAAAATGTTTATCAAACAAAGGTTTCGCTGGAGTTTCGGAGTTATGCAGACATTCTGGAAAAACAGGGATATGCTATTCAGCACCCGCAATAAATCGCTTGGCTGGATTGCCTTGCCGAATATCCTGCTCTTCCAATATATCATTCCTTCAATCATCCCGCTGGCAGATTTTTTCATGCTGGTCGGATTGTTAACGGGAAATGCAGCCCGAATCGGAACCTACTATCTGGTATTTATGATCGTGGACCTGGGCGTAGCCATTCTCGCTTTCAGCTTTGAAAAGGAGAACCTGGCCAAGCTTGTATGGCTGATTCCCCAGCGTTTAGTCTGGCGCTGGCTCATGTGGTTTGTATTGTTCAAGTCGTTCAGGAGGGCTATCAAAGGTGAACTTCAACACTGGGGGGTGCTCAAGCGCACCGGTAACGTAAAAGAAATACCATCACTTCAAAGTGTATGATCCGGTACGACCACTTCGTTTCACGTTTTTGCCTTAATTTCGAAGTTCCAAAATTTAAAATTATCCTGTTTTATGGCTGAAGTTATTTTAATGCCCCGGCTAAGTGATACGATGACGGAAGGTGTGATCGCTGCCTGGCATAAAAAGGTAGGTGACAATGTCAAAAAGGGTGACCTGCTCGCGGAAGTGGAAACGGATAAAGCAACCATGGATCTGGAAAGTTATAAAGATGGCACACTGCTGTTTACAGGTACCGAAAAAGGCGGTAAGATTCAGGTAAATGAGTTGCTGGCGATCATCGGAAAACCCGGGGAGGATATTAGCAAATTGGTGAAATCGGGTGCCGCCGCTGCTCCGACGGCTTCTGCTGCTCCTACTTCTTCCACTGCTCCCGCGGCCCCAGCGGCATCAGCTACCACACCAGCCAAACCAGAAACTCCGTCAACTGCCAACCGTCAACCATCAGCTCAGACAGCACCCGCTCTTGACTTGTCATCTATGCAGGAAGTGATCCTGATGCCACGACTTAGCGATACGATGACGGAAGGTGTTATTGCTGAATGGCATAAGAAAGTTGGTGACATGGTGAAAAAAGGTGATATCCTCGCTGATATCGAAACCGACAAAGCGACCATGGAACTGGAAAGTTATAAGGAGGGGAAATTATTATTTACAGGTGCAGAAAAAGGACAAAAAATCGCAGTAAATGATTTGCTGGCAATTATCGGCGAAGAAGGAAAAGTGAATGTGCAACAAATTGTAGAAGCGTCAAAAAATAAGGGAGCTGCTGCACCCGTCGCTGCAAAAGACGACGCTGCTCAACCGGTTGATTCAAAAACAACACCAACACCTGTTTCATCAGAAACCCATGGCCTGAATGGCGACGGCCGGATCAAGGCTTCTCCTCTGGCCAAAAAGCTCGCATCAGAAAAAGGGATTGATCTTTCCAAATTGCACGGCAGCGGAGATTTTGGAAGAATTATTAAAAAAGATGTTGCTGAATATACACCTGCAGTATCTGCACCAGCGGCTCAAGTGCAGAAAGCTGGCCCTGTTCCATCTGCTCCTACAGGCCAGGTAAGCTTCGATGATGTACCGGTTTCACAAATGCGAAAAACCATCGCAAAGCGACTTTCGGAAGCCAAATTTTCAGCACCTGAATTTTATCTCACGATCCAGGTCGACATGGATCAGGCAGTAAGCAGCCGGGTGAAAATAAATGAAACGGCTCCGGTAAAAATATCTTTTAATGACTTCGTATTAAAAGCCACAGCTCTGGCATTGAAAAAACATCCGGCCGTTAACAGTAGCTGGATGGGAGATAAAATTCGGGTAAACCACCATGTGAACATCGGTGTGGCTGTTGCGGTCGAAGATGGTTTGCTGGTGCCTGTTGTGCGGTTTGCAGATACAAAATCGTTGTCGCAGATTTCCACTGAAGTAAAAGAATTTGCTGCAAAGGCAAAAAATAAAAAATTACAACCGTCAGACTGGGAAGGAAGTACGTTTACGATTTCCAATCTCGGTATGTTCGGTATGGATGAGTTCACAGCTATTATTAATCCGCCTGATTCCTGTATTCTCGCAATCAGTTCAATTCAACAGGTTCCTGTTGTGAAAAATGGCGCAATTGTAATTGGCAATGTGATGAAATTGACAATGACATGTGATCACCGCGTAGTTGACGGAGCCACTGGTGCTGCGTTTCTGCAAACACTTAAAGGCCTTCTTGAGGAACCCCTGCGAATGCTGGTTTAATCACCATCACTTGTAAGAATTTAAACACCACCGGACCATCTCCTCAAAAAAATAACGGCGCGAATACGGGAAAAAAGAAAAACATTTTCTTAAGAATGATAGTTTTCATACACACGGGTTTCGGACTACGGGAAAAAAAGTGTACCAAATATAAGCTGTTGTTATACAGATAGTTAAAATTGAAAATCTTTCCTACTCCGGGAGAAATTTCATTAGGCAAAAGAAAAATAAGGGTTTCCGGGTAACCGGGATCCGATCTCACAGAGGGTCACTCAACTCTTTTCTGTAAGTTGCCGTACTCTTACATTATAATGCTTCAGCGATCCACGATTCAATTACTCCGGTTTCATTTCTCTTTCTTTCTCATGCCTGTTTATTGGTTTGCACTGAGCCAGGTGGTAAGGCCGGATCCCGGCAGGGCTCTACTCATCTTTCTTATCATACATCTGTTAATATATCCATCCAGCAATGGATTTAATAGTTATATGGACCGGGATGAGGGAAGCATAGGTGGTCTCAAAACACCGCTGCAGCCGACGAGACAACTGCTCTATGCAACGCTGACTATGGACGGTCTGGCGATTATTCTCGGATTTTTAATCAGTTATTATTTTGTGCTGGCAACCGGGCTATATATACTGGCTTCCAGGGCTTATAGTGCAAGGTCCATTCGATTGAAGAAGTACCCGGTCATCGGATTCCTTACTGTGGTAATTTGCCAGGGTGCCCTTATTTTTTTTATGGTTTATCATGGATCTAATTCACAATTATCTTTGAATGTACCCATGCTGGGTATGATTTCTGCATCCCTCCTGATAGGCGGATTTTATCCGCTTACACAGATCTACCAGCATGAAGCGGACGCAAGAGAGGGTGTCAGGACGCTGAGCGCGCTGCTGGGTATCCGTGGTACTTTTAAATTCTGCGCTATCGTCTATTGTTTTGCTTTCCTTGTGTTGTCTTATTTTATGCTGGTATCGCTGGAAATAAAAGAATTTTTGATTTTGACAACCTGTATGCTTCCGATTCTCGTATACTTTATAGTATGGGCCGTACAGGTTTGGCGGGATCCTTCCAGGGCCGATTTCAAACATACGATGCGGATGAATATTATTGCCTCATGCCTTACCAGCATTGGCTTTATTCTTGTATTTCTGATGCAGTACCGGTTCACAAATTAAAATATCATTTTGGCGCAGATTAAATCCATTGGCACAGCCGTACCCGAGTTCAAACATGAACAGGATGAAATCCTGCATTTCATGAGTCGTATCTATGCATTTAATGAAAAAGAAAGAAGGACCTTAAAATTTCTTTATCATCAGAGTGGTATTAAAAGTCGTTATTCTATTTTATCCGACTACAGTAGGGAACCTGCAGCCTGGACATTCTATCCTCCCGCGGAAAATCTGGAACCTTTTCCTTCCCTTGAAATAAGAATGAAGATTTTTAACCGGCATGCTGCTGTCCTATCTGCTTCGGCTGTCCGGAACTGTTTAGAGAATCAGATGGAAACCAGGGATATTACCCACCTGATCACAGTGACCTGTACCGGGTTAAGTGCGCCTGGGCTGGACCTGCAGTTGATGGAAATGCTGGATCTGCCAAAAAACATATTCAGGACTTCGGTAAATTTTATGGGTTGTTACGCAGCCATTCACGCACTCAAGCTTGCAGAATCATTGTGCCATTCGGATCCATTCGCCAAAATACTGATTGTTTGCACGGAACTTTGCACATTGCATTTTCAGCAACAGGCCACCAATGACAATATTACTTCCAGTTTGCTCTTTGGTGATGGTTCGGCAGCAGTATTGGTAACAGGTTCGGGTGATAAAACTCCAGGCTTCCCACTGATGGGATTTTATGGAGAAGTGATGCCAAAAGGGAAGCAGGATATGTCCTGGGAATTATCATCCACCGGCTTTGCGATGACGCTGAGCAGTTATATTCCATCGCTGATCGAAGAAGATTTCGAAAAACTGGTTAATGAGGCCTTGGTTAAAAATAATTTTTCGCGAGATCAAATAACCCATTGGTCCATTCATCCCGGTGGAAGAAAAATCCTGGAAGCAATCGAAAAAAGTCTTTCTCTTCCGAAAGAAAAGCTGGATGCTTCCTACAAAGTACTAAGGGATTATGGGAACATGTCTTCCCCTACTATATTATTTGTTTTGAAAGACATTTTATCGGGCCTGGACAGATCGAAAAGCCAGATTGTATTTGGTGCTGCTTTTGGTCCGGGGCTAACGATGGAAACCTTTATTGTCGGTACTGACAACTGATATTCTAAAATATATACGGGTTCAGTTCCTTCAGAAGTCCCCCATCTCTTGTTATACTTTTATGCTTAACTTTTTTTATCGGATATATGGATTATTCTATTCGTTCCTGCCAGACTGAATTACTGGATATGCCGAATATTCCGGCAGTAGATATTCATCGGAATATGTATGAGCTGGAAATTATTAATCGCCGTTTGGGCGGACATGCAATCACGCTCCGAGGATTTTCTAAATTATTAAAATTAAAAAGTAAAAATCAGATAGATGTGTGTGAAATCGGTTGCGGAGGTGGTGATAATTTGAAAGTCATAGAGAATAGTTTCACTGGTAAAGATGTAGTGCTTAGTTTCACAGGCATTGATATCAACCCGGACTGTATCAGGGTGGCAGAAAATATTAAATGGAGATCTAAGATTCGATTACTGATCAGCGACTATAAAAAAATCCATTTTGAAGTTAAACCTGATATTATTTTCTGCTCACTGTTCTGTCATCATTTTAAAGAAGCAGAGCTCATTGAAATGTTTCGCTGGATGCATGACAATGCTAACTACGGATTTTTTATCAATGACCTGCATCGTCATCCAATGGCTTATCATTCTATCCGTTTCCTTACTTCCCTGTTTTCCCGATCATACCTGGTAAAAAATGATGCCCCCATATCTGTTTTAAGGGGTTTCAAAAAGAAAGAACTGAACGACCTGCTGCAAAGAGCGGGTATAGTTCACTACACCATAGAATGGAAATGGGCTTTCCGCTGGCTGGTGATCGCCAGCCGCTGAATAAAAAATGTTATGTATTATGGCGATAAAAAACTCAACATATGATATTGCCATCACCGGTGGCGGCCTTGCCGGGATCTCACTTTCTATATTACTCGCAGAAATGGGCTGGCGGATATGTCTCCTCGAAAAAGAAATATATCCTTTTCATAAAGTGTGCGGGGAATATATCAGTATGGAAAGCTGGGATTTCCTCGTACGGATGGGTCTTCCACTTGAAAAATGGGAGCTGCCAAAAATCCATGAATTAAATATTACGGCCCCAAATGGTCAGATGCTTCGTGCTGAACTTCCTCTGGGCGGTTTTGGTGTCAGCCGGTTTAAACTGGATGCGGCCCTTGCAGAGATTGCCAGATCAAAAGGAGTGGACGTATATCAAAATACCAAAGTATATGATATCCATTTTGAAGAAGGTTTTCACCGGATTGATAGCAGCGCGGGCCGGTTTACATCCAGTATAGCCTGTGCCTGCTATGGCAAAAAAAGCAATCTGGATGTGAAATGGAGAAGACGGTTTCTCCGGCGCGGTGGTAATAAAAATTTTGTCGGCGTAAAATATCATGTAAAAGCCAACCTGCCGGAGCATCAGATTTCTCTGCATAACTTTTCAGGCGGTTATTGCGGGATTTCAAAAATTGAAGAAAATCGATACTGCTTATGTTATCTTACCCAATCTGAAAATTTGAAAAATAACGGGCAATCCATTACGCTCATGGAGGAAAAAATTCTGAAGCAAAATCCTTCCCTTCGCAAGCTACTGGATGAAGTGGAATTTTTATTTGATGAACCGGTCACGATTTCGCAAATCAGCTTTGCAAAAAAAACACAAGTCGAAGATCATGTGTTGTGCATCGGGGATGCAGCCGGTATGATTACCCCCTTGTGCGGAAATGGAATGAGTATGGCCCTCCATGGATCAAAAATTGCCGCAGAGGCAATCAATAGTTTTCTGGCCAATAAAATTACCCGTGAAGAGATGGAAAATTCCTATAGGAATAACTGGACCCGGCTGTTTGCGAAAAGGTTAAAAACCGGGCGGCTTATACAAAGCTTTTTCGGAAATCCTTTCTGGTCCACTTTATTGATCCGTATTATGAAACCTCTCCCCTTTCTGACCAGAGCATTAATCCGTCAGACCCACGGTGAAAAATTCTGATCTGACACGCATTGTTTTATAATAAGTTCAAACACCTATTTTTTCAATTCATAAAGCGGAAATCGATTTGGGGCCTAAAACTTGCAAAGAAATTTTTATATTGTCGCATGAAACGTTTCCTGCCTTTTTTATTTACTTCACTATTTTTGACAGCTGCCGCCCAGGATAAGAACCAGTTTTACGCCCTGGATGCAAAGATGAATCAGACCGTACTGGACTCTTCCAAATATATTTTGTGGATACACGAAACTGAAAACAGCAGATGGCAGTGGGATTATTATTTTACCTGGGGACCCTTGGTCAAATCCACCAGATACGTAGATCATGACGGTACAATACCGGATGGCAGGTTCTGTATTTACGATAAGCAGGGAAACCTTGATTCTACCGGCATATTTGATCACGGTAAAAAAAATGGCAGCTTCTATAAACTGAAAACTTTTTCACCCGATAGTATCGTGATACTCAGGCAGACTGATTGGATTTTGGATAGCCTGGTTACATCCATTGATTTGCTTTCAGAAGATACGAAAAATAAAAAAATAGACACAGCCGGGGAAAAGGAATCTGAATATCCCGGCGGAGTAGCTCAATGGCAGCAGTACCTTTCAAAGAATCTCAACTATCCTGAAAGAGCGGTTACCAAAGAAATACAGGGGCAGGTTCGAATTTATTTCATGGTTGACAGGGAAGGCAATATTATTGATCCGTATATTCAAAAATCAGTTGAATATTCACTGGATCAGGAAGCACTCCGTATAATTAAAAACTCCGGCAGATGGGATCCCGCGCAAAAGAATGGCACAGCGATAAATTCGTATAAGGTTCAACCATTGAACTACAGGCTGGAATCTCACTAGAATTTAAACTTTCGCTCTACCGCTTTGTTATTACACTATGGCCACTAAAAAAACGCTTGTTCTCGGTGCCTCTTCCAACCCGTCACGATACAGTTTTCTTGCGGTCAACAAGTTACGGGAACATCATCACCCCGTCGTGGCGATCGGTAAAAAAACCTCCCGGATAGCCGATATAACTGTAGAGTCAGAACCAACGCCAGTTCGGGATCTCGACACGGTTACCATGTATCTGAATACCGAAAATCAGAAGAATTACTATGATTATATAATTTCACAGCATCCCCGCCGGGTCATTTTCAATCCGGGAGCCGAAAATCCGGAATTTGAGAAGATGCTCAACGATAAGGGCATTCAGACGATGGAAGCCTGTACGCTTGTACTATTGTCAACAGGACAATATTGAAACTGTGGCAGTAAGATATTGCCGCTGTGCATTTCCCAGGATGGGAACAATTCCCGGTTAATTAATTCGTTTTTATTATAGCAGACGTCCAAAGTTTGCTCCCTAATCCGATGCATATCCTGAAAACATTTTTAAGTAGCATTTGCCTGCTGTTTAGTCTCCTGCTGTCGGCCCAGCAAAAGGAACCGCCGTCAGATCTTCCCTATTCAAATAAAATTGAACTGAGTAACCAGGCCCTGGAATCATTATTTAAAGCATCAGGACACATATCTATTGAACTCGCGCCAGGCTTCCTTCTGGAAGGAAAAATCCAGAATAAATCGGATCATGGTAATTCGGTGACTTCCCTGTTGGTCAAAGTGGATAGCCGTCCGGGTGGTATGCTAAGCATTTCCCGTTATAAAGATCCAAAAGGAAATATTTTTTATGCGGGACACCTGCTGAAATTACATGAAACCGAGGGCATGATGCTAGTCGAAAGAGACCAACACTATTATTTCATCGAAACCCAACAAAGATTCCTGGTAGCCGAATGAAAAAATACGTTGTATATATTATCCTTTTGCTGTCGGCCGGAATGACTTCAAATGTTTCTGCCCAGGTTCCTGTATTAAACAGCTATTCGCCGGCTGAAGCCACGGTGTATCTCGACTTTGATGGTGCTGAAGTGGAAGGAACCATCTGGAATGAACAGGGGAAAATCGAGGCCGCCCCCTCGGGTCTTGGTCCTGCGTCCATTACCTGGATCTATAAAATTATTGCAGATCATTTCAAGTTATTCAACCTGAATATCACAACAGATCCGGCCGTTTACCAAAGAGCGCCGGTTCATCAGCGCACCCGCATCATCATCACACCTGATGGAAGCTGGTGGGGACCTGCAACCGGTGTTTCAGCCATTGGCTCATTTGTTTGGGGTGACGATACACCTGCCTTTGTTTTTACGAATGCTCTGACAGATAATCCATCTTTTATCGCAGCCGCGGCGACACACCAGATCGGTCATACATTGGGACTGCAGCACCAAAGCGTTTATGATTCTTACGGAGCCATGATAACTGAACTGAGCGGAGGAGAAAGTAATATATTCTCCAATCAGGCACCCCTGATGGGCATCCCATTTTATAAGCAGGCTGTCTGGAAAGACGGACATCCCTCAACCGGTGCACGGAATATCCAAAGCGATACCGCCGCCATAGCAGGTGCACCTAACTATATCGGATACCGGAAAACGACTGATACAGATATATCAACAGAAAATGGGATAAAGATCGAAAGACAGGATCGCAGTTGTATTTCGCTGATCAGCTCAGGTGATTATTCATTCCGGCTGTTCGACATCAGCGGGCGTTTACTCACGCAGGGTATGCTTAAACCCGGATTCAATGAAATCCGCACCAATCCTGCTTCAACGGGGGTATTGGTACTCCAGTGGTCGGGAGAATTCGGTTCAGGTTCACAGAAGATAATCCATTAGTAACATATATTTTTTTTGCTGACAAGTTTTTTCGCTAAATTCGAAAAACCTATTTCCATATGCTATGGCGAAAATTTAATGGCGACCTTATTGAATTACCAATTGCCCGCGAAGTTGAAAACGCCATCCGGCGTGAAACAAAAAATGGATTTCACCTCAAAGTTTGCATTGGTACCGACTCCCAGGTAAAGGGAGCTGAAACCGAGTTTGCTACTGTGATTGTTTTCTTACGTGAAGGTCACGGAGGATTCATGTTTATTCACAACGAAAAAACAAAAACCCGCTACAGTATCAAGGAACGTATGCTGGTGGAAGTGGCAAAAAGTATTGAAATTGCGTATGAACTCTGTCCTTTGTTCACTCTTTATGATGTGGACATGGAAGTTCACGCAGACATCAATACCAATCCGCATTTCAAAAGTAACGATGCACTGAAGGAAGCCATGGGATATATCCTTGGTATGGGCTTTGCGTTCAAGGCCAAACCCGAAGCGTTTGCCAGCAGTAGTTGCGCTAACAAAGTAGTGAACTGATCAGGGAGCGGTTTTCTTCCAGTCCTCGTTCATATTTCCGATTAGCCGTAGAATGTCCCGCCTGCCAGATTTCTTTTCTGCGCTTGTAATAAAATGACGAGGCAGGAACTGCCAGGTCGCCCGCATTTTTTCAAGGAATCCGTTCACATTTGCCGCGACCGTTCGTTGATTTTCCTTATCAGATTTTGTAAATACCAGCGTGAAAGGAATTTCCCATTCTCCCAACTTGTTTACGAAGTCGAGATCCAGTTTCTGGGGTTCATGCCGACTGTCTATCAATAAAAACACGTGAGCAAGTGTTTCCCTTTTTTTGAGAAAGTCGCCGATCATGATTTCCCATTGCTTACGCTGGGAAATCGAAACCTTGGCAAAACCATAGCCGGGTAAATCAACCAGCCACCATTTGGATACGACTTTTTTCTCATCGATGCTTTCAACTGAAAAATGATTGATGAGCTGGGTCTTGCCCGGCGCAGCTGATGTTTTGGCCAGTCTGTCTATATCGGTAAGCATATTGATCAGGGATGATTTGCCCACATTACTTCTTCCAATAAATGCATATTCCGGCAAATCGGTAACCGGACAGGACTGATAAGAGGGACTGCTGATAACATATTTCGCGGATCGAATCTCCATACTGCAAGGTAGTATTTCAATTCCCGATTTAGTTGACCGGTATCAACTGCTAAAAAAATTGTAGGTGCATATTTGGTTTTTAGTTAATTTGGAATGACCAAAACAACCGACTCATGATCTATACCAACAGCAGGGATGGTTTTGAGGCTGAATTTGCCCTTCTGTTAAAAGAGCACGAGCATAACCTGCGGGTCTTTGCATACCGGGTTACCAAATGTGAACAGCTCGCCAAGGACGTGGTACAGGAAGTTTTCCTCAAATTATGGGAGCACCGCGACCAGTTTCATCAGATCGAGAACATAAAAGCCTGGTTGTATCGGGTAACAGAAAATAAACTGATTGATCATTTACGCAAAATGGCCGCAGATAAGCGTTTACGTTACAAAACATGGAACCGCATCCGGGAGTCCAGCAATGATACGGAAATGACGCTCTCAGCAAAAGAATCAGAACATATTATTTCACAGGCCATTGAAACATTGCCAGCACAACGCAAAATAATTTACAGGCTTAATCGTGAGCAGTATCTTAGTTATGATGAGATAGCCCGGGCGTTGCGCATTTCCAGGCATACGGTAAAAAATCAAATTTCCTCCGCGCTTCAAAACTTAAGAGAGCGCCTGAAAAGTCTCCGCTTCTTTTAAAAAAAAAATCCTCCCGGATAGGAACTCCTCTTTTCTGCTTCGTCTATGGAGGGATTGCGAAGCTTATGGAACAAAGAATCAAACTTCTATTCAGGAAATATTTGTCGAATAGTTGTACAGCAGAAGAGTTGGAGGAATTTTTTAATTGTATTCGACTATCAGACCACGATGCAGCCCTTAGGGAGATTTTGCAGGAGACCTATGAATCCATCCTGAATGCATCGGATACCTACGTGAACAAATCCGGGGCTCTGATTATTCCGGGAAATTCCAAACCCTTTGTCAGTCCTGTTAAGAAGGGAAGGCGATTCAAAGGGCTGGTGGGTGTGACAATTGTCTGTATTGTCGGGCTGATAATTACCGGCGGGGTATATATTAAAAATATGCATCATCCGGTCAAAACGATAGCGGCTCTGACAATGATGAAAAAAACCAGCACCGAAAGAGCCGAATACAAATATATCCTCCTGCCGGACAGCACCCAGGTTTGGTTAAATGCCGGCAGTACGTTGGAATACCCTGAAAATTTTGATAAGACTGTCAGAGAGGTAACCTTGTTAGGAGAGGCCTATTTCGATGTGAAGCACGCCGCAGAATATCCCTTTATAATACATACCGGAAAAGTGATTACAACAGTCATGGGAACAGCATTTAATATTAATGCCTATGCCGACCGGACAAATATAAAAGTCTCTGTCAGCCGGGGTAAGGTTAAAGTAAGTCTTGGAAACCAGTTGTTGGCCACGCTATATAAAGATCAGGAAATTAAGGTGAGCAAGTCTGAAAACCAGCCACCACAAAAAGTGCTGAGCACCAATACGGTTGCTGCCTGGCAACAGGGTAATATGGTTTACGAAGATGAAACACTAGGTGAAATCATTGCCGATCTGGAAAGAGTCTATAATGTGAATATCCAGATTGCTGCGGGCAGGATGAGTTCCCTTCAGGTAACCACCCGTTTTCGGAGAGAACTTGGAATCGGTCACGCTCTTGAAATCCTATGCAAGCTTACAGATACGCATACAGAACAAAAAAACGGAACCTATTTAATTCAGTAACCGCAAAAAGAACAGCATGCAGAAAATTATCAAATCGCGGGTAGTAAAATTCACAATTTTATCCCTCGGACTAATGTTCAGCAATTTAATAGTTTCGGCAACCGGGCCCACACAGGATCTTAGCAAAACGGTTATTCCTTTTGAGATCAGTCATGGCACCCTAAAACAGGCATTTAAAAAAATTGAATCTGAAACCCACCTCTCGTTTACATTCAAAACAGAAGATGTACTTCGGTATACAGATCTCAATTTCAGTTCACCTGCTATTTCAGTCGATAAATTACTAAACACTCTTTTGTCCGGAACCGAACTTGGCTATCAACAATTAGATAATAATATCATCATTAAGAAAACCAGTGTTCATATTGATCCACCTCAGGCCAAAAGCCCTAATTTTTCAATTTCCACTTTTGATGCAGGCATACATGGTAAAGTAATGAATGAAAAAGGTGAACCCGTACCCGGCGCTTCCATTTCTATTGAAGGTCAAAACAAGGGCGTCGCCGCTGATGCAGCGGGCGAATTCACACTTCACGCGCTGAAAGCCGGAAGTTATCAGATCAGGGTTTCTGCTGTAGGATATGCTACGGAAAGCCAGGTGGTTACTGTAGCAGAAGATAAAATGACAGAAATTACTTTTCAGCTTAAGGCATCTACCAATGAACTGAACGATGTGGTGGTCACAGCTCTCGGCATTCAACGTTCCGTTAGAAGTTTGGGATATTCATCTCAAGAAGTCAGCGGAAAGGAACTGACCCAAGCCCATCAAAATAATTTCCTGAATTCCTTACAGGGCCGGGTAGCAGGACTTACCATTTCAAGTGCCGGAGGAGGTCCTGGACAGGGTGTAAGTGTAGTGATACGCGGTGTCAATTCCCTGAATCCCGGTAAATCGAATGAACCATTATATGTGGTGGATGGCATTCCGGTAGATAATGGTTCATCGACCATGACCCTGGGTACTGAAGGCAATAGGGGAGCGCAAATGGCAAACCGGGTATCTGATATCAATCCCGAGGATGTGGAAAGTGTAAATATTTTGCGTGGCGGTGCGGCCACAGCTCTGTATGGTCTGCGTGGAGCCAACGGCGTTATCGTGATAACTACAAAATATGCTAAGGCCGGCAAACTGGTAGTTAATTACAATGCCAGCTACAGCATTGACAAAGGAGATAAGTTTCCCGATGTTCAGGGCAATTATACAATCGGATATCTGGGTGAGTATGATACCACACAATTTTTCCCGACCTGGGGACCGACGATTGCAGATGCCAAAGCCATCGACCCCACGCACCCGGATAAGTTGTATGATCAGTATGAAAACGCTTATGTGACCGGCAATCAGTTCAGAAACACTCTGTCTTTGCAGGGAGGGAATGATAAAGCTTCCCTTTCGGGATCAGTTTCCTATTTCAATCAAAATGGTGTTCTGCCCTTCACTTACTATAAAAACATATCTGCCCGTTTAAGTGGACGCTGGATATTCAGTGACCAGGTAAGTGCAGGTGCGGATATATTGTTTACTCATACCAATGGAAATTTTTATGATGCTGACCGATTCAATGAAGAAATGAGTTATTGGTCCCCGCGTTACAATGTGCGTGATTATTTAAAACCCGACGGCACTGAATTACCGCAGCCGAACCTGAATGGAAATGCCTGGTATAAAGCCAAAACTAATCAGTTTATATCGGATGTATATCATACCATCGCCAGTGGATATGCCACTTATAAACCCGCAAGCTGGTTTGCCGCGACCTACCGGTTCGGAGTTGACCAGTTTTCCGATAACCGCACAGCTACTGCACCTGGTCCACAGGGTCTGCCGGACGAGTATGTAGATGAGGATAACGGATATGGATTTGTCGGTAAATACAATATCAACAACCGCTCTGTAAATTCCAACCTGCTGCTAACCTTCGATCATACCTGGGGAAAATTACAAACTACACTTAGACTTGGAAACGATGTGCTCGACCAGCAGACCACTACAACCAGCACCAAAGGTGATACACTTGATGTCTATAATTTATTCAACCTTTCTAATGCCAAAAAAATAACAGCAAGTAATCAATTAACACAATACCGTATTGTTGGGTTGTATGGTGAACTTGCATTGAACTATGATAATTTCCTTTATCTCTCACTTACAGGAAGAAACGACTGGACTTCCACCCTGGAAGCAGACAACAGATCCTTTTTCTACAGTTCAGTAAGCCTGGGTTATATTTTCACGCAACAAATTAAGAACCTGCCCAGCTGGTTTACCTATGGTAAATTCAGAACCTCGCTGGCAGGAATCGGAAAAGATGCCGCGCCTTACAGCACCAGTACCGTTTATATTCCGATGTCCGGCGATCCCGTCAATCCGACCGGCCCCATTAACGGGGTTATTCAGTGGACGCTCGATAACCGGGGAGGTATCGCCAATCTGAAACCTGAATACACGACTACTTTTGAACTGGGAACGGACCTCAGTTTCTTCAACAACCGAATTGGTTTAAATTTTACCTGGTATAAATCGAAAAGTCAGGATCAGATCATTCCGGTCAGTACCAGCCCGACATCGGGGTTTACCAGCCTAACTTTAAATGCCGGAGAAATTCAAAACAGCGGCATAGAAGTGACTCTCAATGCGAAGCCGGTTATGACAAAAGATTTCAACTGGAATCTGGGTCTAAATTTCTCGCACAATACCAATGAAGTTATCAGCCTGTATGAGGGACTTCAGGAAATCATAGTCGGATCCCAATTCGGTTACTCACGGGCAACGGTGACCATGAAATATATTCCGGGAGAATCTGTGGGAGATATTTTTGGAACACCTATCAGCCGGTACTATGCCAAACCGGATGAAGACCCCCTGCATGTAAATAAAAGTCTGCCTCAGCAGATCGGAGCTAACGGATTTCCTGTTCTTGAACCCGCCACCAACCAGAAAATTCTTGGCAATGCATATCCCAAATGGGTCGCCGGCATAGCCAACACCCTTTCATATAAAAGTTTCAGTCTGTACTTCCTTTTTGACGGGCATTTTGATGTGGAGAAGTACGATCAGCTGAATAATTTCATGGCTGCTTTTGGCATCGGAAAGTATACGGAAAACAGGAATCAGACTACGGTTTTCAATGGTGTTCTGGCAGATGGAACAAAGAACACCAAACAGGTTTGGCTTGGCCAGGGCGTTGGTCCTGACGGTGTTGACTATGGCAACGGTTATTACCGGAATGTTTATCGCGGGGTGAGTGAAAATTTTGTAGAGGATGCTTCATTCATAAAACTCCGAACCGTTAGTCTTACGTACAACCTTAATCCAAAATGGCTTCAGAAATCATTTATCAAAGCAGCCAGTGTCGGGTTTACCGGAATAAATCTTTGGATGCATACCAAATACAA
>Ga0163162_10002648_pt1 | contig 16972 bp, 23 predicted proteins | sample S55metaG_FD_115310 | JGI IMG/M metagenome (GOLD analysis project Ga0163162, IMG submission 115310) | Switchgrass rhizosphere microbial communities from Kellogg Biological Station, Michigan, USA - S5-5 metaG | ecosystem: Host-associated > Plants > Roots > Rhizosphere > Soil | place: USA...
CGCTCGGCTCCTGTCGAGTAACGAGGCGGATTGCCTCATCAATCAACATAGGAAACCGAGCCGGTTTCTCTTGAGGAACCATTTACTTCAAACGCAAGGACTACCGCGCGAGCGGTTTAGTCCCACGGCCACGAGCCGACGTTCACATGCGTCTTCGATCGGACATTCAGATGGCGCTCCACCCCGTGACCGGCCATCCGTTGGCCTAGATGAAGAAACCGCCGAATGGTCAGTCAGAAAATAGTCGTTTGTGATGATCTAGAAATATCTTCAAATCGTTGGAAAGGTCGTATTTAGTGACTCGCAATATTATTCGGATACTTTGTGCATAAACGAAATTCACTATCCTGAGCCACAACCCAATTTTATCCCTAGTTTCTTCGGTGTCCGCGTATGCCTCACTCGAATGGTGCATCCACAAGGCTGGAGGAATGGAATGCACGTACGTTGATAAATCGGTGAGAACTCCCATGACGAAGTCCGACTGGTCTCCAAAGGCAGCACGCGCACGTTCAGCGCGGCTCTTGTAAAAAACTGACTCACCCGATCGAAGTTTGTCCTTTTTCCTGGGATCGATCAGGGAAGAGTTCTGTATGCTGCTCCAATATTGCTTCTTTGCAAAAGGAAAGAATTTTTGAGCTTCAGGTGCGTCGATTGACTTCTGCACTTGTGCAATGCGGCTCGAAATATAGTAGCCGAGTATCTGCCTGTTTAGATGATGCTCTTGTTCAGAAACGGGGCTAACCATCATGTCAATGACGTCATACGTGTCGACAACATTTCTCGTAAGCGTCGCAAGGGACCGGGTATCGATGAGCAGCTCCCGACTATCTGCAGGTGGCAACAACTTGAACATTGAGACAAGAGTGGCCTGCATGGTCTGACTCAGTATTACGGTTGGCCAGTCAGAGAACCCTCCGGCCTTAAATTCTTCGTGCATCTTTTCAACGAGTGGTGCAAAGGCATTGACGCCGAGCACCAGAGCAGACCCCTGGGATTGAAGAATGTTTGGCATACCTATAACCTCTTTGGGAACTAATTTGGACCAGAGGGAAAGGTAGTGTAATCGTTGTCGACCAATGGAAAACTCCAGATAACAATCAAAGCGACGTTTACCGCTACAGCAGCTGAAGAATGCGGCAGCAGGCTTGACGCCAGTGATTAACCGCTTCGAAGGACGACGTTTCGTCGACGCTATCGGTACACGCTATGACTGCCGCGCCTCAGAAACGGCCGTAGCATGTGCCAGCCGAGCAGTCCACTCTGGGTCGACTTGAGCCGATTGGCGTTCGACTCTGTCCGGCCAACTACCGCCATTCGAGCTTGATTGTTGATGGACGCTCGTACGTCTCCTTTACCTTTGAATGCTGTCCAGTGCCCTGTGACGACTGAACAGCATTGAAGAGTCAAACGCAGCTCATACCAATGCTGTCCCAACGGCGCGCCGATAGTCTCAGAAATAAGGCGCGTTGCAATCACTTGTAACCTGGACTTACTATGGCGTGGCCGACGGGAAGACTCGCCATTCCCCGACCGCTGAAAGCGTCTGTTGCCAATCATGTCCAGACACCGCATTTCAAGAGATGTCTTGGATATCCTGTTCCAGCTCTCTGGTAGCTCGCCTGATCCGGAACGAAAAGGTTGAACGCACTGATGCGTCTGACAATCCTTTCACGCTTTGTCCAAAATAACTCTCCAAAATGCGTCGCATACTTGCTACGGACGTTGTATCGAAATTTGGTATGTATCCGCGTTCCGTCGGATCACGTCGTCGGCATTCAAAATAGACTCGGACAAAAGACCGCAGTTTTTTAGTTGTGGAAACGTTAAATCGCTCCATCAGGCTATCAACTGTTTTGTCTAATTTGTGAAGTTGCTCGACACTCGAATCATCAATCTGCGAAAAATAAAAGACCCACCCCTTCCTCGTGCTTTCGAAGATGCAACCAGTGATACGGAGATTGACTCGCCATAGCAAGACGTTCTTCGCAAAAGTTAAATCTTGCCTCCTCAGTTTTTTGTTTTTTTGCTTTCTCTTAATCTCTTGACATCGGTATTTGTATGTTGTGAATGCGTCAGCTAGCGAGCTTTCGAGTCGCTGGATAGACTGTTCTTTAACGCGCGCCTTTCCATTTACAAAAAGATATCCGAGAAATGAAAACTCTTCTTCAATGGGACCGAAAACGGACTTTGAGCCAGGAAGCGAGATATCATGAATTTTTAGGTTAAAATCGTCTTCCAATGTGCGGCTCATCTCGGAAAACAAAGGTGCAGGATCGGATGCGCAAAGGGCAAATATGTCATCCACGTACCTGAAATATTTAACCCCTCGCTTTTTTTCCATCCAAAGATCGAACCGATGGAGAAAGACCTCCGCAAGAATATTAGATATTGACAACCCTTGCGGCACGCCCACCGGTTCGGCTCGTCTGCCTTTATCCGCTACAGAGACTGTAGGCGTCTCCAAAGCACTGTCTAGCAGCGATACCACATTTGCACTTTTTATGCGCCTCTTTATCGCTTCCCTAAGAATCGCGTGCGATATAGAGGGATAGAAATTTTGCACGTCGAGCTTAATAAAATATTTATATTTTCCTGAAACAATTTCGTGCTTTAGATCGTGAATTACGATTTGCGGTATTTTTAAATCTAAAAATCCCTCAAATCGAGATTTCAAAATGTCACAGATAGCGCGAAGTGTGATTCTATCGCGGAACGTCGCTATCGAAATAACGCGCGGAAATCTTTTGGCCCCCTTCGATATTAGCTTTTCCTTGAACTGCGAAAAATGATAAGAGCGATTACCCGCCTTCCTTCTAATAAGAGCAATTTCGCTTGTTAAATTCTTCTCAAATGTGGACCGATTAATCCTGTCAATCCCGATTGCGCTGGTCTTCGCTATATGCTCCTCATAGATTTTTTTAAGATTTGAGCTCGCGAATATTGCTTTGTACGATTTGTCCGAGGGGCGCATATCACTTGAAGACGTTAGAATACGCAAAAAAGATCATGGGCGGCACAATATACCCGCCAAGCCAGATAGACCAACGCCTGCAAAAAAATAGAAACACGCTTACGTATTCGCGTTTCGACAATGGGCGAGTAATGCTTTTGGCACCATATCGGCTCACCGCGTCATCTATCTCAAGATGATTCTCGCTGCTTGCCAACGTCCGCGCGTACTCCTTCTCCACCAATTCATACGCGGCGTGCGCCTCTTGAACAGACGACACCCACTCGATTCGATTTAGATCATCCAACAGAGTTTGAAGCTTCACGTACACCGTTTTGAATTCCTCTGCACGACCTTTGAAGTTTCTCGCACTGACGTATGGAGCAATTCCAAACAGCAAAACAGATATCACGATTAATGTCACGTTGGCCGCATCGTCTGAGAGACCGGTCGCATGAAATTTCAATAGATAAATCGACAATCCGATGCTATAAGCCGAAAAAAGCTGGAGCATTAGTTGTGCGTGAAAATCATTCTGCAACAACCGCTTCTCGGATTGGATGCGAGCCTTTCGTGTAAACCAAATCCGGTTGGATAACGCTTCGCGCGCTTTTTGAAACGGCTCGATAGGGGGCGTGGGATTCGTTGTCATAGTTATTGGAGGTGAGGGTATGCGAAGATTTAAGGATAGTTTAACTCCCCCGCAGGGGACTGGCCGAAGCCCGCGACCCGAAGATCGCTCTTTAATAGAGTCACCTCAATGAGGTCCTAGACCGAAGCCTAGCGCATACCCTCACGGTCAATATAAGGTATCTGAACACGCAAATCAATTTGCTGCTCCGGCGCCTCAGGCATCGCCTAAAATCAACAACTCGCCGGCCAAGACCCCGCACGAATGCCCGCTTCAGTTTGCAACCTGCCCCATCTCTTGCAAATCAGCGAGAGGCAGTTGTGGGTCGGCATGCGGCAATGGGCTCTGCGAAGGTATCGCCGAAAAGCGCCATTCGTTTTTCACCGCCCGAGAACGGCCAGTCGTCAACCCGCACTTTCGACCCACAGCGGTCGTAGATAAGGCTAAATAGTTTTCCTGGAAGTGGACGTTCAACGTTCTTGAGAGCGCCGCGCACCGTCGCGACAGATCACAAGTTAATATCAGACAACTTGGCAGAGTCGGAGACAATTTGAAATGTGGTCAGACAATGAAACGACCGTCGACTACTTGAATTTCGGTGTCGTAGCGGACGCGTGCGCGAAACTCCTCCAACAGGCGAACGGCACACCGATTTCGGTCGGCGTCTCTGGCGGCTGGGGTGTCGGCAAGACCTCGTTGGTCAGGATGATTGAAGGCCGGCTGAAACAAGCCGATGCCCCAGGGACCAACACCTACGTCATTGTCACGTTCAACCCGTGGCTCTACCAAGACTTCGAGGGTGCCCGAGGTGCGCTGCTGCAGTTGGTTGGCGATGAGGTCCTGCGGCTGGCGGCCAAGAGCGAGCCCCTGCTAAAGAAGGCGAAGCGCCTCCTCAAGCGCATCAACTTCCTTCGCCTCGCGCAGATGGGTGGTGAAGCCGCCGTGACGCTTTACACAGGTGTGCCCGTCGGCAGCATCGGCTCCGCGGTCATGAAGGCTGCTGGGTTCTTCGGAGTTGGCGGGGACGACGACGCGAAGGAGTCGGGCGACGGAGAAGGCGAGAAGAAGGAAAAGGGCGCCGACAAGGGGATGCCCAATGATCTGCTCAAGCCCGCAGAGCCGGTCTCATTGCCCAATGAGATTCAGGCGTTCCGCAATGCCCTCGAAGAACTGCTCGAAGAGCTGAAGGTCACGCTGGTCGTCTTCGTGGACGACCTAGACCGCTGCCTGCCCAAGACCGCCATTTCCACGCTGGAATCGATTCGCCTCCTCCTCTTCCTCAAGCGCAGCGCGTTCGTGGTGGCGGCCGATAACGAGTTCATTCGAGGCGCGGTGCGGGTGCACTTCGAAGGGACCGGCATCTCGAGCGAAGTTGCAACGAACTACTTCGACAAGCTCATCCAAGTTCCGCTGCACGTTCCGCGACTCGGTATCAATGAAGCCAAGGCATACCTAGCCTTGCTGTTGATGGAGCGTGCCCATGCTGACGGCGTTTTCGAAAAGGTCGGATTCGACGCGGCAAAGGAAGCTATCCCAAAGCGCCTGCAAAGCAGCTGGAAAGGTGACGCCATCACGTCCGAGTTCTTGCAAAGCCTTGTCGGCTTGGGCAACACGCCCATGCTCGAGTTGATGCAACTTGCTGAGGGGTTGGCTCCGCTGCTTACCCAGTCGAGCGCCGTAAGCGCGAACCCGCGGCTGATGAAGCGGTTCCTAAACACGGTCTACCTGCGGTCGGCCTTAGCTGCCCCGCAGGGCATCGACCTCGACATCCCTTCTCTTGCAAAGTGGCACCTTGTCGAACGGTGCGACGAGACAATGGCCAACGCCCTGGCTGCAAGGGTCTCGGCGGACGCCGACGGGCGAGTGACAGTCTTGCGTGAAGCGGAAGCCGCGGCGGCAGCCGGCACGCCCCTCCCCGAGCCTTTCAAGGATGACCCCTTTTCGTGGGAATGGCTGCAGCTCAAACCGCCGCTCGGTAACGTAGACCTCCGCCCCCTACTGCACTTGAGCAGGGACACGGCGACTCGGGACTTTGGCGCGGACAACATGACCGACCAAGGGCGAGCGTTGCGCGACGCCCTGGTCGCTGCAACGGCATCGAACGCACCGCTCACAGAGGCCATCCGAGCCGCTGGCGCCATCCAGGCGGGGATGGCCATGGGCAAAGCCTGGCAGCTGAAGGCCGCGACGCGAACGTGGCGCTCGGGTGAGGACGTCGTTCCGCTCATCGAGCCCTGCAAGGTTTACCCGGAGCTGGCTGCCCAGGCTGCGGCACTCTTGGCAGACGCACCGGTCGGGAAAGTTGGTCCTGGCGTCGTCCCCCTCCTGTACTCGCAGACGTGGGCACGCCTCACCCTCGACAAGTGGGAGGCAGACTCTTCTGTGGAGAAACCAACTAAGGCAGCCATCCAGCAGGCGAAGCGGGGGACCCGATAGTGGGAACCTCAACGTCAAGCTCCGGCGGCAAAGCCGGCTCGCCGTTTGACCCGGAATGGCTGACTCCAGAAGCGGCTCCTGCCGGCGGCGACGATGCCGCCGATGGCTCGGGCGATGGTGTCGACCACGAGCCTGCTGACACGGGCACCGAAGCCGGAGCCGAGGGGCCCGCCGCAGCCGGCGAGCAAGCGGCGCCCGATGAGGCTTTCGCGCCCAGTCGCCGGTTCGCCGACGCGCGTTCCAAGATGTCCGCCGCTCTTGGCGGTGGCGGACGCGACTCGTTGCGCGCCGCGGCCAAGAGCATGGTTACCAAGGGCATGGGCGGTGCGCGGCGCGCGGCTTCCACCATGCGAGGCACGGCTCAGGGCGCAGGTGCCCTGGGGCAGTTCTTGGCGTCCGCCCGCGATGGGTCTGACCCGCAGGTTGTTGACTGGGTAAATCGAACACGGGCTGCGAATCTCGCTGCTGACGACCTCATCCTGGAATTGGTCAAGGAGGTCATGCCCGATACGGGCAGCGTGGACGACGAATCGCTGCGCAACGCCGCGGCCGAGGCGCTTGGGCTGCTCTACGAACTCAATCCCGACATCGACGTCTTCAACCTCACGGATGCGCAGATTCACGATGTCATGGCCATCACCATCGCCAACGATGTCTGCAATCGCATGGACCTACAGCTCGGTCAAACCTACGAGCGGCTGAGGCACGACCCGCAACAAGTCCAGCTCTTTCGGAAGGATGTGCGGGAGTACGTGCAGTCAGAAGTTCGTGTCGTCATGGAGCAGCTCGGTGGAACGGGGCTCGACCCCAAGCGGCTCGCCCGTGACGTTCTGCGGTCGACAATGGAGGTGTTCGCATCATGACGAAGGTGCTATGCACGTCGGTCGACCACTTGCCCGCGACGCTCGCAGACGGCGAGCGCGCGTTCACGCTGTTCAAGAGCGCCAAGCGCGCCGGCGTTGGGACCATCGCGCAGGGCTGGCGTGGGTCATTGAAGCGCAAGGGATTCGCTCCAAGCGCTCAGGCTTGGGATTTCGTGCAGTTCTGTTTGTCGGTTTGCGCAGCCGACCTTTGCTGTTTGCGGAACACCAGTGCGGACGGCTGGACTCGGACCATCGAACTCACGGTCGGCTTGCATGAACCCCTTCGGTGGTCGCCTTGGAAGGCCCACGTCGAACGGATGTTGAAGGTTCTGACGGGGGACTATTGGACGCTTCACTTCGTCGAGGGCGGGGTGGCGCCTCCGAACGGTAGACCCCAGCCGCTGGCCCACGATTGCATCTCGCTTCTGTCGGGCGGTCTGGACAGCCTTGTTGGGGGCATTGACCTGGTGACCCGTGGGCGACGGCCGGCGTTCGTCTCGCAGTTGGCCCACGAGGACTCCGAGCGCCAACGCCGGTACGCCACGCTCCTCGGCGGTGGGGCGACTCACATGCAGTGGAGCCATGGCATCAACTTTACCGGCAGTCGGGAGCCCTCGACGCGCGGTCGGTCGTTGGCGTTCTACGGGTTCGCCGTGATGGCGGCATCCAAGATTGCCGGCCAGCCCGTGCAGGTGTTTGTCCCCGAGAACGGCTTCATCTGCGTCAATCCGCCCCTCGTCCCTGGGCGAGTCTCCAGCCTAAGCACGCGCACGACGCACCCGCTGTTCATGGCAATGCTGCAGGAGCTGCTCGAAGTGCTGGGCATCGGCTTACGGCTTGAGTTGCCGTACCGGTTCAAGACGAAGGGCGAAATGCTGCGCGAATGCGCGAACCAGACCTTGCTTGACACCGTCGCTTCAGATTCCACGAGCTGCGGACGATACCGAACCTACAACCGAACGCACTGTGGCCGCTGTGTTCCCTGCATGATTCGACGAGCAGCGTTTCTCGCCTGGGGCCATGGCCGTGACAGGACTACCTATGCCTTCCCCTCGCTGGCCGGTTCTGACAAGTCTAGCGGCCCGGACGACCCTATGGCGGCAGCACTGGCTGTGTTGTGGATGCGTGAACAGGGATTGGACCGCTTCCTCGGCGCCACGCTCGCGTTTGCTGCGCCTGGTGAGCGTGGTTCATATCGGCGGGTGCTCCAAGCTGGTCTCGATGAACTGGAGGCGTTGCTCCAAGCGGAGGGACTGCTGTGATGGACTTTCACTGCCACCTCGATCTCTATCCTAGTGCGAGGGAGGTCTACCGCGAGGCCGCCCGCCGCAATAAGTTCACCTGGCTGGTGACCACGAGTCCTAAGGCATTTGTGGCGACGTCGCGAGCGCTGGAGCCGTTGCCCTCAGTACTCATCACACCGGGGCTCCATCCCGAAATTGCCCACGTACGCGCAGCAGAACTAGACCTGCTACTGGAACAGATTGCTAGCGTCAAGGCGGTCGGTGAGGTGGGCCTTGATGGGTCACCTCGTTTCAAAGCCCACTACGAAGTCCAGCGCAAGATTTTCGGCGCGGTCATCGCCCGGTGCGCGGAGCTGGGAGGTAGAACGCTCAGTGTCCATTCCCGCCGCGCAGTCAGGGACGTATTGGCGGAGTTCGAGCGGCATCCGAACTTCGGCACGGCCGTCATGCACTGGTTTTCCGGAAGCACATCTGAACTGAAGGACGCCGCGGCGCACGGGTGTTGGTTCAGCATTGGGCCGGCGATGTTCGAATCTGCGAATGGCCGGGCCTTGGCGGAAGCGATGCCGCAAGACCGCGTTGTGCCAGAAAGCGATGGTCCCTTTGCCAAGGTTGGGGGCAAGTCAATCTTGCCTTGGAACACGTCACAGACTGCCGAGGGCCTTGCTCCGCTGTGGGCGACATCGCCCGATGAAGCGGCGGAAATGCTTGCTCGAAACGGACAGGCGCTTCTTTATCTCATGGGCCAACGGTAAGGAAGTTCGCCACCATCACGACTGCTAGCTGTAAGCAGACACTCGTGAAAGTCCGTTCCTGGCCGGATCGAGGCAGTGTCACCCGTGATTTGCTCGCCGCAAAGCGGTCGTTGAGCAAGGGTCTAGGAGACCTCGGGCATAGAAACTGGGCGACGACATCGAACGGCAGTTCATGGCCGATCTGGTGAACTCGCCAATGGCCGCTTATGGGCGCTCTGGTTCGCAAAAACTGAATTCTGCTGACAGGCAAAGCCTCGGACTTGCGGCATAAACCAGTCCAAGTTTTTAGCCGCACCCCCGTCGCGGACTACCTCAGAAGTTTGGACTTGTTCGCCGAAGAAATAACGGTCGGTGGATAGAAAAACGGAGGGCATGATGATTGAAAAGCTGGCGATCGCTGTACCGTTGTTCTGCTTAACTCTTCCAGCGATTGCGTATCCGACAGACTTTTGCTATGAGCGCTCGCATTTCGCGTTGATGGTTGCAGAAGATCGCGACGCATACGTTGCGAAGCAGACCGCTGAAGACGAGGATTATGGCAAGAGGTCTTGGACGGAAATACTTCGTGACGAATCCAAACCGGATATCGATCGTCACATGGAGATAATATCGACAGTATGGGAAGTATTCCAAGATCAAACGCCATCGCAGATCGAAGGAATCACGTTACGTGATTGTTTAAAGCATCCTAAACGGTATAAATAAACGGACAATAGGAGAGACCGCGTGACAACTTGGAAAGACAAGCTTCGGCTGAAGGATGGCGAGTCGCTGGAACTGGAACGACGGTACATGGAGGGTTTTATGCAGGAGACCGATGTAGAGGTTTATCGCATCGTTTCTTATACCGGCGAGGTAACTGGGCGGGTCAAATACACCGATCACACAGCAGTACGAGGCTTTCGCCGGACGATCCGCGTGGTGCAGACAGATGCGAATGGTGACACCGTGGTTGACGAGCCATTGAGCGAATAAATCGGAAAACAGATGACAACAATCCTCAATCGGGCCAAAAGTGCGTCACTCGCGAGCTTCCGCTTTGCATCACCGAAGGCGCTGCTACGCGTTGAATATCTGATGGACCCCATGCCGGACGACCGCGCACTCGCTAACTTCGCGGCGTTTGCGCAGCAGTATCATCCGAATGTCCTAAGCATTACTCAAGACCTGAGCGCGCTCGAAGCACACTATTCGGAATAAGTATCAGCCGCTGTATCGCCAATCGGAGATTGGCACGCGATGGAGTGACGTTGGATCGCAGCAGCATGGGCCGCCGGCTCGGGCAGATTGCCCAGCTTTGTGTGCCGCTCGTTGAAGCGATCCAGCGCTACGCACTGGTTCCTGGAAAGGTACACGCTGACGACACGCCAGTCGCGGTGCTCGCTCCAGGCAACGGTAAAACGGTGACCGGCCGCTTCTGGGTCTACGTGCACGACGATCGTCACTCGGGTTCGGCTGAGCCTGTCCCGGGACAGCCTCAACCTCTCCCTGTGCAGTTCAAGCGCGGAAGAAATATGGTTGTCCGCCGTCGGGAAACCGATCCCATTCGATTTCGTTGGTGTATTCCATGCATTTCACGAACAGCGGGAGTGTGCCGTGAGCGTTTGTAATTTCCAGCGCTGCCTCCGGTACAACTCCTTGAGGGAACAGATACTCCACCAAATGGGCGTCGTAATCGCCCTTCACTACGACCTGCCGCATGCCCGTATAGCTAAATCCAGCCAGCGGTTGACCAGAACGAACATGAATCTTCGGCATCGCTCAATTAGTTTTTATGTTGCAGTGCGGCGTAGTTATCGAACAACACCGCAGAACGGAGCCCATACTGAAGGTCGGATGCCTTCCCACACGCACTCCGGCAGCTAGTACGAATCGAAATGATGAATGCAAACACGATTTTCCAGCCGAGCGAGCAGACGCTTCGCGCGGCTGAATGAAAATGGGCACAAGCAAAGGACGTCCGCTGTAATGCAAATGTACTACAATGAAGACCCTGAAACTACTACCCGCGAGTAATCGCCATGGCAGCAAGTGCATTGGTACAAACGCGCATCGACCCTGCGCTGAAAGAACGGGCCGCTGCGGTGCTCGACAACATGGGACTGACCGTCTCGGATGCCGTGCGCATTCTGCTTACGCGCATTGCCAATGAGGGCGCGTTGCCGTTTGCTTTCGCAACCGACCCGGCGGCTCATGACGCATGGTTCCGCGCGAAAGTGCAGGAAGCATTGAATGATCCAAGGCCAGCTATCGCGCACGAGGAGGTCGAAGCCCATTTCGCAAAGCGGCGGGCATCCGCGGTTCGGAAAGCCGGTGAAGGTGACGCGTGAGGCTCGAATGGGCCGCTTTCGCAATAGAGGATCGCAACAGGATTTTTGATTACATCGAAGCGGACAGCCCGCGTGCAGCCGTCGTCGTGGATGATCGAATCCGTGCAGAGGTCAGACAGCTGTTGCAGTTTCCCGAAACCGGCCGTCCTGGGCGTGTAGAAGGCACTCGCGAACTGGTCATAAGGCAAACTCCGTATATAGCGGCCTATTGCATCGCGGGCGAAACCGTTCGCATTCTGCGTGTGTTGCACAGCGCGCAGCTGTGGCCGGATGAAATGTTGGACTAGTAATGGCCGCTAGGAATCCCGTGATGAGGCCGTGCTCCATAGCCTGTATTTGGCTTAACGCTGTGGGGCAGGTAGCGGCGGTTCCCGAAACGCCAATTGGCTACAGAAACATAGGTATATCTTTATGGAAGAACTCAGCAAATCTGAACGTGACGCTTTGCTCGCGGTTAGCCACGGCGCCATGAAAATACGGATTCTCGCTCGCTCGCTTCCAGATTCTGAGACAAAGGCCAAGATACTTGCCCTTGCAGAAGGGATGCACAATATTCCGGCGGTCTTAGCCTGGCCCGCTGTACTTCGCCAAGATCACGCGAACGCCGTCGCCGGCGGCGTTGCAGAGCTTAACGCCGCTCTTGGCCGCGATTAGACATTGAGCTAACCTCCCTAAACGACGAAAGCGGGAGCGCCAACACTCAGCGGATATGGACGAGTCGCGTTGATGCACCGCGTTGCAAAATTGCTGAATTGCATCGATTGCCACGCGCTAGTTCGTGGATGTTGCATTGGAGCGCGAATGCTGTTTCCCCGTTGGTCTCAGCATCCTTGACAGGACAGGAGGGAAATATTCATGAGCAGAGGCGAGTTCCAGATGGTATGCAGCCTTGGCTGGCCCCGATTTTTCTGACGCCAACGCTGGGCGAGCGGAACCGCCCAGGGTCAATCACTCGCAGGTCGATTTCGCGGCACTACATCGCGCCCTGTCCGAGTTGTTACCTTATGGTCCGCCAGTCGAGATTCAGGTTCCGAACGACACGATTGATCAAGTCACCGTGCATGATCGGCAGGGCGGCCGGAACGGATCGACGATCCGCTGCGAAGATTTTGGCGCCGCGCTGTTGCTGTGTGCAAAGCAAGACGCCTCGCGAATCATCGACGTCGGTAAAGTGTGGGCGCCATTGCATACACTCCCCGACCGTGCTTTCGCTCCTCCGCCCGTCATCCTTCCATTTGTCGTGACGGCGTCAGACTTCGAGGACGCAATGATCTGGATGGCCAATGCACGCCCATCCTTAGATTTACCTATGCTCGATTTAATTACGATGACGGCGGACGCCGACCAAGAAGCGGATCAAAACGGGACATTACCCGCAGTCTTATTGCAGCAACTGAAAGCAATTTTTGGCTGCCCTACGAACCGATAAGCGTCCTTGATCGCATTTGTATGGACGAACCTCCTTAGCGCTATGGGTTGTCATATGTCGGGAACAACGAAACACTGAACGTATTTATTTGACAGTCTCGTTTGAGCTCAATGGTGAGATTTATGCAAATCGCCGTGGCTCTGAGATAACGCTGAATAAATATAAAAAGAAGGGGAGGAAGAAATGCGGATGAAAACGCGGCGTATCGCGATAATATCGCTCGTGAGTGCATTGCTATCGTTGGCAGGGTGCAACACGATCGCGGGAGTTCGTGAAGATATATCCGGGTCTGCGAGGGCGGTTCAGCACTCGTTGTAAGTCTGTGCAGTAGTTGTGAAAGACGCATTGAATAAGGATATCGATTGAACTACAAAGAATTGTTGGCTCAAGCTGCTGAACTTGAGCGTCAAAATTGCAGCGGCTCGCGAAATCGAAGCGGGAGGCGCATTGGCTGAAATCAAAGAGAAGATTGCCGAATTTGGCTTTACTATGGAGGACGTATTCTCCGCAAAAAAGACGCGGAAACTGCGCGAAGCAAGTGACCCGAAATACCGCGATCCTGACACGGGCGCAACTTGGTCGGGCATGGGACGGGAACCCCTGTGGATCAAGGGCAGGGATCGGGCGGCCTTCGCGGTTGAGAATAAGTGACAACCGCCGATAAGCGTATCCCCCCTCTCGTATAACTATGCAATTGTCGGACAAAGCTGGCGCCGAGCATCGTTACGATCAAAGACATTGAGAGGAGAGAGTTACCATGCGCCGCCAAGAAGAATTTCAGATCGTGTGCGGCTTGTGGTTATCTCCCGACTTCTCTGATGCGCTTGCGGGACGGAAAGAACCGCCGTGGGTTAATCATTCAAACGTCGATTTCTCCGCGCTGCATCGTGCCTTGTTAGATCTATTTCCTGCAGGTCCCCGCGTTGAGATCCAGGTACCAAACGACACTATCGATCAAGTCGCCGTCCACGGCCGGCAAGACGGCCGAAGAGGGAGGTCGATTCGCTGTGAAGATTTCGGTACCGCACTTCTGCAGGCAGCAAAGCGAGAACACGAGAGCGTCATCGACGTAAGCAAATCCTGGGCGCCGCTGCACGCGCTTAAGACGCGTTCCAAAGCTCCTCCCCCGGCAATCCTTCCTTTTGTTGTGACGGCTTCACATTTTGACAACGCGATGATTTGGCTGGCAAGCGCCCGTCCGTCGTTGGGCTTGCCTGCGGTGCCATACCCCGACCAAGAGAACAAATACAACGGTACGTTGCCGACGACGTTTATTCAACGACTGGGCGAGATCTTTGGTGTACCGTATGAGCCGATGTGCGTCCTCGATTGCATGTGTATGGACGAACCGCCCGCAGGCACGAGCTAGCTTGTCACGGGAGCGCCGAGATCGAATTTCACTGGCTTCCGAACGCAGGCCTGTTCAAAGGGCCGCGTTCGTTTGTGTGTGGCAGTGGAACCCCGCTCAGAAAGTCAGTATGTCTCGCCTTCGCAAGTCGGTTGGCGCAGGCGTCCCGGTAGATTTACTTTGTTTGATCTCTGACTACAGGGGACTTGCACTGGAACTTGACTCCTTGCCCGCGCAGCGGACTGATGGTATCGCGGTCCAGCCTAATCAAAACATTTCGACGGCCATCCGAAGGCTCGTCCAGCAGCCTCAAGTAGGAGCTGTTACCAATTCCGTGCCACACGGCGCGGACGTCTTGCGTGCCCCATTGTGAGGTTTCGGGAACGCTGCAGAAAGACACTTGCAGACCGCTAATCCTCGCGGCCGCAGTCAACTGTGTGTGTGCCGAGTCGGAGAAAAGGATCATCTCGCCTGGAACTGAACGTACGCCAAGGTTGACCATGGTCAGGTTCAAAAGCCCGGGATGAGTCGGGACGAGCAAGGCAAAAATGGAGACCACACAAAATCCTGCGGTAAAGCGCCGCGCACGCGGCTCCACCGTGAGCGGGATTACTCCGAACATAGTCGTGATGAGCATGCCGGCCGCGATGAAAAATGAGAGTGTTCCTCGAAAATTCATATCGGGTGCAGCTCGTCCGTACAGCAGCATTCCAACGAAAGGTACGGCTACTAAAAATGACATGACCGACAACGACGTGTTGCTGATCGCGCTGTGTAACGTCGAGTTTGCCGACAAGCCTTTCCTCGCTCGCCAACGGGTTTGTATAGTCACCATCAGTTTAACCAGCCAAACGGTTGCGAACGCGCCATAGCCCAATCCGACGATAGCGATCGCTGCGATGGACATCGCAGCGGAAGCAAGGAAGAATGCGTCGCCTGTAGTAAGACCGTCAGGCAAGATGTTTTCAAAGTAGCAATAGGTGACCAGCACTAGGCCACCTAGCACGATGACAGCTTTCCAAGCGAGACTGAACAGATGTGGGATAAATGTAGCGAGTGATTTAAGTGTATCGAGTAGTTTGTCGGAGAGTTGCATTTGTTGGCTCGTTGTTGAAGGAAGGTGCTGTGCGATACACAGCACCTTCAGCCTACTGGAGCCTAGTAATAGTCAAGGTGCAAAAGGCGCTCGTTATCGGGCATCTTTCACTAAAATGCGAAACCGCGAACAAACGCTGGATGTCTAGCGTGCTCTTGGTCCGTAATGTTCCGGCGGTCGGAGTCGACGACACCGTTTCGCGCGCGCATATCCGAAACAAAGAGAACAGCGGCCGTCATCTACCGGTCTTGAATAGCCGCAGTAGATCGTCACGTAGTTCAGAAACGTCCATCACGTGCTGCGCTCGAGTCACGGCTACATACAGCAGCCGCATCTCGTCCTCTTCGAGTATAAGTCGGCCATCGATGGTTTTGAACCGGAAGTCGTTTGTGACCTTAACGCGCTTCCATTGAAGACCCTTAGCGCGGTGCACGGTCGAGATGACGTAGTCGGCGTTCGACTCGGGCGTGATCCGTCGTGCAAGTGACCGGAGATACTCAGTGCCGAGTTCATCGACAATTCTGACAATAGGCAGCAGATCGCGCCCTACTGCGCTCTGCGCAAACGACTGGACCTCTTTCCACGTTTCAAATAGCGCAAAGGCTGCAGGCTTGTATGCTCTTCGTCCATCCAGCAGGAGGTCCGCGCCATCGGCAAACGCAGTGATCTCAGTGGGGCTCATTCGGATTGCTGGCTTGTGGCCTGACTCAACACCCGCCGCAAGTTGCCAGATTGCCGTGACGTTCTTTCGGCACAGAATTGCGTCCATAGGCGGCGAGACGCTTGGGTCCTCCACCAAGATCGACCCGATCGTGCTTTGGCCGCGTATCGGTGTCTTTTCGCCGAGGAGAGACAGGATTCGGCTGGCCAGCGCTGCGAATGTTTCTCCAAATCGGAACGATTCGGTTAGGGCGCACTCAGTCGCATTGATCTGGGACATTGCGTTGACCGCACCGCGCCATTCGTAGATCTGCTGATAAGGGTCGCCGACATAGACGATCTGGGCATGGTCTTGGATACCCAGGGTTGCAAGCATGACGCCGTCGCTGTCCTGGGCCTCGTCAAACAGGATGAAGTCTGAGTCAATTCGGGGTTTCGTTTCCGCCCACACTTTCAGATATACGTCGGGGATGATCGCGCTGCAGCCGCGAGGATCGATGCTTTCGTTCCATAAACGCACGACGCTTGGGAGCAAATACTCGCGTAGAGAACGTGCAGCGTGGTCGTGGACCTTCTCGTCGACGGGGATGTGAAATGGCGCCGGTTGCGGCTCGGGAGATCGACAGAATCGACCAAGCCCGTCGGTGATCATTCTGCCAATCTCAAATGGCGTGATTTCCGCCATTTTGCCGGTGATCAACTCGGCTTCGACGGCGCCAAGGCCATACCGCATGGCTAATTCGTGGGGCGATTCCGCTGGAAGATTCACCCGCGCCGTGAGGCGCGAAGGAACAGAAGAGTAGGCGAGGGAGTGAACCGTTCGAGCACTGACATTTGCGGGAAAGCCGAGTCGGGCGTGATCAGCGATCTCCTTGTTGAAAGCGAGATAGCTGCCGCGCCGACTTGAAAGCTCTTGGGCGATCAATCTAAGGGTAGAGGTTTTCCCGGCACCCGCGTATGCCTTGATCTTGAGATCGTTGCCCGCTCGAACCGCGTCGACGACGGCAATTTGTTCGAGTGTGGGCTTAAATAATGACGGCATTAGGAAAATTCGGAAGGGCGGAAGTTTAGGATAGCGGCTTGGACCGGGGCCGCTTAGCAGGAGGTTCCGACTGCGTTTCCCAGCAAAATTGCACTGCGGAACGTTCCCGGAACCGTAGCTCGGCAGTGACATGGGATTGGCGCGACCTACACCGCGGCGCGTTGCGGTCTTTGACACGCGGTACC
>Ga0163162_10002649_pt1 | contig 16971 bp, 13 predicted proteins | sample S55metaG_FD_115310 | JGI IMG/M metagenome (GOLD analysis project Ga0163162, IMG submission 115310) | Switchgrass rhizosphere microbial communities from Kellogg Biological Station, Michigan, USA - S5-5 metaG | ecosystem: Host-associated > Plants > Roots > Rhizosphere > Soil | place: USA...
CGCTCGGGCAGCGGATCGCGCATCGGCAGCCGCATGCTCAGGCGGCCACGCGCCACCGACAGCACGAACGCATCGTGCTCCGACAGGTGGCGCGCGGTGTCGAGCAGCGCGCCCGACAGCGGGCCCGACAGCCACCGCAGCAGCCACGGCTTGACGCTGGCGACGCCGCCGAAGCGCATGCCCAGCGATTGCAGCTCGGCGGCGCTGAGCTTCGAGTACATCACCAGCCAGCGGATCTCGGTGGGCGTCGGCGTGTCGATGCGCAACTGCACGCCCTGCACGTACTCGTCGTAGACCTTGGCTTCCGAGGTCTCCATCAAGCGCCGGTTGAGCACCATCAGCTGCAGGTCACGGTGCAGTCCCAGCTCGGCAGCGAAGCGCAGCTCGGAGCCCGCGATGTACGGCCGGTGCGACGGCCCCCACTCGATGCGCCACGACACGCTGCGGTGCGCGCCGTCGAGCACGAACCCGTCGTCGTCGCGCATGCGGCGCCAGTGCGCGCCGTTCGCGCGTGCCCACCGCTCAACGCCCTGCAGGCCCGGCTTCGGTGTCGCAGCAGACCACCAGCGCTTGAGGAGTGCGAGCATACGGTAGAGTGCGCGCGCTGCACGAATGCGGGAGTGGCGATGTTCGAAGTGTATTCCTGGGCCACGCCCAACGGCCACAAGGTGCACATCATGCTTGAGGAATGCGCACTCCCCTACAAGGTGGTGGCGGTCGACATCGGTGCCGGCGACCAGTTCAAGCCCGAGTTTCTGGCGATCAGCCCGAACAACAAGATCCCGGCGCTGGTGGACCCCGATGGTCCGGACGGCAAACCGCTCGCGTTGTTCGAATCCGGCGCCATCCTGCTGTACCTGGCCGGCAAGACCGCGCGCTTCCTGCCCGACGACACGCGCGGCAAGTACCAGGTGCTGCAGTGGCTGATGTTCCAGATGGCCCACGTGGGGCCGATGCTGGGGCAGGCACACCACTTCCGCATCTACGCGCCGGAGAAGATCGGCTACGCGATCGACCGCTACAGCAACGAGACGCGCCGCCTGTACCGCGTGATGGACGATCAGCTTGCGAAGTCGCGCTACATCGCCGGCAACGACTACTCGATCGCCGACATGGCGATCTTCCCGTGGCTGCGCGGCTGGAAGAACCAGGGCATCGACTGGAGCGAATTTCCACACCTGAAGGGCTGGTTCGACGAGATCGCCGCGCGGCCGGCGGTGGTGCGCGCGGTGGAAGTGCTGGCCGAGCGCCGACGGTCGATCACCGACGACAAGGCCCGCAGCGTGCTGTTCGGCGCCGAGCAGTACCGCCGCCACTGACAGCGCCGCGCCAGCGCTCTGCCTAGAATGCGGCGCGGCCCCAGCGGTTCCGCCTGCCCGTAGCTCAGCTGGATAGAGCAGCTGCCTTCTAAGCAGCAGGCCGGGGGTTCGAGTCCCTCCGGGCAGGCCACTGCGCAAACGGCCACGCGATGGCGTCACCGACCGCAAAACGACAAACGGCACCGGAAGGTGCCGCCATGTTCATCCGTGCGTGTGTGGTGGGCGGTGCAGGTTTCGAACCTGCGACCTCGTCGGTGTGAACGACGCGCTCTACCCCTGAGCTAACCGCCCGGCAACGGGGCGCAAATTATGCCACGCGCTCGCGCCACAACGTGCGGCCGCCGCTCGCCTTGTCGAGCTCGGCCAGCAGCGCTGCATGCGCGGCCAGCTCGTCGTCGCTGGGCTCGATCACGATGAGCTCGAAGCTCGACAGATCGATCATCGGCCCCGCGTGCGCACCGAGGCTCGCGCCCTGAGTGGCATCGATCACCAGCGAGTCCTGGCCACGCGTCATGCGGATGTACACCTCGGCCAGCAATCCGGCATCGAGCAGCGCGCCGTGCAACGTGCGGTTGGTGTTGTCGACCTCCAGGCGCCGGCACAGTGCGTCGAGAGAATTGGCTTTGCCGGGGTACATCTCGCGCGCCAGCGCGAGCGAATCGGTGACGCTGCCGACGCAGCTGACGAACGTCGGTTTGTCGAGCCGCTGCAACTCGGCCTCCAGGAAGCCGACGTCGAACGGCGCGTTGTGCGCGATCACCTCGGCGCCGGCGAGAAACTCGATCAGTTCGTCGGCCACCGCGCCGAACAGCGGCTTGTCGGCGAGGAACTCGTCGGTCAAGCCGTGCACCTTGAGCGCATCGTTGCTGTTGGTGCGCTGCGGGTTGACGTAGAAATGCTTGGTGCGGCCGGTGAGGCGCCGATTGACCATCTCGACGCACCCGATCTCGATGATGCGATCGCCGCTCTCGTGCGACAAACCGGTGGTCTCGGTGTCGAGGAAGACCAGGCGGGTCATGCGGTCGCCCTCGCCTGGCGACGCCCCGCCCACATCATCAGGGCGATGCCGGCCAGCACCATCGGCACGCACAGCCACTGGCCGCGCGACAGGCCCAGCGCTTGCAGGCCCAGAAACGCATCGGGCTCGCGGAAGTACTCGGCGATGAACCGCAGCACGCCATAGCCGACCAGGAAGGCGCCCGACACCTGGCCGGTGGGGCGCGGCTGCCGCGCGTACAGCCACAGCACGACGAACAGCAGCAAGCCTTCGAGTCCAAACTGGTACAGCTGCGACGGATGGCGCGGCTCGGGCGAGCCCGACTGCGGAAACACCATCGCCCACGGCAGGTCGGCGCTGGCCGGACGGCCCCACAACTCGCCGTTGATGAAGTTGCCGATGCGCCCTGCCGCCAGCCCTGTGGGCACGCATGGCGCGACCAGATCCGATACCTGCAGGAACGGCCGCTGACGCATGCGCCCGAACAAGGCCATCGCCGCGATCGCGCCGAGCAGCCCGCCATGGAATGCCATGCCGCCCTTCCAGACCGCGAACGACTCAAGCGGATGCGCCGCGTAGTAGCCTGGCTTGTAGAACAGCACGTAGCCCAGCCGCCCGCCGATCACCACGCCGAGCACGCCGTAGAACAGCAGGTCTTCGACATCGCGCTTGCTCCAGCCGCTGTCGCTGTAGGGCGGCCACCCGGCGCGCAGTCGCGCCAGCCACAGGAACAGCGCGAAGGCAACCAGATAGGTCAGCCCGTACCAGTGCACGGCGATCGGAATGCCGATGCGCGACAGATCGAGCGCGACCGGATCGAACTGCGGATGCACCAGCATCGGTGAGAGGCCTCCATCAAAAAAACCGAGCGCGATTGTCGCCGCAAACGCCGACCCTCCCGCAGCGCGGGCGCTACGATATGTGCGGCGCATCTTCCGCACCAGGCACCACACAGGACGCTTCGCATGAGCATGAACCGCCGCTCCAGGAACATCACCGAAGGCGTGGCGCGCGCGCCCAACCGCTCGATGTATTACGCGATGGGCTACCAGGCCGACGACTTCGCCAAGCCGATGATCGGCGTGGCCAACGGACACTCGACGATCACGCCGTGCAACTCGGGCCTGCAGCGGCTGGCCGATGCGGCGGTCGATGCGCTCAAACAGGCCGGCGCCAACCCGCAGATCTTCGGCACGCCGACGATCAGCGACGGCATGGCGATGGGCACCGAAGGCATGAAGTACTCGTTGGTGTCGCGCGAGGTGATCGCCGATTGCGTCGAGACGTGCGTCGGCGGTCAGTGGATGGACGGCGTGCTGGTGATCGGTGGCTGCGACAAGAACATGCCCGGCGGCATGATGGGCATCCTGCGCGCCAACGTGCCGGCGGTGTACGTGTACGGCGGCACCATCCTGCCCGGTAGGTACAAGGGCCAGGACCTCAACATCGTCAGCGTGTTCGAAGCGGTGGGCCAGTTCTCGGCCGGCCGCATGAGCGAAGAAGAGTTTTGCCAGATCGAGCGGCGTGCCATCCCCGGCAGCGGCTCGTGCGGCGGCATGTACACCGCCAACACGATGAGCTCGGCCTTCGAGGCGCTCGGCATGAGCCTGCCGTATTCATCGACGATGGCCAACGTCGAGGACGAGATCGTCGGCACTGTTCGGCGAGCCGCGCAGGCGCTGGTCGAGGCGGTGAAGCGCGATCTGAAGCCGCGCGACATCGTCACCAAGCAGGCGATCGAGAACGCCGTGGCGGTGATCATGGCCACCGGGGGCTCGACCAATGCGGTGCTGCACTTCCTGGCGATCGCGCACGCCGCCGAGGTGCCATGGACGATCGATGACTTCGAGCGCATGCGCCAGAAGGTGCCGGTGCTGTGCGACCTGAAGCCGAGCGGCAAGTACCTCGCGGTCGACCTGCATCGTGCCGGTGGCATCCCGCAGGTGATGAAGGTGCTGCTGAAGGCCGGCTTGCTGCACGGCGACTGCATGACCATCACGGGCAAGACCATCGCCGAGACCCTGGCTGACGTGCCCGACGCACCGCGCCGGGACCAGGACGTGATCCGCACCGTCGCCGAGCCGATGTACGAGCAGGGGCACCTCGCGATCCTCAGAGGCAACCTGTCGCCCGAAGGCTGCGTGGCCAAGATCACCGGCCTGAAGAACCCGGTGATCACCGGCCCGGCGCGCGTGTTCGACGACGAGCAGTCCGGGCTGGCGGCGATCATGGCGGGGCAGATCAAGGCCGGCGACGTGATGGTGCTGCGCTACCTCGGCCCGCGCGGCGGCCCGGGCATGCCCGAGATGCTGGCGCCGACCAGCGCGCTGATCGGCCAGGGTCTCGGCGAATCGGTGGGCCTGATCACCGACGGCCGCTTCTCAGGCGGTACCTGGGGCATGGTGGTCGGCCACGTCGCACCCGAGGCGTATGCCGGCGGCCTGATCGCGCTGGTGCACGAAGGCGACTCGATCACGATCGACGCGCATCAGCTGCGGCTGCAGCTGAACGTGAGCGACGCCGAGATCGTGCAGCGCCGCGCCGCATGGCGCGCGCCGGCGCCGCGCTACATGCGCGGCGTATTGGCCAAATTCTGGAAGAACGCGTCGAGCGCCAGCGTCGGCGCGGTGCTCGACCGCTACGACGAAGGCTGAAGCCTCAGGCGGGCTGGTCGTCCGCGGGGCGCGTGGGGGGGAGTTCCTGCCGGCTCGGCAGGAAGGCGGTGATCACGTCGCGGTTGTGGCGCTCGTCTTCGGTCTTCTTCACGGCTGCCATCGGCTGCGCAACGGCGCGCGCTTCCTTGATCACGGTCACCTTGCGGTCGCGCCGCCAGTTGAGGCCGAGTGCATCCATGTGGCGGCGACGCCGCTCTTCCTTGCGCTCGTCCAGTTTGTCCATTTCGCGGCGTTTGGTGATGCCGGTGGCATCGGCAAACGACCACCACGCCATCGCGAGGCCGAACGGCAACAGGATCCACAGCCACGACCAATCGGCCGCAAAACCGACCTCGGTCAGCTTCATCGCCAGCAGCAGACAGCCGACCACCACGAACCACATACTCGTCTCCCGAGCCTCGCCGCGGGGCACCCCGAAGGGCGTCAACCAAGCGACCTAAAATCCCGTTCAGCCCATCGTAATCCGAGCCTACCGACCTCGCCGAAAGGAAACCATGAAAAAGCTCGCTCTCGCGACGATTGTTGCCGCTGCTGTGACGCCGGCCGCATTCGCCAACCCGGCCTTGGCCGAAAAGAAGAATTGCCTGGCCTGCCACCAGGTCGACAAGAAGCTGGTGGGTCCGGCCTACAAGGAAGTCGCCGCCAAGTACGCGGGCCAGAAGGACGCCGCCGCCAAACTCGCCGAGAAGATCCAGAAGGGCGGCACCGGCGTGTGGGGTCAGATCCCGATGCCGGCCAATCCGCAGGTCAACGCCGAAGAGGCCACGACGCTGGCGAACTGGATCCTGTCGCTGAAATGAGCGCGCGAGCATGAAACACGGCCCCGCGCGCGGGGCCGTTTGCTTTCCTGGCGCGCGATCCGTCGAGGGACACGCTCCGCGCTGGCGCGAGGCCTGGATCAGTTGGACTGCGCCAGTTGCTCCAGGATCGCAGGATTCTCCAATGTGCTGGTGTCCTGCGTGATCGCCTCGCCCTTGGCGATCGAGCGCAGCAGGCGGCGCATGATCTTGCCCGAACGGGTCTTCGGCAGGTTGTCGCCGAAGCGGATGTCCTTCGGCTTGGCGATCGGGCCGATCTCCTTGGCGACCCAGTTGCGCAGTTCGTTGGCGATCTTCTTGGCTTCCTCGCCGCTCGGCCGTGCCCGCTTGAGCACGACGAATGCGCACACGGCCTCGCCGGTCAGATCGTCGGGCCGACCGACCACTGCCGCTTCGGCCACCAACTCGGTGTGCGCGACCAGCGCCGATTCGACCTCCATGGTGCCGAGTCGGTGCCCCGAGACATTGAGCACATCGTCGATGCGCCCCGTGATCGTGAAGTAGCCGCGCTGGACGTCGCGGCTGGCCCCGTCGCCCGCCAGGTAGTAGCCCTTCAGTTCAGGCGGGTAGTAGCTCTTCTTGAAGCGATCGGGATCGCCCCAGATCGTGCGGATCATGCTGGGCCACGGCTTCTTGATGACCAGGATGCCGCCCTGCCCGTTGGGCAAGTCGCCGCCGGTCTCGTCGACGATCGCCGCCGTGACGCCGGGAAACGGCAACGTGCACGAGCCGGGCACCAGCGGCGTCACGCCAGGCAGTGGCGTGATCATGTGGCCGCCGGTCTCGGTCTGCCACCAGGTGTCGACGATCGGGCAACGGCCGCCGCCCACGTGCTGGTGGTACCACTCCCACGCAGCCGGGTTGATCGGCTCGCCCACCGAGCCGAGCAGGCGCAACGAGCCGAGCTGATAGTTTCTCGGGTGCGCCGCCGGGTTGGTCTCCGCTGCCTTGATCAGCGAGCGGATCGCGGTGGGGGCCGTGTAGAACACGGTCACCTTGTGCGACTGGATCATCTTCCAGAAGCGGCCGGCATCGGGGTACGTCGGCACGCCCTCGAACACGATCTCGGTGCCGCCGCAAGCCAGCGGGCCGTACACGATGTAGGTGTGGCCGGTGACCCAGCCGATGTCGGCGGTGCACCAGAACACGTCCTCGGGCTTGAGATCGAACGTCCACTTGGTGGTCAACGCCGCATGCAGCAGGTAGCCGCCCGTCGCGTGTTGCACCCCCTTGGGTTTGCCGGTGGAGCCCGATGTGTAGAGCAGGAACAGCGGATGCTCGGCGCTCACCCACTCGGGCTCGCAGGTGGCGGCCTGGCTGGCGACCACCTCGTGCAGCCACTTGTCGCGCGCGCCGTTCCATTGGATCGAGCCGCCGGTGCGCCGGTAGACGATCACGTTGCGGATGCTCTCGCAGCCGCCCATCGCGAGTGCCTCGTCGACGATGCTCTTCAGGCCGAGGGCCTTGCCGCCGCGCATCTGCTCGTCGGCCGTGATCACCATCACCGCCCCGGCGTCCTCGATGCGATCGCGCAGGCTCTGCGCCGAGAAGCCCCCGAACACCACCGAGTGCGTCGCGCCGATGCGGGCGCACGCCTGCATCGCGGCGACCCCCTCGATCGACATCGGCATGTAGACGACCACGCGGTCGCCTTTCTTGACGCCGTTCGCGCGCAGCGCGTTGGCGAGTTTGCACACGCGCTCGAGCAGTTGACTGTAGGTGATGCGAGCGACGGTGCCGTCGTCGGCCTCGAAGATGATGGCCGTCTTGCCGCCGAGGCCGCGTTCGACCTGCAGGTCGAGGCAGTTGTACGAAGCATTCAGCGTGCCGTCCTCGAACCACTTGAAGAACGGCGCCTTGCTGTCGTCGAGCGCCTTGGTGAACGGCGTCTTCCAGCGCACGTGCTCGCGCGCCAGGCGCGCCCAGTAGCCGGCGTAGTCGGTGTCGGCTTCCTGGCACAGCGCCTCGTACGCCTGCATGCCCGACACGGCCGCGTGCTTCACGATGTCGGCCGAAGGTGGATAAACGCGTAGCTCGCTCATGTTGTCTCCTGATGCCGTGACAGCTCACCTGCCTGTGCTGCGGTGCAGCGGTGCACTGTGACGCCTCGCGCTGACGAAGTCCTTACTCTAACGACTGGCCGTCTAGGCCCGCCACTAGAATTCGCCCGCCCTCGACGCGGCCTTTTGCACCTCTCCGACGGCCTTGACCGCGGCCTCCCGGACGCCACTCAGAAGATCAAAGCGAGCGACGAATCATCGGCATCAGCTCCATCCATCTGTTTGACATTACCCTCGAAGAGCCAATCGACATCTAGAAGACGACGGCCATCGCGATCCGCTGGGCGTCCGCTCGGCGCTGGCCTCGCCAACTCGAAGTCGACATCGTGATCATCGGCCGGGTGGCCGACGCCTGCTAGCCCGCCCGACGCCGTCGCCGCACGCGCCTGGGCGCGTTCTCATTTGAGCAGGGCTAAACTGATCGGTCCCGAGCCGAGAGAAGTCGAACCATGCCCATGATCCTGCGCGCCAACGATCTGATCGAAACAGTCGCCGCCGCCCTGCAGTACATCAGCTACTACCACCCGGCCGACTACATCAGCCACCTGGCACAGGCCTATCAGACGGAGCAAAGCGCGGCGGCCAAGGATGCGATCGCGCAGATCCTCACCAACTCGCGCCTGTGCGCCGAGGGCCGTCGTCCGATCTGCCAGGACACCGGCATCGTCAACGTGTTTTTGAAGATCGGGATGGACGTGCGCTTCGAGGGATTCAGCGGCTCGCTGGAGGATGCCGTCAACGAAGGCGTGCGCCGCGGCTACCTCGACCCGGACAACAAGCTGCGCGCTTCGATCCTCGACGACCCGTTGTTCGAGCGCAAGAACACGCGTGACAATACACCGGCCGTGATTCACGTGGAACTGGTGCCTGGCACGACGGTGGATGTGACGGTTGCCGCAAAAGGCGGCGGCAGCGAGAACAAGAGCAAGTTCGTGATGATGAATCCCAGCGACAGCCTGGTCGACTGGGTGCTGAAAACGGTGCCGACGATGGGCGCGGGCTGGTGCCCGCCGGGCATGCTCGGCATCGGCGTCGGCGGCACCGCCGAGCGCGCGATGCTGCTGGCCAAGCAGGCGCTGATGGAAGACATCGACATGGCCGCGCTGCTGCAGCGCGGGCCGAGCAACAAGCTCGAGGAACTGCGCATCGAGCTGTATGACAAGGTCAACGCGCTGGGCATCGGCGCGCAAGGGCTCGGCGGCCTCACCACCGTGCTCGACGTGAAGATCAAGACCTACCCAACGCATGCCGCGAGCAAGCCGGTGGCGATGATCCCCAACTGCGCGGCCACGCGCCACGCTCACGTGGTGCTCGATGGGTCGGGCCCGGCGTACCTCGAGCCGCCGAGCCTCGACTTGTGGCCCGATGTGCACTGGGCGCCCGACTACAACAAGAGTCGCAAGGTCGACTTGAACGCACTGACGCCGGCCGAAGTGGCGAGCTGGAGTCCTGGCGACACGCTGCTGCTGTCGGGCCGCATGCTGACCGGGCGCGACGCCGCGCACAAGCGCATCCAGGACATGCTCAGCAAGGGCGAGAGGCTGCCGGTGGATTTCACCAACCGCGTCATCTACTACGTCGGTCCGGTCGACCCGGTGCGCGACGAAGTGGTCGGCCCGGCTGGCCCCACCACCGCGACGCGGATGGACAAGTTCACCGAGATGATGCTGGCGAAGACCGGCTTGATCGCGATGATTGGCAAGGCCGAGCGCGGGCCGGTTGCGATCGACGCGATCCGCAAGCACAAGAGCGCTTACTTGATGGCGGTGGGCGGCGCTGCCTATCTGGTGGCCAAAGCGATCAAAGGGGCCAAGGTGGTGGGCTTTGCCGACCTCGGCATGGAAGCGATCTACGAGTTCGACGTCAAGGACATGCCGGTGACCGTCGCGGTCGATGCCGGTGGCACCAGCGTGCACAACACCGGACCGCGCGAGTGGCAGGCGCGCATCGGCAAGATCCCGGTTGCCACGGCCTGACGCGCGGCCTCACGCCGCCACGGCAACGGCCCCGCTCGGCAGCGGCTGCGCCACGAAGGCAGCAAAGGCGTGCGGCTCCAGCGCACGTGCGAACAGAAAACCCTGCAATTCGTCGCACCCCAGCGCAGTGAGCAGCTCGGCCTGGCGCGGCGTCTCGACGCCTTCGGCCACCACCCGCAGGTGCAGTGCGCGCGCCAGCGCGACGATCGAGCGAGTCAGCGCGAGCGCGCTGTCGCGCTCCCCGAGCTCGGCCACGAAACTGCGGTCGACCTTCAGCACGGCAATTGGCAGCTTGTGCAAATACGACAGCGACGAATAGCCGGTGCCGAAATCGTCCAACGCGATTCGAATGCCGGTGTCGTGCAACTGCTGCAGCGTGCGGATCGCGCTCGTCGCGTCTCCCATGAAGATCGACTCGGTCACTTCCAGCTCGAGATCGCTTGGCCGCAGCTGCGCGCGCTGCAGCGCTTGGGCCACCCGGCCCGGCAGGCTCGGCGAGTGCAGCTGACGCGTCGACAGGTTGACGGCGATCGATTCCAACGCAAGGCCGTTCGAACGCCAGTGCGCCAGCTGCGCAATGGCCTGCTCGATGACCCAAAACCCCACTTCGTCGATCAGGCCGGTCTCTTCGAGCAATTCGATGAATGTGCTCGCCGGCACGAAGCCGCGCCCCGGGTGCCGCCAGCGCAGCAGGGCCTCGGCGCACGCGACGACGCCGCGCCGCAGGTCGATGCGCGGCTGGTAGTGCAGCTGCAGCTCGTTGCGCGCCACCGCATGTCGCAGGTCGCCGAGCAGCGCGGCGCGCTCGGCGACGCGCGCGTCGAGCGCCGGCTCGAACCAGGCAACGCCGGCGCCACCGCGTGCCTTGGCGCTGTACATCGCCATGTCGGCGCGCCGCATCAGATCGAGCGCATTCGCGCCGTGCTCCGGATGGTGGGCCAGTCCGATGCTGGCCCCGATCACTGCACTGTGCGCACCGAGCGCAACCGGTTGCGCCAGTTGCGCGCACAGATCGCGGGCCAACGCGTCGGCAGCGCCGCGTGACCCCGGTACGATGACCACGAACTCGTCGCCGCCGGGGCGCGCCACCAGCATTTCCCCGGGCACGCGCTGTTGCAGGCGCGCCGCGACGACGCACAACAGTTCGTCGCCGACCTGGTGGCCGAGCGAGTCGTTGACTTCCTTGAAGCGATCGAGGTCGATGAACAGCAGACTGAACGGCGCGGGCTGCTCCTGCGCCACGCGCGCCTCGATCGCCTCGTAGAGGCCGGCCCGGTTGGCCAGGCCCGTGAGGCTGTCGTGCGTGGCGCGCTCCAGCAATCGGCGCTCGCGATCCGCGCTCGACAGCGTCACCGATACGCGATCGCACAACTCGGCGATCTCGCGCTGCGCCTCGGCGTCGTCCAGGCCTGCTGGGTCACCACCCACCACCAGCATGGCGAGCACCTCGGCGCCGGCCTTGGCGCAACGCAGGCGCAGGCGCTGCGCCGGCCAGCGCATCAGGCCGAGCAACCAGGGCGGCGGCTCGTCGCAGCGCAACTCCTCGTCCACTGCAAGCTGCGCGAGACGAACCACATCGGCGCGCGGCACGCTGATCATCGCGAACGGTGCCTGCGCGCTGTGCACGCGGGCCAAGCGTTGCGACCCACGGTCGAACTCGACGATGCAGGCCAGCACTCCGGGCACCACCTGCTCCAGCCGTTGCGTCACGCGTTGCAGGACGCGCGGCACGTTCAGGCCGTTCAGGATCTCGTGATCGATCGACGATTGCACCTGCAGAGCCTGCATCTGGTGATCGATGCGTTCGGCCATGTGGTTGAACGAACGCGCCAGCTCGCCGAACTCGTCGCCGGCGCGCAATTGCACGCGGGCCCCGAAATCGCGTTCGGAGAGCCGCCGCGTGCCGGCGATCAGACGCTCCAGCGGCACCATCGTGCGGCGCACCTGGATCAACGCCAGCATGCCTACCAGCAGCAGCGTGGCGGTCGCCACCAACGCCGACAGACGCGCCAGCGGGGCCGTGCCCGTTGCGGCCGCGGCGGCATCCATCGACACCAGCGTCCAGTCGGCAATGCCAAAGTCAGACCGCAGGAACAGCTGCCAGCGCACGCCCGCTGCGTCCTGCGGCCGCACGTCGGCGCGCAGCGCAGTCTGGTCGGCCGCGCTCCAGCCCGGGCAGAACACCGGCCGCCACGCGGCTTCGAACACGCAGATGCGCGAGCCGCTGGCGTCGAGCGACAGCTCGGCGAACAAAAAGGCGGGGTCGATTTCGGCGATCCACATCTCGCCGCGACGCGGCTCGTGGCCGAGCACGATCAGCACCGCACGGGCATCGCGATCGCTGGCCGGCCCCAACACCAGCGTGGCCGCGCCACTCGCCACCAGGGGTTGTGTCGCCAGGGCCAGCTCGCGCCAGCGTCGTGCCAATGGCGCACTGCCGTCGAGCCACCGGCCTTGAGCGTCGATGTGCGCGACATCGGTCAGGACGCGGGCGCCGGCTCGGTTGACTGGCGGGTCGGCTTCGATGCGACCGCTGCCCGCCACGCTGTGCAGCGCAGCGCGTGCCACCAACAACCGGTCGAGCAGTCCCATGCCGGCGAACTTGGTCAGCTGCGCCTGCTGACGTGCCGCCTGCGTCTCGAACTGCGAAGACAGCATCGCGTGCATCGCGACGCCGAACAGCGCGATCGGCGCCGCGGCCGCAAGCAGCAGCGTCCAGAAGATGCGACGACCGGCGCGGCTGCGCAGGAAGGTGCCTTCAAGTCGCATCGATCTGCCGTGAACGACCCGCTCGCCGCTGCGCCGCGGGCTCAATAGTCCGACGCCGCGCCGACGAACGCGCCGTTGTTGGCGCGCACGATGTCGTCGCGGCTGTACTTGGCAGTCAACGGCGCGGCCGTGAGTCCGTCGGGGCCCATGCTGTAGAGGTCGAAATCGGTGTTGATCGGCACCAGCGAGTGGTCCTTGCGCGCTTGGCCGTGCCCTTTCTTGTCGCCGAGGTTGAGATAGCCGTAGGGGTGGCCCCAGGGATCGAGTTTGTTCCCCAGCCCGACGTCGGCCAAGTTGTCGGGGTACGCATGCGCGTCCTGGTAGTAGTTGGCGATGATCGCCGACATGGCCATGATGTCCTGCTTGGCTTGGTTGATGCGCATGCGCTCGCGGTACTGCTGGTATGAGGGCAGTGCGATGCCGAGCAGCACCGCCGCCACGCACAGCGCGATCATCAACTCCACCAGTGTGAACCCGGCATGGGTGCGGCGTCGTATCGCCCACGCATGAAGTCCGGGCGCGATCAATCGGCTCACGTGCCGCCCCCTCGATGAATCGATTCTCGGCTGGGCGACGCCAAACTGAAGTCAGCAAATCACGCCGGGTTGCACACCGTTGCAACAGCCCCCCGACGAGGTGCTTGCGCGCGGCACGCAGCGTGACGCAGTGGGCGCCGCGCTAGGCCTGACGCACCACGCGCTGCGGGAACGGGATGTCGACGCCGTGCTCGGTGAGGCAACGCAGCACGGCCATGTTGACGTCGCTGCGCACGTTGCCCTGACCGTTTTCCACGTCGGCGATCCAGAACACGATCGTCAGCTCGAGCCCGTCGGCGGCAAAGTTCGACAGCTGCACCGCACTGGGTGGATCGTTCAGCACCCGTGGCACCGCATGCACCGCGTCACTCAACAGCGGCAGCAGCCGCGCCAGGTCGGTGCCGTAGGCCACCTGCACGACGGTGGTCAACGCCAGCTTCGGATCGGCGAACGAACAGTTCTCCACGCGCTGCGTGATCAGCATCTCGTTGGGCACCAGCGATTCGCGGCCGTTGCCGGCGCGCACGACGGTGTAGCGGGTGGTGATGTCGGTGATGCGGCCCTCGAAGCCATCGACCTTGATGGTGTCGCCGATGCGCAGGCTGCGCTCGGCGAGGATCACGAAGCCCGAGACGTAGTTGGCCGCCAGCTTCTGCAGGCCGAAGCCGATGCCCACGCCGAGGGCGCCGCCGAGCACCGACAGCGCGGTCAGCGGGATGCCGGCGGCCGACAGCGCGACCAAGGCGCCCACCAGCAGCAGCAATGCGCGGGTCGCGTTGGCGAGGATCTTGCGCACCGACATGTTCACGCGCTGCGCGCGCATCAGCCGCGACTCGACCACCGCCGACAGCCACAGCACCAGCACCAGCGCGGTGAGCGCCGTCAAGCCGCCCTGGATGATCGCCAGCAGCGTGACGTTGTTGCCGGCGATCTTCCAGTGCAGCTCCTCCATCGCATCGAGCAGCATCGGCAGCAGGTCGGTGACCCACAGCACCATGCCGAGCCACACCAGCCACGACAGCGTGCGCGCGAACGCATCGACCGCGCGCGAGTTCGGGAACGCCACCGCCAGCACGCGCGCCAGGGTGCGGATGATCGCGAGGCTGGCGAAGATCGGAACCGCCAGGCGCAACAGGCCGATCGGCATCACGCCCGCCAGCGCCGCGCGCGCCACCAGCACCAACGCCAGCACCAGCAGCGGGAACAGCACGCCATCGACGGCGCGCACGCCGAACCAGACGCTGTCGGGCGCGCGGCGGCGCGCAGCGACCACGGTCAGCCAGGCCACGCCGATGCACGCCGCCACCACGCCGAGTTCGATCAGCGCACTGGTCTGCGTCAGCGCAGCCCAGATCTGGACGAGCGTTTCGCCGGCGCGCACGCTCAGCCTTTCACGGCCGCGCAGCGACGCACGGGCTCGATGGGGCGGTCACTAGACCTCGGCCAGCACGCGCAGGTGGCTGGCGACGCTGCGTGCCAGTGCGCCGAGGTTGTAGCCACCTTCCAAGCACGACACGATGCGACCCTGTGCGTGGCGATCGGCCACGTCCTTGACGCGCTGCGTGATCCAGGTGTAGTCCGCTTCCACCAAGCCGAGCTGGCCGAGCTCGTCTTCGCGGTGGGCGTCGAAGCCGGCCGAGATGAAGATCATCTGCGGCTCGAAGGCCTCCAGGCGCGGCATCCAATTGGCTTCGATCAGGTCGCGAATCTCGGGGCCGCGCGTGTAGGGACGCACCGGCAGATTGACCATGTTGGTGCCCTTCGGGACCGTGCCGCTGCCCGGGTAAAGGGGGTGCTGGAAGAAGCTGGCCATCAGGATGCGGTCGTCGCCGGCGACGATGTCCTCGGTGCCGTTGCCGTGGTGCACGTCGAAATCGATGATCGCCACCCGCTGCAGCCCCAGTTCGTCGAGCGCATGACGCGCCGCCACCGCGACGTTGTTGTAGAAGCAGAAGCCCATCGCCGTGTCGCGGGTGGCGTGGTGTCCGGGCGGGCGCACCGCGCAGAACGCGGTGCGCGCCTCGCCACGCATCACCGCCTCGGTGGCGGCCACCGCGGCGCCGGCGGCGCGCTGCACCGCGCGCCGCGTGTGCGCGCAGGCGATCGTGTCGGGGTCGAATGCGTGGTGGTCGCCGCTGGTTTCCAGATCGAGCAACACGGCGTCGAGCTCCGACACGAAGCCGGCCGTGTGGGCGCGCTTGAGCGCTTCGAGGTCGACCAGCGGCGCATCGCGGAACGTCAACGCCGTGTCGAGCCCGGTGGCGCGCAGGTGATCGGTGATCGCATCGAGGCGCGCGCCGCACTCCGGGTGGCCGCGACCCATATCGTGCAAACGGCACTCGGGGTGGGTGAACACGAGCGTGGTCATTCGAGGCCCCATGACTTTTCGGTTAAGGTGCCGCGCATGGCTGACAACAACGACGTCACCCGCCAGCTGTCGGCGTTGGTGGATCAGATTAGCACGATCATCGTCGGCAAGCGGTCGCAGATCGAAGACTGCGTGGCCTGCCTGCTCGCGGGCGGGCATCTGCTGATCGAGGACGTGCCCGGCGTCGGCAAGACCACGCTGGCGCATGCGCTATCTGTGTCGCTCGGCTTGAAGTTCTCGCGCGTGCAGTTCACCGCCGACCTGATGCCGTCCGACCTGGTGGGGGTCAGTGTCTACGAGCGCAGCAAGGAAACCTTCGTGTTCCACCCGGGCCCGGTGTTCGCGCAGGTCCTGCTGGCCGACGAGATCAACCGGGCCGGCCCCAAGACGCAAAGCGCGCTGCTGGAGGCGATGGAAGAGCACCAGGTGACGGTGGAGAGCGAGACGCGTGCGTTGCCCAAGCCATTCTTCGTGATCGCGACCCAAAACCCGGTCGATCAGATCGGCACCTATCCGCTGCCGGAGTCGCAGCTCGACCGCTTCCTGATGTGCATCACGCTGGGCTACCCCGACCGCGCCTCCGAGCGCGCGCTGCTGTCGGGTGTCGATCGACGCGATGCGATCGAGCGGCTGCAGCCGGTGATGACGCCGGAGCTGTTGAGTTCGGCGCAGGCACTGGTGCACGGCGTGCACGCCGCCGACGCGCTGCTCGATTACCTGCAGGCGCTGATCGCCGCCACGCGCTCGGGCCAGTGGTTCGAGGAAGGCTTGAGTCCGCGCGCCGGCATCGCCTGGCTGCGCGCGGCGCGCGCGCGTGCGCTGATGGCGCGGCGCGATTACGTCGCCCCCGACGATCTGCAGGCAGTGGCGCAGCAGACCATCGCCCATCGTCTGGTGCCGGTGTCGGGCGCCGGACGCGGCCGAGTCGAACAGGTGCGAGCGATGCTGGAGTCGGTCGCCTTGCCGTGAGTGCCGTGCGGCCGCTCCGAAGGCGCGCGCTCCCCGTTGAGGGGATCGGCGCGCAGCGCCGCAGGGGGCCACCATGATCGCCGAGCGCATCCGCAGCTGGTTCGAGAACCGCCTGCCGGTCAGCGACACCCACACGCTGACCCAAGGCAACATCTACATCGTGCCCACCAAGGCGGGCTTCGCGTTCGCCTTCACGCTGCTGTTGATGCTGGTGGCGTCGATCAACTACCAGCTCAACCTCGGCTACCTGCTGACGTTTCTGCTGGCTGGCAGCGCGTTGGTGTCGATGCACCTGACGCACGGCACGCTGCGCGGCCTGACGCTGCGCGTGAAGCCGCCCTCCCCGGTGTTCCTCGGCCAGCCTGCCGAGGTCGAGGTGGTTCTGAACAGTCCCGGTGCGGCGCGCCACGGCATCGGGCTCAGCGTGCGTCGCAAGCGGCCGCACTTCGCCTGGTGCGACGTGCCGGCGCAGGGCAGCGCCACC
>Ga0163162_10002650_pt1 | contig 16959 bp, 8 predicted proteins | sample S55metaG_FD_115310 | JGI IMG/M metagenome (GOLD analysis project Ga0163162, IMG submission 115310) | Switchgrass rhizosphere microbial communities from Kellogg Biological Station, Michigan, USA - S5-5 metaG | ecosystem: Host-associated > Plants > Roots > Rhizosphere > Soil | place: USA: Michigan...
AACTATCAAAAAAACGACTGCTCATGCATAAAACCCGCTATTTTTTTCCCATTTTTTTGGCGATCGCCATTTTCGGGTGCAAACAACCCGACAAGCAAGGCACAACAGAGTCTTCAAAAGTGCCGGAGGAAAACAGGTTCACCAAAACCGTTTTAACACAGGGCATGGATGAACCCATGGAAATGAGTTTCCTCGACGACGGAAGAATCATTATTGTTGAAAGGAAGGGAGGTGTGAAGATTTTCGACACTAAAACCAATCAAATTAAACTCATTGCTACCATTCCCGTCAACACCAAATACACCAGCAAAGAGGGAAGGGTGAGTGAAGCCGAAGAAGGATTGATGGGCGTTGTCGCGCATCCAAAATACGCAGAGAATCATTGGATATATATGTATTACGCTGATCCGGTTGATACCAAGCATGTGTTGGCACGCTGGGAACTGCGGGGCGATTCGCTTTATCCTGCCAGCAAAAAAGTGCTGATGGAAATTCCCACACAGCGCGAAGTATGTTGTCATACCGGCGGCGGAATGGCTTTCGATAGTGATGGCAACCTGTTTTTAACCGTGGGTAACAACACGGCCAACCCAGCTTCAGGAACATCGGACCTCGACGAGCGTCCGGGAAGGGAAAGTTGGGATGACCAGCGCGCCGACGGAAACACCAACGACCTGCGCGGAAAAATTCTCCGCATTCATCCTACCGATGATGGCGGTTATTCCATCCCAGAAGGAAACCTCTTTGCAAAAGGCACAGATAAAACCAAACCGGAAATTTATGTGATGGGCAACCGCAATCCATGGCGCGTTTCGGTTGACAGCAAAACAGGATTCGTTTATTGGGGTGAAGTAGGGCCCGACGCTTCGAAAGATTCGTCTATAGGTCCCCGTGGTTACGACGAATACAACCAGGCCCGCAAAGCGGGATTTTTTGGCTGGCCTTATTTTATCGGCGACAATATTCCTTATGCGCATTTCGATTATGCCACCAATACCGTAGGTGCAAAATTCGATCCCGCGCATCCCGTTAATGAATCGCGCAACAACACCGGGCTGAAAGAATTGCCTCCTCCTCAAAAAGCATTCATCTGGTATCCCTACGCACATTCAGACTCATTCCCTCTACTGGGAAGTTCGGGCCGGAGTGCAACTGGTGGTCCGGTATTCAGAAAGGCTGATTTCGTGAATGCGAAACGACCCTTCCCCGATTATTATGAAGGCAAATGGCTGATCACCGACTTTATGCGCGGATGGATCATGAGCGTATCAATGGATGAACAGGGTAACTATAAATCCATGGAAAGATTTTTGCCCGACGAAAATTTCAGCAGCGCAATCGATATGAAGTTTGGTCCGGAAGGCGATTTGTATATTCTTGAATATGGATCTGCGTGGTTCAGGGGCAACGCCAACTCGGCACTGGTGAGAATTGAATACAATGGCGGTAACCGCAAACCGTCAGTTAAGGCGACGGCCGATAAAACGGCGGGCGCCATTCCATTTACAGCCAATCTTTCTGCGAAAGGCACATCAGATCCCGATACATACGACAAGGATGCACTCAAGTATGAGTGGAAGATTAGTTCCGGCTCGCAGGTGATTAAGACCATCACATCCGCTGACGGGTCGGTAACGCTCGACAAACCTGGCGACTACCAGGCAACCCTCACCGTAACAGATAGCAAGGGCGACAGCAACAGTCAGACGCTGCAGTTGAAAGCGGGAAATGATCCGCCGCAGGTAGCACTCAATTTGGCAAAAGGCAATAAAACATTCTTCTTCGCCAATCAACCGCTCGACTACACCATCACCGTAAACGATAAGGAAGACGGATCGGCCGACGCCGGAAAAATTCAGCCTTCAATGGTAGCGGTGAACTTCGATTATGTACCGGAAGGTTTTGATCCCATCGCCATCGCGCAAAATCACCGCGCGGCCGACGACAAAGCGGGATTCAATGCAGGTCAGTACTTAATTACACAAAATGATTGCAAGACCTGCCACATGCCCGATAAGAAATCAGTGGGTCCCAGTTACCAGGATATTTCAACTAAATACAAAACCGATCCAGCCGCGATTGGAACGCTGGCTGCAAAAATAATTGCAGGTGGCGGCGGAGTCTGGGGTGAACATGCCATGGCGGCACATCCGCAAATTTCTCAACCCCAGGCGGAAAAGATGGTGAGATATATTATCAGCACCACAGAAAAACAAACCGTTCAATCCATTCCCCTGAAAGGTGTCTTTGTTCCGAAAATACCAGCCGGGGAAAGTGGAGCCGGAGGTTACTTACTACGTGCATCTTATGCAGACAAGGGTGCAGATGGCATCGGTTCCATTACATCTGAATCTGTTATCGCATTGCGCAGTCCCAACCTGGCGCCTGAAAACGCAGATATTGAAAAGGGTACGCAATTGCTCACCACACCCAGTACCAGTTTTTCGCTGATCGGAAATGGTTCCTATATCGCTTACAAAGACATTGACCTGACAGACATCAAGCAAATTGATGTGTTGGCACAAGCCACACCGCAGGCCGGATCTATTGGTGGAATTTTAGAGGTGAGACTGGATGCACCGGATGGAAAATTACTGGGACAGTCGGACACGGTGCAGGTGAAGGCCATGAATTTTGCCCGTTTGCTGGAAAATGCAGGTGGCAGTAAAGCCAAGGCAGGGGCCAAGCCCGATGCGAAGGCTGATGCCAAACCAGCGGCGGCGAAACCCGCAACAGCGGGCGCACCCGGAGCAGCGAAAAAACCGGCAGCGGGAGGTTTCGATATGTCGAAGTTCGACTTCAACATGCTTCGGCGAATGATGGCAACACACAATACCATCAACATGCCGCCAACAGAAGGAAAGCACACGATTTATATTGTAGGAAAAAATCCTGCGGGTGGCGACGACAAAGTATTGATGCAATTGGTGGAAGTGCAGTTTAGAAATGAGACCATGCCTCCACCCCCACCGATGCCCAAATAGAAAACCAACAATGCATTCATCTAAAAAACTAAAAACATGCGAAACAGAAGAGAATTTCTAAAAACCTCAGGTACGTTTGCCCTGGGTAGCCTCGTTCTTCCGGGAATGGCGAAATCATTCTTTGCCATGCCGCCAGCGGGTGTTCAACTGTTTACTCTCTTTTCAACATTCGACCAGGACGTACCCGGTTCACTGCAAAAAATTGCAGCCATCGGCTATAAGAATATTGAATCGGCCTTCAGCATGAAGGGCGGCTTTTATGGAATGAAGCCGAAAGAATTTGCTGCCGCCGTAAAAAATTCCGGAATGGCATGGCAAAGCCACCACGTACTGGGAACGCCATTCAAAATGCCACCCAACGCCAAACCCATGACGGGTGCAGATGGCAAACCGATGACCATTCCACCAATGAAGAATTTAAAAGACAATATGCAGGAATTGATCGATGGTGTAGCCGAAGCAGGCATACCCTACCTGGTATGCGCGAATATTTCATTGGCCGACGCCGACGAAGTAAAGAGCTCAACAGAAATTCTTGCAAAAACAGGAGAGGCCTGCAAAAAAGCGGGACTTACATTCTGCTACCACAATCACACCCACGAATTTGAAAAAGTGGGCGACCTGGTTCCCCTCGATTATATGTTATCCCAGGTTTCTCCTGATTTGCTGAAGAGCGAACTGGATTTGGGCTGGGCAACTGTAGCAGGCATGGATCCCGTGGCACTCTTCAAAAAATATCCCGGACGATTCCCGCTTTGGCATGTAAAAGACATTGACAAGGCAACGAAGAAGCCGGTTGAAATCGGCGCCGGTTATGTTGATTTCAAACCCATATTCGCCGCATCGGAAACTGCTGGCATGAAATATTATTTCGTGGAACAGGACGGCGCGCCGAAGCCAATCGAGAATCTCACTACCAGCTTCGCCAATTTGAAAAACATGCTGGCCTGATTCCATTTTCGATTTCGATGGCAAACATGTGATCGGAATTATTCAATGATAAGAAGCACCGGTTTGAAACCGGTGCTTTCATTTTAAAAAGGAGTGCTTTCATTAGGCCCGTTCAGTCAAAAATCAATATCTTTAAAATCCGAAATTCTTCTCCCGGAACCCTCCTCAACGATTGTATCATTAAGTCAGAAATCTAATTGTATCGGCTCAAACTCCGTGTTTGTCGCATTTCCCGTCCTGGAAAACCAACAGAAGGTAGATTGTTCATAAATATTTGTCTGGTATGTATATACCCTTTCGTAAAGGATGGTTTAGATATTGTTTCCGGTTAACGATGGTGATGGTTCTTGTTCATTACCTGTCGTTTTGCGGCTATGGCCAGGCAGCCAAAAACGATAGTCTGCTGCAGGAACCAACACTGGAAACCGTGATCCAATATGCGCTCAACCACCAGCCGGCTGTACAGCAAAGCCTGGTAGACGAGGCCATCATTGATCGCGCCATACGTGGTCGGCTAGCCGACTGGTATCCGCAAATTAATTTCGCCTTCAGCGCCCAACACAATTTTCAGTTGCCAACCACGGTATTCCAGGGCAACACGGTAAAACTTGGACTGGATAATATCAGTGCTGCGCAATTTAGCCTCACCCAAAATCTCTTCAATCGCGATGTATTGCTGGCTTCGAAAACCGCGAAAGTTGTACGGTTGCAAAGCAGTCAGAATACCGCCGACGTCAAAATTCAGGTAGCCGCCGACGTTACCAAAGCCTATTATGCTGTATTGCTCAACCTGCAACAAATAAAACTGGCAAACGAAGACATTGACCGGCTTCAGCAAAATTACAAGTACGCCTATGCGCAGTACCAGGCTGGCCTGGTAGATAAAACAGATTACAAGCGCGCCACCATTGCGCTAAACAACGCCAATGCGGTGCGCAGAACCGTTGGCGAAAACCTCGATGTGCGCTATTCGAATTTGAAGCAGTTGATGGGCTACCCTATGGACGGCGAACTAAAGCTGCGTTTCGACAGCCTGGCACTGGTCCGGAGTGTATATCTCGACACTTCACAAAATGTGGATTTCACGCGCCGCATCGAATACCAGCAGTTGCAAACCCAGCACAAATTATTGGAAGCCCAGGTGAGGTATGAGAAATGGGGATTTCTTCCTTCCGTCTCCCTATTTGCCAATTACAACCTGAATTTTCAAAACAATGCATTGGCGAAATTGTACTACAACACGTTTCCCCAATCCTATGCCGGGATTAACCTGGGCATTCCCATTTTCCAGGGACTGAAAAGAGTGCACGCCATCAAAGAATCCGAATGGCAATTGCGACGGCTTGACTGGGACGTCGTCCAATTGCAAAATAGCGTCAACAATGAATTCACGTCGGCCATGGCGGCATACAAAAGCGCATACAGCAACTACCTGGTGTTGAAAGAAAACCTGGAACTGGCCACCGATGTCTTCAACGTAGTGAGCCTTCAATACAAATCGGGCGTCAAAGCCTATATCGAATTATTCAGTGCGGAAGCCGATTTAAGAACCGCGCAAATTAATCACCTGAATGCAGCATATCAGTTGTTGTCGAGTCGCGTTGACGTGCAGAAAGCATTGGGACAAATCGTTTATTAAAATTTAAAAGGACCATATCATGCGTTTCCATGTTATTGAAAAAATTTTTCCGATTGGCATAATGTTGCTCGCGGCATGCGGTTCAAAAAATTCGCAGCAACAGGCACAGGGTCCGCCTCCCCCCGTTCCGGTGTCGGTAACAACCGTGCAACGAACGGACGTCGGTTTCTACGACGAATATCCCGGAACACTTTCGGCATTGAACCAGGTTGAGCTCCGCGCGCAGGTAACCGGATACATTACCGGCATTTATTTCAAGGATGGAGATAAAGTGAAGAAAGGACAAAAATTATATTCCATCGACCAGCAGGTGTATGAAGCCAATTACCAGCAGGCGCTGGCCAATTTGCAGGTGCAGGAAACCAACCTGATTAAAGCGCAGAAAGATGCCGACCGGTATCACATGCTCGACAAAGAGGACGCGATCGCCAAACAACAGGTTGACTACGCCGATGCTTCACTGGAAGCTGCCAGGAAACAACGTGACGCCGCGAAAGCGAATGTACGCGCGGTACAAACCAGCGTTCGCTATACCACACTGGAAGCTCCTTTTGACGGCACCATTGGAATTTCGCAGGTAAAAATGGGGGCGGCGGTGTCTGCTGGACAGACAATATTAAATACGGTGTCGTCGAACGATCCCATGGCCGCCGATTTCCCGGTTAGTCAATCAGAAATCTATCGCTTCACGGCCATGCAACAAAAAGTGAAAAAGGTTACCGATTCCACATTCAGGTTAAGTTTCGATACAGAAACCTATCCGTATGCCGGATCCATTTATTTAATTGACCGCGCTGTTGATCCGCAATCGGGAACCATTAAAACAAGGCTCAGCTTTCCAAATCCGAAAGGTTTGCTGAAACCCGGCATGAGCGGAACGGTGAAAGTGTGGAATGACGCGGCGGGCACCGTGATGGTTCCATTCAGCTCGGTAACTGAACAACTGGGCGAATTTTTTGCATACGTGGTAACGGGCGATAAGGTTACGCAAAGAAAAATATTGCTGGGTAAACAACTCAGCACCTATATAATTGTGAAGGAAGGATTGAAAGAAGGCGAAGTGATCGTTACACAAGGCATGCAAAAATTGCGCGAAGGATCTGCCGTAAAGATTGATACGGCGAAAGCAGCCAGTCAAGCGCCTGCCAAATAGCCGCACAAAACGGCGGGACAAAATCCTGCAGCGGCCTCACAAGCGAATAACATGATAGCGAATACATTCATCAAAAGACCGGTTACGGCCATTGTAATATCCATTGTGCTGGTATTGGTAGGCCTCATTGCATTGAGTTCATTGCCCATTGCGCAGTACCCTGATATTTCGCCACCGGTGGTTTCCATTAGTGGCAATTTCATCGGCGCCGATGCGCAAACCGTGGAGCAAACCACCACCACTGCTATTGAAACGCAGGTGAATGGTACACCGGGCATGTCGTACATTTCCAGCAACAGCAGCAGCAATGGCCAGTCAGGCATCAACGTTACCTTCGACGTAGGCACCAATGTTGACATCGCCGCGCTGGACGTGCAAAACCGCGTGAGTGTAGCACAGCCCGCCCTGCCTGATGTGGTACGGCGTTTAGGCCTGGTGGTTAGGAAGCGCAACCCAAGTATTATGATGGTACTGGGCATCTACTCACCCCAGGGCACACACGACGGAACTTTTCTTGGTAACTATGCCAACATCTATATTAAGGACGCGCTTCAGCGTGTAAAAGGGGTGGGTGATATATTAAGTTTGGGAGATGATTTCGGTATGCGCATCTGGCTTAATCCCGAAAGACTCGCCAACCTGGGCCTCACGCCTACCGACATCAACAACGCCCTGATTGAACAAAACATCCAGATTGCCGCGGGTAATATCGGGGGCACACCACAACCCGGCGTGCAGGCTTTTGAATACAGCGTCCTAACCAATAGTCGCATCAATACTCAAAAAGATTTTGAAAACATCGTAGTAAGAACAATTCCCAGTCAGGGAATTGTGGTGTACCTCAAAGACGTGGCCAGGGTTGAATTGGCCAAATTCAGCTATGGCAACAACGCATTCGTAAATGGTAAGCGCGCGGCATTCATGCTCATTTACCAGGCGCCAGGCGCCAACGCACTCGAAACCTACGACGGTGTGCTGGCCGAATTGGCAGAATTGAAAAAGACCTTTCCGAAAGATGTTGACTTCCTCACGCCTTTCGAAACCGTATCGGTGGTGCGCGCTTCAATCCATGAAGTAATCATAACACTACTGGAAGCCCTTACGCTGGTTACGATTGTTGTATTTCTATTTCTGCAAAACTGGCGTGCAACACTCATTCCCGTGCTGGCCATTCCGGTTTCTATCATCGGTGCATTCATCTTTTTTATTCCCCTCGGATTTACCATCAACACACTAACCCTCTTCGGTTTTGTATTGGCCATTGGTATTGTGGTAGACGATGCCATTGTGGTAGTAGAGGCGGTACAACATTATATCGATCACGAGCACCTGTCGCCGAAGGAGGCAACGATCAACGCCATGCGGGATATATCGGGACCAGTGGTGGCCATCGCCCTTATCCTGGCAGCTGTATTCGTTCCCGTAGGATTTGTGCCCGGCATTGTTGGGCGCTTATACCAACAGTTTGCCATCACCATCGCCGTGTCTGTTTTGATTTCGGCCTTTGTCGCGCTCTCACTCACGCCTGCACTTTGCACGCTGTTGTTGAAGCCCGCCAAGGAACCGGGACAAAAATTAAATATCGTAGAACGTGGTTTCGCGAAATTCAATAACTGGTTTGGACGCGTTACACATTCATATACCAATGGCGTAGCCAAATGGGTAAAAGCCACGCCTTATGTTTTGGTCATGCTCGCTTGCCTGTTTGTAGGCTTGCTCTACCTGTTCAAGAGTAAACCCACCGGTTTTATTCCCATTGAAGATGAAGGCCGCATGTTTGTGAGTTATGAATTGCCCGAAGGCACTTCCACAACGCGCAGCGTGGCTATGTTGCACGAAATTGAAACCCGCCTGCTGAAGATTCCCGCGGTAAAATTATTGGGCGGCGTTGCGGGTTTGAACGTGGTGAGTTTCTCAAACAAAAGCAATGTGGGTACCATATTCGTGAGTTTGAAACCCTGGGACCAACGAAAGACCAAAGAAGAGCAGCTGCAGTCTGTGATTGCCCAGGTTATGAAGAGTACCTCCACCATTAAGGAAGCCCGCGTAATTGCCATTGCACCGCCCGCCATTCCCGGACTTGGCGCTACTTCGGGATTCACGTTTGAATTACAGCAAACAACCAGTACCAACAGCATACAGGAATTTGAAAAGGTGGCTTATGCTTTCCTCGGCGAATTGAACAAGCGTCCTGAAATCGGATCAGCATTCACCTTTTTTAACGCACGTACACCAAGTTACCAGGTGAATTTGGATAAGGAACAGGCCAAGAAATTGGGCGTATCGGTGGCTGATGCTTACACAACGCTGGCCACTTTCCTCGGCAGTTCTTATGTGAACGACTTCAATATATATGGACGTAATTTTAGGGTTGTATCGCAGGCCGACAGCAGTTTCAGAACCGGGTTGAGTGATATCAGTAAATACTATGTGCGCAACAACCAGGGAACCATGATTCCGCTGGGTTCCATCATCACAACAAAATTGGTAGAGAATCCGGCGCTGATTACACACTTTAATATTTATCGCTCCGTGGAAATCACCGGCACGCCCAAACAGGGTTACAGCAGCGGACAGGCACTGGATGCCTTAAGGGAAACCGCCGACAAGGTTTTACCCGAAGGTTACAGTTACGATTTTTCCGGATTGAGCCGTGAAGAAATTAAGGCGGGAAGCAGCACCCTTGTTATATTTTCAATTTCAATTGTTTTCGTTTTCCTCTTTCTTGCCGCCCTGTATGAAAGTTGGAGTGTGCCCTTCTCTGTAATATTTGCGGTTCCAATTGGCGCTTTTGGATCTATACTAACCCTTACACTGTTGCCCAATTTGTCGAACAACGTGTACGCACAAATCGGATTGATAACGCTGATCGGACTTTCAGCAAAGAATGCCATCCTGATTGTGGAGTTTGCAAAGGAAAGAGTAGACCGTGGTGTGGCCATCATACAATCGACACTCGAGGCTGTGCGACTTCGTTTAAGGCCGATCGTTATGACGTCGCTGGCATTCATCCTGGGTGTACTGCCCCTGGCTTTTGCAAGTGGCGCCGGCGCCGAAGCCCGGAAAACCATTGGCTGGACAGTGTTTGGAGGTATGCTGGCAGCAACCACCCTGGCCATTTTTGTGGTGCCGACACTTTTTGTACTCATTACGAAATTATCATATGGAAAACGGTTAAGAGAATTAACCAAGAGTCAGCAGCAGGAGAAAGACGTAGATCAATCAATCGTTGACAACAGGATTGGATAGAATCTATGCACATGCCTTGATAACTTAAATTTCGTACGGTTCATTCACCGTCATAACTTGTTTTTTCAAATTAAACCGGATATTATGCGCTCAGGAATTTTTTTGGTACTTGGTGTACTCGGTATTGGCATTTTGGGTCACAGTTCTGGCATCCGCAACGATGATGCCCGCCCCGTTTTTAATCATTTGACTGTTTACGTAAAGGACCTCAAGGTAAGTTCTGACTTTTATGAAAAGGTAATCGGGCTTGAAGTGATGCCCGAGCCGTTTCACGATGGCCGGCATACCTGGTTTCATACCGGTGGTCCCGGACAGTTACACGTGGTTTCAGGTAACACCGAAGCCGATAAACACAATATCAATGTGCACCTCGCCTTCAGCGTGAAATCGCTGCCCGACTTCATTTCCAGGTTGAAAGCAGCCAATGTAAAATTTGGCAATTGGGCCCAAAACAGCGAAAAGCCGGAAGTGCGCCCGGATGGCGTTCAACAGATATATTTGCAGGACCCGGATGGGTATTGGATTGAGGTGAATAATGATAAGTAATGCAACGCAAGATCCTTCTCTTTGTGTCTTAGAGTCTTTGTGGCAAAATTTAGCCACGAAGACACCAAGACTCAAAGTTTGTTTCAATTCCAATATCCAGTATCTAGAATCCAGCTTGCCTGCCGAAGCAAAGCGAAGGCAGGCTTCTAGTATCTTGCATCCCAATTCCATGCTGCATGAATGAAAAACTGCAATCCCTGGCTAGTGAACTTGACGGCGAATTACTGTTTGACGATACAACACGGATTCTTTACGCTACCGATGCATCTGCATACCGGGAAATGCCAAAGGCCGTAGCCATTCCTAAATCCATCGAAGACATTCGAAAGCTGATTCAATTTGCGCGCGCCGAGAAAACGGCGCTCATTCCCAGGACGGCCGGCACTTCACTTGCCGGGCAAGTGGTGGGAAATGGAATAGTGGTAGATGTGTCGCGCAATTTTACCAACATCATCGAGTTCAATAAAGAAGAAAAATGGGTGCGCGTTCAGCCCGGTGTGATCAGAGACGAATTAAACATGTTCCTGAAGCCGCATGGACTGATGTTTGGTCCGGAAACTTCCACGGCCAACCGGGCGATGATCGGCGGCATGGTAGGTAACAACTCCTGCGGATCCAACAGCGTAGTATTCAGAAGCACGCGCGAACACCTGTTGGAAATAAAAGCAATTTTGAGCGATGGCAGCGATGCCGAATTCAAAACACTCGATCCCGACGCTTTTCATGTTAAATGTGAGGGGGACACGCTCGAAGCGTCCATTTATCGAACCACCCGAAGCTTGCTAAGTAATTATGAAAACCAGGTAGAGATTAGAAAAGAATTTCCGAAAAAAACGGTGGAAAGAAGGAATACAGGCTACGCCATCGATATTCTTTTGGATTCCGCTCCATTCACTGCGGGAACACCTGATTTCAATTTCTGCAAGCTGATTGCTGGATCTGAAGGCACGCTTGCATTCATTACGGAAGCGAAGCTGAATTTGATACCGCTCCCACCCCGCGAATCGGGCTTGTTGTGTATTCACTTCAACACCATCGATGAATCATTGCGGGCAAACCTGATTGCATTAAAATACCATCCCAGTGCAAGTGAACTCATCGACCATTTTATCCTGGAATGCACAAAGGATAATATTGAACAAAGCAAAAACCGATTCTTTGTATTGGGTGATCCCGGCGCCATCCTGGTGGTGGAATTTGCCCGAGATACAAGAGAAGAAGTAGAAGCCATTGCCAAAGCGGTTGAAGCCGACATGCGGGCCGCGGGACTGGGTTATCATTTCCCGCTGCTGTTTGGTGAAGACACGAAAAAAATTTGGAGTCTGCGCAAAGCCGGACTGGGCCTGTTGGGCAATTTACCTGGCGATGAGAAAGCCGTGCCGGTTATTGAAGATACTGCCGTTGATGTAAATGACCTGCCCGCCTACATTCGCGACTTCAACGAAATCCTGAAAAAATATGGACTGCATTCGGTGCACTACGCACACGCCGGTTCCGGAGAAATTCACTTGCGCCCCATCCTGAATCTGAAAACAAAAGAGGGTAACCGATTGTTCCGGGTTATTGCAGAGGAGATCGCCACCCTGGTTAACAAATACAAGGGCTCCCTCAGTGGAGAACATGGCGATGGGCGCTTGCGGGGTGAATTCATTCCCCAAATGGTTGGTGAAAAAAATTACCGCCTGCTTAAGGCAATTAAACAGGCATGGGATCCGCAGCATATTTTCAATCCCAATAAAATTGTTGATACGCCGTCCATGAATACCATGCTGCGTTATGAGCCCGGACAACAAACGCCGGCGTTCAATACCGTTTTTCGCTTTTACAAGCAGGACATTCTGCAGCATGCCGAACAATGCAATGGATCTGGCGACTGCCGCAAAACGCAATTGTCGGGCGGAACCATGTGCCCATCGTATATGGCTACCCGAAACGAAAAAGATACCACCCGTGCCCGGGCCAATATTTTGAGGGAATTTCTAACACGCTCCACAAAACCCAACCGGTTCGACCACAAGGAAATTTATGAAGTGATGGACCTTTGCCTCAGCTGCAAAGGTTGCAAATCCGAATGCCCGTCTAATGTTGATGTGGCGAAACTCAAAGCTGAATTCCTGCAACAATACTACGATGCGAACGGCGCGCCTCTGCGTTCGCGCCTCATTGCGAATTTTTCACTGAGTTCCGGCATGGCTTCCGCCATTCCCGGCTTTTACAATTTTCTGGTAAAAAACAAAACCGTCAGTAAGTGGGTTAAATCCGCCGCGGGATTTGCGCGGCAGCGATCGCTTCCCACCTTGCACACTTTTACTTTGAAGAAATGGTGGTCAAGCCACCGAACGCGCGCACGCGTAACGGGGGCAAAGAAAATATGGTTGTTTTGTGATGAGTTCACCAACTTCAACGACACCGCCATTGGAATAAAAACCATTCTGTTGTTAGAAAAACTCGGTTACGAAGTAGATATTCCAGACCATATTGAAAGCGGCAGAACATGGCTTTCCAAAGGATTTTTAAGAAAGTCAAAGGAAATCGCGAATAAGAATATTCGCTCGTTACGAGAACTGGTTAGCGAGGAAAATCCCCTGGTAGGCATTGAACCTTCTGCCATCCTCACTTTCAGGGACGAATATCCTGACCTGGCTGATGATGATTTATATGATGATGCTGTAAAAATGAGCAAACACGTTTACATGTTGGATGAATTTTTGTCGAAAGAAGTAGACGCCGGTAAAATCAAGCCCTCGCAATTTTCCCGAGATAAGAAAAATGTACTGTTGCATGGGCACTGCCAGCAAAAAGCATTGTCAAGCGTGTCGCATTCTGCAAAAATTCTCTCCCTTCCGGTAAATTACAAGGTGCAAACCATTCCTTCCGGATGTTGCGGTATGGCCGGTTCATTTGGATATGAAAAAGAACATTACGACATTTCGATGAAAATTGGAGAGCTCGTTCTTTTTCCCGCCGTACGAAATACCGGCACAGATACGATTGTGGCGGCGCCGGGTACAAGTTGCCGTCACCAGGTAAAGGATGGCACAGGAAGAATAGCGTTGCATCCCGTGGAAGTGTTGTACGAAGCGCTGTTATAACAGGCGTACTCATCTATCAAAATCAAAATGCAATGAACAGGATTATTTCGGTTGTTTTCCTGCTGACTTGTAGCTTCCTGCTGCGGGCGCAAAGCTGGACTGATACCACGGCGCAAATAGAAAAAATATTCAGTCGCTATGCAGCGGATCGGCCCGGCACCGAGCTGGCCATCATGAGAAACGGCAAAATTATTTTTAGCAAGGCCTGGGGCATGGCCGATCTTGAACACGACGTGAAGCTGAGTACGATATCTCCCACAGAAGCGGGCTCTGTATCCAAGCAATTTACATCGGCAGCCATTTTGTTGTTGGAGCAACAGGGTAAACTATCGGTGAACGATGATATCCGCAAATACCTGCCCGAAGTTCCCGACTATGGTCATCCTATCCTGATCCGCCATTTAATGGAACACACAAGCGGGTTAAAGGATTGGGGCAGCGTAGCCGAGGTTGCCGGCTGGCCCAGGTCAACGAAAACTTACAGCAATGCTGATGCGCTTTATATTGTAAGTCGCCAAAAAACACTGAACAATATTCCCGGAGCTGAGTATATCTATAGCAATTCTAATTACAACTTGCTCGCCATTATCGTAGATCGCCTGAGCGGCATGACCATGGCAGAATTCACACGCAAATATATTTTCGAGCCCGCAGGCATGAAGCACACCGAGTGGCGCGACGATTTCAAACGAATTGTCCCCAACCGCGCCATTGCATATTCCTGGAACCAGAAAGGATACCAGACCAACATGCCAAATGAATATGTTTATGGAAACGGAGGTCTGCTTACAACTGCAGAAGACCTTTTGTTGTGGAATGATTATTACGGAAACGGCAGACTGGGAAATCCTTCCATTCTTAAATCGCAAACAACACCATACCCATTCAACAATGGCACCCCACATAATTACGCGGCCGGACTGGTGATCGGCAGCTACAAGGGATGGAAGACCATCAGTCATACCGGCGCGACTGCTAGTTACCGGTCAAGTCTTGAATTCTACCCTGAACTGGGTTTGTCCATTGCCTGGCTGAGCAATACCTCACAATTCGACGGCGCGCCCCTGTATGTTCCCGGCGCGGTAGCGGAATTGATGGTTGGTCAAAAAGGTGAGTTGGCAAAGAAGGAAGAAGTGAAGCCTGCAATAACTTCAGAAACAGCCTTAACCAATTTCGCTGGCTGGTACCGCAATGAGCGGTCAGGGGCAGGGATGAATATGATTGTGAAAGATGGAAAGCTATTGATTGCGCCTTCCACCGCAGTTACGGTTACGGGTGACCGAAGTTTCCTGATCGGAGATACCCGGTTTGAAGTGAATGGCGACTGGAAGAAAGGGTTAAGAAGAATCAGTGCTTCCAGGGATACCGCGCTGTTCACCAAGGCAACACCTGCTGTGGCCGACTCGGTTGCGCTGCTGGCCTACCTTGGAAAATATTATTCCGCCGAAGCGGACGCCACTTATGAATTGATTCTAAAAGGCGGAAAACTGACCATGCACATGCAACCGGAAGACTGGTACACGCTCGATCCCACCTACAAAGACGCGTTCGACTTCGACCAGGGAAACTTGTATTTCACCAGGAATAAGAAAAATGCGGTGACGGGATTTATGGTGAGTGTTTCGCGGGCGAGGAATATTTGGTTCGAGAAAGTTTCACGCTAAGGCGCAAAGGTTACCAACCAATTCCATAATCGTCTCCATGGTTGCTGGAGCCACCCCAGAAACTTCCATGTTTCCAGTCAAAATAAATGGCGTTGATAGGGCCCGACGTGCGGGCGCCGAAACTCAGTTTGTATCCCATGCGTTGTAATTCCCTGCGGGTCCATGGTGGCGTGTTGTCGTTTACCAGGATATCACCGGGTTTGGGTTTTCTGTCTTCACCGCCCAGCGACAAATACATTTGATAGGTATTGAAATTAGCGGCCTCGGTGGCTTCCTGCACATTCATTCCAAATTCCACCACGTCTAGGAAAAATTGCAGCAGGTTTTGATCCTGTGTGTCACCTCCCTGAACGGCAAAGGCCAGGAAGGGTTTGCCATCTTTCATTGCGAGTGTAGGCGTTAACGTTACCCTGGGTCGCTTGCCGGGTTCCACTACATTAAAGGGATCCAGCTTCGGATCGCATACAAAACTTTGCATGCGCTGACTCATACCCACGCCGGTTTTGCCGGCAATACAGGCTGGTACCCAGCCACCGCTGGGCGTAACCGAAACAACCCATCCATCTTTATCGGCGGCTTCAATGGAAGTGGTACCGCGCCAAACTTTTTCAAGATATTGATCTGTGATTGGTGCATCGGAAAAGTTGGAAGCCGTGCTCCATTGATTCAAATAATTTAAATAGGGATTTTGTTTATTCTCGAATGGATAGGGATCGCCGGGCGCCATCTTTGGATCGTTGTGATCGGCATTGATGAGCTTGGCTCTTTCCTTTGCGTATTCTTTTGACAGCAATCCATTCATCGGTTCTTCGGGCGGGAAATAAGGATCTCCATAATAAAAATCGCGATCGGCGAATGCAAGGCTCATGGCCTGGTATACAGTATTTATATATCGCGCAGAATTGTATCCCATTCCTTTCAGGTCGAAATTTTCCAAAATATTCAACGCCTGCAACATGGCCGGCCCCTGCGTCCATTGTGCCAGCTTGTACACGTCAATGCCTTTGTAGCTTACTTTAACCGGCTCTTCAATTTTAACCGTCCATTTCGCCAAGTCTTCTGTTGTAATCAGGCCGCCCTGTTCCTGCACACCCCGGGCGAATTCCTTCGCGATATCACCCTTGTAAAATCGCTCGTAGGCTGCATAGATCGCTTCTTTCCTCGACTTCCCTTTCTTCAACGCTTGTTGTTCGGCATCCACCATTTTGGTGAGCGTTTCCAACAAGTCGGTTTGTTTAAAAATTTCGCCTGCCTCGGGCGCTTCTCTTTTCTCTCCCAGGTGAGGCAGCATCACCGCCTTTGCGTAAGGCCATTGTTTGATTCTTTCTTTGTTACGTTCAATGCTGTTGGCCGTTTCCGACTCAATAGGATAACCCGCCGCGAGCTGCAAAGCGGGCGCCAACACATCTTTCAAACTCATGGTACCATATTCTGCAAGCATGGTGCACAATCCGCCCGGCGTGCCCGGCGTAACGGCCGCAAGCGGTCCGTATTCGGGCGGATAGTTCATTCCCTTCCCCTTAAAAAATTCGGTAGTCGCGCCGGTTGGTGCAACACCCAGCGCGTTAAGTGCAATCACTTTCCCTGTTTTTGGATTGTAAATCAGTGCTTGTGTTTCTCCGCCCCAGCTCAATACATCCCACATGGTGCAGGTGGCCGCAAGCATGGCACAGGCCGCATC
>Ga0163162_10002651_pt1 | contig 16958 bp, 10 predicted proteins | sample S55metaG_FD_115310 | JGI IMG/M metagenome (GOLD analysis project Ga0163162, IMG submission 115310) | Switchgrass rhizosphere microbial communities from Kellogg Biological Station, Michigan, USA - S5-5 metaG | ecosystem: Host-associated > Plants > Roots > Rhizosphere > Soil | place: USA...
CTAATCTTTTCCACAGCCGGTCTCCTTTCCGCACCTCCCGTGCGCCTCTCATGGGGAGCGTATCGCATCCCGCTGGAGACCGGTCTTCTCATCCCATCTATTAACGGAAGTCATCCTGTGCGTCGCTTTCGGACCAACGACCCGTTTGTACGATTTGGCGACAACAGGGCACCTACTTGATGCGATTGCCTTGGATAAACGCGCCTTTGCGACTAACGTCGGCTCTAGCTGGGAACACTGAACGAAAATCGGGCACCCTCTCCGAACTCGGACTCAACCCAAATTTGTCCGTGGTAACGCTCGACAATGCGTTTACAGATCGCCAACCCCATTCCGGTACCGGAGTATTTGTTGTGCGTGTGCAAACGTTGGAAGATTCCAAAAATGTCATCCTTGTAAACGGCCGGAACCCCGATGCCGTTATCCGCAATCGTAAATATCCAATTGCCTTCGAATTCGCGGGTGGAGATTTCAATCACGGGCGGCCGGCCCTCCTTCCGATATTTGATGGCATTCCCTAAGAGGTTCTGAAAAATCTGTGACAGGTGGCTCTCACGCATCCTCACGGTTGGCATTTCGGCTACCGAGATTTTCGCGTTGCTCTGTAGGATTGACCCGTCCAAGTTCTTTAAAGCAATTTCGAGAGCGCGATTCGAAGGAACTGGCTCCGCTTTCTCTCCCGAAATACTAGACGCGTGCGAGTAGCTCAATAAGTCGCCGAGTAGAGCATCCATTCGAGAAACGCTTTTACCTATCAGATTCAGAAACTCTTTTCCGCGTTCGTCGAGTTCGTTCCCATAATCCCGCGCCAGCAGATCGCTATAGACACCAATGGTCCTCAGCGGCTCTTTAAGGTCGTGACTGGCGGAATGTGCAAATTGTTCCAGGTCCGCGTTGGCCTGAACTAAGGCTTCCTGGCGACTTCGGATCTCATACTGGCGCATTCGGGCACGCAGAGCGGCACGTATCGAGCTTTCGACTGTATCGGGCCGTACGGGGCGTTCGATTAACGTAAAGTTACCGAGGGCTCGCAGCTCACGCGCCCTTAGATGACTCTCCCGTGTGGGCACGCCGCCGGACGTCAGAACGACGAAAGGCATATCGGACCACGGAGGTTGTGCGGATATCCAGATCCTTAGAATGTTAAGCGCTGCCGACGTGAGGGCTTCGTCGGCGATTATCGCCGCGCCGGCACCTTCTGCGAGGATCTCCATAAGAGTACTCGCATCTCTGGTCACAGCTGTTTCTATTTCCAAGGCGGATAGTGTGCGCGCAAGCAGCGCTCCGTCTCGGCCCACGGGCGCGAGGATAACAACTCGCATTTCCAGCGCGCTTCGACGAAACATCTACGAATCTTTGGGGTCACCGAGCAAACGGGCATCTTTACCGCGGTAGCGGGGAACACCAGTGAGGACGCCTTCAAACTCTTCGAGCACTTCACCTATGTGCATACCTGCCGCTCCAATCTTCATCTCCCGAAGTGTGCGTTCATGAGCTCCGCGCCGCTTTTTGACTACAGAGACTGCCTGCCGAACCATGCCTGAGGCCTCAAAAAAGCGCAATAGAATCACGGAATCCGCAAGGAAGCTGACGTCAATGGGGGAGTTCATCGATGGACCCATCATGCCATGCTGTGCCACAGTGAGAAGGGTTACTACTCCTTTCTGGCCCAAGTAGTTAAGCAATTCATGCATGTGGATCATGAGAAAACGTTCGCTTGGCATGCCATTCAGATAGCCGTTCAAGCTGTCTATCACAATTAAGCTCGCATCCTTTTGCTCCACAGCTCGCTGGACTTGGGAAGCGAACTCACCGGGAGATAAGTCGGCGATATCGACTCTAGTTAATTCAAATTTTCCGGAGTCCATGTAAGGCTCGAAGTCCATTCCGAATCCCCTAGAGCGAGCAAGGAATGTTTCTTGGCTTTCTTCGAACTGGTAGCAGGCAACAGATTCGCCTCGTTGAAGCGCGGCCAGCAGATAGTGCGAGCATAAAGTCGTCTTGCCGGAGCCTGCCGGACCAATCAGAAGCGTACTGGACCCACGGTCTAGTCCGCCGCCAAGCAGAACGTCGAGTTGCGAGCTGCCACTTACCGCGTAACCCTCCTGCCTATTGAGCGAGGTTCCAGCCGAAGACAATCGAGGATACAGTTCCAGGCCGCCGGTCTTCAACACGAAATCATGACGCCCGTCCTGGAAGCGGACCCCTCGCATCTTAACCACATGTATTTGACGGCGGGTGGTGCCGTACTCACGGCTATCGCGCTCCATGCGAACTACGCCGTGAGCAATACTCTGTAGCTGTTGCTCACTCTCGCGCGTCGTAAGATCGTCGAGCACCAGCACCGTGCATTTCCTGCCTGCGAAGAATTGTTTCAACCCTAGTATTTCGCGTCGATATCGCACGCTGGTTTGCGAGAGAATCTTGAGTTCCGAAACGGAATCCAAAGCCACTCGTTCTGGATTCAGGCGCTCGACCTCCGCTCGTATGCGCTCGATTGTATCGCCGAGCTCAACGTCGGATGGGTGATAGACAGTGTAGTTGGCGTCGTCCTCAACCCGCTCCGAGAGCGAATTCAGCTCTAACAGATCAATGCCGTCCAACGTCCAGTTGTGCGACAGAGCGACATCGTTCAACTCTTCCCGCGTTTCCGAAAGTGTCACATACAGTACGCGTTGTCCTAAGCGAACGCCCTCCCGCAAAAACTGCAATGCGAAAGTGGTCTTGCCGCTCCCCGGGTCTCCCTCCACCACATACAGCCGGTGCCGGGGCAAACCACCACCAAGGACGTTGTCTAGGCCAGGGATGCCGGTGGTGTCTCGCAAGCTTTGTTTAGGGGAATTTACTGATGATGGCGGAGTCAATCTTTCTCCCTTTGCTCTCGATGGCACTTTGAGAGGCACTAAAATCCTAGCAGACAAAGAAGCTACAGTTGCCGATTGGCAGCTGGGAACGGCGTCCGTGGAGAACCGGAAGATGCGGGATCTTCTAGCTTAAGCCTGATAGGGCCTGCCCAACTCCGATTAACCGATCAGGCCCAAAGGCCAGTTGGCTTGAAAGAGACGTCCAGACTTTTGCGATGCGGCGACATACACTTGGCGCAAAGATGCACTTTATTCGCCGGGATTGGCAGCGTGGCCATTCTCAATAGCTTCGCTTTGAAGCCCGATAATCATCATTATCGGAAGCCTCCGCGCGCCTGACCGGCACATGTCCGGTTTGCGCGTTTCTCGTCAAATGGTCATTAGCTGAAAGACCGCATGCCTATCAAAGTACCGATCCTGATCCCCGATATTGAGCTATCCTGATTACTCGCGATGCGTCCACTTGCCTTGTTGATCTTCGGATCGGTGGTTGGTCGAGCCGTTTTGGCGCAGGATCTGCCGATCATGCGGCGTTTACTGATTCTCACACCAGCGTTCATCGACTCCGCCGAAGTGCGAGGCGAAGCCGGTCCAATAACCGGTGATCGGAGCCAAGTCATTGTCCTTTTCCGATTGTCTGAGCGTGGATTGGTGATCGACGCAAGGGCCAATGGTGGATCGGAGCAGGCGAAAAAGTCCGCCCTTGATACGGTAAGGATGTGGCGATTCAGGCCGACTCTGCTGGACGGACGACCAGTGCAAATGATGAGCGGCGCGGCCTTCGACTTTTCCGTTGTCCCGGTCAAGGTTCAGGCGCCGATGCCGATGCCCGCAGAGCAAATCTCTCCGGTGCTCAGTACGCGCTGCTCCCTTGCACTCATCAAAAAAGATGTCGACGCAGTGACCATCTGCAAAAAGGAGAGTGCGGCAGTCGAGAAAAACCGTTTACACACGGCGATGGAATCCCTTTCGGCGCGCGATGAACTCGGTCTCGCATTGCTGCAGTTGGGTCACGACCCGAAGGGGGCGCTGTCGGAATTTACCCGGGCGATCGAACTTGCTCCCAAAGGGCTGAGCTCTTCTGACGGCGAATGGGCTCAACTCTACTGGCACCGAGCCGCAGCCGAGCAGCAGGTTGGCATGACAGGCGCCGCCGACCAGGATTTCGCTGCTGCGGAAAAGAGTCTTGAGGGCGCGGCCCAGACAGTCCACGCGGGAAATAAGGGTTACCGCGACCTTCTGGGGCAGCTTGCGAAACAACACGCTTCGGCGCTTGAAACTGCAGGCAAACACGAAGAGGCGGTCGCACTACTCAGCAAGTTCGCCCAGTGAAGGTCATCCAGGTGCAGGCCTGTTCGGCCAGCGTTGCCCCAAACACGTTACAAAACCGCCGCGGCAATCATAGGTTTCTGGCCTACGCCCGTTCCAATGCTGGAGGCGCTCAATCCAGATTTGACCTCTAGGTAGCTCTGGGTTATTGTCGGACTAAGCGTCGCATTGGTCAGCCCGCCTGAAGCTGTGGCTACGCCCAGAATTTGAGCTGGCACCGGAAGGAAGCTAGTCGTCATCTGAACACCAACGTCGGGCGACACTCCAGATAAATTCGTTGGGGATGGGTAGGCACGATCGGCGTTTCCCGCCCCACCGTTAATGTCGTCAATTACCGTGGCCTCTCCGGCTAAGCCGCGTAGACAAGGAGCTGAAGCGGATGATAGCGATCGGCGCGAAAGTCCCTCCGGATCAGGTTCCCACGGCGCTCGCGTATCTGACCACGAATTTCCCCAGGATGCCAAAGCCTCCCGCGGTGATCATTCCTGGAAGCGAGCAGGTGTCGTTCCAGGAATGGGACCTGAAAAAGGGCGTGTTTCCGCACGATCCGATGGCGGCGCCGGACGGTTCCATCTGGTACACCGGCTATCGCGGGAACCTACTGGGACGCCTAGATCCCGCGACGGGCGTGAATCGCGATTATCCCATGAACGTTCCCAACTCGGCGCCCCATGGACTGTTATGGGACCCGAAGGGAAGCGTCTGGTTTACGGGGCTCGAGGGGAACTACATCGGAAAGGTAAATGCGGAGACCGGCCAAGTCACTGAATACAAGATGCCCCCAGGCGCTACCGGTCCGCACACGCCTCTTTTCGATAAGAACGGCAATATCTGGTTCACGCTGTACACCTCCTCCAGAGTGGGCTGGATTAATACGCAGACGGGTCAGATCAAGATCGCCATCACGCCCACAAAGAACTCGCAGCCCTATGGCATGGTGATGACCTCCAAAGGCATTCCGATTTTCGCCGAGTACGGCACCAACAAACTAGCCAGCGTGAATCCGGACACCATGGAGATTCACGAGTGGACCCTGCCCGACCCGGAGACCGGCATCCGGCGCCTCGTCATCACGCCGGACGACATCATCTATTATGACGATTACGATCGCGGCTTCCTCGCGCGGTTTGACCCCAAGCTGGGCAAGGTCACCGCCGAATGGGCTTCCCCGGGAGGTCCCCGGTCGCAGCCCTACGCCATGGCACTACTGCACGGCGCCATATGGTACGTGGAGTCCGGGACCGCGCCGAACGACTTGGTGCGCTTCGACCTCAAGACTCAGAAGTTTCAGACCTGGGGCATCCCGGGTGGAGGTGGTGTGGTGCGCAACATGATGATCACGCGCGATGGAGATCACCTGGCGATCGCCGAAAGCGGAGTGGACAAGATCGGGCTAGTGACGATCGGTGGGAAGAGCGGAAGAACCGACTAGCCGTTTGGCCCGAATCATGGACCCGGCTCGGTGATTCACTGGGTAAGGAGGTGGTACCGCTGAAGGTGGTGGGGTTGGATACGGCCAAGCACGTGTTTTCAGGTGCATGGTGTTGATGCGAGCGGAAGAGCGATTCTCCGCCGGAGACTGCGACGGGCTCAGATTCAGGATTTCTTTACGAATCTGCCGAGGTGTGTGGTTGGAATCGAGGCTACACAGGGAGCGCGCTTGGTCGCGTTTGATTGGATCGTTCGGTCATCCGAGCCATTGAAGAGCGGATACAACGAGTGTTCAGGAACAGCGAGGCGTGTCAGAGGATCGCCGCCGTGGAAGGCATCGGGCCTTTGACCGCGAGAGCATTTGTTGGCTGTTGTCTCGGATGGCAAAGCATTCCGCAACGGCCGGCAGTTCGCAGCCTGGCTCGGCCTGTCCCTCGGCGCCTACCGCAGTACCGGGAAGACCCATCGCCGAAACCTGTGGATCGCTGATAAACAGCGGAAGCTGGTGGGCGTGGATCGCGGTAGCTATCAGTACGAACCGAGACCGGACCGCGACAGAAGCGGAGGTACGGATACCGGCGACTGCATGCACTGCTGGTGCGGCGCGATCATCCGGCCAGCCTAATGCGCATTAATCGAGACGAAAGTCTCCACTCCTTGGTTCAGGTTGAGCATTCCGCTCATTCAGGTCCAATTCAACGCCTTTTGCTAGGGCTCTGAACATTTTGAACAATGTGCACTTGGCTCTTTCCTTGACCCACTTTTCTGATATTCTTTCTTCACTTTCAGCCTGACATAGCTTCAGCCGGCGGAACTCATCACCGGTGAACAAGCCATTTACTCTGGATCTTCAATGAGTTCGTGAAATATTTCGCGGACTTTATTCTTGGCATCCGCCAGCGCCGCGATTTCCAAGCCATGAAGCACCGGATAAAGAGTTCTAGGACCAATCCTCTACCCCATGGCGCGCTAGTTCTTCGATGATGCCTAGGCCGAAAAGATGGGCTCTTTGATTGCGTGGTGAAGGCGGATGAGTCCAGAATACAGATCCTGGTCCTTTGCCAGTCCCCCATGCGCGCCTTCATCGGCTTTCTTTGCTGGCATTAGCTAAGCCAAATTGGCGAATGCTTACCGGGAGCCCTTGTGCGTTTCGCGTTTCATCGCCACGTGATATTGATAAGTTGTGTCACAGTTCGTCCTCGCTCACGACGATTTCCACTTGTAAACAGATTAGTCTTTTCGTTCATATTGATCCTCTTTCTATTGACTTTTTAAACTGCGTTACTGCATTACTTCTTCACTTCCGGAGGGAAGTGGTCGAACATTCTCTGCACGTCCGACTTAAGTTGTTTGATGTTCTTGTCAGATTTGTCGGATAGCGTATCGCTTGCCGAGCCGCGCCAGACCAGTTTCTTGGTGTTGGTATCGAAGAAGTCGAGGACCAGCGTGCCCACCTTGTACGTCTCCTCCGTTGTCGTTGACGTCCCGAAGCCATCGCCGAACCCTCCACTCCAACGCCGCCAGCCCCAGCCGCCGCCGAAGTTGTCGTAATAAGTGTTGAGACTGCGGTGATCCTCTGTCATCTCCATCGCCATGATGGAAACATCGCCGCCCGATTCAACTTCCGTCCACCCTTTCGCTGCGAGTGCTGAGGCAACGGTGGCTTTAATTCGATCGCCCCACAGCGGGTCCTGTGAGTGAATCTTTCCCCATGAGTAAGTCTTGTAGCGACTAAATTCGGCGGTCCGATCGTAGTCGGTCTTCACTTCCGCCAACGATGCAGTTGCCGCAAGAATCGCGATTGCCATTGAAAGCAAAATCCTGTACTTCACGCTCATAACTGTCTCCTTATCCTGTTCATGACGAGCATTCGAACCTTCTGTCAGGTATGTAGGAGTACAGTCAGGACGCCACCTTCGGGGTTTTAGCGTTATGCGATTATCCTTATACTGGCGTAGACGTGTTCCTCCTCCCAAAATCTCCGCAGCTTATCACGCTGATTAACAGCGTGCTGAAGTCGAACGATGAAAACGCCTTCGATCGCTTCGATAAGTTGCTCAAGTTTGTAAAAGGAGCGAAAGCTCTCGCGCGTACGAAGAGCGATCATGCCGGGTCCTTCAGGGCTGAAATTCCCGCCGTGGAAGACCTGATAGTGTTTGGCTATATGGAAACAGAGGACAACCCACTTTACTGGATGCACAGCGAGGTAAAATTAGATCACCGGTCAACTTTATCCGTCACCCTCGATTACTGCAAAAGCCACTGACCGATTCTTCATATCGTCCCGACACCGACTATTCCTCTGCCCTCGTGACCTGATCCCCTGTATTCGCCTGAAAGGGAGTCCGATGTAAATAAAAATGAGGATGCAAATTCCCAAAAGCTCGAAGAAGTTCAACAGCCTTCAACTGGCTCGCCGTATCTCTTGAAACAGAATATGTTGGAAACAGGGATTTTTCGAAGCATACTGGAAACTGCCTCGGGCGCAGGGGGGTGGGGACGGGATTCGCGCTCCCTTTCAATCTATGCGAATCCCTGTGCTCCGCAATCATTCAATTGGCCGCGAAGCGGCATCCTCGACAAGCTCTTGGTTAACACCATGGAGAAAGTCGCTCTATTCAGATTCTCCATTTGGAGTTTCGGATCTGTGTCCGTCTCGGGGAGCCAAACTCGTTCACTACGAGAACTCTCCGCCTTCTGGTTAACGCCCGCCAAGCCCTAAGTCGAGGGCTGCAGAAGGGAACTCCGCAGGAACACTCGCTTCGAGCAACTCCTCACCCCGCGTTCTGTCGGAGGTCGGCTGTGCCAAGACGCTTACAGGTACACCCGATGTCCCTCAAGGAAGCATTAAGGAGAGCGGCAGAGGGTCACCAACGATTGGAGGACCACGTCACGCCTGCTTGTGTTTTCAAGTATTTTTGAATGGTCCAGAAAGCCAATTCAGCCATTTAAAAACGGTCTTCGAAACGGTTCTAGCCCTAGAATTTTCCAGTGAAGTGGCTGCAAGGATTGTAAGGCGCGATGTCTTCCGATATACTAACCGTGTCGAGTTGTCCGGTTCGTCGGCTGGCGCCACGCGGCGCCACTTGTTTCTTCCCTCCACGCAGAGTTCTCCGAGTAATCGACGTGAGCACTGCATGCGGCCTTTTTTATTTCCTACTAAATCGCTGTTGGTCCTGAGCTTGGCTGCCGTGCAAGTATCGCCCGCCGCGCAGCCACCGGCTCCGATCGACCACCCCCAGGCGGCTCGTGCGCCGGAATCGACAGCGAATTGGCGCGCGATGCTCGACAAGTATTGTGTAACCTGCCATAACGAACGCTCGAAAACCGGAGGCTTGGCGCTCGATCGAATTGACATCGCGCGGGTACCGGATCAAGCCGAAATTTGGGAGAAGGTGGTGCGCAAGCTGCACGCCGGAGCCATGCCTCCCATGGGGCTTCCCAGACCAGACCGCACCGCTTCGGAGGGATTCGCGACATGGCTCGAAACGAAATTGGATGCGGGCGCCATTGGCGATCCTGGGCCGGCCGGGCTGCGGCGGCTCAACCGCAGCGAGTATGCTGCGGCGGTCCGCGACCTTCTCGCGCTTGACGTGGATGCCAGCACCCTGCTGCCCGCGGATGACGCGAACCACGGCTTCGACAACATGAGCGACGCGCTGCGGGTTTCACCGGCGCTTCTCGAAGGTTACATGTCAGCTGCCCGCAAGATTAGCCGGCTTGCTATCGGCGACCCCAACGTCACTCCAGCGTTTTCCACCTATCGCGTTCGCGCGGATCTGGGACAGGATCACCACATCGAAGGACTTCCCCTGGGGACGCGCGGTGGCCTGGACGTAGAAGTCAATTTCCCGCTCACTGGAGAATATGTTTTCCAGCCCAAACTGGCGGTGGACACTTCAGCCAAAGTTCGAGGTCTGGACTTTGAGCATCAAGTGGTCATCACGGTCGACGGGAAAACGGTGCATCATGCTGCTGTCGGAGGCAGCAAGGATGAAGAGGCTGCCGCGATCAGCCCACCCGATTCCGAAGTCGGCATCCGCTCGCGCCTGGAAGTTCGCGTTCCGGTGAGTGCGGGGCCGCATACGATTGGAGTCGCCTTCATCAAGAAGACCTCAGCTCTTCCTGACGGTCTTCTGCAACCTTTTCTGAGTACCAACTTCGACACGCAGGAGCAGCGCGGAGTCCCGTTTCTCGAATCCCTCAGCATCGGCGGTCCCCTCAATGCCAGTGGTCCCGGCGATACTCCTTCCCGGCGAAAGATCTTCGTATGCCGCCCGCAGCATTCGGATGGCGAGACAGCCTGCGCCAAAAAAATCCTCATCGAGCTGACCAAGCGAGCGTATCGCAGGCCCGTGACCGATGCCGATATTGAGACGCCGCTTAGTTTTTATCAAACCGCCCTAAATTCCACGGCGTCAGGTTCGGGGTTCGACGCCGGTATTGAAAGTGCTCTCAGCTTCATCTTGACCAGCCCGGAATTTTTGTTCCGCGTCGAAGCCGCTGCGCCAGCTGAGAAGACTGGCGCGCTCAGCAGGGTAGGCGATCTGGAACTGGCGTCGCGCCTCTCGTTCTTCTTATGGAGCAGCATTCCGGATGACGAGCTGCTGCAAGTGGCGGGGCACGGAAAGCTTAGCGATCCACTGGTCCTGGAGAAACAGGTTCGCCGAATGTTGGCGGACACGCGCTCCCAGGCGCTAGCCACGAATTTCGCAGCACAGTGGCTGTATCTGCGCAACCTGCGAGGGATGAGCCGGGATTTCGCGACGTTCCCGAATTTCGACGACAATCTCCGGCAAGGCTTTGAGCGCGAGACCGAGTTGTTCTTTGAAAGTATTGTCCGCGAGGATCGCAGCGTGCTCGACCTGTTGCGTGCGAATTATACGTTTGTGAATGAACGCCTCGCGAAGCATTACGGGATCCCCGATGTTTATGGAAGCGAGTTCCGGCGAGTGACTCTTCCTGGCGATGAGCGCCGCGGCCTGCTCGGTCAAGGAAGCGTTCTCGCCGTGACATCGTATGCCACGCGAACCTCGCCCGTGCTGCGCGGAAAGTGGTTGCTTGAGAATATTCTAGGCACGCCGGTACCCCCGCCGCCTCCCGGCGTTCCGGCGCTTGAAGAAAATCATACCGGCCTCCGCCCACGCTCCGTGCGTGAACGCATGGAAGAACATCGCAAGAACCCGGCCTGCGCTGGCTGCCACAACATCATGGACCCGCTGGGATTCTCGCTGGAAAATTTCGACGCTATTGGAGCCTGGCGCTCACGCAGCGAATCTGGCGCGCCCATCGACGCCTCCGGGAAGCTGGTCGACGGCACCACAATAGACGGCCCCGTAAGCTTGCGAAACGCTTTGCTGGCGCGGTCCGGAGCATTCACGCAAACACTCTCGGAGAAGCTTATGACCTACGCCATCGGCCGCGGCGTCGAGTATTACGATATGCCTGCCGTACGGTCCATCGTGCGCGCATCCGAGCCTAGCGATTATCGGTTTTCGTCATTGATTCTCGGAATCGTTCGCAGCACTCCCTTTCAGATGCGAAGGACCGAGATAGCGGCCCGGCAACAAGTAGCAAGGAATTGAGGAACCAAAACGCATGAGCATCGTCACTAAGAAACACCTGTCCCGCCGAGCCCTGCTCAGGGCTGCGGGAGCATCGGTCGCATTGCCGCTGCTGGACTCGATGGTCCCGGCGCTGACTGCCCAGAGCCGGACCGCCGCCCGCGCCGTGCGCCGTTTAGGTTTCGTGTATGTGCCTCACGGGGCAATCATGCAGCACTTCACTCCGGCCGCGGAGGGTGCAAACTTCGAATTCAGCCCGATCCTGAGCCCTCTCGAACCACTGCGGGAACGTATCGTCGTGGTCAGCAACCTGGCGCACCACACTGCCGACAACGCGGGCGTTCACTCGCTCAGTCCTCCGACGTGGTTGAGCGGCGTGCGTCCCGCCGAAAAAGAAGGCAACATCCGCGGCGGCACTACGGCCGACCAGATCGCCGCTGAATCCTTCGGCCAGGACACGCAGTTCCCCTCGCTCGAGCTCGCTACCGAAGATCACTCGAACCTGATCGGCGCCTGCGACGGCGGCTACAGCTGCACCTACATAAACACGCTATCCTGGCGGACGCCCGCGACTCCATTGCCCATGGAGATCAATCCTCGCGTGGTTTTCGAGCGCCTATTTGGGGACGGAGGCACGCCCGAGGAGCGACTGGCCCGTATCCAGCAGAATCGCAGCGTTCTCGACGCTGTGACGCAGCAGGCCAAGCGGCTCAATCTGCGGTTGGGCGCCCCCGATCGAAACGCGCTGAACGATTATCTCGAAAACGTTCGCGAGATCGAGCGGCGGCTCGCCAAATCCTCAACGCAGGAAGCCTCGCCCGAGACCTCAATGCCGGCCCCTCTCGGCATACCGGAGTCTTTCGAAGAACACATCAAGCTGATGTTCGATCTCCAGGTGCTCGCCTATCAAGCCGACCTCACACGCGTTTCCACGTTCATGCTGGCCCGCGAGCTGAGCCAGCGAACTTATCCGAAGGTGAAGGCCTTCGATCCGCATCATTCGGTATCGCATCATCAGGATGACCCGGTGAAGATCGATACCTTGACGCGAATTCAAACCTATCACGCGAGCATGTTCGCGTATTATCTGGAAAAGCTGCGTTCGACCGCGGACGGCGACGGATCGCTTCTGGATCACTCGCTGATTCTCTACGGCAGCAATATGAGCAGCAGCAACCTGCATAATCACTATCCGCTACCGGTGGTACTGGCGGGAGGCGCGGCCGGGCGTCTCGCCGGAAATCGTCATTTGAAATGCGCCGAAGAGACTCCCATGACGAATCTGCTGGTGTCACTGTTGGACAAGTCAGGAATCCCGATCGAGCGACTAGGCGATAGCACCGGAACGATAGTGGATCTGTAGCGGACTCAGGATGCCAAGATATATCTCGATAGTCTTTCTGTTCGCGGGCGCTTGTTTCGCCGCGTCCAGCAGCTCAGACCTGCAGTTGATTGAAGCCGCAAAGCAAGGTAGTGTGGCGACCATCGCTTCGTTGCTAAAGAAGCACGCCGATGTGAACGCTGTCGAGCCCGACGGCACTAGCGCACTGCAATGGGCCGCGCACCGCAATCATGCCGCTGCGGTCGCGCTTTTGGTCAAAGCCGGCGCCAGGGCCATCGCCGCCAATTCATTCGGCATTACGCCGCTCTCGGAAGCAGCCGCCAACGGAAACGCCGGGATCATCGAAATACTGCTCAACGCCGGGGCCGATGCCAACGCTCTCTCCGCAGAGGGAGAGCCCACGCTCATGACGGCTTCCCGCGCGGGGAATCCCGAAGCCGTGCGGGTTCTGCTTAAGCATGGCGCAGCCGTCGACGCGCGCGAGTCCTGGAAAGGTCAAACCGCGCTCATGTGGGCCGCTGCCGAAAATCGCGCTGAAGTTGTCGCGGTCCTCATCGGATCCGGCGCAGATGTGAACGCACGTTCCACCGAATGGCCGGAAGAAAAGAAGCGGCCAAGCAACGGAAATATCGTGTCCACTCGTCCGCGCGGTGGTTTGACGCCGCTCCTGTTCGCCGCGCGCGAAGGAGCATTGGTGTCGATGCGGGTCCTGGCCAAAGCTGGAGCCGACCTTAACTTGACGGAGCCCGACGGGACGAACGCATTGGTCATGGCGCTAATCAACGCTCACTACGACGCAGCCGCTTTTCTACTAGACGCAGGAGCCGATCCCAACGTCGCGGATAGATACGGCCGGACCGCGCTCTACGCGGCAGTCGACATGAATTCGCTGGAGCCCTCAGTGACCCGGCCCGCGCCCCAAGACTCGGACAAAACTCGCCCTCTGGATGTCGCGCGCTCTGCCTTAGCACACGGGGCGAAAGTCGACCCCTTGCTACTCAAGCCGACGCCCGGCCGTGGCCTCTCGGATGATCCCGATCTTATTCTGCGCTCTGGCGCCACGCCCTTCATACGAGCCGCCAAGACCGGCGACGTCGCCGCAATGCAGTTGCTGCTCGATCACGGGGCGGACCCGCGTGCCGTAACAAAAGACGGTGTAACGGCGCTCATGGCGGCGGCCGGCATGGGCTGGAGATACGGGCAAAGCCAGGTTCCCGAGAGCGACGCGCTGAAAGCCGTTCAGTTCTGTTTAGAGCACGGCGCAGACGTTACCGCGGTGAATGTCACCGGCGAAACGGCCTTGCACGGCGCGGCGTCGCATGGGGCAACTGACATCATTCGTTTGCTCGCCGAGCGCGGAGCCAAGTTGGATGTCAAAGACAAACGAAATCGAACGCCGCTCGATATCGCCGAGGGGGGCCGCGAGCGCGGAGCTGTCGCCTATCCGGCCGCTGCCGCGCTCCTGAAACAATTAATGGCCGACGCCAGCGCTTCGGCTTCGCGTTAGTTTTTAAGTTCCGCCATCATCCCGTCCAGGCCACCCATATTAATCGGTTTGAAATCGAATTTACTCACCAATAACTGACCGATTTCGTCTTTCGATTTCCCCTCATGCACCAAGCCGCTGATCTGATCGCTAATGGAAGCGATCTTATTCCGATGCGCCACAAGGCCATCCCGGGTGCTGATTTCACCGTGGCCCGGAATCACGGTATCGATGTCCAGCTTCAGGACGCCATCCAGCGTCGCCGGCCAGTCGCGCAGGCAGCCGCCGTTCTTATAATCCACCACCGGATTCGTCACGCCGCGAGTTCCCGCCATTAAATCGCCTAAATGAACCACGTGTTCCGCCGGGAAATACACCGCAATATCGCCATCCGTGTGTCCGCGCCCATAATAAATGGCGCGCACTTCCTTGCCGCCCAGGAATACCGAAGTTTGGTCGGTGAAAGCAATCTGCGGCGGACCGGGCATTTTCCCTTCCAGCATGTGCTTGCGCGCGTTGGCATGCGCAATCAACTCGCTGCTTGCGAGAAAGCGCAAATTACTGCCGGTATGGTCACCGTGATGGTGCGTGTTGATCACGTAGCGGATGGGCTGACTCGTAACGCGCTTGACTGCGGCGACGATCTGGTCGTGGTCCTGCGCAAACCGGTCGTCCACCAGGATCACGCCCTCGCTCGTGACATACACCGCCACATTGCCGACGTCACCTGAGCCGTTGGACGTTCCCTCAATGACGTACAGCTCGTTCTTGAGTTTCTTGATATTGAGATCCACGCCTTGGCCGTGGGAGGTTTGCGTGTAGGCAATCCACCCGATCGACAAAACCAAACATGCGCGTGAAAGATTTACGGCGATTCGATTCATGCTGGGAATATAACAGAAGATTGCTTTCGATCCCACAGTTTTTTTTTGAAATGCGCCGAGGTAGGGTATCGCGATCGCTTGGATGCAGCGCTCGCGATGCAGTGTTGACAAACGATTCGCCTTAATCTCATACTGCTTATGAGAGTGCTTGTGCTCTCGCAGCTGAAGCCCCCGCCGCCTTCCTCGCCCAGTAGCCATTTCGCCCCGTTTGCATCCTAACTTCTTGCGTCTGGGAGGAATTCTGGCGATGGTTTTCGCTCTGCCTTGGGGTCTCGCACGGCGTACTCATGTTCTAACTCTGGTATTGGTTGCTTCGATACCTGCTGTGCGGGCGCAGACGTCTTCTCTGGACCCGGCCGCATCCTTTCAAGATCGAGTTCAACCCATCGTCTTCAAAAATTGCAATGGCTGCCATACGTTTGGCGGCCACGCCGGTGAGCTGCGCATGGATTCTTTCGCGACGCTCATGAAGGGCGGCGGCCGCGGACCAGTAGTGATCCCCGGCCATCCCGAGAGTAGTTTGCTGTTAAAGGCGGTCCAATACAGCGACCCGGATCTGAAGATGCCTCCGCGCGGGCAACTTGCCGCTACCGATATCGCTGCGATTGAGAAATGGATTCTAGAGTTGCCGGCGGACGCCGCGTCAGTTGCTGCGAAACCGAGCCCCGAGCCAGTTACAGTCACTCCTGAAGCTCCTGTTGCGGCACCTAAGCCAACCACTACCGAATCGCCCGCGATCCCGAGCACTCCACCGGCGCCTCTTGTCGATGTCGCCGCGTCAAAGATCACTCCTGAGCAGGAGCAGTTCTTCGAGACCAAGGTCCGGCCTCTACTCGCAAAAAATTGTTATAGCTGCCACACGCGGACCGCGAGCGGCGGTCTCCGGCTCGATTCACGCGAAGCGGTTCTGAAGGGCGGCAAGGACGGCGTTGTAGTGGTACCCGGGCATCCCGAATCCAGTCTCCTGATTTCGGCGCTCAATTACAAAGCTGCGATCCAGATGCCTCCCAGCGGTCAGCTTAAAGCTGAAGAGGTCGCAGTCGTCGAGGAGTGGATCAAAGAAGGCGCGCCCTGGCCAAAGGAAGCGTCCGCAGCGCCCGCGCGGCAAGTCACTGAAGCCGATCGGACCTTCTGGGCTTTCCACGTCGCCGACCGCCCCGTCGTGCCTGCGGCAAAAACAACCTGGGCGCACAACGATATCGACCGTTTCATCCTGGCCAAGCTGGAGGAAAAACATCTCAAGCCGGTCGCCGACGCGGACAAGCGCACTTTGATCCGCCGCGTGACCTACGATCTTACGGGACTGCCTCCCACGCCGGTCGAAGTTCAAAGCTTCCTCGACAACAAATCCCCGAAGGCGTATGAACAGCTGATTGAGCGCTTGCTCGCGTCGAAAGCCTACGGCGAGCGCTGGGGCCGCATGTGGCTGGATGTCGTCCGCTACGCCGACACTGCGGGCGGCGGCGGAGATTATCCGATTGCGCAAGCCGCCAAGTACCGGGATTACGTGATTCAATCTTTCGTCGACGATAAGCCGTACGATCGTTTCATCCGCGAGCAACTCGCCGGAGATCTGTTGCCGGCGCAATCGGAACCCGAACATTGGCAGAACATCATCGCCACTGGCTATCTGGCGGGCACCAATCGCTACGAGAATAAAGCGACCTACGTTTCCGATGCCGTGGATAATCTGGGATCAGCGTTTCTCGGCGTGACCCTTGGCTGCGCGCGTTGTCACGACCACAAGTTCGACCCCATCCCAACCGCGGATTACTATGCGCTCTATGGCATTCTCCACAGCACCAAGTATGCTGAGCCCGGCGACGACGCAGTCCGCTACCAAAAAGACTTCACGTATCGCGATCCGGAAGCCCTAAAGCGCGAAGACTGGAAGATTTTTCAGCAGCAGCTAAGGCCCATTCAGGGCGCGATTGATGCGGTCCTGAAGCTTCCCGGCACTTATGACGACCTGCTACCCCAACTGGAAGCGCGCCGCATGCACTTGTTCCAGCACATGCCGGATATCGGCGAATCCGCCTACGCCGTCAGCGAAGGAAC
>Ga0163162_10002654_pt1 | contig 16954 bp, 12 predicted proteins | sample S55metaG_FD_115310 | JGI IMG/M metagenome (GOLD analysis project Ga0163162, IMG submission 115310) | Switchgrass rhizosphere microbial communities from Kellogg Biological Station, Michigan, USA - S5-5 metaG | ecosystem: Host-associated > Plants > Roots > Rhizosphere > Soil | place: USA...
GCGCTCGATGAGGCCCTCAAGTCCCTGCGCATCGATACCCAGACCGCGCAGGAACAGCGCTCGCACATTGAGCTGGAACTAGTGCGCAAGCAGTCGGAGCTGAAATATCTCGACGAAACCAGCCGCAAAGAATTGAGTGTATCCGCGAGCGAGATTGCCGCGGCGCAAGAGCCCGAGGCGGAAGGCCCTGAGCCCGTCAATGTTGAGGAATCCGAGCAGCGCTATCAGGAAGTCCGCGCCCGCATCGAAGCGCTGGGCCCGGTGAATGCGCAGGCGCTCGAAGAATATCACGAGGCGCAGCAGCGCTACGAGTTTCTGAACACACAGCGGCAGGACCTCCTCGATTCCATCCGCGACACCGAGAAAGCCATCCAGGAGCTCGACACCGAATCGCGCCGCCGCTTCAAGGAAGCCTTCGAAAGCATCAACGCGCACTTCAAGGAAATGTTCCAGACCTTATTCGGCGGCGGCCAAGGCGAGATGCGCCTCACCGACGAAGCTAATCTGGCCGAGAGCGGCATCGACATTATGGCGTCACCTCCCGGCAAGCGTCTGCAGCATATCGCACTGCTCTCGGGCGGCGAAAAATCGCTGACCGCGATGGCGCTCCTGATGGCCATCTTCCGCTACACGCCCAGCCCGTTCTGCATTCTGGACGAGGTGGACGCGCCGCTCGACGAACCCAACATCCTGCGCCTCACGCGCCTGATCAAGGAAATGTCGCACGACACGCAGTTCATCGTCATCACGCACGCCAAGCGAACCATGGAAGCCGCGCAGGCGCTCTACGGCGTGACCATGCAGGAACCCGGCGTCTCGAAACTGGTGAGCGTGAAATTCGATCCGCTCCCCACAGCGGCGCCCCCCAGTGCTACTGCTGCGTTAGCCGCAGTCTAAAAGGGGACAGAACGATATTTCCGGCCGCGCCATTGGCGGGTGGATACCAAATGTTCAGGGGCCGGAAATGTCGTCTGTCCCCTTTTAGTGCGTCAGATCGTAGATCCAGTAATTGACGGCGACACGATACGCCAATCCCGCAAACCTCTCATCGTAACGCGGGTCGTCCGACCACTCCCAAGCGTCCCCTAAATCCATGTTGTGGCAGATCGCGACCATCACGCGGCCCTTGTCATCATAGATCGCGCGCCAGTGATCGGGTCTGCCGTTTTGGTCCTTCTCGTAGGTTCGGCCGCTCCACAGGTACTGCGCGCCGGGCACCTGGAACCGGTCGTCCAAATCGTAAATGGTATGGAAGATCGGATCGCTGTTGTCGATGTCGACGATCTCGCGGTCCGGGAAGACTTTCTTGATTCCCTCGAGAAAAATCTGCCACTCAAAGGTACTGTGGAAATCGTCCACCATCAGAAATCCGCCGCGCAGTAGAAATTCACGAAGCTGCGCCGCCTGTTGATCCGGGATCGCCCAATGTCCCACCTCCACCGCGTACATCGCCGGCCAGTTGAAGACATCGTCGGTGCCGTCAAGATCCACCACCTGCTCCACCGAGCGCGTGTCGATGCGGCTCAGACGCCGGATGCCTTGCAGAAGGTGCCGGTCGGAGCGCGGATAGTCGGTGGTCCAGTTGGAGTCGCCGCCGCGGAAGCCGCCATAAATGCCGGGAACGCGCAGCCGCGCGCGCGTCCATTCAAACGGACGGTTCCAGTCCGGGGGAACCGGGAAATTCCTGTACTCGCGGCCGGGGTACTCCTTGAAGGGACGCTGCGCCCGCAACAGACTCCACGCGCCGCAGACCGCCAGCATCGCGACCACGAAAATTCGCCAGCGCCCGAGCACTTACCAAATATACTCCTTGGCTTCGGCGCGCCGCGCGTAGCTGTCAAGCACGTGCACCACGCGCAGTTTCTTGAGTTTGGTGGGCGATAGCTGCCCAATCGGCACGTACAGAATTTTGCGATCGAGGTGCGCCGCGATCGACCGGAAAATCGAACGCGGAGGTTTAGCGGCGACATAAACCACGAAACGCTCCACCGAATAATCCAGAGCGGCCATCAATAGCCGCTCCGGCTTCGACTCGGCGAATTCGTAGTCCGGGTCCGACCATACATCGAACAGCCGGCGCGGCGGCAGCGTCATCAGCAGTCCGCCGTACTCAGCCCGTCCGATCCCGGGCCCGACGATGTTATCGAAAGGGTGCGTGGAATAAAACGCCATGTCGGATTCGTTCTGGTGCTCGCCCAGCCACGTGGTCAGATAGGTGTAACGGTCGTCGCGATCTTCATCGAAGATGACTACGACCGAGCCCACTTCGCCCGCCAGGCGGTTCGCGGTCCTCACGAAGATTTTGTGCCGGTGCCAGTTGCGAATGGTCTCGCGAATGTCGATGCCGTCCAGGATCGAAGTGGTGAACGGCTCCACACGCGCGCGCTCCTCAGAGAGGATAGCCTTGGCCTTCTGCTTCACGAAGCGCCCGTATTCTTCGATCACCAAATCCTCGGGCGGATAAGAGCAGATCGCTTCGCCGGACGTTTGCTGCGCCCATTCACCGGCAAACTTTTCGCGCTTGCGCGGCTTCAGGCCCGCCGGTTTCAGGCGCTGCTTGGGGCGGGGAAGCCGGCGGCGGATGCGCAGTCTCTTGGTGTTGATCCAGATTTCGCTGGCGTTCAGGCGCACGGTCTCGAGGTTCGAAGTCTCATGCTGCGCCAGATAGCGATTCGCCATCTGCCACACTTCCCACCCATAGTTGTCATCCACGACCGAGCGCGCCGACACCGCCAGGTCATACACGCTAGCCATCAGATCGCCGCTGATGTGCGCCAGATTGCGGGTGAAGCGCGCAATCATGCGGCGCTGCCAATGCGCCAGCCTTTCTCCAGTCGACGAAGTGTACTTGCCCTCAGCTTCGCGCAGCAAATCGAGTTGCACGCGCGGACGGTCGAGCACCTTGTCATCCCCGTGGCCAGCACTCATGCCCAGCCGGAAGAATTCGTAGCGCTCCTGAAGATAGGGAAACTCAATCGTGATCTCGGCCAAGCAATCGGGATGCGGATTCAACAACTCCGGTTCATACTTCTTGCCCTTCGGTGGCGGCGGCTGCGGCGTCTCCATTGCATCCAGCAGCGGATCCAGCATGTTGAGCGCGACCACCGCCACCACGCTCGCCTCGGGGTCTGCGCCCTGCAGCTTCCAAGCCATCGCGGAAGCGTGCGCCGTCACCTCCTCCGTACGCATCTGCGGATATACGCGATAAGCCTCGACGTAAGGATCAAGACCGATGCGCCGGACCGCATAGGTGTCCGGATAAGTATCCGGAAGATGCGGACGCTCCGCCGAATCCGGCTCCAGGAAGATCACCTGTGCGCCGATTTCCTCGGCCGTTCGCAGCGCCTCGATGAAGGGATCGCACGGCTCGACTGGAACAAAGATCGCCCGGTCGTCAGCGTCTTCATCGTGATAGAGAATCACCGACAATTCCGGCAGCCGCGCCAACGCCCGCTGATAGGATGCCGCCAGGAATCCGGGGAGTTCCACCGCCACCACGCCCGGTTTGGCCACGAGCAGCAGCTTGCGCAATGCGAGCGCGAACTCCAGCTTGCCCGGCACCACCGGAAAGTAGCGGACCTTGCCGCGGTCGAGACCGCCGGCGCCTCCGGATTTGATCTCAGCTTCGAACGACATACCGCAGGGCCTCTTCGCCGAGGGTCTGCACGATCGCGATCTTGAGAGTCTCGGCGCGGTTGAGCGGAGCGTTGCCCAGATCCACTTCGCTACGCATCAGCTTCATGGCGAAGCGTGCGATGTTGATGCCGTCGCGGGCCGTGTAGCGTTCGTCTGCCGCATGCGCCTGCTGCAGAAAATCTGTGACGTAGTTGAGGATGTGGTCGTCGCCAAACGGCAGGTTCTCGCGCAGGATCGCGAATTCCTCGTGACGCTCCGGGAAATCGATCAGGATCATGGGCTGCAGGCGCGAGTGAATATATTCCGGAAGATCGAAGGTGCTGGCGTCGTCGTTCATGGTCGCCACCACGCGGAACAGCGGATGCGCCTTGATCTTGATCCCGGCGACGATCGATTCCACATACCGCCGGTTGTCGAGCAGCGGCGCCAGACTCGCCCAGCTCTTCTCGCTCATGCGATTCCCTTCGTCCAGGATCACGATGCCGCCGCGCAGCATGGCGGTCACCAGCGGCGAAGCGACGTAGCGCAGCCGCGCTTCGCCCTCGATCACCGGCGTGACTAGAAGATCCTCAGGCCGCGTATCGGCAGTGGCCTGCATGATGTAGACCTCGCGGTCCAGTCGCTTCGCCGCCGCATACGCAAGGGTGGTCTTGCCCACGCCCGGCTTCCCCAGCAGGCGCGGATTCATCGGCAGGTCCTGGGCGTCGATCACAAGCCAGGCAGCCAGCAACTGGCGCATCACTTCTTCCTGCCCCACCCAGGTAATCGACAGCTCGTCGGGGTGGGCCAGATGCAGCGGTACGCCTTCGATCTCAACGATCATATTGCTTCAATGTAGCAGAGCGGTTCGTGATTTCCAGGCGGCGCTCGGCAGCGCGACCGCAGGAGCCGATAATGAAGTTATGCCTGACCCGAAACTTCCGCCGCCGGATCCGGATCCCCAAGATCCCTGGCCCGACCCCTCGCCGATGCCCGAGCCGGAAGAGTCCGAGCCTGACGTAATCGATACGCCGCTCGACCCCCTTCCGGCTTAGGCGTTGAACCGCGCAGAGCCGCTATTGCTGACGTGTTACTGAGCTCTCTTGAAAAGAGTGACGAACACCGCGTTGCCGAGAATATGCCCGTCCAGCGCCTTCATGGCGTCCGCTCGCGTGGCATCAGCGCCCAGGTCGAGCTTGCTGTCGAGCGCATAGAGCTCAAAAGTATAGTGATGGTACAACCCCGGAGGCGCGCAGGGTCCGAAGTAGCCATCAAACCCGCGAATATTCTTGATGTGCTTAGTGCCATCGGCCATAGCGCCGTTCTGGACTCCCTCGGCGAGGCTAGTTGCACTGGCCGGAATGTTGTAGATGAACCAATGTGTTACGTCGTAGATGCTTTTTGCCGGATGCGGCTCAGGATCGTGCAATAAGATTGCGAAGCTCTGCGTTCCCGCGGGGGCGTTCATCCACTCAATCTTCGGCGACACACCGGACGGCGCGTTGCTGCAGGAATATTTAATGGGCAGTTCGGCGCCATCCTTCAGGTCGGGAATCATGATCATGAACGGCGGCCCCGCCGCTTTCTTGGCCTGGCCAAAGACGCCGGCAGTGCCTGCCAGCAATAGGGTGCTCAGCAAAAACATCCTCATAATACTTAAAATGCTCCTCTTCTGAAATCGTACTCTTTGAACCACTATAAGCTCCCTTGGGCGAAAGTTCCAAATGATCGCGAGTTCGCGTCCTCGCCCGCGTTTCCCAGCCGATCGCACGGTCAGCGACGCTCCGCGGTCACTATTTCCGCTAGTACATTCAGAAACCATGGCCGATCTGTATAACGATGGGCAATCCGCACGCAAAGGGCAACATGAAGGAAAAACTGTTGGTCCTGGACGACGAGCCGCTTATCCTCAAGTCACTGCAGGAACTCTTCGAAGAAGATTATGAGGTCTATAGCACCCATGATGCGGAACAGGCGCTGCTGCTGGCAGGGGAGCACGACATCGCCGTAATCTTGTGCGATGAGAGCATGCCCGGCGTCCCCGGCCACGAGTTTCTGCGGCGCGTGAGAGAGATCTCCAGTGCCGCACGCGTCCTGATGTCGGAATTCGCCGACTTCGCAGCACTCACAGAGGCGGTGAATAGTGGTCAGATCTTTTCCTATATCGCCAAACCGTGGGAGCCCGCCAAGCTGAGGGCCCGAATCAAGGCGGCCGCGACACATTTCAAACTGGTCCAGGAGGCGGAGCAGGGACGGGAACTGCTAGCCGCCCTGATGGAAAAAAGCCCCGACCTAATTTTCTTCAAGGATTCGGCTTCGCGCTTCACGCGAGTGAACCATTCCCTGGCGGAATTCGTGGGCGCAAACAGCCCTGCCGATTGCATCGGGAAATACGATGCGGATTATTTCGAAGCCGAAGACGCTTTGCGCTGGCAGGGCGAGGAGCAGGAAATACTACGGTCCGGCCGGCCCCAAATCGACCAAATTCAGCGATTCAAAAGGCCCAATGACGGCCTATGCTGGCTTTCTACCACCAAAGTGCCAATGTTCGATCGCGCCGGAGGGGTTTCGGGGATCGCGGGTATCTCCCGCGACATAACCGCTTTGAAGGCTAGCGAGGAGATGCTGCGGGAACAGAGCGAGCACAACCGCATGATCCTCGAAACGGCGAACGACGCCTTCATCGGCATGAAGCCTGACGGCACCATCACGGCTTGGAACCCTCAAGCCGAAGTCACATTCGGATGGAAAGCCGCGGAAGCCATAGGCCGCACGCTCTTCGATACCGTTGTAGCTCCGGCCTACCGCGCCGCCCACGCGAAGGGCGTGGAGCAGTTCCTGAGCACTCCCGGGGGATCCCTGCTGAATCGGCCGATCGATCTGATCGGGTTGCACCGCGACGGTCACGAATTTCCAGCGGAAGCGACCGTTTGGTCAGTCCAAGTGGGCGGCATCTGCAGCTTTAACGCCTTTGTCCGTGATATCAGCGTTCGCCTGCTGGCGGAAGACGCGCGCAAGAAAGAAGCGACGCTGGTTCAATTGCTCCACTCGGTGACGGTGGCTGCAAACCGGTCCTCCAATATCGAGCACACTGCTCAGACCTGCCTTCGCCTGATCTGTGCGTACACCGGCTGGCAGGTGGGCCATGTTTTCCTGAGGGGAAAACATTCACCCGGCGACTTGGTTTCGGCAAACATTTGGTGCGAGGGAGAAGGAGAACGCTTCGCGGCCTTTCGCGAGGTCACCAGTCGCCTGGACAGTAGTACAACCGGGCTACCCGGCGGTATCTTGGCTTCCGGAAAGCCCCAATGGATTGTCAATTTAGCGGATGGAGATGTTCCGCCGGATCGAACCATCTCCGATCGGACCAGAACCGCGCTGGATGCAGGGCTGCGTTCGGGATTTGGGTTCCCCATCGCGGTGGAAGGACAGATCATCGGAATTCTGGAATTCTACTCTCTGTATCGGGTCCAGCTAGATGAAGAATTGCTGAATATGATGGGGCACATTGGTTTACAACTAGGGCAGGTGATCAAACGCCAGCGCTCGGAGGAGGAGTTGCAACGCGCCAAAGCGTCTGCCGAATCCGCGAATCGCGCCAAGAGCGATTTTCTGACCACCATGAGCCACGAGATGCGAACTCCGATGAACGCGATCTTGGGAATGGCCGACTTGCTCTCGGAGAGTGCGCTCCACGCAGAACAGCGAGGTTACGTTGACATCTTCCAAAAGGCGGGAGCGAATCTGCTGGCGCTGATCAACGATATTCTGGATCTCGCGAAGGTAGAGTCGGGGCGCTTTGAGTTGGAATCGATTGACTTCGACCTGCGCGCGCTGCTAGAAAAAATGATCGAGATGATGGCATCGCGGGCCCAGGATCGCGGCCTTCGGCTCACTCTGGAGATCCTTCCGGATGTTCCATCGGGATTAATAGGGGATCCCAATCGTCTGCGGCAGATTTTGCTCAATCTGATCGGCAACGCTCTGAAGTTCACTGAACGAGGCTCGGTCACCCTGCGCGTGCAGCTTGAACCGGGAGGAGCGCCGGGTTGGTTGCGATTTAATGTGATCGATACCGGCATCGGAATTGCCGCGGACCAATCGCAAATGATCTTCGACCCCTTCACCCAAGCCGATTCCTCCACTACGCGCCAGTACGGTGGGACCGGCCTGGGGTTAGCCATCAGCAAGGGCTTCGCTGAGCTCATGGGTGGACAGCTCGGTTGCACGAGCGAATTGGGGAAGGGAAGTACGTTCTATCTGGCGGCGCCATTTGCCATTCGCGGCGAGACGGCAATTCCGGAGAACGCCGGTACCGAGGCCGCGGGAATTCGCCCGCAGCAAACCGGCGGTCCAAAGGAAATTTCCCACGTCCTTCTGGCTGAAGATTCCGAGTACAACGTGTTGTTGGTACGGGCGTATCTGAAGAATTCCGGCATCGATCTGGAGGTAGCCGAGAACGGCAAGATCGCCGTCGAGAAGGTGAATTCCCACCGGCCCGATCTTATTCTCATGGACCTGCAAATGCCCGTGATGGATGGGCTGGAGGCCACGCGCGCCATTCGCCAAGCGGAGGGAAGAATTGGGGAGCGGCCCATTCCCATCCTGGCTTTGACCGCGGACGCCGGGCAAGAAGCCGTGTCGAGAAGCCTTTGCGCGGGCTGCTCGGAGCACCTGAGTAAGCCGATCAAGAGGACCACCCTGCTGGAGGCCATCGCCCGTCATACACACGGCATCATCCGCATTACGCCGCCTGAGGGCATTGAAGGTCTGGTCCCCAACTACCTGGCGAGTATCCGCCGCGACATGGCAACCATGATGACGGCCATTGGCGAGCAGGACTGCGAAATCGCGGGACGGCTGGGACATCAGTTCAAGGGCACCGGCCACGGTTATGGGTTCCCGGAGATTACCCAAGCTGGAACCGCCATCGAGCTGGCCGCCCGCAGTGCTAACGAGGGCGAGATCCGCAAGCAAATTCTGTCGCTGGCCGCGTATCTCGACCGCGTCGAAGTTGTGGTCTAAGCTTGCGCCGAAGTCGGGTGAGTTAACCGGAACGCGCGCGTAGTAAGCTTTTATACGGTAGCAGGGAGAATCGGAATATGAGCTTATATCGAAAATCGTGGAAGCGGGTCTGCTTTGCGGCATTGATCGCCGCAACCGCAGCTGCAAACATCGCTACGGCACAGACCGAGTCTTCGGGCGCTCAGCGGCAGCCCGCCAAAATCTTTTATGCGCCCAAGCCCATCCAACCCATGCCGTATCTGGACCCCATGAAGCCGCTGGTGCGCCTAGCCGACTTGAAAGCCAAACACGCGGGCCAAGCGAATTGGAGCGAGCTGGTGGTCTACGACAAGAACAATCGCGCCGAAGTGATCTCGGCGGCGTCGGGATCGAAAGTGCCACGCCACCTACACTCCGACGCTCCCGAATACTGGGTGGTGCAGGAAGGCCGGATTCGCTTCGAGATCGAAGATCCGGCGGGACAGTTCAAGTACTTTGAGGCTGCGAAAGGCGACTTGGTGCTGGCCCCCGAGCGGCGCCTGCATTCGCTCGAAGTGATCGGAACCGAGCCGGCCATCCGCTTTCAGGCCACGCTGCCCGACACTACAACGGTCTATGAAACCAAGCCCGCGCAGGCCGAGAAGGGAATGGAATACGAGCCCGTGACTTTATCCACCGGCAATAATCCCGACGAAGTGCCGAGCGACGGCAAGCCCGATCGTTTGTTTTTCAATATCGACGAGTTGCAGAAAGAGCATCCCGGGAAACGCTCGTGGAGCGATCTCGCCGTTCGCAAGAATCGCGCACATGCCAACATCATCTGCGGCTATGGCGCCGACGTGAAACACCGTCCCGGCGATCTGGGCCACTATCACACCGACTTCGCCGAGATGTGGGTCATCATGCGCGGCCAGCAGTCGTATGACATCGAAGGGCTTGCTCCTTTTACCGCGGGCATGGGAGACGTCGTATACGCGCCGGCAAAAAGGTGGCATCGTCCGGAGCCCACCGGCGACGGATTTTCGTGCCGTCTCGCCATGACACCATATCCGGCCGGCAACCACCTGTATCAGCCGCGAGAGCACTGATCGCCAAAAGTCAGTGGTCCAGAGTCTTTGCATCACGTTACAATCCAGAGTTGGTATGACTTCAAAAGCATTCTTCAAACCAGCCATACGCGCCGCTGTGGGCCTCCTGCTTTCTGCCGGATTCCTCGCCGCGCAGGCCATCCAAGGCCATCCCGAGGATTATACTCGGGCCGACATCGAACACGGAGCGCGCCTTTACGGTGAAAACTGTGACCGGTGTCATGGCCCGAACGGCACCGGCGTCAGTGGCGTGGATTTCAAGAGTGGTAAATTCAGCCATGCCACCACGGACCGTCAGTTAAGTGTCGTGATCACCACCGGATTTCCAGAGGCTGGCATGCCGCCATTCAAACTGGACGACGCCGACCTCGCGGGCTTGGTCGCGTATCTTCGCAACATGAATACGCTAGATCGCGGATCGCTCACGCCGGGCAACCCCGCTCGCGGCCAGGCTGTATTCGAAGGGAAAGGCGCCTGCCTGAGCTGCCACCGCGTGAACGGCAAAGGATCGCGCAAAGCCCCCGACCTGAGCGACGTCGGTTCGGTCCGCAGCGCCGGCTCCATCGAACGCTCACTGGTTGAGCCCAATATCCAGATGATGCCGATCAATCGCCCCGTTCACATCGTCACGCGCGACGGCAAGGCGATCGACGGCCGCCGTGTCAATGAAGACACCTACACAGTTCAGATCGCCGATCAGGAGGGCCGCTTGCTCTCTCTCCAAAAATCGGACCTGCGCGAATTCACAGTCTCCACTAAATCCAACATGCCGTCGTATAAGGGCGAGCTCACGCCGGCCGAAATGTCGGATCTCGTGTCGTACCTGCTTACGCTGAAGGGGCAATAAACACCATGAAACGATTTTCAATATTCGCTCTAACTCTGTTCACACTGTTGCCCTATGGATTGAACGCTCAGGCCCCCGTCACTTATGAACGCCTCTCTAACGCCGCGAAGGAACCGCAGAACTATCTGATGTACGGCGGCGATTATTTCAGCAGCCGGTTCAGTCCGCTCACTCAAATCACGCCCGCGAACGCAAAGAATCTCAGTCTCTCGTGGGTGTATCAATCCGCAGTCTCGGGCAGTTGGGAATCGACTCCGCTGGTGGTCGACGGCATCATGTATGTTACCCAGCGTCCCAACGACGTGGTCGCTCTCGATGCCGCCACTGGCCGAGTCTTCTGGATCTATCACTACAACAACGATCCTAAAGTGACGGTCTGCTGCGGCGCGAATAACCGCGGCTTGGCGATCATGGGCGACACGCTCTACATGGGCACGCTCGATGCGCACCTGGTTGCTATCGACACCAAGAGCGGTCATCCACTCTGGAAATCGGATGTAGCGGATAGCAAGGCCGGTTACTCCCTCACCATGGCGCCGCTCGCCGTCAAGGACGAAATAATCGTCGGCGTGGGTGGCGGAGAGTACGGCATTCGGGGGTTCATCGCAGCCTTCGACGCGAAAACCGGGAAGCAGCGTTGGAAGTTCTACACCATTCCAGCCCCCGGTGAGCCCGGTTCCGAGACTTGGGGCAACTGCAAGGCCGCTACAGCCTACTGCGATCCCGAAGCCTGGAAGCACGGCGCCGGCTCGGCCTGGGTGACGGGCTCGTTCGATCCCAGCCTCAACTTGATCTATTGGGGGATCGGCAACGTTGGTCCGGACTACAACGGCGATCAGCGGCCCGGCGACAACCTCTATACGTGCTCCGTCGTTGCGCTGGATGCCGACACCGGCAAGCTCAAGTGGCATTACCAGTTCACGCCCCACGACGAATACGATTACGATTCCGTCCAGGTCCCCGTGCTGGCCGACATCACGTGGAAGGGCGCGCCGCTCAAAGCCATGCTGTGGGCGAACCGCAACGGCAATTTCTATGTGCTCGACCGCGCCACCGGGAAGTTCCTGCTGGGCAAGCCCTTCGTGAAAGTAAATTGGATGAGCGGATTCGACGATAACGGCAAACCCATCCAGACCCGGCAGCCTCCCGGCATGCCGACCTATCCTGCCGTGCAAGGCGGGACCAACTGGTATTCGCCCTCTTACAGCCCGCGCACGCGGCTGATGTATGTTTCCGCCTGGGAAGATGAGGGAGAGATTTTCGGAGGAGTGCCCGTAGAGTACAAAGAAGGTCTGAATTTTGGAGGGGGCAACCTTCAGCTGTTCGTGCCGCGGGCCGACGATCCTACGAAACCGATTCCAAACGCGCCCACCATCCCCAACCTGCGTCGCGGTCCCATCAATAACTGGACCGATGCCGGGGGCCACGGCGCAGTGCTGGCGCTCGATCCTCTCACGGGCACTGTGAAGTGGCGCTTCCGCATGACCGACGTCACCGACAGCGGAATTATATCCACCGCGAGCGACCTGATCTTCACCGGCGGACGCGAAGGTTATCTGCAGGTCATTGACGCACGCACCGGCGCGCTCATCTGGAAGCAGAATCTGGGAGCGCAAATGATCAACAATCCCATCACCTATTCGGTGAACGGAAAGCAGTACGTCGCAGCCATGGCCGGGCTGTCGCTGTTTACGTTCGCGCTGCCGAACTGATCTGGTTCGTCCAAATGCGCTATTCTGGTAGCACCTAAAAAGGTGCTTGTGTAGCCATGCTTGACATCACAAAGGACATTCAGTCGCTGACGACGTTCCGGCGTCGGTCCGGCGATTTCATAAAGCAACTTAAACAAACCCGCCGACCCGTGGTGCTCACGGTGAAAGGGAAGGCCGCGGCGATCGTTCAAGACGCCGAAGCCTATCAACGCCTCCTTGACATTGCTGCGCGAGCCGATGCTGAAGAGGGTATCCGTCAAGGTCTGGAGGACGCCAAACAAGGCAAGGTCCGCCCGGCGCGGGAGTTTTTCAAGGACTTCGAAGCGCGGCATGGGATACCTCGTCAACCTCGCCGTTCGCGCTGAACGCGATTTCTCCGACCTGTATGACGAGATCGACGCCGAGCACAGTGACGCGGCCTTGAGATGGTACCGGGGTTTCGAGGAGGCGATTCTCACCCTGCAGGAGCAGCCCAAGCGATGCCCGCTGACACCCGAGAGTGACAGGTTCCGCCATTTGCTGTACGGCAACAAACCGCACATCTATCGCGTGATCTACCGTGTACTGGAAAGGCAGAAACAGGTTGAAGTCCTGCACATCCGCCACGGCGCCAGGCGAAGGCTCAAATCGCCCGATATCGCTTGAGGCGAGCACCGCAAGCGTGACCTATAATAGCCGGAGGTGAACTCCATGCTGACAACGTCCTTCCCGCGTGCGCTCGGTTGCGTCGCGGTTGCATACCTCGTTCTGTCCCTGCCGGCCGTCGCGCAGACCGGCGCCAAGAACGGAGAATGGCGCAGCTACGGTGGTGATACCGCGAACACGCGCTACTCGCCGCTCGATCAGATCAACGGATCGAATTTCAATAAGCTGCAGCTCGCGTGGCACTTCAACACCGCCAACCTTGGTCCGCGGCCCGAATACAACTTGGAAGGAACGCCTTTGATGGCGAATGGCATACTCTACGCCACGGCCGGTACCCGCCGCGCCGTAGTGGCGCTGGATGCGGCCACCGGCGAAGAACTGTGGGTGCATGGCGAAAACGAAGGCCAGCGTGGCCGCAGCGCGCCTCGCCAGCTCTCGGGCCGCGGACTCTCCTATTGGACCGACGGAACCGAAGAGCGCGTCTTCTACGTGACGCCCGGTTACCGCCTGGTCGCGCTGAACGCGAAGACCGGCGCGCGCATCGCCGCATTCGGCAAAGATGGCATGGTGGATCTGAAAGAAGATGACGACCAAGTCATCGATCCGATCACCGGCGAAGTTGGTCTGCACTCCGCGCCCGTGGTGGCCAACGACACCATCATAGTTGGCGCAGCGCACCGGTCCGGCGGTGTGCCGCGCGGCAAGACCAACGTGAAAGGTTATGTGCGCGCCTTCGACGTGCGCACCGGCAAGCGCCTGTGGATCTTCCATACAATTCCCAAACCTGGCGAATTCGGCTACAATACCTGGCAAAACGATTCGGCGGATTACACCGGCAATGCGGGCGTATGGGGACAGATCAGCGTCGACGAGCAACTTGGTATGGCGTACCTGCCGGTGGAATTGCCGACCGGCGATTACTACGGCGGCCATCGTCCAGGTAACGGCCTGTTCGGCGAGAGCATTGTTGCCGTCGACCTCAAAACCGGCGCGCGCAAGTGGCATTATCAGTTGGTGCATCACGGCGTCTGGGACATGGACATCCCCTGCGCGCCCATGCTCGTGGACCTCACGGTGAACGGCCGCCCCGTGAAAGCGCTGGCGCAGCCCACCAAACAGGCGTATCTTTATATGTTCGATCGCGTCACCGGACAGCCCATTTTCCCGATAGAAGAGCGGCCAGTGGAGCAATCCACCGTGCCCGACGAAAAGACCAGTCCGACGCAGCCGTTCCCCACGAAGCCGCCAGCCTATGACCGGCAAGGCTTCTCGATGGACGATCTGATCGATTTCACGCCGGAGCTGAACGCGCAGGCCAAGGAGATCGTCTCGCACTTCAAGATTGGGCCCATCTTCACTCCACCAGTGGTGAGCCAGAGGCCGGGTCCCCTCGGTACCCTGGCTTTCGCGACAGCCGGAGGTGGAACCAACTGGTCCGGCGGGTCGCTGGACCCCGAGACTGGCATCGCATACGTGCCTTCGCAAAAATCGCTGAGCAATCTGGGACTGGTGCCGTCCGATCCGAAGACCAATGATTTCCGCTTCGTGCAAGGGAACGCAATCGCAGGCGCGCGCACGACAGCGGGTGCAGGTGCCGATGGCGGTGCCGAGCCGGCCAGCGCCGAGGCTAGTGCTGCGCCCGCGGTGCGCCTTACCGTGCAAGAGCTGCCGCTGTTCAAGCCGCCCTACGGGCAGATCAGCGCCATCGATATGAACAAGGGCGAGATTCTGTGGCAAGTGGCGCGCGGCGAAACTCCGGATGTGGTGCGCAATCATCCTGCCCTCAAGGGCCTCACCATTCCGCGCACCGGCCGCGGCGGAATCGCTGGGCTGATTGTGACCAAGACGCTGGTGATCGGCGGCGAGCCTGGCACCATCACTATGCCGGACGGCAAGAAGGGTGCCTATCTGCGCGCGTACGACAAGAAGACCGGGCAGGACGCGGGAGCGGTGCCGATGCCCGCCGGGCAGACCGGTTCGCCGATGACTTACATGCTGAACGGCAGGCAGTACATTGTAGTGGCGGTGGGCGCCGCCGGTTTCCCCGCCGAATATCTGGCGTACAGGCTGCCGAACTGACTTCGTACCAAGCCATCATCATCGGCGGAGGCCACAACGGGCTGGTGACGGCCGCGTATCTTGCGCGGTCCGGGGTCCAGGTTTTAGTCGTAGAAGCCCGCGAACTCGTCGGCGGATGCGCCGTCACCGAGGAAATCTGGCCGGGCTATCGCGTTTCCACGGCATCTTATCTTGCGAGCCTGATGCAGGAAAAGGTCGTGCGCGACCTGGAACTGGAGCGCTTCGGCTACCGCGTCGACGCCAAGGACCCAGCCTTCTTCTCGCCATTCCCCGACGGGCGTCACCTGTTCATGTGGCAGGATCGCGTGAAGACGCTGGCCGAGATCGCCAAATTCTCGCAGCACGATGCCGACGCATTTCCGCGCTACGAAGCGCATCTTGAAAAACTCGGCATGGTAGCTGAGTCTCTGCTACTCACCACGCCGCCGGACTTTCCTCCACAAGGCATCGGCGATTTTATCGACTATTTGAAGCTGATGGGCAAGCTGCGCGGCCTGTCACGTACGGAAATCGTTGGACTCGTGAAAGTCTTCACGCAGAGCGCCGCGGATTTCCTTGACGACTGGTTTGAATGTGAAGAAATCAAAGTCACCCTCGCAACCGACGGTGTGATCGGAGCCAACGGCGGTCCGCGATCTCCAGGAACCGCCTACATCCTGCTACACCACACCATGGGCGGAGTGAACGGCCATCGTGGCTTGTGGGGCTTCGTCCGCGGAGGGATGGGTACGGTGTCGAAGGCTATCGCGGACTCCGCACGCGCAAGCGGCGCCGTGATCCGCAACAATGCGCCCGTCGAAAAGATCATTGTCAAGAATGGGCGAGCCGCGGGAGTGGTGCTTACCGATGGCGAAGAGATTCTGGCTCCCATCGTCGCGAGCAATCTCGACCCTCGGCGAACATTCCTGCACCTGGTAGAGGAAACAGCACTGCCCCCGGACTTCCTCGCCGGCATGCGCCGCTTCCGCTCCGAAGGAACCTCGCTCAAGATGAATCTGGCGCTGAACGGCCTGCCGGAGTTCACCGCGTTCCCGGGCGCCCCCGGACCGCACCATCGCGCGACCATGCACCTGTGCCCGTCGATCGAGTACGTCGAACGTGCTTGGGACGACGCGAAGTACGGTCGCCCGTCCCGCTCGCCGCTGATCGAGATGACGATTCCCACGATGTACGACGTTTCACTCGCGCCGCCCGGCCGTCACATCATGGGAATCTTCTTGCAGTACGCACCCTACACGCTCAAGGGCACCGATTGGGATACCGAGCGTGAACCCTACGCCGACCGGGTACTCGACGTGATCCGAGAATACTGTCCGAACATCCACAACATCGTGATCGAGCGCCAGACGCTCACGCCGCTCGATCTCGAGCGCCGCTTCGGCCTCACCGGCGGCAACATATTTCACGGCGAGATGTCGCTGGATCAGATGTTCGTAATGCGTCCGCTGGCGGGTTGGGCGAAGTACCGTACACCCATCAAGGGTTTGTATTTGTGCGGTTCCGGCGCTCATCCCGGAGGCGGAGTGATGGGCGCGCCCGGCCACAATGCCGCGCGTGAAATTCTCAAGGATCGATGAGGCATCGTGATACCGCTGCGCGTGATGCCGACTCGCCACTCGCCTTTTTACAGCCCGTTCCTAGCGGTGTATGCGGCCGGTTTTCTACGGCAAGAAGGCATCGATTCCACCCTCCGGCTCCCGGCGGACGGCGAGAGCACCGCCGCCGTTCTGCGGCGCGGTGAAGTAGACGTGATCCAGAGCGCTGTCTCCGCGGCCTGGACCGCAATCGAAAAGGGCGTGACCGATTTCCCCATCCACATCGCACAAATCAACCAATGCGACGGATTCGTGATTGTTGGACGCAAGCCGGAACCCAGCTTTACCTGGCAAAAGCTCGCTGGCAAAACGTTGATCGCCGATCACGGTCATCAGCCCCTGGCGTTGCTGCGCTGGGCCGCCCACCAA
>Ga0163162_10002658_pt1 | contig 16938 bp, 24 predicted proteins | sample S55metaG_FD_115310 | JGI IMG/M metagenome (GOLD analysis project Ga0163162, IMG submission 115310) | Switchgrass rhizosphere microbial communities from Kellogg Biological Station, Michigan, USA - S5-5 metaG | ecosystem: Host-associated > Plants > Roots > Rhizosphere > Soil | place: USA...
CCGACTATCGTTTCTTGCTCACGCCTCCAGCCTCGGTCCCAATCGGATTCGAAATTGCGAGGCTCGCCAACTCGAGCTTTTACTCTTGCCTTGTATTCCGATATATCGGCGAGGGTAACGCCACAGAACTTGCCTCCAAATCGGGCGTTGGCCGCGGCCGCTTCAATCGTTGCCGTACGGACGCCGTCTCGATTGTCCAGGCCGGCAGCGATTGCGGTGTTAGTTGCCAGAAAAGCACCAATCAGGAGGGTCCACCATCGCATCATCGCACCTCACTCTCTGCTATGGCACGCGGTCTTAGAAATGCACTGAAATCCACACGATAATAGTTCGGTAGACACGGCTCAAAGCGAGGAGGATTCCGTGAGTCAATGGCCGCACAATCTCGACAGCGAGGCGCGGGCCGAACTTCTCTGCTATCTCGTAGTGTCTCAACTCACCGCGCGTGCACTCACCGGCGCGTGGCTAACGGTGGATAACCTCGTCGAGTCGATGCAAATCTGGTTGCGCGCAAACGGTGGCTCGACGAATTGGCAGGACAGGCTCGCGCTGGCTCATGCCGCTGAGGAACTGGCTCCTCGAGTAGCCATTGATTTTCCTCCTGATGAACGCGGTATAGCGGCGCTATTTGGTGTCGACCGATGGCAACTTGACTATCGCTCGCCTGTTTTCCAATCGGTGTACCGTGCTTGCGTTGCGCATCTGCCACGGTAGCTTTCATTTGGCGGTGCATTAGGCCACCCGGCTTATCCGTTCGTTCAGGGTGGCTTGCAGAAACACGACGACGGTTTCGTACCAACGGGAACGCTAGCCGCATCACCGGGAAAAGCGCTGCCGACCTCCATGCTCACGTTACGGTACTAGCCAGAGTGCAACCGCGTAGACGATGAGGGTAACGACGAACGTCACCGCCGTGTATCCCATTACACGCTGGATGCGAATCCCAGCAATTGCAACGACCGGCACAGCCCAGAAGGGTTGCAACATGTTCGACACGTTTTCTGCCATGGCGACTCCCATGGCCGTCCGCGCGACAGGGGCGTGTATGCTGAGTGCAGCAGGAAGAACGAATGGTCCTTGCACAGCCCAATGACCACCTGCGCTCGGAATCAGCAGCGTAATAATCAACGAACTGAGGTAGCTCCACAGAGCGAGGGTGGTCGGTGTGGCAACAGCTACAAATGTCTTGGCAATCACCGAGGCAAGCCCGGTTCCGCTCATGATGCCCATGATGCCGCCGTACATCGGATACTGCAGAAGCATCGAGCCTGTCTGTCGGGCGGCTCGACGAATGGCGTCCGCGTAAGCGATAGGGGTTTTCTGTAGCGCGAGTCCAACCAGCAAAAAAATCAGGATGGTCGTGTTGATGTCGAGTTCGAATTCTTTTGAGCGCCATTGCACCGCCAGATAACCCAATCCCATTGCGAGTAAGAAGAGCGTGCCAATCGGTGACCGCTCCATCCGTGATGCAAATGAGTTTGTATTGCTTGCGCGCGCATGAGGGTCGTTGTCTGGCACAACCTCCGCTTCGGAGAATTGGGTGATTTCCGCCGAGGCTGGATGCATCCGTATGAAGATGAACATCATGAGAGCAACCACCGCAATCGTCGGAACCAACACGAACGGCGCGAAAATGGTTTCGCTCAATGGGATGACGTGGCCTGTTGCCTTCTCGACGAGATTCAAGGCGTTTCCGTGCGACGCCTGTGATAGAGCGATTGAGCTCGAGAGCCCGCTGTTACAGACCGACCATGCCGAGTAGCTTCCGGCGACGAGCCAGGCGAAATCAACTTTCACACGCTTCGCGATTTCTCTGGCGAGTAAGGCGCCGACGACCAGGCCGAGACCCCAGTTAATCCACGCTGCAATAGATACGACGGGAAAGACGAGTAGCGCCGCCTTTGTCGGAGTTTGCACTCGAGAAGCTAACGCACGCAGCGCTCGCTGCACCAACGGTGCATCCGCGATTGCAAAACCCGTCGCCAGGATAAGAATCATCTGCAGCGCGAAGGCAAGAATTGCAAATGCTCCCTTGTACCACGACGTCACAATGTGGTCGAAGTTCGAGTTGGGTGCAAAGAAGAGCGATAGCAGGATGACGACAGCCGTAAGTCCGATTGAAAGCACGAAGGGGTCTGGCATGAGACGCTCAAACATGTAGACCAAAGCGCCTACGAGGCCGCGGTGCCGCGATTGGGATACTTCATCAACTGTGGGTGTTTGTCTCACTTCCATCGACTATCTCTTTACACAAATGTTACGAATGCCATTCGAGACTCTTCATTGCAGCGGTCGTCTGTAATAAATATAGGAGGCCTTGTGATTGAACTATGGCATGACCGCCCCAAAACATACCTCAAAGTGCACAGGCGCGCAGACAGTCCCCAACGCGGACTCCGAATCGACAGAAGAGGCGCCCTTCGAGCTTCAGACGTCAGCGCGTGCAGACTCGGCCGCCTTCACCTGGTCGGACGTTTCTGCCGCGAGAAACACTGCCGCTTTCTCGAGAGACCAATCGAGGCACTCTGCTGTGGAGTATGCGTTCCGGAGGATAAGTGGGGCGTGAAGGACCGTATACTTCGACAGTTCTCTACGGTGTTTCATCCTCGAGCCGCTGAATATTCACCAAACTTCGTTTCTCGGCACCCTTGAGAGTGCGGCGGAATCTCGTTCGTTTATACGGTAACCATATGTATCAGTGCTAGGACTGCTCGAAAATCGTCATACAATTGTTCATCGAGGCGTCGGCGACGACAATGTTCTTTGTCACTCTTAAGGTGTCGCAAACTCTCAGGTTCTGGCTTTGGCCCTCGGTATGCCAGAACTTTTGCGGTGTCACGGGGCTTTCCCCGTGGCGCCTTTTTTTTGTCCCTAAGATTTTGCTCGTGGTACGCCACAGTGAACGTGAGCGGCCCCCGGTAATCAGTGTCATGGCGGACCAACAGAACGCCGAAGACTAACATTGCCTTTTGGCACTGAAAACCGGGGCCGCTCAAAGCACCCTAAGGCTGACAATGTCTTCGGCCCTAAAAAAGGGGGACCCGCCTCATAGCGCCGCACGAAAAATGACCGCCTCTTAAAGAGGCGGTAAGTCACTACCAGAGGTTACTCAGTCACGACAACTTCCCTTAACGCTAAAGTCGACCCTGCATTTCAAACGAGCTGGTCTCCAGCTAGACTTCCGCGCTGACTACGCAACGAGGATTGTTTCGTGAATGCTATTCACACCGCAGGCTCATCTTGAGCTCGATGGAGCGAAGTCACCGTTGGCATAAAGATGAGAATGAAAAGCTCTATGACGGCGGGTTTCAAGTGCCGACTAACGAGCTTGACGGCCGGAATTAACAGGTGGAGTGCGGCGTCGGTCGCCGCAAAGTACGATGTTCTCGCATCGCGGTCGGCAAAGATTTGAAGGACGAACACGAAAGCCGGGCTTGTCCGGTATCCGCCGGGTCGCAGTGTGTGGCCAGGCGCATTAGCTCGCTGGTCCATCGCCTTCGCAACGGCCTTCCGCAGGCTCGACGCCCGGACCATGAAATGTCCGGTGGGCGAACCCTGCACGGTGCCTTCGGTTCGCCCATCGGCAGCACTCTTGACGTCACTGCGGCCTTGTTGATTGACTTCTTGGTGGCTGAAAACACCGTCGGCGCGGTTGTGGGGACCGTCGGACTGGAACGATACGGTCAGAATGCGCTACTCCGCTCACTGGCTGTGGGGAGCACGCTTCGTAACGCCGGCTTGGGCGCTAGGCTGCTCTTCCCCGCGGAGCTCACGGTCCGTTCGTTCGGCCGTCACAAAATTACGGCTGTTTACGACGAGGGCTGGCCAGTTCTTCCAACGGATGGGATACACGGAGGCGCAACGCAACGGAGCGTCCGACTAACTTCGGGCAAGCCGGCAGTTTGCGCGGTTGTGCCCTGCGAGCGGCGACGTGCATGAAGAAAACGTTGTAGCGCAAGCGTCTACAACTCAGGGCACCCTCTTAGCTATTACGCAACAACGGCAGGTGATTTGAAAGCAGTTCCCGAAGCTCTTCCGTGTCCGGACGAGTTCCCCAGTTACGAGCGCCGGCGACAGACGCGATAGCCTGCCACGAGGTTGGGGGGTACCATTCCCTTATGGGCACTCCGTTTCTGAGGATGCGAAGTCGTCCGGTTTGCTCGCAGTACTCGGCGCACATCTCAGTACCCGCCACCTGCTCAGTTACTCGAACGAGTCGAATTCGCAGCATTGGTCTCTCCTGTCGGTCAGTGCGTGAATGACGCGATGCGTTTGCATACCCCAAGTCGTCGTTGGGCATGCGCGTAACCGAGTGTATGGGCGACCTCGACTAACAGGTGAAACCGATGCACGAGATTGGTAACAGGCGGTTATCCGGGTGTGCTTGCAGACGCGCCCGCTGCCGGCGCTTCTCCCCAAAGCCGGCGATGGACGCGATTGGCCCAGTTGCGCATTGCCTGGCGCTCCAGACATTCGTATAGGCGTCCCTGAGGCCTGGGTCGGCGACAGTGGACTTTTAGTCCCGGAGAGGGGCGCGAAGGACCGGACGAAGTTCTTAATTGAGGGCAAAACTGCGAGCGCGATATAGGCAGCGAAGGCGAAAATGCTTGGCACTATGTTCGCGGGTCCACAGCCAGCAGAATACGATGACCTACACGCCGGTGCCACTTGGAGCGGTAGCAGACGGGCTCTAGCGTGGAAGGTCGCCGCGATAGGCCGTACGAACTTTGTGATTGCAGGCGCCGCAGACGACGATGTGCTGGTGCTGGCACCGCGAGCGCCGGCACCGCGAGCAAGACGAACGCTTCGACCAAGAGGGCTGCCGCCCGTGCGCCTCGCGCATAGAAGCAAAAAAGCCCCTCAGACTTGCGTCGAGGGGCGCTTCCTTTCCAGCGGCTCGGTTTAGAGCGCGGCGTCCTTCAGCTTCTTCAGGGGGCGCACTTTCAGACGTACCGAAGCGGGCTTCGCGGCGAACCACTTATCTTCACCCGTGAACGGGTCCTTACCGAAGCGTTTCTTCTTCGCCGGCACGTCCTGAGCGACAACCTTCAGCAGACCCGGCAGCGTAAACTCCTTTGCACCTTTCTTGTGGACCGACGCGAGCACCGTTTGTTCCAGTGCGGCCATTAGGGCCTTCGCGGCTTTCGGCTCGACACCTGCGAGCTCGGCAAGGTGGACGGTGAGCGAAGCCTTTGTGAACGAATCCTTGATGGGCTTGAGCGACGTGGCAGCGACCGCCTTCTTCGTAACAGGGGCTGAAGCCTTCTTCACCAGGGGCGCCTTCGCCTTTTTCTGGACCGAAGTTCCAGCTTTCTTCGGAGCCGGCTTTGCTGCAGATTTCGTAGCACTTGTCGTTGCCATAGATTCCTCGTCATTGGTCAAAGGTCCGCCTGAGACCTTTGCCTTTGCGTAGTCACCGACAATACGCAAAGGTCTAAATCCTCAGGCTGGCGTTAGCGTAACAACACGGATGTGAATCTGCAACGGGCGAGGCCCGAAAATAAAGGGTTTGGCGCCGAGGTGACGCAAAAGCAACGACCTGTACCCCTCCTGAGAAGAGCGGGTCCACGCAAACCGCTATGCGAAAGGGTTTGAAGCACTGACAAGAGCAGCAAACCTCTCGCGCGAGTCCAGTGCGGGTGTACTAGCGTTCGCCGCGTCGATGGTTGATTTCCTCGACTGTCGCCGATTACTCCAAGCGTCCCGACTTGGCTCGACTGGCTTGACGCCGCCGGCAGGCCGGTAGCGATAAAGGACATGCGGATTGAAGCCCGAGAAATCGTGCTTGCCAGCAATGAGAAAGAGAACCGTGCGCATCGTCGCGAAGCGCGTGTAACCGCGAGCCTTTCGCGTCGCCGCTTGAAACAAGCCGTTGATGGCTTCGATGAAGCCGTTGGTCTGGCGGGTCTGGGCCCACGCAACAATTCCGTCGAAGTGTCGGCGAATCAATCGCGCGACGTCCCTTCATCGGTTCGACCTTCGAGCGCAGGACGTTGGTGCACCCACTGCTGCAACGTCTGAGAGACGACATGAATTTGCTTGCTTTCGAGAATCTCACGCAACTGCTCGCGATACAGCCAGCACGGGCCGTTCGCTTGGTGGTGTATTGCCTGAGCAGCGCCTCAAGGTCGGTGAGTTGCGCCAGATTGAGCTTGTCAGGCGTCAGCACCGACACCATATTGAGCCGCATGCCGAAAATCGGCTGAACAGCCCGATTGCGCCGCGAGTCGTAGTTGGAGAAATTACTTCTTGATTTGCAGGCTGGTCAGTCCGCTGTCGGCACACGGGGCAAATTGGCATCGACGAGAACACTCAAACGATTCAATGCGGCCGCGCTGGCATATGAGCAATGCCCGGGACTGGACTCCACGCATGTCGATGCGCACCTCAATCTCGCGCGATTGAGTGAGATACGCGGCGACAAGCAGGGCCTGGTGAGGCACCTTAATTCCTGAGTACCGCGGACTCAGCGGGTACGCCCGTGGCGACGCTCGACTGCACAGTTCGTCGATGAGTTGAGCGTGTGCGCTACCTGCGTGCTGGTCTGTGTGTGCGCTCAATGTCCCAGCAGGGTAAAATAGGGGCTGCTTGCCGATTGGAATTCAAAAATCTACTGCACGCCCACTGATTTGCTCGAGGCCAGCTCCCCGCTCACCGAATCCCTTATCGACCCCTTGGCCCTTGCCGCCACGGCAGGAGAGGCGGTTGTCGAGTGCGTGCTTGGCGGCCGGCGTTACGTCGTGTATTGCGGGCATCACGAAAACTCGTCTTCCCATGCTGCTGTGCGCCTGTTGCGAAGGAAGTTGCGCGATGCCCGTGACGATGACGACGCAAGCCATGAAGCGTCACCTCTTTCGGGACAGAGCTTATCTGTCGGCGACACCGCTTGGTCGTCCGTAACGCAGGGCGAAGATTGTGGCGACGATGAGTTTGTCGCGGGCTGCGCGCGGTTCGGCTATCAGCTCGTCGCATACTCTGGTCGCTCGCCGGTCGGCTATTGCACGTTCGTGGTTCGGGTCGAGGATGGGTCCGATGGACAGGCGCCATCGATTGAAATCGAGGTACTCGAAATCTGGGTTGTCCCACGTCACCGTGGTGTTGGCGTCGGCGCCTCGCTCGCTGATGCAGTGGCTCAGCTAGCGGTGGCTGGACTCGTGGAGCTCGAGATTCGGCTTTCACGGGCGGGTTTGCCGACGCTCTTCAGCTTTGCAATCGGGGCGGACATTCACTCATCCTCCGGCGCTCATTTTCTGCGCACGGCCACATCCTTCCTTCGCGAGAAAATTGACGACCTGTCAGTGATTTTTGCCGGCGGCCTTCAGCACGTCCTCTTTGACGACATCGAGCTGGAGCTGCGTTAAAGGTCGACTTTAGCGTCCCTGGTCTTCGGAATCGACTTGGCTGGACGAGCCATTGGAACCAACTGAGGAGATTAGTGTGAAGCATCGTACGCGGCTTTCCGAGCTAGCGAGCGGCTGCAGAAAGTCGCCCTATACGCATGGGTGTGCAGGCACGTTTTTGAAGTCAATGCGATAGGTCCTTCGATTGTGCCGGCCTCAGAAAATCATGGCCGTTGCGGAGCGAAGGGCGTTGAAAAAAATCCGCACTTGACTCCGTTGTTCTACAGGCGAAGAATTTTCATCCCTGATAGGACAAAATTCATCAAATGAGCGAAAAGAAACTTAGCTCGGCCGAGGCTAAAGCTCTTGAACGAGTTGCCAGCGCCGCTCGCGAGGTGCAGGCTGCATCAAGGGCGCTTGAAGAGCATTTCGCCGACGAAGGTGGGACATCGTCCATCGACCCTTGAGTTGGCTTGTTTCGCGGCCGCGATGCAAGAGTTGAAGGATGCACGGGAGGCGTTCGACGCGTTGCTCGCAGACGGTCGTTAGGCGTTAGGCTAAAGAGCGAATAATCGGGGAGTCAAGTTCGCGAGATTCAACATCGGGAAGGGTCTCCGGTGGTGACTGTCAGCAGGAGTTCGCTTAAGTTGACAGGTGCGCCGCGCGCATCGTTATTCGACAACGAGATAGCTGTTGGTCATGCCTGCCGCGATGCGAAAGTGATGTCCTAGCGGCAGTCCTGACCCGCCGGCCTGATTATGACGCTGCCCCCACTACGGCGTGTTGCCGTCAAGGCCAAGCCAACGGCTCAGCGCCTTCGTGCTAATAGCGTAGGGGCCGTTGTCGTCGGAGGACTCGTCCTTGACTTCTACCTCAAACTTGCTGGTGTGGGCAAGCGCGAGCTCTTGCCATGGACCGTCATCCGGTACAGTCGCAAGGCCTTCCGTGCGCGCGCGAGGTACCCGGCGTATGGCAACGCTCTCGGCGGTCGCTTCGCCGGGTACAGATACCGTGTATCGGATGCGTACAACGGCGGCGGATGCAGCGAGCGGTTCCAGAGCTTGAAACCTGATAAAAGGACCCGGACAGCCGTTCTCGGCGAACGGACTGCCGGTGCTCTGCGCGCTTACGTCCGGCATCAGGCATTGCTCGTACACAGCGCCTGGTTCGAGCGAGACATAGGCGTCGTTGATGACCACGGGCCCATTTAAAGCGGTCTGATGAGAGACGCGGAAAACGAATATCGGCGCATCCGAGGCGGCCTGTGCGGCGGCGCAGAGCGCTGCGCAGGCGAGAATCACCATAAAATGGTGCAATCTAAAGTTGGCATTCCGGAAGGATGGGTAACTTGGTAGCCTGGCGCGTTGGAAGAAAGACCTCATATCGCAGCGAAAAAAGATGTGAGTTGAAGCTGCTAAAAGTGTCTCCGGATTGCTTTGGAGCAAATTTTTGTATGCCATGCAGTGTGCGGCGAAGGTGCGCTTGCAAACGGTGTGTAAGGTCCTTCAAAGTATGCATTTTTGTGTTCATCAAAGATTCATGGTGCGCAATCCGCTGTTCGGTGTGTTAGGGCGACTCATGCTAATGTTTTCAATCGACGACGGACTGACAGATAGCGAATCTGATGGTTCCATTTTCCGCCGGTCCGAGCGATTGAGAGCGTTCGCCGAGTTATGGTGCACCTAGCCCCGCTGCGGAGATATCGTTGGTCGCAACCACCGCCCACTGACATAGTCGTGAAAGCCGCCCGATGCAGACTTCCCGGATATTGACTGTTTGTGGCGCGGCGCAAAAATCACGCTCTCTTCTTGTCTCCAACACGCGCTCGACTCGAAGGGCAAACCACTGACAATCGCGGCGACATGACCGCATGCGGGTTGTGGTGATGCTCCAATGAACGCCTGAGAATGGTTCTAATGTCAATTGTCGGTAACGACTATAACCTTCCTAAGTACCCCGACGCGCCTCAAGGACGCCTGCGTCGGAGAACGTTGTTCGTAGCTCCATGAGAGCTACCGTCGGGCGCGGCGGAATCGGCAGCGTCCGTGCACGATGACCCGATGAAAGGCATTTCGAATTGGTTGGAGTCCAGTCGCCCGATGAAATCGTGGAGCACCGTAAGAGCCTCTGCTTGTCCGCGCCGTTCTACCTGCCGAGCGAGCAGGGTGAGGAACACTCGAAGGTCCTCCCGTCCGTATCGCTGCTGAAAATGCTGCGCCGTTTCCAACACGGCTGCTCTCATAGAAGCCGCGTGCAGCATGCTGACAAGATGCGATGCGCCCTGCGCCAGTTCGACCTGGTATTGCCTTGTGCACCGAGCTTCATCGGCGGCTTGCCTGCGTCGGCTGAGGTTCATGGCGTTGTCGCGGCAATGGCTTTCCCTTGGCCGGTGCATAGCCGGTGAACGTCCACGTCGGGGGGGGCCGGCAAGACGCCTGACTGCCTGATGCGGCGGCACGGTGATTTCCCGCCGCGACAATTTAGCCTCGTGCTCGCTTGCAACGAACCATCTGGTGGCCGTCGCCGGGATGAAGCGCTTATGCCGCAGCGTACGGTGAAGACGAGCAGCGATGGCGCCCCGAAGCGCATTGTCCTCGGTGTCCCACGCAAGATGCTCGCTTGTTTGACTTGTTAGGTCCATTGTTCTTTTGTCTCTCAAGATTCTATTACGACTTCGCGCCTGGCTTTTGCGGCGTCGCCTATCCACACCTACTGAGAATGACTCTCATGAGACGCTTATAGATTGTCTAATCGACCTTTAGTCTACTTAAAAAATAAAACCAATGCGGCAGCGAATAGCGTTAGTACGAATACATCTCATTTTCCCAGCGAGTTTAAACGATGGCGCTCAGATAAAGCAAACGTTTGCGCGAGGGCAATGGTGGCATTTTCTGTTTGAATATGCTGCGGTCGGTAAACACGTTCTTAGGAGTGGAGCAGTGAATCGAGGCACGGGCGGATTTCAAACTTAACAAAAGCAATTGACTTCAGACGAACCCGTCCTAAAATAAGACTTCGCTGCCATGCAACATCTAATTCTCATGCGCTTACCTCATGAAGTTCATGATGAGCCGTGTCGTCCTGGAACCAGGTGCCGCATCGATTCTCGGAAATGCCTATTGTGAAAAGAAATTCGCTTTGCTAAAAATGCTTGCATGTACAGCGGGGCCGCTGTCGTGTTTTAAAACCGTGGGATTTTTCTAAAGAGAGTCAGGCAAATGGCAACAGGTACTGTGAAGTGGTTTAACGACGCGAAGGGTTTTGGATTCATCACGCCGGACGACGGTGGCGCGGACCTGTTTGCGCATTTTTCAGAGATTCAAGCGGCGGGCTTCAAGTCCTTGCAAGAAAACCAGAAAGTGAATTTCGAAATCAAGCAGGGTCCGAAGGGGATGCAGGCTGCAAACATTCAACCGTTGTAACAACATAGATTCTCACTTTGCGTGCCAAGGATGCTTCGCCAAAGCGGGCCATCCTTTTTTCTTTTTTTAAAAGCGGGAAAGGCGTCGGTACGTGGCGTCGGTTCAAGCCGCCGACTGCCATAAATCCGCGTATCCAGCCTGCCGTTGAGGCGCAATAGCGTGGTGCCGGTCCCGCTGTCAATGATGCATTGGGCAACGGTATAGCTGCGCATTAACGCTTTGGATGGTTACCGGAACGGGCGACTCATAGATTCGCCGAGCCACCCGTTTTGCTCCAACGGACGTCTGTTGGAATGACCCGTGGTCCGAGTGCGAGGAACGCCGTCGCGGTTTTGGCGCGCTCGTGCGGGCGTATGCATTTGGGGCGAGGCGGCGTGACTTTTTTGTTGGGCGGCCAAAAAGCGACGACAACTTGCGTTGCCAGTTCACAACGCAATTTGCTGTCTGTTCTCAAACAGACAGACGAATTTACCGATGCCGAATAGGCTGTTGAGGTCAGAGCCCGGAAGGCTCGGAGCCGGCGTCCATGGGGAATGACGAAAGTACACGAAGAACCGGCATTGTCGATTGACCTGCGACAGCAATGACCGCGGGTCTTCTTCTTTTTCGTCGCTACGACGACGGCACGTGTTGTCGGTCGAGCCCAGCATGACGAAAGCATTTGAACGACGAGCGGTACCGGAATGAACTCCGCTATCTGCCTTGGCCTGGTTAAGCTGCAAGCGATTGGACTCAGGCGGTTCCGTTCGTCGGCAGTAAGTGCCATTGAGGCGTCGCCTCACCGCGACGACTTTGTTACTCGTCACAGTCAACGCTAGCTATTGCGTGCGGCGTACAGCGACCGCGATAGGAAAAGTGCGTTGTGCTGCGCACTCGCGGCACGCCGCACGGCGACATAAAGTCGCTGGATGCTAAAACGCACACCGTTTCGCGGTGCTCTGGCGGTCGTTAGAGCGTTGTTTTCATGAGGTCAACGTTCTAAGCGGCGACCTTTCCGGTAGCAGGCTTCGTAACCGCCGCGACCGCACGTATGCATGCAGTCTGCGAGACATACTTAACCGCCTACCTGCTCACAGCACGGTTGGCGTCTTTGGCAACTCATCACCGACGGTCCGCTCCGCTGGGAAATGCGTCTTTAGGAGCTCGATTACGAGCTCAATCCCTCGGGTCGTGCCCAACTCAAATTTCCCCCGCCGGAAATCGCCCTCCATGCTCTGACAGATGGCCTCCCATTCGGCCGCCGTCACATTGACGCTCGCGCCTCGGTCCGCGATGATTTCTACATCGCGGTCGGCAAGCAGCAGATATATGAGAACGCCGTTGTTGTGTTCGGTGTCCCACACGCGGAGCTCTGAAAATACCTCAATCGCACGCTCCCTCGCAGACATATCGTTAACAAGTGCACTAACGTCAAGGTCGCCCTCGACCGCAAATCGGACCTGACCGGTGTGAGCACCGTGGTTCGTCGCAATGGCTTCTTCAATGGCACGAAGCGAGCGAGGCGGAAAGGCGCGGCTTACGGTCCAGCGAGTGGTGAACAAATGTCTGATAACGCGTTTGAGGTTCATTGCTACCACCTCCCGGATGCGCCGCCGCCGCCGAAACCGCCACCGCCCCCTCTGAAACCCCCTCGACTCGAGCCGCCCCCAAATCTGCCTGACTGTCCGCCGAGCGCTCGCCCACCAACGTATGCACCCAGGCCGCTGCCTAGCAGGGTAAATACGAGGGCAATCGCGCCGGCGATGATGGCGATAAAAATTGCCCCGGACAAGAGCCACGCGACAACTGCGACTGCTCCCCCCGTCACGATAGAGCCGGGCAGGCGGCCGAGAACCGTGCGTAGGATGCCACCCGCCACCAGGGTCAGCATTAAGAGAATGGGCAAGTACTTTCCGGGCCCGTCGGGGCTGGTGGTCGCGCGGGTGGATGCGGGCGGCAAAGGTTCCCCCTCAATGACACGGATGATGCGGTCAACTCCCGCCGTAACACCGCCGTAAAAATCTCCCTGCCTGAATCTCGGCACAATCGTCTCATTGATGATGCGATTACTTGTGACGTCGTTGAGTGAACCCTCGAGGCCGTAGCCGACCTCAATTCGGACGGTGCGGTCATTTTTCGCGACGATAAGCAGTACGCCGTCGTCTACACGTTTGCGGCCCAACTTCCATTGCTCGACAACCCGCAGCGAATACTGTTCGATGGATTCGGGCTGGGTCGTTGGCACAATGAGCACCGCGATTTGACTTCCCTTTTTCGCCTCGAAGGCTTGCAATGTCTGTTCGAGCGCTGAACGTTGCTCGCTCGTGAGCGTGTCCGTCGCGTCGGTGATTTGGGAGCTAAGCGGCGGAATCGCGACATCTGCGCTGGCAAAGGCAGACAAGAAGGATAAGGCGGCGACCAGCAGGATTCTCACTGCTATCAGGATGTTCACTTGCCTGCTCCGCTGGCCGGCGTCGGTGATGTGCTGAAATCGACAGTCGGAGGACGGGAGATTTCCGCTTCGTTGCGCACAGAGAAGTTTGGCTTCTCTTTGTATCCGAAAGCGCTGGCGGTGAGGTTCGTCGGAAACGACCGGACGGTTGTGTTGTAGTCCTGCACCGCTTTGATGTACCGGTTTCGGGCAACCGCGATGCGGTTCTCTGTTCCTTCAAGTTGAGCCTGCAAGTCCCGAAAAAGGGCGTCGGATTTAAGCTGCGGATAGTTTTCGGACACCACCAGCAGCCTAGATAACGACGACGACAAGTCTGCCTGTGCGGCGTCAAATTTCGCAAATGCCTGTGGGTCGTTGATGAGCTCAGGCGTGGCTTGAACCGAGCCGACTCGGGCACGAGCCTCAGTCACGCGGATAAGTACTTCCTTCTCTTGGCTTGCATAGCCTTTGACGGTGCTCACCAAGTTCGGTACCAAATCGGCGCGCCGCTGGTACTGGTTCAATACCTCTGACCAACTCGCCTTTACCTGTTCCTCTTGGCTCTGGATGGTGTTGTAACCGCATCCTGATATTGAGAGTAAAAGTGCCGCGACCACGCCAATCCATATTTCCCGCATTGCTCCTCCCCGAATTCGTCGAGCCCCGTCACATCGAACGAGAGAGCCGCGTTGCGACCGCACCGAGTCGCGAACTCGCAGGCCGGAATGACCTCGTAACTTAAATGTAAACCAGCCTGCGAAGTGCTACAAGACCAGCATGGACGAAAATCAAGAGCGTCGCGCAAGTTGTTTCACCGTCGCCGGGTAATGCCACTCGGACGGAAAGGCGGAGCGCTTCAGCAATTCCGACCGACCTCGTCCGAAGGCCCGAGACTAGGAGGGCATGAAGAGCTTCGTCACAGAATGCTTTGGTTAGCGTTACCGACTGCGACTGTGTAAGACGACGACCTATGCGCGACGGTGGTGCCGCATGAAGACCTCATCGTTCATTGACGCGACTGCATGCGCCGGTCGGCCTTGGCTCGCGCGGCGTATGCCCACTGTGGCGGATGGAAGATGGCAATCCCGCAGGTCGGGCGCCACTCGTCAACTAACTTTTCGGCGAACGCGATAGGCATCTTGGAATAGAGCCGTTGGAGCTCGGACGCCTGCCAGCGTCGGCGCTTTGCCAGTTCTGCTGCCTCGGATACCACCTCGTCCGATTCGGCGGGAACACTCATTCTCAGCGAATCGTGCAACGCTTTCCAATCGCGGAACCCGAACATTGCTGCGGTCAAGTCCTTTGCCGCTTCGTACGAAAGTGGACCTATATGTCCCTCATCCGCACCAGCCTCAAGCATCTCTGCAAGGCGTCTCGCGGAGCGGCGGGGGAGATACAAAGCTACAACGTGAAAGCGCAATGCGCATCTCCCGGTATGTAACACGCACCCTAAACCTCGGGGGTGCAATCCCACTCGGACCAGAACCTGCAGGACGCCTTCGCGTGGCCGAACTGGACCCGATGCTATACGCAGCCGACGCTCACCATCAGCCGTCCGTTACTGCACTGGTTCGCTCATTTTGGTGACCGGCTCTCACTGTCCACATCGAGTGCCGCCTGCTCCCAGAATCGAGCGTCTTGGCCTTCTGGAAGGCCCGCTTGCTCCCACAGAGCATGCGCGCGAGGACGAATTTCTGCATCTCTTTCGGATGTTAACTCAAGTACTTCGATGCTTTCACCCGTCTCACCAATGTGGATGCTCAACACATCGTAGCCGTCAGCGACCGTGTTCCAATTTGTGACCCGCTTCGTCTCTTCAAACTGACTGATAGCTGCTCCGACGGCTTCCTGTTTTGTACCCTGAGCGACTGACACGCGCATTACCTGGCTGTGGTGCGGAAGGCCGGCATGGTCGAGTATTTCTTTGTAGAAGATGACCTCGAAGGGGCGTCGTTCGGAGCTACCGCCCTCTAGGTCGGTCATGGATATCACGCCGACCAACTGACGGTCGTCATTGATGACCGCAAGCCGTTGTACATGAGCCTCCCGCATGATGGTGGCCGCCTTTTCGATAGAGTCGTCCGTCGTACAGCAAATCGCGTCCACTGACATTGCTTCGCCCACAGTCATTTTGTCTGCGTTTCGACCATCCGCCACGCTGCGCATTGCGATATCGCGGTCCGTAATCATCCCGAGAAGTCGGCCATCCTGGCACACAGGCAGACAGCCAATATTGTCTTTCCGTAGCCTGCGCGCCGCAGCGGCCACGGTCTCGCCAGGATTCAGAAACACCGCGGCCTTCATCTTCTCTCTAACCAGCATGGTATGCCCCTCCAATTGAGGTCAATGCAAAGCCGCGTCCCTGCGGGAAGCGCCGGAATTGTCGGCGCCGGGGCGGCTGTGTTGGTGGTCCATTTGGCGCTAACCAACGGGCGTGGGTATTCCCTTCAGCCGGTCGTGCCGAAGCAGGTTCATGCTGTTCTGGGGACGCGCGGTTGAAAGTGGGCTGGCCTGCTGCGGCCGTTGGGGGTCGCTTGCTTTGTCGAAGCCGCAGTCTGTGCATTGAGGCTACTCCTTCTGCAGAGATGGAAACTACTATATTTCGGTTCCTTCACGGCTTGAACGTGCGTTGATGGCCGGCAGATGTCGCCGTAGACGAGCGGACCCACGCGGTAAGACGCAGCCGACCTCGAATTGCTAGTCGCCTCGGGAGCAAACGGGACGAACGACCGTTTGCCGACATGAAACGCCTGCCGAGGCGCAGATATCGGTAGTTCTTGCGGACGGTGTCGGCGCCTACTTGGTCAAGCCGCTGAGACCTTAGGGGTCGAGGCGAGCATCAAGCGACAGGTATTTTTTTCGAAAAGTCGCGTGCCGACTGTTGGAGCAAAATGTGAGCTATCGTGAGCGAGGAAGAGCACATGGAACCGTTGTCGTCCGAAGAGACAATTAAGAGCGCGCTGAATCTGTCGGCGACACGATTACGCAGTCAGCACGAACTGGCCGTGCAGTTTGCAACGTCCGTGCTCCGTTTGCGAAGCCCTGACGCATTGATGGATGAGGCGTGTCACATTGTGTCAAAGGGCATCCACTCACGTTTCGTGAAAGTGCTGAAATACGTTCCCGAAAGCAACTCCTTTTTGCTTGAGGCGGGGGTCGGTTGGACCCCGGCTGAAATCGGGTCTATTGAACTGGCCGCGGACGATGCGAGTCCCGCCGGATACGCTTATTCGAGCGGACGCCCCGTCTTGTCGAATCACTTAGGGACTGAACACCGATTCAGGACTCCGCAGCTGCTCGCGAACCACGGCATAAAGCGCGCCATCAATGTCCCGATTCGCGGCGTGCCGGAAACCTATGGGGTGCTGGAAGCGGACAGTGCCGATGATGAAGACTTCATCGAGACGGACATTGTTTTCCTGGAGGCAATCGCCAACGTAATCTCAATGAGCCGCGAGCGGCTTGCTGCCGAATCGGCGGAAACGTCGAATGAAGCGTTTTCGACCAGCGTCCTCAATGCGAGTACTGACTGCATCCAGGTGGTCGCCGTGGACGGCCGGATAGAGTTTATGAACGACAACGGGCTTTCGCAGTTGGAGATTCAAGAGCTTACGGAGGTCGCTGAAACGGAATGTTGCGACATGTGGCCTGCAGACCAGCGAGACAGTGTCAATCGAGCACTTCAGAAGGCCGCGGGTGGGGAGCCTGTCCGGTTTGAAGGATGCTGCCTCACTAAATCCGGAAAACCGCGTTGGTGGGACGTGTC
>Ga0163162_10002659_pt1 | contig 16932 bp, 16 predicted proteins | sample S55metaG_FD_115310 | JGI IMG/M metagenome (GOLD analysis project Ga0163162, IMG submission 115310) | Switchgrass rhizosphere microbial communities from Kellogg Biological Station, Michigan, USA - S5-5 metaG | ecosystem: Host-associated > Plants > Roots > Rhizosphere > Soil | place: USA...
CCCTCCGCGAGCATCCCCTCGCCCGACGAGCAGTACGCCGCGCGCCGCGCCGCCACGCGCCGGGCCACCAGGCGCCGCCGGCGCGTGCTCACCCTGCTCGTCCTGGCGCTGGCGGGTGTGGTGGTCGCCTGTGCCGACGGCCGGATCGCCTGGGCGTACGTCGCAGCCCCTGCGGGACTCCTGCTCGCCTGGCTGGTCGCCTGTCGGTTGATGGTCAAGAAGGAGCGGGCCTGGCGCCCCGTCGTGCTCCCCGAGACCGTCGACGAGGCCGACGTGGTCGTCGGGACCCCGGCGGCCGAGGCGCAACCGGACGCCCCCGCGGTCGAGCGTGACCCGAGCATGTGGGACCCCGTCCCCGTGACGCTCCCGACGTACGTCTCGAAGCCGGCGGCGCGTCGTACGGTCCGCACGATCGATCTCGACTCCACCGGGGTCTGGACCTCCGGAAGGACCGAGGCCGACTCCGCCCTGGCCCGTGAGGCCGAGGCGGCCGATCGGGTCCAGCGCCGCGTCTCGCGCAAGGACGACACGGGCGACCAGGCCGTCGGTTCCTGACGGCCGGCGGGCCCCGAGCCGATTCGGTCCGCCACTGCGCCGGTGCTAGCCTTGCGCTTCGCGTCGCCGTGCCGGTCGAGGACCGGCCCAGGCGGCGCATGGGGCTGTGGCGCAGCTGGTAGCGCATCTCGTTCGCAATGAGAGGGTCAGGGGTTCGAGTCCCCTCAGCTCCACCATCACGCGACATCACCCGAGATCACCCGGGGCCGCGCGACCGCCGGCCGGGTGCTCGAGGTGTCCCTTCCGGTCAGCCCGCGAGGCGACGACCGGAGCGCGAGCCCAGGCGCCGAGCGCGCTGGCGGCGGAGTCGACGTACCAGGACCGGCGCGTACGCGACCGCCGCGGGGTCGTCCAGCAGCCGGCCCAGCCGGCGGTAGTAGGTCGCCGGGTCCTCGGCGAAGCGGGCTCTGATCGCGGAGTCCTTGGTGCCTGCGTACCGCCACCAGCCGGACTCGAGATCCAGGGTCCGTCGCGCGGTCTCGTCCAGCATGACGGCGAGCCTGCCACACGCGGGTCCGTCGCCTCGAGGGTGGTCGGGTGACGGGGCGGCGACTCGTTCGCGTGGCACCGAGGAACGATCGATCGAGGAGGGCCGATCGTCCCGGCCGTGGCCGGGTCCCACGGCCCGGAACCCCGGGCGCCCGGCCTCCCCGCGACCGGGCCGGCACCGGGCCGGCACCGGGCCGGCACAGGGCCGGCACAGGGCGCCGCCGACCGCAGGCGAACGGCCCGATGCGGGCCAACTGGTCTAGTCCAGCTCGAGAGCCGCCGGAAGCGGCGTTATCCAGCGTTTATCGACTGGGCCTTGTCAAAAGGGGATAAGTCCCGGAAATGTAAGGACCCCCCGCACGGATGCGGGGGGCCGGTCGCGATTGGCATTGACCAATTCGCGGTCTCGCATTCGGCCTGGGGGGCTGGCGCCTGCGAGCTTCTCCACCTGATGGCTGGGGGGTTGCCATCCGATGGGTGGCATCTGATGGCTGGGGGGTTGCCATCTGATGTTGACTCAAGTTTACACGTCACGCGCGCGCGTGAGGCAGATTCTCGAAATTGATCCGCTTTTTACCTAACCCTCGTGAGTTCACGCTCAGAACGCGCTCGGGAGAGCCTTTGGAAGGCCCTGGAGAGGTGGTCACAGGCGCCACACACGACACGTGGGTGCTTGTCAAGACTTCCAAATTTGCCAGGGCGTGCTCCATGCTTCTCCCGGAGCTTGAACCGCACCACACAGGGAGAAACACTGACATGGCACGTCACACCAAGATCAAGATCGCCGCTCTGGCCACGTCCTTCGTCGCCGCGCTGGGCATCGTTGCCACTGCGCCGATGACCGCGGCCGACGCCGGTCACTCCACCAAGACCTCGTTCAAGGTCGCCGAGGGTTGCTGCTGATCGGCAGCTAGACCTGCACTCCCGCTCGAACCTTCGGTCGGGTCCGCAGCCCGGACGCAGCTGCTGCGCTCCGGTAGGCGGTTCGCGCTGCCTCGACATCGCCGATGTCCTCGAGGAGATCGGCGAGCTCGAACCACAGCTGCGCCGCGTCGCGGTCTGCACCGACGCCCGTCAGCAGGAAGACCGCGCGACGGTACGCCGCCTTGGCGCCCTCGGCGTCGCCGGTGGCGGCCACCACCTGACCGGCGAGTGACTCGGCCTCGGCGGCCAGGAGCGGAGCTTCGTTCTGCACCGACGCAATGATCTCGGCACAGATGTCGTGAGCCGGGGACAGCTCACCGTCGAGGTACCGCGCCCGCGCGATCGCCAGGTTGTTGTGGGCGATGTCGATCGTGCTGGCGCTGGACCAGGCCAGGTCCTGGGCCGCCTGCTCGAGGTGCCGCTTGGCCTCGGGCACGTCGGGCGGGTCGAGCTCGAGCTGCATGCGACCCAGCGTCGTGCGTAGCCGGGCGAGGTTGCGGGCGTCCTGGCCCTCGGCCAGCAGTGCGAGCGCCCGCTCGGCCAGGGGGACGGCGTTGCTCACGGCACCGCGCTCCGCCTCGAAGACGCTGGCGTTCCAGTACGCCGAGGCGCGCGCGACGGGGGAGTCGAGGGCCTCGGCCTTCACGATGGCCTTGCGGCACATCCGGATGGCGTGGCCGGCGTCGCCGCGGTTGAAGTAGGCCAACGCGACGGTCACGGCCAGCTGGACGGCCTCGTCGCAGCTCTCGACCAGCGACCCGGAGAGCTGCGCCATGACCCGCTCGCCCACCTCGATCGCGGCGTTGAGGTCGCCGGAGTTCTTCAGGCAGCGGACCATCGCGATCGCGCTCTTGACCCGGAGCAGGCCGCCCTGACGGGCGTAGACCAGGTTCTCGAGCTCGAGGATGGCGTCGTCGAGGTTGCCCTGGCCCTCCAGGGCCCGGGCGACGATGTAGCGCGCCCGGAAGACGAGCTCGTCCTGCGAGGCGACGCTGGCCCGGTCGAGCGCCTGCCGCGCCTGGGCCTCGGCCTCGATGTGCTGGCCGGTCTCGAGCGAGAGCTCGGCGAAGTCGAGGGTCAGCTTGATCTCGTCGTACTCCCGAGCGGTGACCCCGCGCAGCAGGTGCTCCGTGGGCACACCGAGGCGCGCGGCGAGGTCGTCGAGCGTCTGGCTGTTCGGCCGACGCTGTCCCGACTCGATGCGCGACACGTATCCCACGGAGATGTCTTCGCCGGCCAGCTGGGTCTGGGTCCACCCCTTCGCCACGCGGGCAGCACGGATCCTCTGGCCGAGCTCGGCGGGGTCGAGCTCCTTGAGCAGGTCTGCATCCCGGACGTCCATAGCGCGATTGTGACCGAGAGATGGCCGATCTGGGCAACAAATCTGACAAGTCGGGCATCTTTGGAGGCAAATTTGGAAGAACTGGTCCCAAAGGACTAGGCCATCGCAACCGAACGACTAGATTCTCCGCCATCGGCAGTCGCACCGCTCGCGGATAGAATGCCGGTGTTCGGCCGGGGGGCTAGGCGTCACGCGTGCGTCGTTGCGACGCACGCGTGACGTGTCTCCGGCCGGTCTCCGTCGCGGGCCCGTCGCCGGGGTCGGGCCGTCATCGCTCCGTCAGCGCCGCATCGAGGATCGCCTCGGCGGTGCGCACGGTGAGCGTCCGTGCCGCTCCCGGCGTCAGCCCGCGTACGTCGAGCAGCACGATGAACGCCTCCCATCCGATGACCAGCGCCAGCGCCGAGACGAGGTCCTCGTAGTCCTTTCGGGTGAGGCGCTTCCGACAGGGCTCGACGGCCCACTCGATCCAGCCGATCCGCCGGTGCCCGCGCCGGGGACCGCCCTCGGCAGGTGCCGGCGCGTCGACGGTGAGCTTGATCAGCTTGCGGCCGAGGGGCAGTGAGGTCTCCATCGTGGCGAAGACCTCGTCGACCAGCGTGCGGAGGCGATCGTGAGGGTCGTCGGACGTGTGCGCGGCGAGTGCGGCGTCCACGTCGACGTTGAGCGTGCCGATGGTGGCGTCGAGGACCAGCTGGTCGAGGGTCGGGTAGTAGAGGTAGACCGTGCGCCGCGAGACGTCGGCCGCGGCCGCGATCTCGTTGACCGACGGCTCGGCACCGGTGCGCAGCAGCTCGGCCGCGGCCTCGACGATCGCTCGCCGAGTGCGCCGCCGCTGGGCGACCCGCCCCGTCTCCACAGGCTGCTGTGACACCGGTCGTCCTCTCGTCCTTGACACGTCGATCTCCTGGGTCCAATATACCGTCGTGCACTCATTGCACACAAGTGTAACAACGACACAGGACTGTAGGAAAAGCCATGACCGACTGCGCACTCGCCGCACCCAGCACCACCAGCATCAGCCGGGCCGACCGTCGTGCCCGACGAACCCTCCCGCGCGGCGTGCCGCGCTGGGCGTGGTTGTTCGGCGTGACCGTGGTCCCGCTGCAGCAGGAGGACCCCACGGCCCCGCGGGCCTGGGTCGTCTCCGGGGGCGCCGGCACCACCCACGCCGCCGCCCTGCTGCACGACGCACCGACCACCGACGCCGACGACGACTGACATCGCCGACTTCTCCAGAGAGGATCACCCCATGACCACCGTCATCACCGTCTACGACCTGCCGGACGGGGCCGCCGCCCCCACGGCGCTCGGCGACACGCACACCCTGCACCGCGCCGTGGGCCTGCCCGCGGCATTCCCCTGGATCGACCTCGGCGAGAGCGCCACGCCCGACGAGGCCGCGCTCGTCGTCGCCGAGGCGAGTGGCCGGGCCGGCGCGCTGAGCGGGCGGTACGACGCGTTCCACGTCAACGACGTCGCGGCCGAGCCGTTCGACCCGGGGCGCCCGGACGAGAGCGTCATCTTCGTCAACTGCATGCGCTTCGACCCGGAGCACCACGACGCCGCGTTCGCGGCGTGGGAGCGGGTGAACCGCTACATGGTGGCCAAGCCCGGCTACCGCTGGCACCGGTTGCACCGGCGCCTGGACGACGACGCGCCCTTCGGGTTGGTCAACGTCGTCGAGTGGGAGTCGCCGGACGCCTGGCGCGCCGCGCACGACGCGGGCTTCCGCGCCCTCACCGAGGGCGACCTGCCGTTCACGGCGCAGCCCACCCTGTGTCGCCGCGTCACCGCCCACCAGGAGGCGGTCCGATGATCGATGCCGAGGCTCGCACCGCCGCCGCCGGTGCGACCACCAGCGGTCCGGTGACCCTGATCAACAGCTTCCAGGTGCCCGTCGACCGCGACGACGACTTCCACGCGCTCTGGGAGAGGACCAGCCGCTACTTCACGCGACAGCCCGGCTTCCGGTCGCTGCGGCTGCACCGGGCCGTGAACGAGGACGCGACGTACCGCTGGGTGAACGTGGCCCGCTGGGACAGTGAGAAGGCGTTCCGTGCGGCGCATGCGACCGAGGAGTTCCGTGCGGTCGTGACCGCCGACGGGTGGGAGGAGTTCCCGAGCTCGCCGGTCCTCTTCGAGGTGGTCACCGAGGCGGGGTGAGGGCTCGCTCCGGGCGTGGCAGGGTGGAGAGGACGGCACGTCCGAGGAGGAGGACATGGAGTACACCAGGCTGGGCGACAGCGGGCTCGAGGTCTCGCGGATCACCATCGGTTGCATGAGCTGGGGCGACGGCGGCCCGGACCGCCCCTGGACCAAGGACGAGGCGTTCGCCGAGCAGATCGTCAAGGCGGCGCTCGACGCCGGCGTGAACTTCTTCGACACCGCCAACGTGTACTCCGCCGGCACCAGCGAGGAGTACACCGGCCGGTCGCTGTGGAAGCACGCCGCTCGCGAGGACGTCGTCCTGGCGACCAAGGTCTTCAACCGGATGCGGCCCGGACCGAACGGCGCCGGGTTGTCGCGGAAGGCGATCCTCCAGGAGATCGACGCCAGCCTGGCCCGGCTCGGCACCGACTACGTCGACCTCTACCAGATCCACCGCTTCGACCCGGCGACCCCGGTGGAGGAGACGATGGAGGCCCTGCACGACGTCGTGAAGTCGGGCAGGGCCCGCTACCTCGGGGCGTCGTCGATGTACGCCTGGCAGTTCGCCAAGATGCAGCAGGCCGCCGAGCGGCACGGCTGGACGAGGTTCGTCTCCATGCAGAACCACTACAACCTGATCTACCGCGAGGAGGAGCGGGAGATGCTGCCGCTGTGCGTGGACCAGGGTGTCGGCGTCATCCCGTGGAGCCCGCTGGCCCGCGGCCGTCTGACCCGGCCGTGGGACACGCAGACGGCGCGATCGGAGACCGACGAGTTCGGAGCCTCGTTGTACCGCGACGAGGACAGGCGGGTGGTCGACCGGGTGCTCGCGGTCGCCGAACGGCGCGGGGTCGCGCCGGCCCAGGTGGCGCTGGCGTGGCTGCTCGCCCAGCCGGCCGTCACCTCACCGATCGTGGGCATCACCGACCCTCGGCACCTCGACGACGCCCTCGCCGCCGTCGAGCTCCGGCTCACCGAGGACGAGCTGGCCGAGCTCGCCGAGGGGTACCTGCCGCACGCGATCGCGGGTCACCGGTAGCGCCCGGACCGACCCCTGGCCCGAACGGGCCAGGGTTCTTGGCCCATATGGACTATTGGTTCGCTCGTGGCTCCCGTTGATCCTTGGACCTCACGGGGGCTGGGGAGTTTGTGATCAATCGCGGACGCAGTGGCCCATCCATGGCTATGAGGGGGATCCGACGATGATTCACACCAGACGTCTCTTGGGCGTGTCTGCGGCCGGCGTGGTAGCGATCGGGCTGCTGCTGCCGATGGAGGCGGCCGTCGCCGTGTCGGACTGCGTGTGGAACGACAACCCCACGACCCATACGCGCAGCCTCACAGGTGACTGCACCGTCGACTCGACGCAAACCGTCGCGGACGGCTGGACCATCGACGGCAACGCTCACACGATCACCGCCAGCGGCTCGTTCAGCGGCGCGGTCTTCACGAACGCGGCGGGCTCGGGCAGCACGCCGGCCACGATGACCATCGGGCACGTGACCATCGACGCCTCCGGCGTCAGCGGTGCCGACGTCATCCTCTTCGACGGGGCGAAGGGCCGGGTCAACGAGGTGAACATCACCGGCGGGGCGCCGTACGGCGTGGAGATCAAGAACACCGGGCTGGCCGCGACGTTCGCGACCACCGACCAGGTCAAGGTCGACAACGGGACCTCGATCCACGGGTACCAGCAGGCCGCCGTGCACGTGACGGACGGCATGCGGTTCACGGTGCTCCGCTCCACGATCGGCAACCCGGCCGGCGGTAACGACACGGCGCCGGGGATCCTCGTCGACGGCGGCGCGCACGGCGCGATCACCGAGAACCAGATCAACCTCAGCGACGCCGAGCCCGCCAACGCGTCCACGTGGCGCGCCGGCGTGCAGATCTCCGAGACCCAGCGGGTCGAGGTGAAGCGCAACGTCTTCAGCGGCTCCGACGCCGACTTCGGGATCAGTGTCTCGAACGTCCTAGCGGCTCAGAAGACGACGGCGGCGATCGACTGCAACCTGTTCCGTCGCAACGACACGTCGGCCAGCGACCCCTTCGGCGTCGCGATCGGGCAGTGGACGACGAATTCGAAGACCAACGTCCAGGTGACCAACGCGACCTTCCAGGGCAACTGGAACCACAACACGGGGGTCGTCACCGGCACCACCGTGACCGCCGGGGTGCCGAACGTGCACGACGGGCACTGCCCGCCGTCGGCGCCGACCCATGTCCTCGCCAAGGGCGGCGACGGCCGGAGCAAGGTGACCTGGAAGGCGGCGGCCGCGCCGGTCTACGCCCCGTTGACCGGATACCGGGTCAGCGCCAAGGCCGCCGGGCACCCCGCCGTCGTCAAGAACGTCGGCCCGAACGCGACGTCCGCCCTCCTGAAGGGGCTGAAGAACGGCCGCACCTACAAGGTCACGGTCTCGGCCCAGAGCAACGGCGGGACGGCGAACGGCACCGACAAGCTGTACCCGACCAGGCTCAGCCTGTCGGGCCCCCGGTCCATCCGGCACGGCGGCAGCGCGCGCCTGAGCGGCACGCTGTCGAGCAGTGACCCGAAGGCGCACCTCTCGAAGCGCACGATCGAGATCTGGGCCAAGCCGAAGGGCGGCAAGTGGGCCAAGATCGGCACGGTCAAGACCAAGGGCGGTGGCCACTTCTCGCGCATCGTCAAGCCGACGCGGACCACGACGTACAAGGCGGTGTACGGCGGTCACCCCGACCTGGCGAGCAGCGACAAGACCACGGTCTCCGTGCACTGACGCTGGTGGGTCCCGCGCTCGGGCGCGGGGCCGTCAGATCCAGCGGGAGAACCAGATGCGCTGCAGCCACTCGGAGTGGGTCAGCAGCGCGTCGGTGTAGATCGGCCAGAACCACGCGAAGTTCAGCATCACCAGCACGACGTACGAGCCGGCGGCGACCACTCCGACGGTACGGCGCGGCGTCGGCGCGGTGGACGGACCGAGGAGCTTGCCGATCACCAGGGCCAGCGCGAGCACCAGGAACGGCAGGGTGATGATCGAGTAGAAGCTGAAGATCGGCCGGCCGTCGTACAGGAACCACGGGAGCCACGTCGAGGCCGCACCGACCACGGCTATCCCGAACCTCCAGTCGCGCGCACCGATCCACCAGAACAGTGCGGCGATCAGCGCCAGCGACCCGGCCCACCACACGGCCGGTGAGCCGAGCAGGATCACCTGCCGCAGGCAGTCACTGCCCTGCGGGGCGTCGCAGCCCTGGGTGCCCGGCTTGATCCCGGTCTGCGCGTCGACGCCGACGGGACGGTTGAGCAGCAGCCAGCCGCGCGGCTGGGAGGCGTAGGTGTGGGTGCACCCGGTGAGGAAGTGGGTGTGGAACACGTAGACGTCGTGGTGGTAGTACCACAGCGACTCCAGACCCTGGACCAGGCCGGGGAGGCCGTGCTTGACCGGCTGGTCGGCCGTGGGCCAGTGCCGGGAGTTGTCGAAGGTGATGTTCTTCCCGCAGTCGGAGCCACCGGAGACGTAGTGGGTGTACTGCGTGTCGGAGAGGTACTCGACGTACTGGGACGAGTGCATCAGCCAGCCGGTCCATGTCGCGAGGTAGACGATCAGGCCGACCAGCACCAGGTGCAGGAACGCCGGGACACCGTCGGCGAGCAGCGACTTGGGACCGGCGAAGGCGACGCCGAACGACCGGCGCGCCCCGGCGCACCAGGCCACGACCAGGATCCCGAAGGCGGCCAGCGGATAGATCGCCTCCCACTTGCTGCCACAGGCCAGGCCCCAGCAGATGCCGGACGCCAGCAGCCACGGCCGGAAGAGGAGTGCCTTGACCGGGCCCCACCCGTCGTCGTCGATCTGCCCCGGGACCAGCGACGCGAGCCGGCCGCGGTACCAGTCGCGGTCGAGGACCAGACAGTGCACCGCGCAGAGCAGGAAGAACGCCACGAAGATGTCGAGCAGGGCCAGCCGCGACAGCACGAACTCGAGGCCGTCGAAGCTCAGGATCAGCCCGGCGATGCAGCCGAGCAGGGTCGAGCCGGTGAGGCGCCGGACGAAGCGGATCATCACCAGGATCAGCAGCGTGCCGATCACGGCGGGTACGACGCGCCAACCCAGCGGGGTGAAGCCGAACAGCTTCTCGCCCAGGCCGATCAGCCACTTGCCGACCTCGGGGTGGACGACCATCGACGCGTCGGGCTTCCAGAGATGGGTGGTCTGCCCGTCGAGGATGTGCTTGTTGGCGATGCCGCCGTCGTTGTCGATGTAGTCGCGCGCGTAGCCGAAGTGCCACAGCGACCAGGCGTCCTTGGCGTAGTAGGTCTCGTCGAACTCGAACGCGTGCGGGGTGCCCAGCTTCCAGAGCCGGAGGAAGAGCGAGAGCAGGGTGATCGACAGCGTCGCGGTCCAGCCGACGAACGGGTCCTCGAGTCGGCCCCGTCGCCTGGCACGCTCCTGCGCGAGAGGGACCGGCTCGCCCTCGGCGTCGTGGGACAGACCGGTCATCCGGCGGCGCTCGGGGGGCGCGGCTGCTCCGGTCGTCACGGTCGGTCACTCTAGGACGCAGCGCCCCATTCGGCGCTGACGCGCCCCTGACATGATCGGGGGAGTGACCTCCCAGCCCGAGCGCGCCGGCGTCCTGGTGCTCGCCGCGACCCCGATCGGGCGGGCCGGGGACGCCTCGCCCCGGCTGGCCGCCGAGCTCGCCGGCGCCGACGTGATCGCGGCCGAGGACACGCGTCGCCTGGCACGCCTCGCCCGGGATCTCGGGGTCGAGGTCAGGGGCAGGGTCACGTCGTACTTCGAGGGGAACGAGGCGGCTCGGACGCCGGGTCTGGTGGAGCGGCTCCTGGACGGTGACCGGGTCGTGCTCGTCACCGACGCCGGGATGCCGAGCGTCTCCGACCCCGGCTATCGGCTGGTGGCGGCCGCCGTCGACGCGGGCGTGCCGGTGACCGCGGTGCCGGGCCCCTCGGCCGTGCTCACCGCGCTGGCTGTGAGCGGCCTGCCGGTCGACCGGTTCTGCTTCGAGGGGTTCCTGCCGCGCAAGGCCGGTGAGCGGGCGCGCCGACTGGCGACCCTGGCGCAGGAGGAGCGGACGCTGGTGTTCTTCGAGGCACCGCACCGCACGGCGGCGGCGCTGGCGGCCATGGCCCAGGCGCTCGGTGCGGATCGGCCGGCCGCCGTCTGCCGCGAGCTGACCAAGACCCACGAGGAGGTACGCCGCGGCGGGCTCGGCGAGCTGGCGCGCTGGGCGGCGGACGGCGTACGCGGTGAGGTGACGGTCGTGGTGTCCGGCTCGGTCACGTCCGCGCTCGCCACCGACCCGGAGTCGCTGCTGGGCGCGGTGGCGGCGGCGGAGGAGACCGGGCTGACCCGCAAGGACGCGATCCGCGCGGTGGCGACACGCGCCGGCGTACCGAAGCGGACGGTGTACGACGCGGTGCACGGGGTGGGCGGACCCGATGCCTGACGGCCCGATGCGGAGCCGTTCCGCCGACAGCGAGCACGGCCGGCGCCGCGACCGCGAGCGTCCGCCGCCACCCGAGCCGCTCCCGCACCCCGTGGTCGACAACCACTGCCACCTCGACATCTCCGACGGCGACTGGCTGGAGACCGGTGAGGCGATCGCCCGGGCGAGCACCGTCGGGGTACCGAGGATCGTGCAGATCGGCTGTGACCTGCCCGGCGCTGCGTGGGCGGTCCAGGCCGCCCGGGACCACGCCGCGCTGGTGGCGGGCGTGGCCCTCCATCCCAACGAGGCGCCGCGACTGGCCGCCGACGGACGCCTCGACGAGGGGCTCGCCGAGATCGAGCGCCTGGCGCGGGCCCACGACAAGGTGCGCGCGGTCGGTGAGACCGGGCTCGACTTCTTCCGCACCGGGCCCGAGGGCCGCGAGGCCCAGGTCGCGTCGTTCACCCGGCACATCGACCTGGCGAAGCGGCTCGGGAAGACCCTGGTGATCCACGACCGCGACGCCCACGACGCCGTGCTCGACGTGATCGACGGCGAGGGTGCGCCGGAGCGCTGGGTGATGCACTGCTTCTCCGGCAACCCACGGTTCGCACGGTCCTGTCTCGACCGCGGCGCCTACCTGTCCTTCGCCGGGACGGTGACGTTCAAGAACGCCCAGCCGCTGCGTGACGCGCTCGCCGTCGCACCCGTGGACCGGGTACTGGTGGAGACCGATGCGCCGTTCCTGACGCCGACGCCCTATCGCGGACGCCCGAACGCGTCGTACCTCGTGCCCCTGACCGTGCGGGCGATGGCCGAGGTGCGCGGAGACGACCTGGGGGCGCTGTGCGCGGCGATCGACGCCAACACGGAGGCGGCCTTCGGCGGGGCGTGGTGACGCCCCGGTGCCACCGTGGTGAGCGTGTTCTAGCGGTTTTCGGACAGGGAGAGCCTGATCACAGCTCGTGCCGAGGAGTTGGGACCGCGTCCGCGGGTTCCGTATGTTCTGGTGACTGTTGGCCGGGATCGGGTACATGATGATGGAGCCGGCGTCCGGGCTGCGTACCAGTTGCGTGGCCTTCTCCATGAGGAGCGGATGTCGTCCCGAGGCCCGGAAAGTACGACGTCTGGAGAGCTGTGCGCCAGAAGTTCGCACGAGTCACCACGAGCAAGGCAGCGCTGGTCGCCGCCGGGGCGGTCGCCCTGGCCGCGGTGATCGGCACCACCGTCGGCTACGCGGCGATGGGCAAGGACGTGACCCTCAACGTGGACGGCCACGTCGAGCACGTGACGGCCGACGGCGACACCGTGGGGCAGGTCCTGACGGACCAGGGGATCTCCCTCCGGTCCCACGATGAGGTCGCGCCGGCCGTCGACCAGCCCGTCCACGACGGCACCAGCATCGCGGTCCGCTACGGCAAGCCGCTGAAGCTGGACGTCGACGGTGACACCACGACGTACTGGGTGACCGCGACGAACGTGCGCGGTGCGCTCCAGGAGATCAACCGCAGCTTCGACCGCGCGCACCTGTCGGTGAGCCGCGGTGCCGGCATCACCCGCGACGGGTTGCGGATCTCGATCGCGACCCCCAAGCGGCTCACGTTCGTGATCGGCGGCAAGAAGGCCCTGCACCGGATCGTGCCGGCGTACACGGTCGCGCAGGCGCTGAAGGCGCTGGACGTCAAGCTCGGCAAGCACGATGTGGTCCACCCCGGCCTGCACCGCCGGCTGAACCAGGGCGACAGGGTCGTCCTCGACCGGATCCGCATCGTCCGCAAGCACGTCGACGGCGAGTCCGTCCCCTTCACCACGGTCACCCGCGACGACGCGTCCATGGCGCGCGGCTCGAGCACCGTGGTGCGCGGCGGTCGCGACGGTCTGCGCAACGTGACCTACCGGATCATGTTCCGCAACGGGCGCCTCGTGGCCCGCAAGGTGGTCTCGCAGGAGGTCCTGCGCGACCCGGTGGCGAGGATCGAACGCGTGGGCACCAAGACCGTCGCGCCGAACTTCGCGGGCGGCACCACCGTCTGGGACCGGCTCGCGCAGTGCGAGTCCGGCGGCAACTGGGCCACCAACACCGGGAACGGGTACTACGGCGGACTGCAGTTCTCGCTGGGCACCTGGCGGGCGTACGGTGGATCCGGACTTCCCAGCAACGCCTCGCGACTGACCCAGATCGCCATCGCCACCAAGATCCGCAACGCCAGCGGTGGCTACGGCGCGTGGCCGGCCTGCGCAGCGTCGCTGGGTCTTCCGCGGTGACAAGGCGATAGCCGGCTCGGTGGCCGGTTCGGGCCGGGTCCCGAACCCCCCTCGGGACGTGTAGCGGTGCCATCGGCCACCGGACGGTCAGCCTGACTCCCCCCAATAGGCTGGCCACCATGACGTCCGTCGGCCCGACTCTGCTCGGGCCGGCGGACGTTCGCGCACTCGCCGCGCGGCTCGGGGTGCACCCCACCAAGCAGCGGGGTCAGAACTTCGTGATCGACGCCAACACCGTACGGCGCATCGTCCGCGAGGCTGCCCTGGAGCCCGACGACGTGGTCGTCGAGGTCGGACCGGGGCTCGGGTCGCTGACGCTCGGGCTGCTCGGCGAGGTCCGCCGGGTCGTGGCGATCGAGGTCGACCCGGTGCTGGCCGCCGCGCTGCCGGCGACGCTCGCGACGTACGCCCCCGACCTGGCCGGACGCTGCGAGGTCGTGGGCGCCGACGCGCTGCGCGTCACCGAGATCCCCGGGCCGCCGCCGACCGTGGTGGTCGCGAACCTCCCCTACAACGTCTCCGTGCCGGTGCTCCTGCATCTGCTCGCCCTGCTGCCCGGTCTGGAGCGCGGGTTGGTGATGGTGCAGTCCGAGGTCGCCGACCGGCTGGCCGCCCCACCGGGCTCCAAGGTGTACGGCGTACCCAGCGTCAAGGCCGCATGGTACGCAGACGTCCGCCGCGCGGGCGCGATCGGGCGCAACGTCTTCTGGCCTGCCCCCAACGTCGACTCCGGTCTCGTTGCCTGGACCCGACGCCCGCCTCCGCCGACCACCGCCACCCGCGAGCAGGTGTTCGCGGTCGTCGATGCGGCGTTCGCCCATCGCCGCAAGGTGCTGCGCGGCGCACTGCGCACCCTGGCCGGGTCGGGAGAGGCGGCCGAGCGAGCGCTGGCGCAGGCGGGCGTCGACCCCATGGCCCGCGGGGAGTCGCTCGGGATCGAGGCCTTCGCCCGGATCGCCGAGGCCCTGTGATGAGCGGTCTCACCGTGCGGTCGGCGGCCAAGATCAACCTGCTGCTCGGAGTCGGAGCCCCGCGTCCGGACGGGTTCCACACCCTGGTCACCGTCTACCAGGCGGTGAGCCTGTACGACGACCTGACCGTGGCGCCGGCCGCCCGGCTGAGCGTGGCGACGCAGGTCGCGCCGTACATCGACGCGAGCCACCTGCCCGAGCCCGGGCACAACATCGTCGATCGCGCCGCGTCGGCGCTCGCTGGTCACCACGGGCGACCGGTCACGGCCGACGTGCGCGTGGACAAGAGCATCCCGATCGCGGGGGGTCTGGCCGGTGGCTCGGCCGACGGCGCCGGGGCGCTGCTCGCCCTCGACCGGCTGCATGGGCTCGGTACCAGCGACGACGACCTGCTCCTGCTCGCGGCCGGCCTCGGCAGCGACGTACCGTTCGCGCTGGTCGGCGGCTCCGCGCTCGGTGAGGGCCACGGCGAGATCGTGACCCCGCTCGACGATCGCGGTTCGTGGTGGTGGGTGGTCGTGCCGTCGGAGGAGGGGATGTCGACGCCGGCGGTCTACCGGCACTACGACGAGCTCCGGCCGGACGCACCGGAGCGGCCGGGGCCGCCGGACGGTGTGGTCGACGCGCTGGCCGGCGGCGACGTACATCTGTTGGCGGCGGCGCTGCACAACGACCTCGAGCAGGCCGCCTGCGACCTGCGCCCCGACCTGGCCAGGCTCATCGTCGAGGGCGTCGACGCCGGCGCCCTGCGCGGGCTGGTCTCGGGCTCGGGGCCGACGTGCGTGTTCCTCTGCGAGTCGGGCGAGCACGCGCGCACGGTCGCGGGTGCGCTCACCGCGACCGACGACCGGCGCGTCGTCCTCGTCGCGCACGGCCCCGTCGCGGGCGCTCACGTGGTGGCCGATGGCTAACCTCGTCAACCTCGAGCGGGTCTCGAAGGCGTACGGCGTGCGCCCGCTGCTCACCGAGGTGTCGCTCGGTGTGGCCGCGAGCGAGCGCATCGGCATCGTCGGCCGCAACGGCGACGGCAAGACGACGCTGCTCCGGGTGATGACGGGGCAGGAGCCGCCCGACGACGGGCGCGTCTCGGCCGCCCGGGGACTCCAGATCGCGCATCTCCACCAGGGCGACACCCTCGACGACACCCACTCGGTCCGCGACGCCGTGCTCGCGGGGCGGCCCGACCACGTCTGGGCCGCCGAGCCCCGCACCCGGGAGATCGTCACCGAGCTCCTGGCCGGCGTCGAGCTCGACCGGGCCGTCATCGGCCTGTCCGGAGGGGAGCGCCGACGCTGCGCGCTCGCCGAGTTGCTGCTGCACCAGCACGACCTCCTGGTGCTCGACGAGCCGACGAACCACCTCGACGTCGAGGCGGTGGCCTGGCTCGCCGGACATCTCGCCGCGCTGCCGTCCGCGCTCGTGGTCGTCACGCACGACCGGTGGTTCCTGGACGCCGTCTGCGAGCGCACCTGGGAGGTGCACGACGGTGTGGTCGACTCCTACGACGGCGGCTACGCCGCCTTCGTGCTGGCGCGGGCCGAGCGGCAGCGGCAGGCCGCGGCGTCGGAGGTACGTCGTCGCAACCTGGCCCGCAAGGAGCTCGCCTGGCTACGCCGTGGCCCGCCGGCGCGCACCTCCAAGCCGAAGTTCCGGATCGAGGCTGCCGAGGAGCTGATCGCCGACGAGCCGCCGCCGCGCGACCGGCTCGAGCTCCAGCGCTTCGCCACCCAGCGACTCGGCAAGGACGTGCTCGACCTCGAGGACGTCGACCTGGTGCGCGGCGAGCGGACCCTGCTCTCGGGCGCGACGTGGCGCCTCGGTCCAGGTGACCGGGTCGGGATCGTCGGCGTCAACGGCGCGGGGAAGTCGTCGGTCCTGGCGCTGCTCGACGGCACCCTGGCTCCGACGGCCGGACGGGTGAAGCACGGCCGGACCGTGTCCGTGCAGCATCTCACCCAGACCCTCGACGTCCTCGATCCCGAGGGCCGCGTGCTCGCCACCATCGAGTCGATCCGACGAGTCACCCGCACCGCCAGCGGGGACGTGACCGCATCCTCGATGCTCGAACGCTTCGGCTTCACCGGCGACAAGCTGACCGCCCGCATCGGCGACCTGTCCGGTGGCGAGCGCCGCCGCTTCCAGCTGCTGCGGTTGCTGCTCTCCGAGCCCAACGTGCTGCTCCTGGACGAGCCCACCAACGACCTCGACATCGAGACGCTCACGGTGCTCGAGGACTTCCTCGACGACTGGCCGGGCACCCTGGTCGTCGTCTCCCACGACCGCTACTTCCTGGAGCGCGTCACCGACGTGGTCCACGGCCTGCTCGACGACGGCCGGATCTCCCTGCTGCCCGGAGGCGTGGACGAGTACCTCTCCCGCAGAAGGAGCCTCGCGAGCGAGCTCGCATCGCCTCTCACTGCGGCCGTTCCGTCCCGGCAGGCCGGGTCGGAGCGTCCTCGCTCGGGGAGCGCGGAGGAGCGGCTCGCCCGGAAGACGCTGGCCCGGGTGGAGAAGCGACTCGAGCAGGTGGCGGCCCGTGAGACCGAGCTGAACGCCGAGGTGCTCGCGCACGCGTCCGACCACGAGCGGCTCGGTGTGTTGGGGGCCCGGCTGGCCGAGCTGACGGAGGAACGCGAGGCTCTCGAGGCCGAGTGGCTCGAGGCGGCCGAGCAGCTCGAGTAGCGCAGAGCCAGGGCCTCGGCGTGTGGCTCAGGAGGTCGTGCGCCCCGACTCGGCGAACGGCGCGAGGAGGATGCGCAGCAGAGACGCCAGGCGCGTGCGGTCGCGCTCGGGGAGGGCCTC
>Ga0163162_10002660_pt1 | contig 16932 bp, 12 predicted proteins | sample S55metaG_FD_115310 | JGI IMG/M metagenome (GOLD analysis project Ga0163162, IMG submission 115310) | Switchgrass rhizosphere microbial communities from Kellogg Biological Station, Michigan, USA - S5-5 metaG | ecosystem: Host-associated > Plants > Roots > Rhizosphere > Soil | place: USA...
AGGTTTAAATGCCAGGCTCCTTTGGCTATGAGGTCCTGGTTCCAGAGGTTGGTGTCCTGGTCGTTGTATAAAATTAACCCGCCGTTTTGATCGGTACGGGCTTCAAACCTTGATGCGTGGAAATACATGAGCGAAAGCAGGGCATTGACGGGCGGCTTGTTGGTGCCCTCGTTTTCGATAAGCATGTGGCAAAGGCGCATGGCCTCGAAGCAGAGGTCCTTACGTAAAACCTGGTTTTGGCTTACCGAGTAATAGCCCTCGCTAAACAGCAGGTAAATGGTGGTAAGCACATTTTCAAGCCGGTTATCAATCTCGGCCTTACCCGGCATTTCGATCTTTATTTTTTCGTTGCGGATCTTTTCCTTTGCCCTGAACAGGCGCTTGTTGATGGTTTCTTTACCGGTGAGGAAAGCCTCGGCAATTTCATCAATGCCGAAACCGCAGAGGATCCGTAAGGAGAGCCCGATCTGTGCCTCGGGCGGAATGGCAGGGTGACAGATGGCAAACATCATCTGCAACTGGCTGTCGCTGATGTTTTGGGGCGAGAGGTCGATGTCCGGTTCGTAGGCCTCTGCGGTTTGGAGCTCGGGCGATACTTTGGTTTCGAAAATGGTATTGCGCTGTAAATGATTTTTGGCCTTGTTTTTAGCCACGTTGTAAAGCCAGGCTGTTGGGTTTGGCGGAATGCCTTTATAGCTCCATGCCTGGGCAGCGGTAAGGAAAGTATCGCTGGCAATGTCTTCGGCAGTTTCCATCTCGTCAAACCCAAAGCGGCGGCACAGCACCGATACTATTTTACGGTACTCGGTACGGAATAAGTGGGGAATGAGCTCGGGGTTTTGCATGGGAGGGATAAGATATGATTAAAAATGGGTGTCATGCTGAGTGTTTAAATCCGATGGAATCTGAAGGAGAAATGACATTTGCCCCTTTGTCATGCTGAGGTACGAAGCATCTTCTTCGCTCTGTACAGCGGTCATGTTTGTCGAAGAAGATCCTTCGTGCCTCAGGATGACAAGCGTTTTTTAAATTATGTCATGCTGAGCCTGTCGAAGCATGGTGGGCCGGGCCTCTGCGCGCGACCCTTCGACAGGCTCAGGGTGACAGTCCCTATTTGCATATTACTTTAATGTACCCCATCATTCTTAGCCACCTTCCGCACCTCAACGGTATTGCCTTCGCCTTGCAGTACGGGGCAGCCTTTGGCAAACTCAACGGCTTCATCTACCGATTCGGCTTTTACGGTTACTAAACCGCCTATGGTTTCCTTGATCTCGCCGAAGGGGCCGTTGGTTACTACGCCGCCGTGACCTACAATTTTAGCATCAGCAAACGGCAGACCGGTGCCGCTAACAAATTTGTTTTGCGCTGCAATGCCGCCAATCCAGTCCATAGTTTGTTTCATCCAGATCTGGATCTGTTCGGGCGAAGCTACTTTAGTGCCATCCTCGTGCCTGAAAATTAAAACGAATTCGTCCATCTTTTTAAATTTTAAAGGTTAATAAATATATGAATTACACCTCTATATCAAATGACAATGGGCGAATAGGACAGGGAGGGTTATTTATTTCGGAATTGGGATTTTCGATTTCGGATTTTTTTAGTTCAGATTCCTTTTTTTAAAGCCCTCCCTTCCGGGGAGGGTTGGGTGGGGCTAAAAAACACCCGTTAACACACATACTTTTTATTGTGGTAATAATAACTTACAATCATTTTTTTATGTTTGCGCTTCCAAAAATAGCCCCATGGAATTTGAAAAATTAGCAGCCCAAATCAAAGCAGAAATAGCCAAACTGGATACCACCCCCGAGCTCGATAAGATCAACAAGGCTTTCGACGAGAAGATCCGTAAAGTGGAGGAAGCCCGCCGCGAAAAGCTGGCTACCGTACCCGACAACGCCGTTGAAAGAAAGAAACTGATAGCCGCCCTCGAAGCCCTCGGCGAAAAATATGTTGAACCTGCTAAAAAGAAGAGCAAGGAATAACGGTATTAGGTTAGGTAGAAGAATTTGAAGAAGGTCGGCCGGGTTTGGCGGGCCTTTTTTGTTTGATAAAGATGGGTGTCCGTCCGCAGCGGGGTGGTATTCTGTTACCAATACCTACTGTTCAGTTTTTGAAAGTGTAAACACCTTGTGCTTTTTTGAAAAATTGAACTCCTGATAATCAGTGTTTTATAAATTGACAAATTTGTTCAAAATCCTGAGCTGAACAGATTGTGATTGATAATCAGTGGTTTACGGAAATTGATTTTTAAACGCTGAACACCCCCGTTTTAAAAAACTGAACACTGACAAAATGGTGTCACCATCGAGGGACTTTTTAGTGGGTAAATTTGAGTGCCTTTCATGATTGCCGGTGGGTTAGCGGCAAATAACGATGGATGTTTCCTGCTTTTATTGCGGGACGGGGCAATAATTTTTATGGACCATACTACAGAAAAACCGTTGGTTATCCAGATGATTGAAAAAGATGTGCGGGAAACAGCGGCTAAGTTTGCGCGCAAGGGGCAGGTGGCTTTTTCCGACCCGGATGCTGTGGTTGAGCTGTTTGATATTTACCCGGCCAATGAGTGGATGGCTATGGAAACCGAACACGAAACGCCGCAAATGCTATTTGGCAACTTTTGGCTGGAGGGCGAACTGTGCATCCTGTTTGCTGATACCAATATGGGCAAAAGCCTGCTGGCTGTGCAGCTTGCCGACAGCATTACCCGCGGCGAACCTATTGCGCCCTTTACGCTTGGGGCCGAAGCCTCGCCGGTGTTGTATATTGATTTTGAACTTACTGGCAAGCAGTTTGAACAACGCTATACCGACGGCGAAAACCGCTATCATTTTGCCTCCGAATTTTACCGCGGCGAATACAACCAGTTTAACCGTGCAAGCTCGCACTATCAAAAGCTGGACAGGTATGTGATTGAGGCTTTAACCCGGGGCATTAAGCGTACGGATGCCCGGGTGCTCATTATTGATAACATTACCTGCCTGCGCAATGGAACCGAGAGCGCCGGGGCTGCCCTGTTGCTGATGAAGGAACTGAAAAAGCTTAAAACCCGCCATGGGTTGAGTATCCTGGTGCTGGCCCATACCCCTAAGCGTAACCCGCGGCTGCCGCTTAGCCGCAATGATTTGCAGGGCAGTAAAATGCTGATCAATTTTTGCGACAGCGCCTTTGCCATGGGCGAAAGCCACTCCATGCCCGGCCAGCGGTATTTAAAGCAGATCAAACAGCGCAGCACTGCCGAAACTTATGGTGCCGATAACGTATGCCTTGCCCAACTGGAGCGGCATAATGGCTTTTTAAAGTTTGTTTTTACGGGTAATGATTGCGAGAAAAACCACCTGCGCGACACCTCAAAGCAAGAACGCGAACAGATGCGCCGGGAGGCTAAAAAATTAAGCGACGAAGGACTAAGCCAGCGGCAGGTGGCCGAGCGGCTTGGGATGAGTGCGGGGAATGTGAATAGGATGCTGAATAGCCCCATCTAAATCCCCGCCGGCATGTATTAAGCTGCCGCGTGCGCCGGCAAAGAAGATAATGCATGTGTGCGCCACCGAAGGAAAATTTCTATAATGAAATTTAGTTCTACGATCTTGTCAAATAGCCTAATTTCGCATTTTCACATGAAGCAATAGCAACGGCCGAAAGCTCTTGATCCATATCAATTAATCCACGCAGTTCGTCCTTTAAACTTTTTAAGAGTGTTTTTTCGGAAGCGCCAAAGTCATTTCTGTTTTTGATATTATCTATTCTATTTATGAGTGTTTGACATCTTTTCCAAACTCGTGCTCTTTCTTCCTCTAACGGAAAATGATCTAAGTTATAAAGCCAAACAGAAACTCTTACTCGTTCTAATTCCTTTTGATTAGTTGTATTTGGTAATACTTTTCCTGTTTCATCAAATGTAATTAGATTGGGGTCATCAGGGTCCGTTGGATCAAGTAATATAATATCCTCATCCAGCAATCGATCTTTGTTGATTGCAATAGCACTGCCGTTAAATAACGGGAAGTAACAACCTTTACCTCCGGTTATTTTGTTTTTCTTAAATTTATCTTTTCTCTTTTGGTTTGAATAAGTTGACGATAATCGATAATTGTCCCAATCATAGGCTAACCACCAGTAACCTTCCCGTATAGTCTTATTTTCATTCATTGCTTCATTTTTGGGGCGAAAGTGATCAATGTCTCTATCAGACATGATTTCACGGGCTTCAGAATACCAGCACTTACCTTTTGATAGTTCACTTAATGGGACCAATAATTCTTGCCAAATGGGATTCTCGTTTAAAATTTTACTTCTTTCCAACTGGCTTTTTGCAGCCTTCATGCTAATTTTTAATTTTTCAGCTTTTTCTAACCAACCGTCTGGTAATTGAAGCTTGTTTATATCAATATATCTCATTGATTACTCTTCCTTTAAAATGTCGGATAATAATGTTGCCATTATTGCATTTTGCTTTTCCCTCCCTTGTTTATCAATAGGGGGTTTCTGAAGTTCTGGATTTCTAAGAGTTGCTTCTATGAATTTTTGGTATAATGGATCTCGTTGATATTTTGAAAAACCCAATAATTCTAATTCTTCTTCTAATTTTTTTAACTCATCCATTTCTACAGGAGAGAGTTCTGTATCCTTTAATTTGACTTGAAGAATTCTTTTCCTATTTAATTTATCTAATGTTGGCTGGTCGAGAATACTCGGCAAGCCAAAAAGTTCACTTGTTAGGATACCAGCGACTCCTAAACCAATTGGGTCAATGTCCGGTTCAACAACAGATGTCTTTCCATTTTTATCAGAATTGAATAGTCTTATTTGACTGCTTTCCAAGCTTCCTATTACCAAAGGGTCGTGAGTAGTCAAAAATATTTGTGTTTTATGCTCGTCATTTGCAACTATTCTTTTTAAAAAGTCCAAATACTTCCATTTCCACAGCGGATTTAAGTGTGTATCCGGCTCATCTAACAGAATTAGCGACTCAGCATCTCTCGTGAATTTTAACAAGCCAAGGACTGCTAATAATTGCTGTTCTCCTTCACTTAACTCTCTATAACTGATATCTTTTTTTACATGTCTTTTTTTTACCCTGACTCTAATATCTTCTACTAAATCAGAAATATATGTACTTTCCAGGGCGTTAAAAAAAGGAATTCTACCTGTCCAAGATTCTGCTAATGATTGGAGTTTTCTCTTGTTACTTAGATAAAGATATAATCTATCTTGCTTCTCATTGCTTTTATAACTCACTTCAACAGTTTCCGAATTGGAAATTGGAGCGAGCGATACTTTTAATAAAGATTCCAGAAATTCTTTAACGATTCCCGTAGCTCCCCAAAAATTAAAATTCTCATTTTTGATTTTTGACCAAACAGGTCTTCTCAGGACAAACATTGCAGAATGGAAGTCCTCGATTCCTAAAATCTCCGAAAGAAATTCTTTTGACTGCTTTTCAATTTCTGGAAATGAATAGAATGCTAATAAAACGAAATTGGAATGAATATTTTCCGCATAAAATAATCTTCTAATTTCAGTTATATCTAAAATTATTGCTTTAGGGTCAATGATTGTTAAATAATATCGCTTAAGGTGTTCGGTAAAGTTGTCTTTAAGCTTATCACTAATTCCAGAGTAGTATGTAAAAACATGCTTTGGCAAATATTGATCCTTGTTATAAAAAAAATCCTTTACTTTTAAAGGCAAGTTATCTATAGAAAAGTCGTATTTTCCCCCTTTATTGGTTACAATGATGTTTCTACCTCTACATTCATATTTAATCTGATAATCAAATTTCTTATCGGGATGAGATCTTTCTAAATCCAAATATTTAAATATTTGGATAATAGCCTCAAGAAAGTTTGATTTACCACTGGCATTTTGACCTAATAGAATGGTATAGGGCTCACTTTGATCAAAATCTACAGTAACTTCTTCAAGGTTCTTAAACTCTTTTATATATAGGCTCTCAATTCTCATGTAGGATTTTTAAGTAATAATCATTGCCACTCTTAATTTCTATAATTTTTTTTTCGATCTCAATCAATCTTTTAAGTTCGGCGTAAAACGAATCAATATCTTTAGAATAAATACTCTTTTCCCAAAGTATTTTGGCAGCAATCGGTTCTTTCGCATCACTAAGAATCTTTAGAATTGATTTACCTGTTACATCTATATTCTCTTTGGTTTTTTTTTGGTTCATTTTCTCGAGTTTCAATATCCGAATTAAATATGATTTTTTATCTGAAAGTATTTTTTCTAATAACGCCTCTGCATTTTCGTCGAGAGAGCTACGGGTATCAAGTTTTCCAGAGTATGCCTTTTCTAATGTTTCTTGAAGAACAGATTGCATTTTATTTATTATCTTTTTCGTTTCCCGCTTTATTCTTTCAAATGTTTCTAATACAATTTGTGCTTCCCGTTGCTGTTCCTCGCCATTAAAGGGAAAATCAATTTTAGCAAGATTCTCAAAATATAATCTTGATCTTACACTTCCTTGGGTATTATTTTTAATTTGTGATAATCCTAAAGGTGATTTTAGGTATTTCAATAATAAATTAGAAGAAATTGTATGTTCAATTTTAAAAACAATGTAATCAGGACTTGTAAGAGCTATATCTTCGCCTTCCCAAATAGCTACGGAGCCGATATCTGCTCTCATTGGGTTGTAAATAAAATCACCAGGGTTTACAACTTTATACCTTTCAAAAGTAATTTTTGCACCAATTCTTAAATCTGTAATTCCAAGTTCGTTAGAAACTCCAATTAGCCTTTTGTTTTGCCAGTTTTTTCCGATCGGCGATTTTTGTTCGGTACAAAAAATACCGATTTTTTCTGTTTGATAGTTTTGATTAGAATTAGAAACGAATTTATTAAAAGCTTCTTCTGCCAAAACTTCAATTTGTCTACTCTTTTCTTCAATATTGGTTAACTTGTTTACCAAGTTTTCAATAACCCCTATTATTCGTTTTTGCTCATTTACAGGCGATAAAGGAATAATAGTATTGTAAGCAAAGCTTGTATTTATGCCACCTTGAGCGGAGCCTTTAAAGTTTTTCATTACTCTTTTTTGTCCAGTTTCGCTCCATAGAAACCAGAATAGATACTTTGGCTCAATATAATTAGATGGCCTACATATGAATACATGTTCGTTTACAACGGCATCAAAATAAGGGAATAGCGGACCAATCAGAGCGGTTTTTCCTGTTGTGGCCCCATCTTTTACAATTAAAATATCATTTAACTGAATTTTCCCTCTGATCATTTTTTTTGCATAATCCAGAGGTACGTATTTAATATTATCAAGGTGGAATCCTCCTGTATAGTTTAAATGCTCCGCACCGATACTTGGAATGCCATCTTTAATACCTTTTACACCTCCCTTTGGTCTGGAGCCACTTTCGAGCGAAAGGAGTAAGTCAATTAGATTTACCTCTATCCAACCTTTGGGTATTGTCTTATCCGAATCAGAAATTGCCATCAGTTATTTTTCTATTTGGGTAAGAACGTCTTTTAAATCAGAAAGCATTTCATTCATTCGACTAATAGCTTCACGAATTAGGTCTTCAGACGTAATTTCATTATAATCTTTTTCTCCTGAAAGGTCTTCAAGCCAAGTAAAATCAAGCCTATAATTTTGTTCGTGTATTTCTTTAACTGTGAATTTTCTGAACCGGTCTTGCTCCTCTCTTTTACTTAACCCATTAGGGTTTTCACCATAGCAATTTTCAAATTCTTTGAAATGATTGCGGGTAAGAGGCCGGTCAATTTTTGTTACCGCCTCAATATTACTACGGGCATCAAATATCCAAATATCAGATGTGGGAATACCTTTTTGAATGAAAATAACATTCGCTTTTACTCCCTGTGCATACGGAGTGAAAGTTCCATTAGGCAACCTCAAGACAGTATGAACATTGCAGGACAACATCAAATGTTCCCATAGTTCGGTCGCCTTATCTTCAAATAATACATTATCAGGTAATACAATTGCTGTTCTTCCTTTATCTTCCAAAGCACTTATAACATGTTGAACAAAATTCAATTGTTTATTACTGGTTTTAACTTTGAAATCATTGCGATCAGGTATTTGATTTGATCCTTTGGATCCAAACGGCGGATTTGTTAGGATACATGTATATCTTTCGTCTGATAATGGTTCATAGATAGTATCACCCAATTTTATATTTGGATCAACACCGTGTAAATACAGGTTCATTTGAGCCATTCTTCTCGGCCTTACAACTAACTCCTGACCATAATAGGTACTTTGAAAAATCTTATTTTTACTGATTGAATCCAATGAATTTAGATCATTATTATTCTTCCACCATTCAAAGCTTGAAATTATAAAGCCGGCCGTACCACACGCGACATCGGTTATTTTGAAACCTGAAGTTTCAAATGGATTGGGTTTCATGACGCTAACTATTGTTTCAATTAGTGGCCTTGGTGTAAAATATTGACCCGCACCTTTTTTACTTTCATTAGCTGCTTTCTCGAGCAGACCTTCAAACATTGATCCTAAAACATCTTTATTAAATTCGGTCCAATTTACTTCGTCAATAAGAATTAACAATTTTTTCAAACTTGAAGCATTTCTAATTTTAGCCATTGGCTGACTAAAAATATCTCCAAGAATATTCTTTTCTTTACTTAATTCCGAAAGAATTTGATTATATCGCTTTAATAGATCTTCCTGATCATGAATTATTAAATCATTCCAATTACAGCCATCGGGAATCTTTATGTCCCGCTCGTTAGCAATTTTTAAAAATAATAGATATGTTAATTCCTCTATATAATCTATATAGTCCACGCCCTCATGTCTCAATGTGTGGCAAAAATTCCAAAATTTACTTACTAAATCCATCTACGTTGCTTATATACAAATGTTAGTTTAGCTTGATCAGTTTAATAAAAGTGAGATTAAGTGACATTATAAGAGAATTTTTATAAAATCTCTATTGCTGATAAACTCCTACTATGTTTGCACTGTAAATGTAAAGATTGAACCGTTAATTGATGGGATACTGGCTTCTTATTTATGTTAAATACTCAATCTCAATGCTGTTTTATTTAAGGGTACTCGCGTCAATAATCAATACGGGCTAATGATTAAGATTAAATTTGGAAGACTATAACACAGCAAGGCCGACTAAATTTAGGAATTAATCTTGCATAAAAAACACGCTCTATAAATTTATCCAGCCCTGAGCCCCGGCCGCGTTAGGGGATTGCAGCGGAAAACCCACAGCCCGCACAGGCCTTCGCGCGGAGGCCGGGGCGAGGATTTGCAGCGTAAAGCCCGGGCCGCAGGCAACGCCATTGTTTTGATTTCGGAATTGGGATTTTTGTAGTGTTGATTTGAGGGGGTAACAAGCAGTGGTGCAAATTTGCTCTGTATAGCATGCGGTTGCCACGCTATCGCTCGCAATGACATATTAATAAAATTTCGTCATGTTGAACTTGTTTCAACACCCCATGTGCTAAGCCGGGTGCTGAGCAAATCGCTTACCTGTCCTGTGGGGTCCCGAAACAAGTTCGGGATGACGTTGGAGAAACAAGCGGTAATTAAGTAATTAGCCACTGCCACTGCAACTGCAACTGCCACTGCTGCTGCCACTGCCACTGCTGCTGCCACTGCCTCTAAAAAACTACTGCAACGTCACCACCTTATACAAAATCCAGCCGTCGGTTTCATACGCCCGTTTGTAGTTTACACCGCTGTTGAGGCGGCGGATTTCGGGGATGTATTTGTCGTTAAGCTGGGTGTAGCCGGTGAAGGGGTTTTTGGGGGTGGCTATCAGGATATAGTCGTCGTATTTATAGGGGGTTTCAATGGCCGACAGAAATCTGTCGAGCTGGTAGGGCAGGGTTAGTTTTTTTACATTGTTGGTAAAGGCCACTATGGGGTATGATACGGCATCGTCCATGAGGATGTGCGTACCATCGGGCAGACTGTTGATATAGGTTGCCATCTCCCTGCTTTCGCTTTGGTCGGTATTGGGCTCCAGGCGGTTAAGGGTGGTGATGAAGCGGCGCTCGTCGGTAATGAGCGAGTGGGTTAAAAAGGTGTAGCCGGTGTATAGCTGCAGCACAATTACGCAGGCGAGGCCCAGTTTAACCGCCAATTTGTTTTTAATGGTATGCACCTTAAATATGATACACAGCAGCGCCACAAATAAAAATATGAGGTAGTACTGGTAGGTGAGGAACAGCTTATCATACTTAATGTGCAAAAACTCCACAAAGGCAAACAGGGTAAGCACGGTTAGTACATGGTAAGTGCTTTCGCGCAGCAGGTACAGGCCAAACAGTATCAGCGGACAAAAATAAATAACCCTTAATGATACCAGGATGCTGAGTTCGGGCAGCTGGTAGTTTACGGCGGTTACGGTGGTATCGTAATTAAGCTTATCGACCAGTACGTTCCAGGTGGCCAGCGGACTTTCCATAAAGTAGTTATAGTCGCTGGCGTGGGTTTGGTTAAGCAGCTTATAGCAAATGAGCGATACCACGGGCAGGATAAACAGGATCACGTAAATGGCAAAGGTTTTATTAATAAGCTTACGCCGTAACGAGGGGCTGTTAAAGCTCATGAACAGCCTGAAGATGGATTCCTTTTCGCCCAGGTTAAGACTGGCCAGCGTTATTGACAGCACCAGCGGAATAAAGAACAGCGTGAGCCAGATAAAGCGGTAATCGCAAAAAATGAGCGTTACCAAACACATACTGGCTATGGATACGTGAAACGTGGTGTTTGAACGGTAAAACTTAAGCAGGTTAAGGAAAAACAGGTACACGAAGGTTACCACCAGGTAAATGGCTTTGCCCGAGCAGGCCATGTAAATAATACCGGGATGCAGCACAAACAGCACGGCTACCATGATGAGGTAAAAATCGTCCTTAACACGGATCAGGAACGAGCGCGAAATAAGGTAAAAGAAGCCTGCCGTACCCAGTGCCGATGCTATTACGGGTGCCCAGTAGCTGTTGATGGTCGAAAAAATAAAGGTGGAGTAAAAAGGCAGCAGCGGGGCGGTTAAGCCCATTACTTTGAGGCGGTTGCCAAGGCCTTCGAACACGATCTTGGTTTTTTCGATATAAAACAGGCTCTCCTGGTTATAGTAGCCCAGTTTATTAAGGTAGATGCCTATAAAAAGGTACCAGCCTGCCAGCACCAGGGTAAATATAAACAGGTATGTACTTTTGGCAATTTTCATTTAACAACGTTTGTTGGGTTATTAACCTTGCTTAAACCGTGGTTGGTTTTTTCCCAGTAAAACGGATTGGTGATAAGCTGATACAAGCCCATATAAGCCGCAATGGAGTGCATGAGCCAGTAAATGGGGTTGGCTATGGCAAACAAAATGAGCTCGAAATAGCGGCGTTTAAATACTGCCATCATATTGATATAGATCATGAGGATATTACCCACCATAAGGTTGAATATGGACATGAACAGCACCCAGTCAGGAAACAGATTGCGGATGGTTGAAAAATCAAATATGAGGTAACAGATAAAAATAAGCAGCAGCACCGGGTAAATCAGGAAGGTAGCCGATGTAGCGCCGATGAAAAAGTTAAAGCCGAGGAAACCGCGAAAACCTATCTTTTTAATGAGGGCTACAGGATTGCGCATATGCACAAGGTAGGTTTGCATGTACCCCTTGATCCAGCGCGAGCGCTGGCGAATCCAGTTCCAGAAATTGTTATTGGCTTCCTCGTACGTGGTGGAGTTTACAATGGCTACTTTATAACCTTTGGCATAGGCGCGTACGCCAAGGTCAGCATCTTCGGTTACGTTAAAGGGGTCCCAGGCGCCAAGCTCAATCAGTACGTCCATTTTAAAGTGGTTACTGGTGCCGCCAAGCGGGATGGGGATATCCAGCGTATCCAAACCGGGCAGCATATAATCAAACCAGTACGAATACTCGAGGGTGAACATCCGGGTAAGGAAGTTCTCGTTACGGTTAAAATAGTTGAGTGCGCTTTGGATGCAGATATAATTTTCGGGCAGCTTGTGAAACAGGGCCACCACTTTTTTAAGCTGATCGGTATCGGGGATATCCTCGGCATCGTAAATGGTAAGGTACTGCCCCCTTGAAAAATGCAGACCGTAGTTACAGGCCTTCGGCTTGGTTTTAGGCATGTGGAAAGGCACCACAATAACTTCAAACACAGCGGGGAAGTCGAGGTTTTTTACGGCGTTTAATGTTTTGTCATCATCTTCTTCAATAAGCAGTTTGATATCCAGCTGCTCGCGCGGGTAATCAAGACTTTGCAGGTTCCAGATGAGCTTTTTGATCAGCTTATCTTCCTTGTAAACGGGCAGCAGTATGGTGTATATGGGCAGCTCATCGTTTACAATGGCCCGCAGATCGTTTTTGGTAACGGCCTGGTGCAACTCAAACCGGGAGCCAACCAATGCCAAAAACAACTTAAAGATAATGGCGATCAGGAAAAACGAGCTAATGATAAGATTGATGGCGATGGATACCGTCTTAAAATTGAGGAACAATCCAACAGCGGTAATGCCCCACAAAATAAAAATGAAAGCAAGCTGCGGCGCGGTAAAAGTTGTTGAGGCCGAGCTTTTAGGGTCGCGTTTAAGGAGTTCAAAAACGGCGGATTTAACGTATTTCTGACCGGTAAGCTTGTGGCTTAACCAGGTGATCTCGAGATCGGATGCTACAATGACTTCGGGTTCCAGATCATAGGTAAACCTTACAAAATCAAGGAAGAGGTTATTGCTGGGGTCGGCCATGATGGTAACCACCTTATTATTTTCGATGCGAAGGGGAAGGCCCAGCTGATCGTTGGCAAATTTAAGGTCAACCTGGTCGAGGATCTTCTGGTCGAAAGCTTCATTGCGGATCTCGGCAAACTGGTAACCGGCGTTGCCTAACGAGCGTTCATAGTTTTTGCGGGAAACATAGCCGAAGTTAAGGGCTATTTTAAGGTATGACATACCCGATCTTTCTGAAAAAGCATGGATCTTTTCCTGGTCGGCCGGCGAAATAAATCCATCGGCAACCAAAATATCAGGAATAGAAATACTCAGTGTATCCATATTAGGTGTTTAAATAGCAGTTATCAAACAGGCTGTTTATTATAAGCCGGTTTGATAACTGGTACGCAATGTATTTTGATACCCTTGTGCAGCGGCATCAATCGTTAAACAGGTCCTGCGATTTTTGCACCTTCGAGCGCACATACAGGAACGAAAGCAGGATCAGGATCAGGATGCCTAACAAAATGTACAGGTTATAGCTGTCCCAGAAACGGGTAAGCCCGCTCTTGGTATCAATATACTCCAGGTTCTCGCTCGATTTGTTGATGTTGAACAGGTATTTGTTGGAGTTAACATCCGAGATACAAACATTGCTTGACAGGGTTGAAAGCTGCTCGGTGATGGATTTGGACACCGCCAAAAAAGCTTCGGCAACGTGAACGCCGGTAGCAGTAAGCACCAGGGTAGCATTGTTGCTGCGTCCGTAAAAGATCTGCGCCAGGCCGTTTGATACCGTATCCGACAGCTGGTAAACCGGCTTATTATTATCGGTGTAGTACAGCCTGAAATCCTTGTTAAACTTGATAGGTGCATCGGCAAAATCATCAAGCAGCTTATCATCTTTTGAAAGCAGGGCAATGATGTTATATTTTTTCAGCTCGGTTGGATCAAGATCTTTCGAGTAAACAAAATCAGGGAAGTTGTTGGCGTTGATGTTATTGTTAAGCTCATAAATGATCTCGCCCATGGCAGCAGCGGCATACTTGGCGTATTTTTCGCTTACTACAATTTTGGTAGTACCGCTGTTAAATGCCTCTGGGTACTGGTAAAAGCTCAGGTCGCTGGTGATGAAGGGGTTTTTTGATTCGAGGTATGATTTGTCAACGTCAACTTCAGCAAAAAAGTTGGTGAAGCTGTTACGGCAGTTACCGTTGGTAGGGTAAAACCTGAATTCGGCCTCCAACGTGTTGTACTTGTGGTGCTGGTAACGGTTAATGGTGATACTGGTGTTCAGCTTGCCCGATGCATCCAGCTTTTCGCTGCTGATAAGCAAACCATTAAGGTATATGTTAAAGAAACCACGGTCGCCAGGGGCAAGGCCGCTGTAATTGGCAACAAAACGGATCTCCACCTCTTTAGGGGTGAAACTGAAATCACTGTTTTTAAAGCTGTAAGCGCTTTTCAACGAGCCAATGCCCGACAGGAAGTCGCTCACGCCGCCAATTTGTTTTAACGATAGTTTAGAACGGTTTTCGTCGATGGTTTTAAAGAAGGTGTTCTCGGCCTGGTTGATCAGCAGGTAATCGCCGTAGGTTGAGTTAAGGATATTCATGTTACCCAGGGCGGTGATAGCCTTTTCGTAACCTGCGTCATCGCCGCCGGTAATAAACAATACCTCTTTAGGCGCTTGCTCCTGCGTTACGGTTTTAACAGGTACCAACTGACCTTTTACATCAACCATATGCACAATGGTATCGGTTAGCAGGCTTACCGATTTATGCAGATAAAACAAGCCCTGATTAGCTTGCGGGGTAACTTTTACAAGCTCACTGGCGCCGGCAGGTAATTTATCTACAGCACCTACCCTGATGTAGTTGCGAACGCTATCGGGTAGTTTGCTTTCTTCATAAACTGCAATTTCACGTGTTTGGGTCTTTTTTAACCTCGAATAAGCCCAGGCCACAGCTTTGAGGTCATGCAGCGTTGGATTGGTTGGATAAACGATAGCTTTTTTGGAGTCGAAGCAGTTGCTGATATTTACGTTATCAAAAAAGTTTTTATTGCTTTTAACCAATGAAAGGTATGAGTAGTTCTTGATCTTTAACCACATAGCCGGGTTATCGAGGTCCTTACACTGGTCATCGGTAATGGTGAGCAGGGTTTTGATCTGTACTTTCAGGAATTTATCGGCAGTGAGATCGGCGCGGCTCAGGTTAAGGGTGATCTTCTGGATAGAATCGGGGCCTAAACGGCTGCTGTATGCAGGTTTATTATTAATAACCAGGTTAATGTATGAATGCGATTTTATCAATGCCTGCGACGGTTCGAAAAATAAAACCAGTTTACTGCCATTCATTTCAACCAAAGGAGTGATCTTGAAGTAAAATGAAGTAGCACCGCTCATGCCGTATATCATGTCATCTTCATGGCCATAGGCTTTAAAGGATGCAATGCTGTTGCCCTGAGCCTGTGAAGCCGTGCTGAATAATAGGATAAAGGCTAATAAGGTAAAAAACTTATTCATTGATATCAATATTAATTTATTACGTAAAATTCTACTCTGAAATAATTGCCGTTGTCATCGCTGCGGTAGCTGAGCTCGCCGCCCATTTCCTGTGTCATCAATTTGGCAATGGATAAACCCAAACCTAAACGGCTTTCGGTAACGCCCGATGTATCGTTAAGGGTTTTGAGTTTGTTAAACATCATTTCCAGCTCCTGCTGACCTATAGCTATGCCTTCGTCAATAATCTCGAAAACAAAGCGCTGGCGCTGTAAGCTGGTTATAACTTTAATGCTGTTATTGGTTTGCGAAAATTTGATAGCGTTTGATAAAAGGTTTTGAAATACCTGGCCTGCAAATACCTTATCAAGCCTTACGTTAAGGGGCAGTTTCAGGATATTATCAATCAGGTGGATGTTTTTCATCAGGGCTGTTTCATACAGGCCTTTAAAAACATGCATCACTTCAACGTTGATGTCAAAGATCTCCATGTTGAATTTCATATCCGGCGATTCGATCTCCTTAACATCCATCAGCTTGTTAAGCATATACTGCATCTTATCAGCCGATTCGGAGATATAGCCCACAAATTCCTTCTGATCGGTGCTGAGCCTGAAATCCTCCTCCTTGATCATATTGTTACTCATTACAATAGAGCCTATGAGGTTTTTAAGGTCGTGCCCGGCAATATTGATGAAGCTGTTCTTCTGGCTGTCGAGCTTGCGGAGCTGCTCATATTGCAGGTCGATGAGGTTATTTTTTTCGGCGATATCCTTGTTTTGCTGCTTAAGCTGCTCGTTTGATTTTTCGATCATGATCTGCGAGCGAACCTCACGCTGGATCACTTTATAACGTGCTCCGGGGATTAAGCAGGAGATGCCGGCAATGATAAAGAAGATCTGCCCGCCGTTGCTTAAAACCAGGTCGAGATTGTATTCGCTCAGCAGGTTAAAGAAAATGGCAAGCAGCAATAGCGCCATTAAGGTTTGGATGATGGAGTTTAGCGGTTCCCAAAAAACCTGCAGGTTAAAAAACAGCAGGGTAGTGGCAAACAGCATAAAGTAAATAGTCAGAAACTGAATGTTTACCAGGTTGCACAATATAGCTGCCGTTACCGAAAGCATAAAAAAGCTGATATGCAGCAATATGCGATAACTGAATTGTTTATGTTGAAAATAGCTGAACAGGCCGTATATAATAAGGATGGTTATGATCCGGATAATGAAAAATTGCAGCCAGAAATTGTTTGCGTAAATAAAGTCAACGATACTAAAAAGAGGGTACAGGAATATAATTGTCCATATTATATTATTGGTTTGGTACCACGCTTTTTTTGCGGTCTCCTTAATTAATTCTTCGTTAGTAATTTGAACAAACATTATTTGTTATCTTGAATTGTAATTAAAAATTAAGGCTGCTGTTTAAATAATTCAGTTAAAATATTGGTTGGCAAAAATATTCGTTATACGATAATTCAAACAGGTTTGTTATTGCTGTTGTTAACAGTAATATTTTCTGTTGCAAAAAGCCGTCCAATTCCTCAACATGCCCGGGGCCTTGCTTTTAAACGGGCCCAAAGTTTAAACAACGGCATCAGTATTTCATGGCTCGAACAAACCTGGGCCGAAAGCTCACTGCCCCAAAACGCCATTAAAAAAGCCGAATTCCTGCTGCTCAAAAAACTGGGGTTCAAAAGTATCAG
>Ga0163162_10002661_pt1 | contig 16930 bp, 17 predicted proteins | sample S55metaG_FD_115310 | JGI IMG/M metagenome (GOLD analysis project Ga0163162, IMG submission 115310) | Switchgrass rhizosphere microbial communities from Kellogg Biological Station, Michigan, USA - S5-5 metaG | ecosystem: Host-associated > Plants > Roots > Rhizosphere > Soil | place: USA...
AACGAGCAGGCCGATGCTGTTGTTCAGGGCCAGCAGCCGATCGGTTGGAAGCATTCGCAGTCTCTCGCGCACATCAAAAAGGTGCGGGGACTTTGCGGGGGATCAATCAGGAAAGAAGTCGGGCGAGTAGGTGATGTCTGTAGGATGTTTCGACATAGTTTGTAGGGCGGTATAGGGTTTCGTTTTTTCGTTCACACAAAAGGGCTTTTACCTACCCAGGTGCCTTCAATGACAAAAGGATCAAGCGTCATGTCCAACACTGCCGAGCGGGTCAACATCGTCGACACTCAGGTGTTGTCCCATGACTGGTATCTGCTGAAGAAAATCACCTTCGACTACCACCGCAACAATGGCGAGTGGCAGCGTCAGACCCGCGAGGTTTACGACCGCGGTAACGGTGCAGCAATTCTGTTGTTCAACCGCGAGCAACGCACGGTGGTGCTGACCCGGCAGTTTCGTTTGCCGGTGTTCGTCAATGGCCATGATGGTTTGCTGATCGAGGTGGCTGCCGGGTTGCTTGAAGGCGCTGCACCGGAGCAACGGATTCGCGATGAAGCCGAGGAGGAGACCGGTTATCGCGTGCACGACGTGAAGAAGGTGTTCGAGGCCTACATGAGCCCCGGTTCGGTAACCGAGAAGCTGCACTTTTTTATCGCTGAATACGATGCGGCATCGAAGGTCAGCGACGGTGGTGGCCTGGAAGAGGAGACCGAATAGCTGGAAGTGCTGGAGTGGGGGTTCGACGAAGCGTTGGCGGCGTTTCAGCGCGGTGAGATCTGTGACGCCAAGACCATCATGCTGTTGCAGTATGCGGCGATGAATAACCTGTTCGGCGCTTGATTCAGAACAGCTCGCCGGTTTTGCCAATTTGCGACCACTGCCCACCCTCCAGGGTCAGCAAGCGCTCTTTCGCCTCGAGCCCACCGGCAAATCCGGTCAGCTTTCCCGAGGCGCCGATCACTCGATGACACGGCGCCACAATGGAAATCGGGTTGCGTCCGTTGGCAGCGCCCACTGCCCGCACGGCGCTGGGATTGCCGATCTGTTCGGCAATCTGGCTGTAGGTTCGCGTCTCGCCAAATGGAATGGTCAGCAGCGCCGCCCAGACCTTTTTCTGAAAGTCGGTGCCGGCGAAATCCAGTTCCAGATCAAAACGGTCACGCGTCCCGGAAAAATATTCTTCAAGTTGTCGAGCCGTTCGAATCAGGATCGGATTGTTGTGTGCCTCGCTCATCGGCCCGAGGCGCACGCGGTTCGGTTTGTCGTTTTCCCAGAGGATGGCCGCCAGTCGTGAGCCGTTCGCGACCCGCTTCAGCTCGCCGACGGGCGAGGGCAGGGTGATGAACGTGTAAGGCATGACGGCAGACTCCGGATCAGGGCGGCAACAGCGCCCAGCATACTGCCTGATCGGGGAGGCGCAATACGCAAAGCCGACCATACTGCTTGGTGCTCTTGCAGCGTTCCCCCCTCTGTTTTGCACAGACCCTGAAAACAAAAAAAGAGATCGACTCATGAAGTACGAACCTTTGGCCAAATCGCTGATAGCGACCTCACTGGCACTCAGCTGTCTCATGGCTCACGCGGCGTCAGTCGCACCGGTTGCCGCCGAAAACGGCATGGTGGTCACCGCGCAACATCTGGCCACCCATGTGGGCGTCGACGTATTGAAAAGTGGCGGCAATGCCGTCGATGCGGCGGTCGCCGTGGGTTACGCACTGGCGGTGGTTTATCCCGCAGCCGGTAACCTCGGTGGTGGCGGCTTCATGACCATACAATTGGCGGACGGGCGCAAGACCTTCCTCGATTTCCGTGAAAAAGCGCCGCTGGCGGCCACCGCCAATATGTACCTCGACAAGGAAGGCAACGTCATTCCCGAGCTGAGCACCCGTGGGCATTTGGCGGTAGGCGTGCCGGGCACTGTCTCTGGCATGGAACTGGCGCTGAGCAAATACGGGACCAAACCGCGCAAGGAAATGATTGCCCCGGCGATCAAACTGGCGGAAGACGGTTTTGCGCTGGAGCAGGGTGACGTCGAGCTGCTGGAGTACGCCACCGACGTGTTCAAGAAGGACATGCGCGATTCCGGGTCGATCTTCCTGCACAACGGCGAGCCGATGCAGGTCGGGCAGAAACTGGTACAAAAGGATCTCGGCAAAACCCTGCGAACCATTTCCGAAAAAGGCGTCGACGGCTTCTATAAAGGCTGGGTAGCGGATGCCATCGTCACCTCCAGTCAGGCCAACAAAGGCATCATCACCCAGGCCGACCTCGACAAATACAAGACCCGCGAACTGGCTCCGGTGGAGTGCGATTACCGTGGTTACCACGTGGTTTCGGCGCCACCGCCAAGCTCTGGCGGGGTAGTGATCTGCCAGATCATGAACATCCTCGAAGGCTATCCGATGAAGGACCTGGGCGTCCATTCGGCTCAGGGCATGCACTATCAGATCGAAGCGATGCGTCACGCGTATGTCGATCGCAACAGCTACCTTGGCGATCCGGATTTCGTCAAAAATCCGATCGAGCATCTGCTGGACAAGAACTATGCGACCAAACTGCGCGACGCCATCCAGCCGCAAAAGGCCGGCGTGTCGGCTGAACTCAAACCTGGCGTAGCGCCCCATGAAGGCAGCAACACCACCCACTATTCGATCGTCGACAAGTGGGGCAATGCAGTGTCGGTCACCTACACCCTCAACGACTGGTTCGGCGCGGGCGTGATGGCGAGCAAGACCGGGGTGATTCTCAACGATGAAATGGACGACTTCACCTCCAAGGTCGGCGTGCCGAACATGTACGGTCTGGTGCAGGGTGAAGCCAATGCGATTGCCCCGGGCAAGGCACCGCTGTCATCGATGAGCCCGACCATTGTCACCAAGGACGGCAAAGTGGTGATGGTGGTCGGCACGCCGGGCGGGAGCCGCATCATCACCGCGACGTTGCTGACCATGCTCAATGTCATCGACTACGGCATGGGCTTGCAGGAGGCGGTCGACGCGCCACGCTTCCACCAGCAGTGGATACCGGAAGAAACCAACCTCGAAGACTTCGCCGCGAGCCCCGACACGAAGAAGCTCCTCGAAAGCTGGGGCCACAAATTCGCCGGGCCGCAGGACGCCAATCACATCGCCGCGATTCTGGTCGGCGCACCGTCGCTGGGGGGTAAACCTGTCGGGAAAAACCGTTTCTACGGCGCCAACGATCCACGCCGCAACACTGGCTTGTCACTGGGTTACTAAGGGGCGTAAAAAAGGGGGCGGGCTCACATCCGCCCCCGTCTCAAGGACTGATCAAGGAAGGCTCATCATGACCACCGCATTGCTGATCATCGACGTCCAGCGCGCCCTCTGCTCGGGCGAATACCAGTGCCATGACATTCACCGTGTAATCGACACCATCAACGACCTCAGCGCCAGGGCGCGCAAGGCAGGTGTGCCAGTGGTGCTGATTCAGCACGAAGAGAAGGACAGTCCGTTGGCCCATGGCGCTGAAGGCTGGCAGCTGGCCGAAGGGCTTGAGACATCGCCGAAAGACCTGCGCGTACGCAAGACAACGCCGGATTCGTTCTACCAGACAGACTTGCGCAAACTGTTGCCAAGCGAAGATTTCGAAAAACTGCTCATCTGCGGGCTGCAAACTGACTATTGCGTCAATGCCACCGTGCGCCAGGCCCATCAACTGGGCTATGACGTAGTGCTCGTCGCGGACGCGCATTCCACCGTCGACAACGGCAACATGAGCGCTGAAGACATCATCGTCGAACACAACAAGGACCTGGCGCATCTGACTGGCTCCGTAGCGCGGATCGACGTCAAACCCGCAGCCGACATCACGTTCTGAAGCGTACACAAAACCTTGTGGGAGTGAGCCTGCTCGCGAAGGCAGTGTGTCAGTCGACATTGGTCGTGGCTGATCCACCGCTTTCGCGAGCAGGCTCGCTCCCACAGTGATTGAAGGAAACGGATTGCTGTGACCATCAGGGATTTTCGCTGGCAGCACTGGCATACTGCGCGCCGTCCGAAGAATGGAATCTCTCGATGTTCGCCGTCTCCCTGCGTCACGCCGTGGTGCTGACTTCCCTTGCGTTTGCCGCTGTTACTCAAGCCAGCAGTTTCGATTGCGCCAGCGCTGCCAGCAAAACTGAAAAAGCCATTTGCGGTGATCCGGATCTCTCGCGCCTCGACGAGCAACTCGCGGCGCGCTGGCGGTCGACCCTGGCCAAGGTTGACGATCCGAAAGCGCTTAAAGCGGATCAGCGAGGGTGGCTTAAGCAACGTAATCAATGTGACGATCTGGCGCCCTGTTTACACCGGCAGTACCTGATGCGTCTCACCGCTCTTGAATACATGGTCAAACCGTTTTCCTGGGACGCCACTTGGCAGCTCATTCCCTGGGGAGTTTCGGAAGGGGCAGAAATCACCACCAGGCGCCAGGATGCTTCTCACATCGCCTTCGACATTTCAGCGGCGAACGGTTCCCACTCGGGTGAACTGGAAGGCATTGCAACGATAGAGGGAACGCAGGCCCGTTACGAGCAGGGAGAGTGTGTCTTAACCTTCAAGGCCCTAAACGGAGTGATGGATGTGACACAGGATGGCGCGGATTCCGATTGCGGCGCCGGAATGGGCGTTTACTACGGTGGACGGTATGTGGCATCGAGGCAAACAGTCCTGGTCGACTATGATTTGCTCACGCTGGGTGTGGCACAAACGCAGCGGGAAAACGCAATGTTGCACACACTGCTTAAGGGCGACTATCAGACGCTCCTGCAAAACTGCGGCTTGAAGATGGACGGTGAGTCCTCTGAAGACGTGCCGAACAGTGAGGTCAGCAACTATTGGGTCCGGGGATTGCCGTCGAGCAACGCGGCGATTGTCATGCGTGCACCGAATGAGCAGTTCTGGATCATAGTCCTGGTGCCCCAGGCTGGGGGTAAAACCCTCGCGCGTTACTACACGAATGTTGCGCAATGGAAAGGGCGCATGCCGGACGTCCTGCAAGCCTGGTATGCAGGAAAGGGCGGGGAAGGCTATATGCCGCTGGATTTCATGCCCTGACCCGCATCAATCCTGCTGGCGTCCGAGGGGCTGTGAAACCACAGCCCCTCAAGTCGCAAACAAAACCCCACGAATCTCGCCCACCCGTGGCGCCACCACGACGCCCTCCAGCACCATTCGCGTAATCGTCTGCGCCGCTGTTTGATAATCCTCATCCTGCGGCACTTCGCGCCCCATGATCCGGCCCATCTGCCAGCCAATGTTGGTGTACGTGCGCGTTGCCGACCAGATGAACAGCATCAAATGCTCAGGATCCACCGGCGCGAGCAAGCCGCGATCGATCCAGCTGCGCAGGCATTCAACATTACGCCGCGCTTCGGCCTGCAACAGATCGCGGCACTCATCCGGCAGCTGTCGACCGCCCAGCAGCAGCTCGCCACTGAATACCTTGGCAATCGCCGGATGCTCGCGAGCAATACGAATCCGCGCGGCAACGTAAGCGCGCAGCCCCGTCAGCGGGTCATCACTTTCACGCAGCGCTGCCGAAGCTTCCAACAGCGGCTCGACAAACCCCAGCAGTACTTTGCTGTAGAGGTTTTCCTTGGTCTGAAAGTAATAATACAGATTGGCCTTGGGCACCCCGGCACGCGCCGCGATGTCGCGGGTCTGGGTGGCGTCGAAGCCGTTGGCGGCGAACTCTTCGCTGGCAGCGGCGAGGATCAACTGCTCGTTGCGGACGCGGATGGCACTCATGGCAATGCAGGTTGGCTGGACGGCATGGATAGATTCTGACGATTTTGGTTTCGCAATATACAAAACTATATAGCGCTGAGGCCAGCACACTCGATGGACAACGCTATGCTGTTTCGATCATTGATCGGAAACGGAGCGGAGACATGACCCTTCAGGTACTGCGGGCCGACGTCACACACCTGGATGCGGTGGCGCAGTTGTTCGACGCCTACCGAGGCTTTTACCAGCAGCCGTCGAACCTTGAGCAATCGCGCGCCTTTATCGCCGAGCGCATGGCCGGCGACGAGTCAGCGATTTTTCTGGTTCAGAATGAAAAGGCTGAAGCGCTGGGATTCGTGCAGTTGTACCCGACGTTCTCGTCTATCGATGCTCACCGCACCTGGCTGCTCAGCGACTTGTTCACCGCACCTGCCGCCCGTGGACGCGGGGTGGGTCGACTGCTGATGAGTACTGCGCGGGATTTTGCATTAGAGACGGGCGCCAAAGGACTGATGCTCGAAACCGCAACCGACAACTTCATCGCGCAGGGGCTGTATGAATCATTGGGTTATGTCCGCGATACGGGTTACTACACCTATTTGCTCGATTTGCGTCAGGGCTGAACGGCCGCCATCAGCATTTGCTCGATCTGCGCCAATTCCCAGGTACTGAGTAAACTTACCGGATCGGTGCCATAACGCTGCCAGCTCTCCAGCGCGCCTTCTTGCCCATCGCAATTGCGAGCAAATTCACAGTGGTGTAACCGCCCACCTTCAACATCCAGCAGCAGGCGCCAGCCCTCGATATCGACCGCGATCAGTCCCGCTGCGGTGGGCCCATCGCAGATGTTGAAAGCGAGCACGCCCAGCGCCGCTTCACGCAAACGCTGGCACACCTCGCGGGCGCTCAGAAAGGCAGACATGTTCAACTCAATGGATACAGGAACGCGCCAGCATAAAGCCCGAGCCGACAAGTGTCAGCGTTCACTGGCCCGATCCCGGACAATTCCGTAACATCCGCAACCCTCTTTTCTCCGAACACCTGCAGCCGCGCTCGACGGCCGCTCATTCAGGTAAGCCATGAAACCGATTCGTCTGCGCGCCGATGTCCTGGCCGGACTCACCACCTCGTTTGCCCTGTTGCCCGAATGCATTGCGTTCGCGCTGGTGGCGCACCTCAATCCGCTGATGGGCCTGTACGGTGCCTTCATCATTTGTACGCTGACGGCGTTGTTTGGCGGCCGGCCGGGCATGGTCTCTGGTGCGGCGGGCTCGATGGCCGTGGTCATCGTCGCGCTGGTGGTGCAGCACGGCGTGCAGTATTTACTGGCGACAGTGTTGCTCGGCGGTCTGATCATGATGGCGTTCGGGCTGCTGCGCCTGGGCAAACTGGTGCGTATGGTGCCGCACCCGGTGATGCTCGGCTTCGTCAACGGGCTGGCGATCATCATTGCGCTGGCGCAACTGGAGCATTTCAAGAGCGGTGAAGACTGGCTCAGCGGTACGCCGTTGTACTTGATGGCCGGACTGGTGGCGCTGACCATGGCCATCGTTTACCTCTTGCCGCGCCTGACAAAAGCGGTGCCGCCGGCACTGGTGGCGATTCTCGGCGTCGGTCTGCTGGTCTACCTGTTCGGCCTGCCGACCCGCACCCTTGGCGACATGGCGCACATCGCCGGTGGCTTGCCGACCTTCGCCTTGCCGGATATTCCGTGGAATCTTGAAACCCTGCGCATCATTGCGCCTTACGCAATCCTGATGGCGCTGGTCGGTCTGCTGGAAACCCTGCTGACGTTGAACCTCACCGATGAAATCACCGAAACCCGTGGCTACCCGGATCGTGAGTGCGTGGCGCTCGGCGCGGCCAACATGGTCAGCGGCGCGTTCGGCGGTATGGGCGGGTGCGCGATGATCGGCCAGACTGTGATCAACCTCAGTTCCGGTGGGCGCGGGCGCTTGTCCGGCGTGGTCGCTGGCGTGCTGATTCTGTTGTTCATTCTGTTTCTGTCGCCGCTGATCGAGCGTATTCCGCTGGCGGCGCTGGTGGGTGTGATGTTTGTGGTGTCGCAGCAGACTTTTGCCTGGGCGTCGTTGCGGGTGGTGAACAAAGTGCCGCTTAACGATGTGCTGGTGATCATTGCTGTGACCACTATCACGGTGTTCACTGATCTGGCCACTGCGGTGCTGTGCGGCATCATTATCGCTGCGCTTAACTTTGCCTGGCAGCAGGCGCGTGAGTTGTATGCCGATGAGCACCTGGAGGCTGATGGCAGCAAGCTTTATCGTTTGCATGGCACGTTGTTTTTTGCCTCGACTGCGCCGTTTCTCAATCAGTTCGATCCGGCTAATGATCCGGCTCGGGTGACGCTGGATTGTAGGCATTTGAGTTTTGTTGATTATTCGGCGATTGCGGCGTTGAAGACTTTGCGTGAGCGCTATGCCAAGGCGGGTAAGCATTTGCAGGTGTTTCATTTGTCTGAGCGGTGCAAGAAGTTGCTGAAGCGGGCGGGTGAGGAGCATCACTGATTATCTGGCTTACTGGGTACATATCCGTTGCTGCGGTCACGGCGGCTTAGGGTTTCGCCCTTACGGCGACTCACTTTTTTTCAAACGCCAAAAAAAGTAAGCAAAAAACGCTTGCTCCTACGTACGGCCCGCTCGCTGGGGCTCGGGGTTCCTTCGCTCCGGGCTCCCTCCGGGCGCAGCGCCTACGGTTTGCTTCGCTGCACCTCCTCTCGCTGTGTTTGGCTGCGCCAAACGGTCGCTGCGCTCCCACCCCCGGATGAATCCCTCCACTCAGCCTTCCGACGTCGCCCGTGGATCAAGATCAAGAGCAGGCGAGCTGACACTCGGCCTATTGAGTGGTTAGAAGCGATGCGGTGCGAGGTGGGTACTGCTTTTGCTTTTCTGTGGGAGCGAGCCTGCTCGCGAGGGCGGCCTGCCAGCCGACCAATCTCTTGCTGATGTACCCGATCCAACTGTAGGAGTGAGCCTGCTCGCGATAGCGGTGTGTCACTCAAAGATGCTTTGAATGACACACCGCCATCGCGAGCAGGTCAGCTCCAACAGGTTTTGCGTGGCCGGATTCAGATGGCGGGGAAGTCGATGTCCGTCAGCGCCGCATTGTTCAGGTAGTTGGTCAGGCTCTGCACGGCCACCAGTGCAATCACTTCAATGATTTTCACGTCGTCGATGCCGGCAGTGCGGGCGGCGGCGCTCTGTTCATCGGTCAAGTGGCCGCGGCTTTCGGTCAACTGACGGGCGAGCGCGGCGTAGGCGTTGAGTTCGCCTTGGCGTGCGGCGACGATGTCCTGTGCCGAGAGTCCGGCCTTGCCGGCAAACAAGGTGTGCGCCGCCAGGCAGTAATCGCAACCGTTGACCTGTGAGGTGGCGAGGTACACCGCTTCTTTTTCCTGGGCACTCAGCGAGGTCTTGCCGAGGATCGCCGAGGCTTGCACGTAGGTTTCGAGGGCCACCGGCGCTTTGGCCAGGGTGGTGAAGACATTGGGCAGGAAACCGATTTTCTTTTTCACGCCTTCCAGTACTGGGCGGCTGGCGTCGGTGGCGGTTTCGAGGCTGATAGCGTGGATGCGGCTCATGGTGATTCTCCGAGAGTCCGGTGCGTAGTGCGCCGGGGATGGAGGTCATGTTATTGAGTGAAGCTGGTGGATTGGCGGCAAATCGTCGAGGATATGCGGCAGATCGTCCAGTTATGCCTTGGAGTCGCCCATGGATCGCCTTTCAACACTGCTCAGCCATTTCGGCGTGACTGCCGGTACTTTTCACAGTGGCACGTTTTGCGGCGTCGCCGTTCATGAAAACGAACCGGTCGGCCATGTGCATTTGTTGCAGGCAGGCGAGTTGCTGCTCAAGCCGGGCAGCGAACGCGAGATACGCCTCAGTGAACCGTCGCTGATTTTCTTCCCCCGACCCTTCGCCCATCGCATGTTTGCTGACGAAGCCAGGGACACTCAGGTGGTTTGCGCAACGCTGACCTTTGACGGCGGCTCTGGCAATGCGCTGGCGGCGGCACTGCCGGATTATCTGGTGCTGAAACTGACGGACATTCCAGAGTTGGGCAACACCGTGGCGTGGCTGTTCAAGGAAGCGTTCGAAGGGCATTGCGGGCGGGTGGCGGTGATGGATCGCCTGTTCGAACTGCTGGTGATTCTGTTGCTGCGGCACCTGATCAGCAGCCGCGAACAACAACCGGGGATGATCGCCGGGCTGGCCGATCCGCGTCTGTCGCGTGCCTTGAACCTGATGCACGAGCAACCGCAAAAACCGTGGAGCGTGGCGGACCTGGCGTCTGTCGCCAACCTGTCCCGGGCCGGGTTTGCCGAGCAGTTTCGTCGTGTCGTCGGGCAGACACCGGCCGATTATCTGCTGAGCTGGCGCGTCAGTCTGGCGCAGAAGCGCTTGCGCGAAGGCAAGCCGATTGCGCTGATTGCCGAGGAGGTCGGTTACGAAAGTCCGTCGGCGCTGGCTCGGGCGTTTCGGCGCAAGACCGGGCTCAGTCCGCGGGAGTGGAAGGCGGGCGCCTGAGGCTCATTTGGCGAATTTCTTCGCCCCGGCCACACACAGAATCACGCCCAACGTCACGGCGAGCATGCCGAGGCTGACCTGTTCATGCAGCAAGGTTGCCGCAAGCGCCAGACCAAAAAACGGCTGGAGCAATTGCAACTGACCGACCGCGGCAATCCCGCCCTGGGCCAGGCCGCGGTACCAGAACACAAAACCGATCAGCATGCTGAACAGCGACACATAGCCCAGGCACACCCACGCCGACAGACTGACCGTGCTGAACGAGGCGGGCGCCAGCCACAGACTCAATACCGCCATGAGCGGTAGCGCGAGCACCAGCGCCCAGCAAATCACCTGCCAGCCACCGAGGGTTCGCGACAGCTTCGCGCCTTCGGCATAACCGAGGCCGCAGGCCAGAATGGCCGCGAGCATCAGCAAGTCACCGGTGGGTGAGGCGGTCAGACCTTGCGCAAGCGCGAAGCCGACCACCAGCGCGCTGCCGAGAATCGAGAACATCCAGAACACCGGTCGTGGCCGCTCACCGCCGCGCAGCACGGCAAAAATCGCCGTGGCCAGCGGCAGTAAACCAACAAACACAATCGAATGTGCTGACGTCACGTGTTGCAGCGCCAGTGCGGTCAGCAGTGGAAAACCGAGCACCACGCCCATCGCGACGATAAACAGCGACAACCACTGATTACGCGCCGGGCGCCGTTGGCGAAACAGCCACAGCAGCGCTACCGCCAATACCCCGGCGATCGCGGCGCGGACCACCGTGAGAAACACCGGATCGAACTCCAGCACCGCCAGACGCGTGGCCGGCAGTGAACCGCTGAAGATCACCACGCCGATAAAACCGTTGATCCAGCCGCTGGTTTTTTCCAGTGCCGGGGTCGTCAGATTCGAAGTCCGTTCCATAGCAGATCACGCTCAGAAGTGGGTTGCATTGTCGTGATGCTAGAGCCGAGAATCAGCACAATCAAAGAATTGTCATGGATACATCTCGACATGCCACGCTCGCGCTACAAGACAATCGTCGATGCCTATGCGGCGGACATTCGCTCGGGGACGTTGCCGCCCGGTACGCGGCTGCCAACTCACCGGCAACTGGCTGCTGAGGAAGGGCTGGCGCTGGTCACGGCTTCGCGGGTGTACGCGGAGCTGGAGGCCATGGGCCTGGTCAGCGGCGAGACCGGCCGTGGCACGTTTGTGCGCGAAACCTCGTTGTCGCCAGGGCAGGGCATCGACCAGAAAGACGTGGCGGTCGGCATGATCGACCTCAATTTCAATTACCCGTCGTTGCCCGGTCAGGCGGACCTGTTGCGCACCGCGTTGCGCCAGTTGGCGTTATCTGGCGACCTGGAAGCGTTGCTGCGTTATCAGCCGCACGCCGGCCGTGCCCACGAACGTGCGTCGGTCGCTCGACATCTGTTGACGCGCGGGGTGACTGTCGACGCTGAGCAAGTGCTGATCGTCAATGGCGCCCAGCAAGGCCTGGCGGTGACGCTGATGGCGCTGCTCAAACCCGGTGATGTGATTGCCGCTGACGCGCTGACTTATTCCGGGTTCAAGGTGCTGGCTGAGGCGCTGCATCTGGAAGTCGTGGCGATTCCGTTCAGCGATCAGGGGCCGGATCTCGCTGCGCTGGAAAAACTCTGCCGCAGTCGCTCGGTGCGCGCTGTTTACAGCATGCCGACGTTGCACAATCCGCTGGGTTGGGTGATGCCTTTGGCGCAGCGCGAGCAGTGGGTGGCGATTGCCCGTCGACATGATCTGACGATCATTGAAGACGCGGCCTACGCATTTCTGGTGGAAAACCCACCGCGTACGCTGATCGATCTGGCGCCGGAGCGCACGGTGTATGTCTCGGGCCTGTCGAAAAACATCGCCACGGGCCTGCGCGTCGGCTTCATCGCTGCACCGACTGCGGTGGTGCCGGCGCTGGAGCGCATCATCCGCGCCACGACCTGGAATACGCCGGGCGGCATGACCGCCATCGCCTGTGGCTGGCTCGACGACGGTACGGTGACGCTGCTGGAGGAACAGAAGCGCAACGACGCCAAAGCGCGGCAGGCACTGGCGGCCGAGGTGCTGCAAGGCTTGCCGAGCATGGGCCATCCGGCGTCGTATTTCTTGTGGCTACCGCTGCCGGAAGACGTGCGCGCCGATCAGATTGTCGTCGAGCTGATGCACGAGCAGATTTCCGTCACCACGGCGGAGCCGTTTTCTGTGTCTGGGCATGCGCCGCATGCGATTCGTCTGGCGCTGGGTTCGGTAGAGATGGATGTGTTGCGCCAGGCATTGATCAAAATCAGCAGGATCATTGGCGCTTACCGGTAAAAACAAAATGCTACCCTTGCGCCGCCCGATGCAGACCGACCCGGAACCCTCGATGAAAAACACCGCTGCACTGTCACTCGCGCTGATGCTCGCCACCGGCCTGTTCACTACGTTCAGCCATGCCGCAGGCGACCCCGAAGCCGGCGCGAAAATCTTCCCGCGCCTGTGTGGCGGCTGCCATCAGGTTGGCGAATCGGCCCGTCCCGGATTCGGCCCGCAGCTCAATGGCATTATTGGTCGGCCTGCCGGGACGTCAGAGAATTATGTGTATTCCGATGCGATGAAGAACTCGGGCGTGACCTGGGATCGTGAAACGCTGATCGCTTATCTGAAGGATCCGAAAGGCGTGGTGCCGGGTACGCGGATGATTTTCTGGGGTCTGAGTGATGAAGAGAAACTGGAGAATCTGTTGGCGTATTTGCAAATGTTCCAGCCTGATTAACGAGCGAACGCAATGCCTCGGGTGATGTACTTTGCCATTCGTCTTGTCCCTTTTCTGAATAGTGGCAAATCGCCCTGAATAAACTAGCGTTCATGTTCAGGGACGCCTGAGCAGCAATCGGTTTTGCTGCCCGTTGTGTCTGTTCCTCAAAACAGACCAAGGGTGATTTATGAAGAGGCGCAAGATATTTTGGCCAGCATTATTGCTTGTTGTGCTCAATTCTGGCTGTTCGAATATTGATCCTAAAGATGCTGTGAAGCTCGCCGGTAGCGGCGAATCCGTTGCCAGTGCGGCGAACCTTTCCTACCAATCCTCAAAAGACGGGCTCAATAAGTATCTGGAGGCGGAGGCCATTTCGGCTGCGTTTCTCGGCAGGCCCGATGTGGGGGACACTACCGTTGCCTCGATAATGGACATTTCCAGGCAGTTACAAACGCGCAAAGAAGTGTTCAATCAATTGAACGCCACGTACAAGTCATTTGGGGAACTGGCGTCATACGATGCGGCGAAAGAAGTCGAAGACAAGATAAACAATCTGTCTGGTGCATTGAATGAGTACGCCAAAGCAACAGGCAGTACTGGTGGGGCAATTTCCAGTGTGACCAATTTCGTAGTGTCCAAGGGCGGCGGTCTTATTGCCTCGGAAGCCCAGAAGGATCAGTTGAAAGAAGCCAGTGAGCTGATCAGAGCAAGGCTGTTGTCGCTGAGTACATTTCTTGCAAACGATGTAGAGCGCCTAAAGCGCTATAAGAGCGAGGAGCTGAAAGCGAAAGCCCGGGCTACTGATATTTTTATTGGCGAAGGGTTGGGCGACCCTGCCCAGATGGCGGCCGGTTATCTGGCCGATGCTGGCTTGAGTTCATCCGCTGATGGTGTTGGGTATTGGTCAACCGAAGTGAGAAAAGCCTACATCGCCAGCCTGTTGAAGTATAGAAACAGCAACGGGGCGAAACCTACACTTCCACCCGCTTATGATGCAATGCAAAAAAGTGCCGCGATAAAGTTGAAGTGGCGAATGGGAGCAGAGTTGGACTTGTTGGGCGAGATAAAATCTTCCGTGGATAAGTTGGTGGGGCAGCATGTGGATTTCGAAGCAGGCACACCGCTGTCCGCAGAAAGTCTCACTCAATCAATAATTCAGCGTCAGGAATTATTGAAAGGGTATGAAGCCGCCAAAGTTCAGAGTAAATCTTGAGTCCCTGGTTTAAGGAGAGTGAAATGGCTGCCACATTGAAAACCAACATTGTTCAACAGGCAAAAATGAACTATGACACATTGGACGATCAGTATGATGCTCTTTATTCTGCGCAAACGACAAAGGGTCGTGATCAATTAAAAGCAATGCTCGGTGCGGCCAGAGATGCCTACTGGAAAGCAGAAAGAGATGATCTGCGAGACGATAACTTATATGTGCAGCAGTTGATGAGTGAGTTAAAGGCGACTAATGAGAATGTTCAGTCAGCCATTGCAGCACAGAAGAAAGCTGCGCAAATCATCGCTTTGTTTGCAGAAGCCGTAAAACTAGTGGCAGCGGTTGTCGCATTGGCAGCCGTCTGAGTACGTTCAAGTCCCAAGCGGAACACCGCTTGGGACTGCCATTGCCTTTCTCGCAAACCACTCCATCACCCGTCCACACGCAAGATGTGATGCGGCTGAAGGCTGCAAGCACAAAGCATAAACGCCCCCAGTCCTCAACGGCTCCCCAACCGGCACCACCAACACCCCACGCTCGATCGACTCTGCCGCCAGCGTCATGTCCGTCATTGCCACGCCCAAACCTCGCGCCGCTGCATCCATTGCCAATTCATCAAGGTTAAACGGAATGTGCCGGTAATCCTCCAGCGGTTTTCCATCGTTGGCTGCCAGCCATTCGATCCACGCCTGTCGATCGGCCGAGCGGTGCAATAACGCGAAGTGCAGCAGTTCATCGACCGAATGCGGTGCACCGGCGAGGGTGGGGGAGCACACCGGCACCAGTGTTTCTTCGAACAGCGTCAGGCAGTCCGGATCGCTCGATGGCTGCGGCAAATAAAGAATGTAGGCGTCGCTGTCGTTGCCCGGCTCAACCACTTCAGTGGCGACGGTTTCGATCGCCAGCGACACCTCGGGATGGCGCAGATAGAAGTCGTTGAGTTTCGGCAGCAGCCAGCGCACCGCCAACGATACATGCATGCGGATACGAAACGGCCGCTTCTGTGGGGCGAGACGTTCTTCGAGCGTCTTCAGTTGTTCAAGGATGCTGCGGGCGCTGGCCAACACCTGTTCGCCTTCTGCGGTCAGGCTCAGGCTGCGGCTGGTGCGCAGAAACAGCACGACATTGAAGTGGCTTTCCAGTTGCTGGATCTGTCGGCTCACCGCGCTTTGCGTCAGGCACAGGGTTTGCGCAGCGCGGGTGAAGCTGCCGCACCGGGCGACTTCAACTAGTGCTTGCAGTGCTTGTAGCGAAGGAACGTGGCGAATTTTATCCATGCTTTTCCTGAATGGCTGGATGATTTTATAGCGTTGGTCGGTGTGCTGAAGACCTTATAGATTCTAGCTCTGGCGGTGATCTTCTCAAGCTGCCCATGCGATTCACGCATGGCGCTCTCTCAGAGGCAAGCCGCAGAACGACAGTCCAAAGAGGTGAGGCATGGAAAACGTATGTGGCTGGATCGCGCAGGCTGGCAGGTCGCCGGGACGTGGTCGCCTGAGCGGGGCGCAAAAAGCCGATTGGCTGGTGATCGGCGCCGGGATCACCGGCCTCAGTGCCGCGCACGCCCTGGCCGATCTGCATCCGCAGGCGCGCATCGTCGTGGTCGATCGGCAACGCGCGGCACACGGCGCCTCGGCGCGTAACTCGGGATTCGTCGTCGCCCATGAACACCCGGCGCACAGCGAGCTGATCGGCGCGCCGAGTTTTGCCGGGTTTGACGTCGACACGATGATTTCCCGGGCGGCCAGCGAGGAGGTGCGGCAACGAATCGCCCGTCATGCCATCGACTGTGATTTTCGCGACAGCGGTTATTACTTTGCCGTCAACGACCGCGCCAAGCTCGACCATGTCGACGCGAAACTGGCGACCCTGCGTGCCCTCGGCGCTCGCGCGGAGTTTGTGCAAGGCGCTGCGCTGGCGCGAAAACTCGGCACCCGCTACTACGAGGCGGCGATCTGGTGTGGCAACGGCAACGCCTTGTTGCAACCGGCCAAGTATGTGAAAGGTTTGCTCAATGCCTTGCCGGGCAATGTCACGGTTTACGAAAACACTGACATCACCGGGTTGGAGCGTCTCGCGCAGGGACGACAGCGTGCCAGCGGTGTGCAAGGCAGCATTGAAGCCAACCGTGTTCTGGTGTGCCTGAACGCGTTTATTCCTCGGGTCGGGATCGGCGACAGTGCGACGTTCCCGATGGAACTCAGCGCCAGTCTCACGCGACCGCTGACCGATCAGGAGTTCAATGCCATCGGTGCAGTTGAGCCCTGGGGCGTGTTGTCGACGCGGCCGCTGGGCGCCACGGTTCGGTTGACCCCGGATCGCCGCGTGATGATCCGCAACACCGCCGAATACCGCACGCGCGACCTCTCCAACAGTGAACTCACGTTGCGTCGTCAGCACCATGTGCGCGGCTTGCAGCGGCGCTTTCCGTTTCTTGGCGAGCAAGACATTCAGTACACCTGGACCGGCCACTTGAGTGCCAGCCGCAGCGGTCAGGCGTTTTTTCAGCGGGTCGAAGAGGGCGTCTTCGCCGTGGCCGGCTGCAATGGTTCGGGTGTGGCGCGCGGTACGTTATGGGGCCGCTTGCTCGCGGAACTGGCCTCGAGAATCGACTCGCCACTGCTGCAAGCGGTGATGCAGCGCGCCGAGCCCGGCTGGCTGCCGCCGCGTCCGTTTTTTGACATCGGTGCCATGCTTCGCATGC